>Ga0114994_10000002_pt1 | contig 363399 bp, 349 predicted proteins | sample ArcticOcean_MG_C_9_FD_87043 | JGI IMG/M metagenome (GOLD analysis project Ga0114994, IMG submission 87043) | Marine microbial communities from western Arctic Ocean - ArcticOcean_MG_CB2_152 | ecosystem: Environmental > Aquatic > Marine > Oceanic | place: Arctic Ocean: Canada Basin | collected...
CCTGTGGCTAAGAAAGCGACGGCTAAGAAGGCCCCTGTGGCTAAGAAGGCCCCTGTGGCTAAGAAGGTCCCTGTGGCTAAGAAGGCCCCTGTGGCTAAGAAAGCCCCTGTGGCTAAGAAAGCGACGGCTAAGAAGGTCCCTGTGGCTAAGAAGGCCCCTGTGGCTAAGAAGGCCCCTGTGGCTAAGAAAGCACCTGTGGTTAAAAAAGCAGTGACTAAGAAGAAAATTTTGGCTAAGGATCGATTTACTCCTGCATGGCTAACTAAACAAAAAGAATCTTTGTTAGCAGAACGGGCGCGTTATACACGTCACGCTGAATTCTTGCAGGCAGAGGCCGCTCAACTCGCAAAAGATCGTGAGCCTGGTGACGTTCAATTTGATGAAGAGTCAGGTGAAGGTGATTCAATCGCCGTGGAACGCGACAGAGACTTGCAGTTGTCTGCTCAGGCTCTCGCAGCAGTCGAGGAAATAGATGCCGCTTTGCATCGGCTAAAAGATGGCAGCTATGGCGTTTGTATCGTTTCAGGTATGCCGATCCCTAAAGAGCGTCTCGAAGCTATCCCTCACGCAAATATGCGGGTAGCTGAGAAGGCGGCCGGAATGTCTTGGCGATAGGTGCATGAAGGTTAGTTCGATTAAACGTCGCAAGACCTTCATTCTTTTTAACGTAAGCTCAGTTCTATTAGCTTTGGACCAGCTCACTAAATCGCTTGCTCTGAGCCGTCTAGGTGACGGACCTGTTGAGATATTCTGGACTTTAAGATTTTTTCTAGCCTCGAATACTGGCTTTGCTTTCGGCACAGCTGAGGGCTATGGCCCATGGGTCGGAGCCGTAGCTTTAGTAATTGCAGGAATGCTTATACGAATGAAAAACCAAATCGAAGTTACTGGTGGATTAATCTCGCTCGGCTTAATTCTGGGAGGGGCCCTAGGTAATTTGGCAGATCGAATGTTTCGAGGAGCTGGGTGGGGGCGGGGAGCTGTAGTGGATTTCATTGACCTACAGTTTTGGCCAATTTTCAATCTCGCAGATGCTGGCATCGTCATTGGTGTCGGGTCTTTGGTTTACTACTTGTGGAAGCAAGAAAAGATTGGGCTGAAGATAAAAAGCTCTGGTACAAGAAATTCGGATGCTTAGAGGATGAAAGATATTGTTCCATCAGCCCTAGCAGGCGAGCGCCTTGACCGTGCAGTAGCTCTCATGACCGGATTGAGTCGGAGCGCTGTCAGAAAGATGATTCAAGAAAATGGCGTGGTTTGCGACGGAAGCCTTATTTTTTCTCCAACTCGACGGGTGGCAGAAGGGGAGTCAATCGAGGTTAAAGTCGCTGATCCGAAATTAATTGATGATATTCATTTGGAAGCGAACGAAAATATAAATTTCGATGTTGTATATGTCGATGACTATTTGATCATCGTTAATAAGCCTGTCGGGTTGGTTGTCCATCCGGCACCTGGCCACGCTCAAGACACTTTAGTCAACGGACTTGTGGCAAGGTTTCCAGATATTAGAGGAGTCGGACAGCCGGAGAGGCCTGGGATTATTCACAGGCTAGATCGTGACACTAGTGGGCTGTTGGTAGTTGCTCGGACGCAAGATTCTTATGACCATCTTGTTGAGCAATTAGCTGAGCGCACTATGGGCCGAATTTATTTAACCATTACATCCGGTATCGCGGACGCACCGACTGGGACAATTGACGCTCCAATTGGTCGAAGTCGTCGAGCTCGGACGCGCATGTCGGTCAGCGCTGAGGGAAGAGACGCGAGAACGCACTATGAGACTCTAGAGACTTGGCATGAGCCTGTAGTTGCCTCGTTAGTCAGATGCACTCTCGACACTGGCCGAACACATCAGATACGTGTGCATCTGAAAGCTATTGGACTGCCAGTTCTTGGAGATTCGATATACGGTCGTAAAGATCCGTTTGAGATAAACAGGCCGCTGCTTCATGCGACGAAACTTTCTTTCAATCATCCCAACAGTGGTGAGTGGCTTTCGTTTGAAGAGCCGCCGCCTGAGGATTTCCAATTGGCGCTTCAACTATTTAGGAATGCAAAGTTAGATTCCTGAAGTGGAATCAGGCCAGCGTTCTTTAGCTTTGGCAATATCTGCTACTTGTGCCAGAGTGTAGGAATCAAGTCGTTTTTGCATCAAGACGCTTACATCACTCCAGATGGATAAAAGAACGCATTGGCCCTCGTGATCACACGCATTATCTTGATGAGGTTGCCCAAAGTCTCCAAGGCCAATTGGCCCGTCAACTGCGCTTACTATCGCTCCGATTGTAATTTCTTCTGCGGCTTTAGCTAGAACGTAGCCGCCGCCTACTCCACGTTTGGATTTAACTAGACCCGCTCCCTTTAAGGCCAGCAGAATTTGCTCGAGATACGGTTGAGGCAACCCTGTTCTAGTCGCTATATCGCGCACAGACGTGGGGAAACCCTCATCATTCAAAGTCAAAGACAGTAAAGCTCTGCTTGCGTAGTCACCTCTTGTAGATACAGCCACACAACTTATCGTAGCCGCTGCGCTGCTATGGTTTGTCAAGTCGTAGGTTAGTAGTGTGGATTTATCTGAGTCGGACTTGAACTTAACTTTGCCTCAACACAATGATCTGTGCGTGACATCGATCATGCCGGGTCTAATTGGACGTTGGTCAAACAATGTTATATCTGATGATGCAATAGGTGCGAAAGCAGCAGTGGTTCTCGTTATTGATGGTTTGGGCTGGAATCAATTGCAGAGGTATGCGGATTCTGCTCCGTTTCTAGCTAGCGCTAATGGTAAAGCAATAACTACTGTTGCTCCAAGTACAACGGCTGCTGGCTTGACGTCAATCACCACAGGAGTAGCCCCAGGAGAGCATGGAATAATTGGTTATAGAGTGAGAACTCCTGAAGGATTATTAAATTGTTTGCGGTGGTCAGCAGGAGGTATCGATGCCTTAGCTGAAATACCGCCAGCTGAATTCCAGCCGGTAGAGCCATTTCTGAACTCTTCGCCAACGGTGGTTACTCGAGCTGAATTTAAGAATACGGGTTTCACAGAAGCCCATTTGAGGAATGCTAAATTATCGGGTTGGTGGACACCATTTACGATGATTACACAAGTCGAAAATGCCATTAAATTAGGCGAAAAACTTGTGTACGCTTATTACGACGGACTAGATAAAATTGCCCATGTTCATGGAATGAATGAACACTATTTAGATGAGATTGCCTTTGTCGACCACCTAGTGCGAAGGCTAGTTGATTCACTTCCCGCAGATGTAACGCTGTTGGTTACAGCGGATCATGGATTAGTTGAGGTGGGTAGTTCAGTAATTGAAATCGATCAGGATATCTTGCGTCTATGTACTTCAACCTCAGGTGAGGCAAGGTTTACCTGGTTGCATGCGCGACGGCAGGAGTCAAAGGCGTTACTCGCTGAGAGCGCGCGTTATAAAGATAATGCTTGGGTGGTGGATGTCGAAGAAGTGCTCGACGAAGGTTGGTTTGGACCCAAAGTGACGCCTGAAGCAAGAAATCGTTTAGGCGATGTCGCGTTGGTAGCTCGCGAGCCTGTTGCCTATATAGACCCAAGTTTGCCAGACGGGCCAGAGATGTTGGGTAGACATGGAAGTCTCACTGCTGAAGAAATGCTTGTTCCAATAATCGAATTCAACTGTTGATGTTCTACTCGCAGTGGTCAATTACGCCGGTAGTATTTTCTTATGTCTGAGATGCAAGAAGATCAGTTAGAAAAGGCTGAGCTCATCGAGCCTGCAATCGTTGACCCTGGGCTAGCAGCTGCGGGTGAATTATTGGGAACCGCACCAGCAGTATCCGAACCAGCGAAAGTAATGCGGATCGGTGCGATGATTCGAACTCTATTAGATGAGGTGCGCCAAGCAGAGTTAGATGAGGCGAGCCGAGACCGAATGCGAGAGATTTACGAGCAATCTGTAAGTGAACTTTCGGGTGCGCTATCAACAGAATTGAGAGAAGAGCTCCAACGCTTGGCTCTTCCTTTTGACTCTGAAACTCCATCTGAGGCTGAGTTGCGCGTAGCCCAAGCTCAACTCGTGGGGTGGCTTGAAGGTCTTTTTCATGGTATTCAAGCAGCTGTAGCTGCTCAACAAATGATGGCACAAAGACAACTTCTAGAGATGAGGCAAGGGGCATTACCTGCAGGGTTAACGAATCCTGAAGATGTTGAGACTAAAGGTGCTGATAAGCATCCGGGAGGCGTCTATTTGTGATGAAAACGTTTGGCTCAAAGGTTCAAGTTTTGTTCGCTGAGCTGTATGCTCTAACGGTTCAATAAATGAGGGCTTCTTAGATATGGCTATGACCTCAGATACTAAAGACTGCACTGCTCTCAGCGATGCTGAGATAGAGGAGATGGCGGATTTATTGTCCGATGAAACTCTTATCCTCGATATCGGTGAGATTTCTAAGCAAAGCCAGACTTGGGTGCTCTCTACGCAAGTGAGAGATGGCGACAAACTAGCTGCCTATGGATTTTGCACATTGGAACGTGTCGGGGGAGACCCAACCGTGCTGATTGGTTTAGCTGGAGTAGGCCGTTCAAGCGAGCGAGACAGCGCTTTGCGTTCCTTGATCGGAGAGCAGCTTCGTCGGGCAGTTCTCGCTTTTCCAGATGAAGATGTTTTGGTGGCAGCGCAGATGACTGATCCTGCAGCATTCGGAGCTTTTAATTCCTTAGACAGGGTTGTCCCGCGACCCGGTTATGAGGCTAATGGCGAAGATCGGGCATGGGGAAAGCGATTAGCGAAGCGTTTTGATGTACGCGGCGATTATAAAGCGAAAGAGTTTAAAGTTTGCGGAGAGGGAATCCCCTCGTTGGTCATAGACCATATTGCAGAGGATCCGGAAGACGCTGAATTAGAACTTCGCGAACTGTTTAGCGGACACGATGCTAAGAACGGCGATGCTCTTTTGGTGTTCGGTTGGGCTACCCGCGAAGACTTAGCAAAACTGGTTTAGTTCCCTAAAGCGATTTGTTAGAAGGTTCCGCAGGAGATTTTTCGTATGGACTTCGAAGACCTAGTTCGTAGGCGAAAAATGACTCGGTCTTTCTCCGACTTATTAGTAGACCAGAGCTTATTGAGTCACGTCTTAGATCAAGCGAGAAGAGTTCCCTCTGCGGGTAATAGTCAAGGGTTCGATTTCGTGGTGCTCCAAGGCGCAGAGACTAGTCATTACTGGGATGTCTCGCTACCCGCAGAGAAGCGAGAAAAGTTTAAATGGAAGTCATTGCTTAGAGCTCCAGTGGTAGTGACAATTTGGGCTAATCCAGATGCGTACTTAGAGCGCTACTCCGAAGAAGATAAAGCTTCGACAGGGCTTGGAAAGTCTAGGGAAGCTTGGGCGACTGAATACTGGCTTGTTGACGGCGCTTTTAGCGCTATGGCCCTTCAATACGCTGCTATAAATGCGGGCCTTGGGGTTCTATTTTTTGGTATGTTCGATAAGGCCCCAGCTATAGCCAGGGCACTGAATGTACCCCCTGGCCGGGTGCCAGTCGGCACGGTTGCTATTGGATGGCCTAAAATATCGGACGAAGAGGATGGAAAAAGCGTAAATCGTGAGCGGAGACCATTAGATGCAGTCGGCCAAAACGGAATTGTTCACTTTGGCGGGTGGTAGGAAGCAGATTGGCTCAAGGCTATTGACTTCGATTAGGTAGCGCTGGTCTATTTCGGCTACCGCATTTGTTTGATCATTTAGCTTTGTTCATATCCTTAGGTCCGACGGCAATAATTTGATATAGAAGCAAATTATTACGGCGATTAAAAGTGTTGCTATAGCTAGTAGCTGCCACGATGTAGCTATGAGGACAGTTCCTGAGTCGCATGAAAAAGACAATTCGGCATTAAGCGATCTATTCCATCGTTACTTAACTGGCGTTTTGCTCACATTATTGTCTGAGGAGGATGAGGATTGCGCTGCTGAAGTAGTTCAGGCACTATTTAGACGACAGCACCACGAAAAATTTATACCTGGGCTTCATAAGCTGGGCCTAGCTCAAGAGCCACACGCAGTCGCATGCGCTAAGTATCACTATCTCTCGAATCATTTGGGTGGCGTATCTGTAGCATTTGTTGCTGAATCGGAAAAAAAAGCTTGGGTGAGGTATTTACCCCCTAGATGGATTTTTGATGGGACAGCTCTGGCTTCGATCCCAACTAAAGTCGCACGGGCAATGTTGCATGGTTGGCATGGTCACAACGGAGTCTCATTAGAAAATCCGCGTCTCGGGTTCGTTTGCACTGGCCAGACTATGGATGGATTTCCTGGTCTCGAGGGGTATTACATCGAAGAGGACTATGAATTAGATCCTGACCAGCGCCTCCGATTTCGCTTTGGCGAGCAATGCCCGCCTATTGACTACGCGTCGTTACCTCAACTTTCATCTGAGGAATGGCCAAGTGAGCGAATAGCGAAGGCATCTCGTAAATACTCGATGGAATACATCAGAAATCTATTGCCAGTGTTGTCAGAGGTTCTGGGACCTCTCCAAGCCCAAGGAATTCTTTACCGAGCAGGTCGTCGAATTGGGATGCAGTTTTCTGCAGAGACTCAGAAAATGCTCGGAACTAACGACCCGATTAACATGTTGGCCAGTTTATTTAGCGTTCAAGGTGACAGAATCACGGTAGCGGGCACTCAGATACAACAGCATGGCTGGCGACTTATGGCAGGCCTCGAAAAAGAGTGCGTTCCAGAGTGGATGGATGGCTTAGCTGGCCTTTGGGAAGGTTTAATTGCTGTGGCGGACTCGCGACGCCGGTTAGTTCTCAGCGATCGCATGGATCTGGGAGACAGCTCATTTACTTGGGATTTGCGGTATGCAGCAGAGCCAAAGCCGTTTTAATGTGAGCCGTTAAACGTCGCTATAACTTCAGTGAGTTGATCTATGTACGTTAGCGTCTTGTCGGCAGACGGAAGATCAAAGTTCACCGGTGTGAAGACGAACTGAGTAACACCAGCTTTAGCGTATTGCTCTAACCTTTCCATCTTCGGTTGGCCCCAGATGTAAAGGCTTATAGGTATCGCTTTACCGTCTCTACCAGCTTGATCTGCTAAATTCGTAAATCGTTCGATTCCGCCTACGACATCAGGCTTACCGTCTGTGTTCATTATACCTACGTCAATTGGACACCATTCGTCTGCGTATTCGGCGGCATGTTGTATGCCTAAGGGTCCGGCGTTACCTAAGGCTATTGGAACAGTTCCATTAGTTGGTTTGGGGTATACCCAAGAACGGGAGTAGTTGTCCCAAACTCCATTAAATTCAGCTTCTTCATTACCCCACGCGACTCTGAGTGCTTGTACCCGTTCCCTCATAGCGCTATAGCGCTTAGCAAAAGGTAGATCGGGGCGGTGATTTTCTAGCTCTTCTTTGTTCCAACCTACCCCAATTCCCATAGTTACTCGACCGTCGGAAAGAGCGTCTGCCGTCGCGACGGTACAAGCTAGGTCGAGAACATCATGTTCCAAGAGTAAGCAAACTCCAGTAGCTAATTGAATTTTGGAAGTTACCGCTGCGGCGGTTGCGACTGAAACCCAAGGGTCCATCATGTGGACGTAGGAACCTGGGAGTTGACCGCCATTAGGGTAGGGCGTTAATTGCTCAGTCGGTATATGGGAATGTTCAGGAAACCACACTGAATCGAAGTTTCTGTCCTCTAGCTCACGCGCTAAATCTCCCGGACGAATCCCATCAATATGATTGCCCGTTAAATATCCAAATCTCATAATCGAACTATAGGCCAACTTTCTCTTCTATGGTTCCTATATGGATTTACGTTTAGATGGCAAAGTCGCATTAGTTACTGGTGGCTCAAAAGGCATTGGTCGCGAAATAGCGACTGCATATGCTGAGTCTGGAGCCAAGGTGATGATTACCTCACGCAAGGCAGATGCGTGTGAGCTTGCGGCCTCAGAAATAGGCAACGGATGCGAATGGTTTGCTTCAAATGTAGGCTATGAAGACCAAGTGGAATCGCTAGTAGACCATACTTTGGACACATTCGGTGCCGTAGATATTTTAGTTAATAATGCCGGGGCTAACCCATATGCAGGTCCAACTATCGATGTTGACGTCCCTCGTTGGAACAAGACTATTCAGGTTAATATGACGGCTCCGTTAGTTCTTACTCAGTTGTGTTGGAACAAATACATGAAAGAGAGCATGGGGGGTTGCTCTATTATCAACATCAGTTCGGTCGGGGGATTGACAACTAACGAGCAGCTGGGAGTCTATGACGTGGCGAAAGCCGGATTGATTCACTTAACGAAGCAGTTAGCAGCAGAACTGGGTCCTAAGGTACGAGTCAACTGCATAGCGCCAGGTTTAATAAAAACTGACTTTGCCAAGATTCTGTGGGATGGAGAGCGAGGAGCAGAAGTGGCTGCAAGCTATCCAATGGGAAGGTTGGGAGAAACATCAGATATTGCTGGTTGCGCTACTTGGTTAGCGGCTGAGACTGGTAGCTGGATTACAGGGCAAACGATAGTTATGGACGGCGGGGGTCTGATTGCTTTCAAAAAGGATACTGAATGAATACTTTTTCGAAGTGGCTAACCGGAGCGAGGCCTAAAACCTGGCCAGCTGCAATAGTGCCCGTAATTGTGGGAACGGCAGCTGCTGAAAGCGAGTTGATTTATTGGAGGGCGTTAGTTGCACTCGTAGTTTCTTTGTCTTTGCAGATTGGGGTAAATTTAGCGAATGATTACAGCGATGGGATAAGAGGAACAGACAAGGATCGCGTTGGCCCAATTCGCTTAGTAGCGTCGGGTTTAGCTTCGCCACGGGCAGTTATGTTAGGCGCCTTTGTTGCATTTGGAGTTGCCGCATTTAGCGGAGCAATAGTAGCCATTGCTGTTTCCTACTGGTTAATTGCAGTGGGAGTTGCCGCTATAGCTGCGGCTTGGTTCTATACCGGCGGCTCTAAGCCTTATGGATATTTAGGTTTAGGTGAAGTTTTTGTTTTTGTTTTTTTCGGATTAGTTGCTTCATGTGGTTCGACGTTTCTTCAGGATGAGCGGATTACTGCTTTGGGGGTTGGTTGCTCCATCCCGGTTGGCCTTTTTGCTGTTGCGTTGTTGATAACAAATAATTTACGTGATCGACCAGCAGACTTGCTCAGCAATAAGAAGACTCTTGCGGTTCGAATGGGGGATGGTCCAACAAGGGTCCTATATTGCATAGTGGTTAGCATCGCATTTGGCTTTTTGCTTTATTTGGCGTTACTGCGCCCTTGGGTGTTGCTGGGGCTGTTGGGAGTTCCGATAGCTGTTTCTCCAATAAAAACAGTGGCCAGAGGAGCAAAAGGACAAGAGCTGATAGCGGTACTTGGCGCAACAGGCAAGGTGCAGATGGTCACAGGTCTGGCGATGGCAGTTGGCTTAATAGTAGGAAAATAGCTGAACTTAAAGGTCTCTTGTTGCGCTTATCATTTGTGTAATACCGCCGCTAAGTAACTGGCGCTTGGCATCGCTGAAGCCTGATTCTTTAAGCGACTGCATCATTTCATCAGGTGGGGGTAGATAGCTCACCGACTTTGGGAGGTATCTATATGCAGATTTATCTGAAAGCGCTGAGCCGATTAACGGCACTATTTTTCCGAAATACAAACTATGGCCAGTCCTCAAAATTCTGCTCTTCGGTTGAGCTACATCAAGAAGAGCTATTCGTCCTGCGGGCTTAACGACTCGACTTATCTCCTGAAAAAAAGAATCTAGATCGGTGAAGTTTCTCAAGGCGAATCCACAGGTAACGCCGTCAATGCTATTTTCAGAGAGAGGCAGGCATAAAACATCAGCGCGAACAAGTGGCGCTAATGTGCGAGAAGCTCCTAACATTCCTTGGCTAAAGTCAACGCCAATGGGAGACAAACCGGCAGCTAACAAGTCATTACACATATCGCCTGTGCCACAAGCAAGATCTAAAATTTTGGAACCTTTAGGTAGTGACAACTCTCGTACTGTTTTGCGTCTCCACCTGACGTCTAGACGAAATGTCATTAGTCGATTTACTAAATCGTACCGAGGCGCAATACGGTCGAACATATCTTCTACGAGTGCCGCTTTGGCTTTCCCTTGGGGAAGCTTGTCCATGGTGCTAGTCGACTCTCATGTGTAGACCCGGTAAATACATTCAGCTACACAGGCTGGTCTTTCTGAACCTTCTATTTCAAATATTAGTTCTACGATGTATTGGGCTCCGCCACTAAAGTCTTCCACTGCTTGTAACGTCGCTCCCATTCTTACTCGGGAGCCAACCGGAACTGGAGCTGTGAATCTGAGTTTATTTGCTCCATAGTTGACGCCCATCTTCACATCGCCGCCAATGACAAAAGCTTCTGACATGAGCATCGGAGCGAGAGACAAAGTCAGGTAGCCGTGGGCAATGGTCATTCCGAAGGGGCCGGCCTTTGCCTTCTCTTCATCAAGGTGTATCCACTGATGGTCACCAGTCGCATCCGCAAATAATTGCACCTGGGCAGGAGTGATTGTGTGCCATTCGCTAAAGCCTATTTGTTCACCGATTCTTGACTTAAGGTCTTCGATTCCGTCTATCTGAGTCGTCATAGTCTTAAGTCTATTGGTCTATTCGGGTTACCTAAACTTTAATGACTCAACGGAACCAAATTTTTTTGTAGGAACGACTATGGGAATGAAATAGCAAAACTACCAGGACGATATCAAACATTAAACGGAGTATGAAACCCATGCCCATACTAAAGTTTATGCCTACCCAAAGAGTGGCAAGCACAGAATAACACGCAGAGAACACGGCTAAGATATAGCCCCATTTTCGTTCGTTCGTAATACCGATGCCACCAGCTACAAAAGTTCCAGTGAGGAAAAGTGCGAATAGCGTTGCCACTCCGGAGCCAAATAAGTCAAGTGGAAGCTGACGGTAGTAGGCACTGCCGAATAGAACCATCCCCACAGCACGAAAATATGAGAGCATAACTGCGCTGTATAGAGTTTGGGGTTGCGTTGGGTTTAACCATCGAAAATTTTGCGAACTCACAGAATTTGCCTCCGGAACCCATGCTAGCTAGATCACTCGAAAGACCTATGTATTTTTAGATTCCTAGGCTTTAAGTCTTCTAACTTTTTAAATTCTTAATCTCATATGATTCGGTATAGCTGCCCGTTGACTTAGGAACTACTAATCAAGTCGATTTAGCTTTCCGACGAGGTTTAAGAACTACCTGCTGTTCGGCGCGCAACTGTCCGCAGGCGGCGTCAATATCGCTACCCCTAGTATTCCGGACTGTCGCATTTACTCCTAAGGACTCTAAAAGGTCTCTAAATTCAAGAATCCTTTTCGGATCAGTGCCACGAGTTTGGTAGCCAGGAGTGGCATTCAACGGTATTAAATTAACGTGCGCCCGCAGCGGAAGTGAGTAGGAGGCGAGCTGTCTGGCGTCAGTGTCAGAGTCGTTAATTCCTTCGATCATCGCCCATTCAAAGCTAATCCGCCTAGTTTTTTGACGCATGTAGAACTGGAGAGCATCTGCAAGTTCTCTGAGTGGATAAGTCTTATTTATAGGGGCAATTTTGTTGCGTGTCTGGTCGTTTGCAGAGTGAAGAGACACCGCAAGGTTTATGGGTAAGTCTTCGTTAGCCAATCGTTTGATACCAGGTACCACGCCTACGGTGGACATGGTTATGTGCCTTGCCCCAATCCCCATGTCTGAATTGATGCGAGTAACAGCGTTCCAAACTGAATCGAAGTTCGCTAATGGTTCTCCCATCCCCATGAAAACAATGTTGTCAATACGTTTATCTCCTGCACGTTGGGAAGATCGGATGACTTGTTCAACTATCTCTCCGGTCGTTAGGTTTCGGTCAAAGCCAACTTGGCCAGTGGCGCAGAAGCTACAGCCCATAGCGCAACCCGCTTGCGAACTCACGCAGACCGTTGACCGGTGTCGATAGTGCATTAGTACCGATTCAACGAGTAGGCCATCTGGTAACGACCAAAGTTGTTTGACCGTTGTTCCGTTATCGGCCTCGGTCTCTCGCACAAGCGTGAGGGCCGCAGGCAAAAGTTCGCTGAAAGCTGTTCGCAATTGTTTAGGAACATTAGTGATTTCGTGGGGTTCTTTACATTGAGAGTAAAGCCCATCCCAAACTTGATCAACACGGTACTTGGGTTCGCCGTCTAAAAGTTCAGCTAACTCTTTTCGGGATAATTCATAACGAGTGGTCACTACTAAGAGGGTACGCCTATATTCTGTAATTCATGTCCGGGCACCGATATGACGACCATCATAAGAACATCGCTGGGGGTGGCGTCAGGGCGGCCGTGTTCGGTGCCTCAGATGGCTTAGTATCAAATGTGCTTCTTATCATCGGACTTGCCGCAGCCGATGCGTCAGCTGGAGTTGTCCGGACTGCGGGTTTAGCAGGGTTGTTAGCCGGTGCGATTTCGATGGCGTCAGGCGAGTACGTTTCTGTTCGAGCTCAGAATGATTTAGTTGAACGAGAGATAGATAAAGAGAAGAAAGCTCTTGAAGAAGATCCAGAGGAAGAGGCAGAAGAATTGGCTCAGCTCTACGTTGAGCGGGGGATGGCTCCGAAGCAGGCTCGTGAAATGGCCAATTTGCTAATGGAGAATCCTGAAGTGGCTCTAGAAGTTCACGTACGTGAAGAGCTTGGTGTATCTCCAGACGAGTTGGCGTCACCATTCTCTACCGCAGCGTGGTCATTTTTTTCGTTCAGTATTGGTGCGCTAATACCGGTCCTTCCGTGGTTGATTAGCTCGGGTAATGCGGCCATGATTGGATCCCTCGCACTAGCGATAACTGCGGCTGCGGCAATCGGCGTTGCAATAGCACTGGTAACTGGCCGATCAATCATCAGAAATATCTTTCGACACGTCGGTATTGCTTGCATGGCGGCTGCGGCAATCTATTGCATCGGGAGCTTGATCGCCGGCGTCGTGGATATGTGAATGGTGTGCGGTTGCGTTTAACTAATCTGATTCGTATACAGCCTGCGCACTAAGCCAACTGTGAGGCCAATGTCCTTGTAAAGAGTTACAGCAGCGATGTTCTCTGCATCAACATAGAGCGTTCCCTTTGTGATTCCGGTGGAATGTAAGTGTTGGTAGCCGGCAAGAGTTAAGGCTCGTCCAAGTCCCTTCCCATGGTGTTTCGGGTCAACAGCGATGACGTAGACCTCACCTATGTGGGGCTTTTCGTTCTTGTGAATTTTAGTCCAGCAATACGCAGCTAGTTTGTCATCGGTTTCGTAAATTCGGAATCCTTCAGGATCAAACCAACTTTCCAATTGGCGTTCAAGAACCATTTCTACCGTCCAGCCGCTTTGCTCTCTATGCCAAGAAAAAGCTTTGTTATTTATGGTGCACCATTCTTCTTCGTCTTGGCCTGGGCGAAACGACCTAGTCTCGATGTCAGTAGTTTGCTCCAGGGGTAACTCGCAGTCCATTCGGAAGAGGTCTCTCTGGAAAGTGAATTTGAGTTGTTGTAGATCAGAATCAGTAGCTGGCGTTGGATTATCAATCCACAGCGAAATTTTCCCATTGTGTTGATCTAAGATTTTTGTTAGAGCATCGGCTAGAGCGCCTTTGGTCCATTGCTCAGCATCGACTTCTATGGTTGTTCCGTCTCTGTCGGTACCAACTATGATTTTTGATTCTTCGTTCACTGCATTAAACTTATCTCATATATTGATAGTCATCGAAGTAATAATAGACATGGTTCTGAATAAGATCGACATTTGTTTAGGCATAAGTGAGCGATGGGCAAACCAAGATCACCAGTAGGGCGGGCGACTCTAGTACATGCTCGTCTGAAAAAAGAATATGCCGCACATTGCGAGCTGGTGTACAGCAATGCTTTTGAACTTCTAGTTGCGACTATTCTGTCCGCTCAATGCACTGATGTTCGAGTTAACGCCACGACACCAGCCTTGTTTAATTATTATCCTGATCCGTTTGCTATGGCATCAGCCGAGCTTACTCACTTAGAAGAATTGATTCGTTCAACCGGTTTCTACAGGAATAAGGCGAAAAATTTATCACGAATGGCAAATCAGCTGCTGGACTCTCACGACGGCGAGGTCCCGCAGAGTAGGAAACAACTTGTTGAGCTGGCGGGGGTAGGTAGAAAGACAGCAAACGTTATTAGATCAGTGGCTTTCGGTTTACCAGGTTTACCAGTCGATACACATGTTGGGCGTTTGGCCCGTCGGCTATCGCTTACAGAGGAAGAGGACCCTGAGCGAGTTGAGATGGTGTTGAATCCGTTAATCCCCAAAAAAGAAAGAGGCGAGTTCAGTCTGCGACTAATTTTGCACGGACGTCAAGTGTGTTTCGCTCGAAACCCTAAATGTGGTGACTGTTTATTGAATGATTTTTGTCCCAGCGCGTTTATGGTCTAGAGAAGTTCACTAAGTTACTACTAGCAGCTGTATAGCAAGGAGTTATTATGACAATTCGACGGGCGGCTCATTTCGTACCTGGTGCAAACGAAAAAATGTTAAGTAAGTCTTTAGATACAGAAGCTGACAGCTTGATTCTTGATCTTGAGGATGCTGTAACACCAGATAATAAGAGTATCGCTCGATCAGTTGTTGCCGGCTGGCTTAGGGATGTAGATTTTGGACGCCAAGAGAAGGTAGTGCGAATCAATGATTTGCATAGTCCTTGGGCCGAAGAAGATATAGCCGAGACTATGGCCAACCCTCCTGATGCCTACCTTGTTCCTAAGGTTAATTCGGCGACCGAGATTGCTCAGTTAGATCAAATAATCGAAGGACATGAAATTAGCAATGGATACGACGTTGGGTCGGTGAAGCTACTAGTTCTAGGAACCGAGACGCCTCTTGGGTTGCTGAACATAAAGGATCTGGCATCCCATAAACGCGTTGAAGCGTTGACCTGGGGAGCGGAAGATCTTTCTGCTGCGATCGGATCGCGAGGGAACAGAGACCTGCATGGCGCATATCTGCCGGTCTTTGAATATGCACGAATAATGTGCTTAGTTGGTGCGACGGCTTGGCACAAGCAGCCGCTTGACACGGTTTTCGTTGACTTTAATGATCCAGATGGTTTGAAAGCCGAATGCCTGGCCTCAGCAGCGATGGGATTCACTGGGAAAATTACGATTCATCCGAATCAGATTAATATAGTGAATGAAGCGTTTACTCCATCTGAAGCTGAGGTGTCAGAGGCTAAAGAACTCTTGCTCTTGTTCGCCGAGAACGAGGCAAAGGGCCTTATGGCATTCAGCTATAAAGGCACAATGGTAGATGTCCCGCATCTGACGAGAGCTAAGAAAATAGTGGAACTCTCGGAGTTACTGTCAGGTAATGCAACTTAACTTTTTAAACCTTCAGCAGCTTTAGATAGCCTTCGTCGGGCCATCCTAAGGCTGCGGTCCACTTCGTAGAGATCGACAGCCACATTTTCGTTGATTGTGCCGAGTAATTCGTCTGCAGATGCGACCAAGCGTTCTCCTAGTTCTTGGACAGCAGTTTCAATAGAAGATAGCTCCGCTTTCGTAACCATGTTGGAACCATAGCGTTGAAATTGGCAATCAGTTTGTTAATCGGCATTAGGTCACAGCTAGTTGGGCGGTACCCTCGAAAGGGTGTTCAATCGGCTGGATCTTAGAGGAACAAAAAAACCGCTTGGTGAGCTGCTGCCTCAGTTGGCTATAGATGCAATTGCGCCTCGCGAAACTGTTCGAGCGCTGCTAGATGAAGTGCGTCTAGGAGGCGATAAGTCTGTCCGCGATTTGACCATAAGATTCGATGGCGTTGACGTGCCAGTCGCTGTAGTCAGCGCACATATGCTTGAAGAAGCTTGGAATATGATTGACGAGTCGTTGCGAGAAGCTTTAATAGTTGCGCATGACCGCATTCTAAATTTTCACCTTGGCGAAGTGCACAATGAACATACTCAAGACTCTGGTGGGGTTTCAATTAGTAGCGTGGCTCAGCCCGTTGACCGGGTTGGGGTTTATGTGCCTGGCGGCTTAGCTGCTTACCCATCCACAGTCTTGATGACAGTACTTCCTGCATTAGCAGCCGGCGTGCAAGACGTGGTTCTGTGCACCCCACCGGACGGAGTCGGTGAGGCATCGAAGGTGGTATTAGCTGCTGCGTATCTTTGCGGCGTCACAGAAATCTTTCTTGCAGGGGGAGTTCAAGCAATAGCAGCAATGACCTATGGAACCGAGAGCTTAAAAGCTGTTGATGTAATTGCTGGACCTGGTAACGCGTGGGTCGCTATGGCGAAACAAGAAGTCGCTGGTCAAGTTGGTATCGCATCTGCTTTTGCAGGCCCATCAGAAATAGCTGTGATAGCAGATCATACTTGCCCTCCAAGTTCAGCTGCTGTAGATCTGGTCTTACAAGCAGAGCATGGGCCTGGCGGCAGGGCCTGGCTGATTACATGGGATGCAGCTTACGCAGATGAAGTTGAGAGTGCCACAAAGGAAATTGTTTCGCTTTCGCCTAGGTCTTTGGAAACACGCGCAACAATTAAGACTGGCGGTTTCGTATGTCTTGTCGATGACCCGTTACAGGCGATAGCCGTAGTTAACGTTCTTGCACCGGAGCATCTGCAACTTATGTTTGAGGGTGCCAGGTCTTTCCTCGGACAGATCCGACATGCTGGAGCTGTGTTCATTGGGAATTGGGCGCCTGCGTCGATAGGAGATTACGTAGCAGGACCATCTCATGTTCTTCCAACATCCGGCACAGCCAGGTTTAGCGGTGCTTTGGGTGTAGCTGATTTTCAGAAAAAAATGCACATCGTGGAAGTAAGCAAAGATGGTTTTGACGAGCTACGAGGTGTAGTCGCCGAGCTAGCAGTAGCAGAAGGTCTTTGGGCCCATGGTGTTTCTGTTTCTGAACGAGAACGTTGGGCAAACGGCGGTGTATCAAAGTGAAGCGTCCACCGGTACGAGATGACTTAGTTGCGATGAACGGTTACCACTCGCCTCAGATGGACGTTGAGATTCGTTTAAACACAAATGAAGCGCCAGAGCCTCCACCTGAAATGTTTATGAAAAGACTGTTGGAAGAGTTGTCCAAACTCCATCTGAACAGATACCCGGACCGGACCTCCAGCGAGCTAAGAGCCAGCCTGGCAAAGTTGCATAAAGTAGACCCATCAGAAGTTTTTGTTGCAAATGGGTCTAACGAAGTTTTACAGACGATCTGTTTAACATTTGGCGGAAGCGGCAGGGTGGCGGCTTCGTTTGAGCCTACTTACGCTATGTATAGCCAGATTGCGCGCAGCACACAGATGAAGGTTGTTGAAGGGCGCAGAGACGAACATTACCGAGTAAGTGTTAATGAGCTGGAGAGGGTTCTGGAAACCTATGAACCAGCAATCACGTTTCTTTGCTCTCCGAACAATCCGACTGGGACGCCAGAACGCCCAGAATTGATCGAACGCGCGCTCGAAATTTCTTCAGGTCTTGTTGTGGTCGATGAAGCATATGGCCAGTTTGCCAAGTTCACAGCTCTTGATTTTTTGAGGGCTCCCGAACCACCCGAATCGTTGATAGTCACGCGAACATTCTCTAAGACTTGGTCCATGGCGGGAGCTAGGTTGGGTTATTGCGTTGCGCCGTCGTGGATCATCGAGGAATTTGACAAAGTTGTATTGCCGTACCATGTTGACGCAATAAAACAAGTAGCAGGGCGGTTAGCTCTTGACTTTGTGCCGGAGATGGATGAGCGAGTCGATAGAATATCCGCAGAAAGAAACAAGATCGAAAATGCGCTTCGAGAGTTAGGTCTAGTGGTCTGGCCTTCTGAAGCGAATTTTGTTTTGTTTCGTTCGACGAATCCTCTGTTCCCCGGAAACCTCATTTGGGAGTACTTACTCGACCGCTCTATATTGGTGAGGAATTGTTCTAGCTGGCCGCTGCTGGAAGGTTGCCTTCGGGTGACGGTAGGCAGTCCAAACGAAAATGACCGTTTTATAGGTGCTCTTCAGGAGATAATCGCATGACTCGTCAAGCTACCCGGCAACGTAAGACTAAAGAAACTGATATCGCGCTCACTCTCGATATCGATGGAACTGGATTAGTTGAAGTAGAAACAGGATTACCATTTTTTGATCACATGCTTGCTCAGTTAGCGAAACATGCGCGATTTGATCTAACTGTCAGGTGTGAAGGTGATTTAGAAATTGACTCCCACCACACGGTGGAAGATGTAGGAATTGCTATAGGGGAGGCCCTTAGAGAGGCGCTTGGTTCTAAAGCCGGCGTTAAGAGATTCTCGTCAATATCTGTTCCTTTAGACGAGGCCGCAGTAGAAGTAATTCTGGATTTGTCGGGTCGCCCGTTTCTTCTCTACGACGTCATGCCTCCCGGAGAAAAAATTTTAGGAGACCCTCCTTTTGATCCGCAGCTTTGTGAAGAGTTTTGGAGGGCGTTGGTGATGGCTTCGGGAGTTACACTCCATATTGTTATGTTGAGAGGCCGTAACACTCACCATATTATTGAGGCTAGTTTTAAAGCTGTTGCGCGAGCCTTTCATGATGCGTCAATAGTCGTTGATGATGTTGTTCCTTCGACTAAAGGGATTTTGTGAATCGAGCAGACGAGGCACCTTTAGTTGCCGTGCTTGACTATGGAATTGGTAATTTACGATCAGCGCAAAAGGGACTAGAACGGGCGGGCGCTGATGCTCGTCTGACTTCAGACGAAGCTCTTGTGAAAGACGCATTAGGGGTTGTGCTCCCAGGTGTTGGGCACTTTGGAACCTGTATGGCTAACTTGAAACTTTCTGGGTTAGATGAAGTCGTGCGAGGAGTGGTCTCTCGCAACCAACCATTTCTGGGAATTTGCGTTGGAATGCAAATGATGTTTGAGTCTTCAGAAGAAGCACCTAATGTGCCCGGACTTGGTATATTGCCGGGCGCAGTTCGAAAGCTCCCTCCTGGTCTTACCAGGCCACAGATGCAATGGAACAGGCTCGATATTAAGAAGCCGAAATGCAGACTTCTTAACGGCATCGCTGAGGAAACTTGGATGTATTTTGTACATAGTTACGCAGCTGATACCGATGAAAATTTAGTTGCGGCGACGTGCGAGTACGGTACTTCCGTAACGGCGCTAATAGAGCTTGATAATATCTGGGCAACTCAATTCCATCCCGAAAAATCTGGATTGGATGGCCAGAAGGTGACAAAAAATTTTGTTGACCTCCTTTCTGGGAGTAAGTAGTGAGTTTTGACCTGTATCCCGCTATAGACATTCGAGAAGGACGCTGTGTTCGACTCCGTCAAGGCGATTATGATCGAGAGGTTCGTTACGATTCAGATCCAGCTGATGTCGCCCTGTCTTTTGAAGCTGCTGGTGCCTCTTGGATCCACGTCGTTGATCTAGATGCTGCCCGCTCGGGTATTGCAACGAATAAAGATGTTATTCGTAGAATCGTCGATGCTGTCAGTGTGCCAGTGCAAAGCGGTGGCGGAATTCGTTCGGTCGAGGCAGCACAAGCGCTATTTGATGTTGGGGTTGTGAGATGTGTTCTCGGAACGGCTGCTATTGAAACTCCAGAGTTAGCGGAAGATCTCCTTTCGTTAGGATTCCGAGTCGCTGTTGGTCTCGATGTGCGTGGCGAAGAGGTAGCAATACGTGGTTGGGAAATCGGAAGCGGAAAATCTATTTTTGAAGTGTTGCCCAGGTTTGAAAATACTGGTGTTGAGGCTGTGATTGTGACTCAAATAAATAATGATGGCATGGGTGATGGTGCTGATTTAGAGGGACTTAACAAAGTTATGGCTGCCACTGACCTCACAGTAATCGCCAGCGGTGGTGTCGGTTCTCTAGCCGATATTGAGCGGTTGGCGAGTTTAGGTACCGGGGAGCGCAGGCTTGGCGGTGTGATCGTCGGGAAAGCGATACACGATGGAAAAATTTCAATTAATGAAGCATTAATGTCGGCTAGGCGCTAGTGAAGACTGTACGAGTCATTCCTTGCCTAGACGTCGACGCAGGCAGGGTTGTGAAGGGAGTTAATTTTGTAGGTCTTAAAGATGCTGGTGACCCAGTTGAGTTGGCGGGACAATACGACCAGCAAGGTGCTGACGAGATTATTTTTCTTGACATAACAGCTAGCTCGGATAATCGAAACACGATAGTTGAGTTAGCCCATAGGGCTGCAGAACAGGTTTATATTCCATTCACAATCGGCGGTGGAATACGTTCGGTAAGCGATGCTCGGCAGCTTTTGCGGGCAGGCGCAGACAAAATTTCGCTTAATTCGGCAGCTGTTGAAAGCCCAAGTCTTATAACGCAAATTTCTGAGGAATTTGGAAGCCAATGCACGGTTGTGGCGATTGACGCCAAGACTAATGGCGATGGAACATGGAACGTTTTTGTAAAAGGCGGACGCGAAGATACTGGCCTTGATGCTTTGGAGTGGGCCAAGAGCGTCGTGAACTATGGGGCTGGCGAGATACTACTAACCTCCATGGACGGAGATGGAACCAGAAGTGGGTATGACATTGCGCTCACTAAGGCCATCTCTCAAGCAGTTGAAGTACCAGTTATTGCCAGTGGCGGCGTGGGATCTCTTCAGCATCTAGTTGAAGGAGCGACTGAGGGTGAAGCGTCAGCTGTGCTAGCCGCATCGATTTTTCATTTCGGGGACTATACGATTAGAGATGCGAAGCTTGCGCTAATAAAGGCGGGCGTAAGTGTGCGACCGCCTATACCTATAGATGAGTAACCGGCTAAAATGAGGTAAATTCGCTATATGGCATATCCAGGCAAACACGCTCTACATTCACCTAATAAAACCGCTGTTGTAATGGCAGGTAGCGGGGAACGACTCTCGTACCAAGAGCTTGAAAATCGTTCCGCTCAGTTCGCTCAAATGATGTGGGCGCAAGGTCTTAGGCCCGGTGATCACATTGCAATATTTGCAGATAATCATATTCGCTATTTCGAGACCTATTGGGCAGCGATGAGGAGCGGTCTTTATCTCACTACCGTTAACCGGTACCTCACTGCCGATGAAGCTGCCTATATCGTGCAGGACTGTCAAGCAAAAATTTTAGTAGCTAGTCCTGCGGTAAGGCAGGTGGCCACAGAGATGGTTGCTTCTATTGCCGAATGCCCTATCCGGTTGATGTTCGATGAAGCCGCCGAAGGCTATGAATGTTTTCAAGATGTTGTAGCTGAGTTCCCGACTAAGCCTTTAGCGGCCCAGCCGCGAGGGGCGAGGATGTTGTATAGCTCAGGGACTACTGGCAGGCCAAAGGGCATTAAGCCACCCTTGGACGGCAGCGATATTTCTACCCCTGATATTGTGGGAGCTTCTGTCGTTGGTGGAATATTTGGAATAGGACCGGAACACACGTATCTTTCTCCAGCTCCGCTTTACCATTCTGCGCCGCTTGGTTTCACCACAGGAACTCAAGCAATGGGTGGAACCGTAGTCGTGATGGAAAAATTCGATCCTATAGAAGCTCTTGTATGTATAGAGAAATATAAAGTAACCCATTCGCAATGGGTGCCGACAATGTTTAGCCGCATGCTGAAGCTTCCTCCTGAGGAGCGTACACGACATGATTTATCCTCTCATCAGGTAGCAATTCATGCAGCTGCGCCGTGCCCTACGGCAGTCAAACAAGAGATGCTTAACTGGTGGGGCCCAATCATTCACGAATATTATGCAGGTACCGAGATGAATGGATTTTGTTACGTGGGCCCACAGGAATGGATTGCACATCCTGGGACTGTGGGTAAATCTTTAATTGGCGTAATTCATATCTGTGATGATGAGGGCGTTGAAGTTGCGAACGGTGAAGAAGGGGCTATTTACTTTGAAAATACTTCGCAAACTTTTGAATACCATAATGCTCCAGAGAAGACAGTTGGGTCTCAGCACCCAGATCATCAGTTGTGGACCACACTTGGTGATATTGGAAAATTAGACGAAGACGGTTTCTTGTATCTGACAGACCGAAAATCGTTCATGGTTATATCCGGCGGTGTGAATATATACCCACAAGAGATAGAAGATTGCCTCATAATGCATCCAAAGGTTGCAGATGTCGCGGTTTTTGGTGTTCCTAATATTGATCTTGGTGAAGAAGTGAAGGCAGTAATTCAGTTAGCTGTAGGCATTGAGATTAACGAGGAGCTTGAGAGAGAGCTACTTAATTATGCGGCGGATCAACTGGCAAAATTCAAGGTACCCAGATCAGTTGATTTTCGAGAGGAACTGCCTCGGCTGCCAACTGGGAAACTATATAAAAGACTCTTGCGTGATGAGTACTGGGGTAAATCAGGCTCGAAAATAGTGTAGGCGCCTCTCCGGTTAAAAATAATGCGTATGGTGGAACTCTTTTGGAGGCTTGGCCTACTGGCTAGAATGGACTTGTGTTGAATAGGTCAGCAAATGCTTAGGATACAATTTTTGACAAGTTCAACGACTTCAGAAGATGAGTTTGCAAGGAAGTGATTGGCCCCTGGAATGACTTGAATTTGGGTGGAACGCCAATCTGAAGTGATGAGTTTCGTTTCTGTAGGTGGGCGATACTGGTCTTGTTCCGGGACAATCAAGAATACTGACCGATCGTCGGAACCCGCCTTCATATGTTTCGGGTCTACGAGACTAAGGGGTGGGGCAACTCCAACCCATGCCTTCAAGAGCGAATGGTCTGCAGCGAAGCTCACATCAGCCCCAAAAGAGTAGCCAACTGAAATGAGTGGACATGTTAGTTTTGCTAGCTGGGCGTAACCGAAAGCAGCCTGGGTGTCTAGCTGTTCGGCCACACCCTCGCCGTATGAACCTTCGGACTGTCCAACGCCCCGAAAATTATATCGAAGAGTGGCGATTCCCGACTTCGGGAGCTCTCTGAAAAGACTTTCAACGATACTATTTTGGAAGTTACCGCCATATAAAGGATGAGGATGACTTATAACGGCGAAAGCTTGTGCTGAGTCAACAGAATTAAATTCGGCCTCGAGCTTAATTCCGTCTGCCGTATCAATTTTTATTAGTTTCGGTCCATCAGCTTCGGTTGTCATGGTTAGAAACGGTACCTTGCCTTTGTGACTGAAGATTCAAATCTCTCAAAATCCGCTTCGGATGAGAAACGTCCGATCAAGATGCTCCATGACCGGATCTTAGTGCGCATGCCCACTGATGAGGCTGAGCGTCGAAGCAGCGGCGGTATCTTGATTCCCTCAACGGCGCAGCAGCAGAAGCGATTAATATGGGGAGAGGTAGTTGGGGCCGGCCCAAATGTGAGAAGTGTAGAAGAAGGTGACCGAGTGCTATTTAGTCCAGAAGACCGTCACGAGGTCGAAGTGCAGGGCGAAGATTTTTTAATACTTCGCGAGCGTGATATCCATGCAATAGCAGCGCCGAGAGTTGAGCCGGGTAGCACAGGGCTATACCTATAGTTATGTCTGAAGACGGAGAGCACCGATACCTCACGCAGGGTGGAGTCGAGGTAACTGTCACCAGGATTCCGATAGAAGCAGATTCAGCGATAGAAGAACTCATCGATCGCCTTGATTCTGAGAAAGGGTTACTGCTCTCTTCTAGCTACGAATATCCAGGGCGTTACACCAGATGGGACATGGGCTTTGTCAACCCGCCGTTGAGTATTACCAGTACCAAAGAGTTCGTGGAAGTGAGAGCTCTTAATGCTCGAGGGAAAATTCTTTTAGATGTTATTTGTAAGGCAGTAACGAAGGTCGCTGGAGTCATTGAGGTCGCTCAATCGGAAGATACTGTGTCATGTCGTATCGAACAAGTGAACCGTCGATTCGAAGAGGAAGAAAGAAGTCGCCAACCATCGACGTTTTCTGTAGTGCGTTCGATCGTTGAGCTTTTTAGTGGCTCTGATCCACATCTTGGACTATATGGAGCTTTTGGTTATGACCTAGCTTTTCAGTTCGAGCCCATGGAGATGAGTCTTGAACGGCCTGCGGATCAGCGAGATCTCTTGCTGTATATTCCTGATGAGTTGATTGTTGTCGATCATCAGGGGGCGGTAGCTGAGCGCGTTTCGTACGAATTCGCGGTTGATGGTCGAGCGACGGTGCCCTTTGAGAGAGCTGGAGAAATAGTTCACTACATAGCGGATGAGTCTTTCGTGTCTCATCGCGACCATGCGCCAGGTAGCTATGCAAATGCAGTTGAATTAGCTCGGGAGTATTTTGCAAAGGGAGACCTTTTCGAAGTTGTCTCCAGTCAAACCTTTAGTGAGCCTTCGCCTGAACCCCCTTCGGAATTATTTAGGCGTTTGAAAGAGCAAAATCCATCTCCATACGGCTTTCTGATTAATCTCGGCAAAAACGAGTGGCTAGTGGGTGCTTCGCCCGAAATGTACGTTCGCGTAGAAGGTGACCGAGTTGAGACATGTCCAATATCGGGAACCATTGCCAGAGGTCAGGACCCTCTAGACGATGCATCACAAATATTAGCATTACTCAACTCTTCGAAAGATGAGTCGGAGTTGACTATGTGCACCGATGTTGACCGAAATGACAAAAGCAGGATCTGCATCCCTGGATCGGTGAAAGTTATTGGACGTCGGCAGATCGAGATGTATTCCAGGCTTATCCATACTGTTGATCATGTTGAGGGGCGTCTTCGTCCAGAATTTGATGCATTAGATGCGTTTCTCACTCACACTTGGGCGGTAACGGTTACGGGAGCCCCGAAGGCTGCTGCAATGAAGTTCTTAGAACAAAATGAAAAATCACCACGCTCTTGGTACGGGGGCGCTATCGGCAAGGTCGGTTTTGATGGGGGATTAAATACTGGCCTCACGTTGAGAACCATACGAATTAAGGACGGGAAAGCTGAAGTTAGAGTTGGTGCCACTCTTTTGTGGGATTCAGACCCGGTTGCAGAAGAAGCTGAGACTGAACTTAAAGCTTCAGCATTTTTGGATGCACTGCGCCTTCCGCGAAACTCATCCGGCCCTCTTCCTGTAGATCAGATAGGGCAAAATTGTCGTGTGCTAGTGGTCGATCACCGAGATTCTTTTGTGCACACGTTAGCAAATTACCTGCGACAGACGGGAGCGTCGGTTACAACATTGCGGTCGGGCGTTCATTTAGAAGAGATTGACCGGAGTAAAACTGATCTGCTGGTTTTGTCTCCCGGGCCGGGACGACCAGAAGACTTTGGTATTTCAGAAACTATTAAACTTGCTATAGCTGAAGGGATTCCAATATTTGGTGTGTGTTTAGGACTGCAAGCAATTGTTGAATATTATGGCGGTGTATTGGATCAATTAGTTAGCCCGATGCACGGAAAGCCTTCGCTTATCGAAACTTTTGACAGTCAAATGTTCACGGGGTTACCAGGGTCATTTAGGGCAGGAAGATATCATTCACTTTTTGCGAAGCTTGACACAATTCCTAATCAGTTAAAAGTTGTTGCCGTCAGCGCTGATGATGGCGTGGTTATGGCAGTCGAGCACAAAGAGCTGCCGATAGCGGCGGTTCAGTTTCACCCGGAATCAATAATGTCTCTTGATGACAACGTTGGTATTGAACTTGTGCGTAGCGTAGTTAGAAACCTTACGAAGAGGAATAGTTAACATGGATGAAGTGTTTTCAGTACTTCTCAAAAGAGATGTTTTGAAAGTTGAGGGCCCTGAAGCTGCAACTTTTTTACAAGGGCAGGTCTCGCAGGAGGTTGAAACTCTTGAGCCTGGCCAATCAGCTTTTTCGTTTCTTCTAGAACCGCGTGGGCAGGTTGAAGGGTTCTTTAGGGTATCTCGTGCTGATACTGATCTCTTCTACTTGGATACGGAGCCTATGTTCGGTGCTGCTTTGAGGGCGTCCCTAGAACGATTTAAACTTCGGACTAAAGCGGAGTTCACAGATCTTGAATGGGACATGCTAGCTATTCGCGGCGTTGCTGAAATTCCAGAGCCGTTTGTTGCTGATTTGGTAGCACCAGCGTTTTGGCCAGGTATGGCTGGATTCGATTTGTTAGGATTCAAGGTTTCGTCACCTATCAGAGAAGAGACTCCAGGTTTTTACGAAAAAGCAAGGTTGATTAGTGGGTTGCCTGCTATGGGTAAGGAGATAATATCCGGAGGTATTCCTAACGAATCAGGTGTTCTAGCCATGGCTGTCTCATTTAATAAAGGGTGTTATCGCGGCCAAGAACTTGTCGAACGGATTTCATCGCGTAAAGGAGGAAGACAGCAGGTGCAGCGGTTTAGGTCGACTGAAGAACTCCATGCTGAAGATGAGCTTTATAACGAAAATGGTGAAGTATTAGGAAAGATTTACTCAGCGACCATCGATGGCGATTCTTCTGTAGCGATGGGAGTGGCGAAGGCTGGGTCTGTCAGTATTTGCACTTCTGACGGTTCTCTGGTGTCGAGCTCACCGATTCTTAATGAAATCATTTAAAGGTAATCATCATTAGAAAACAGTTGATGGGAAATGCCACCGTCAATATTCTTCTTCAAAGTCGTATGCTTCTAAAAATATTACAAAGGGGATTAATCGATGTCGAAACCAGCTCTACTAGCAAAACTAACCGCTAAAGAAGGTGAGCGTGATTCGCTTCTGGCGGTGATAGCTGATCTTGGAATCAAAAATGTGTCAGGGGAACCAGGTACAGAGATTTACGCCGCTCATAAAGATCAGGGCGATGAAAATGTAGTCTGGTTTTATGAGATGTATTCAGATTCTGATGCATTGAAGGCGCATGGTACGTCTGACGGAATGAAAGAGTTCGGAAAGGCAACCGGACAATATATGGCGGGTCGCGCTGAACTCATCTTCTTAGAGCCGGTATGTGCGAAAGGCCTAGACCTCTAAGCGCGTTTTACCGAAACAGATATAGATAATTTAAGGACATCAGTTTGGAAACGTATTTAGATCGAATTCTCGATAGGCATAGAGCAGAGGCTGATAAAGATAATCGTATTTTTAGTGAGCTATTTGAACGTGCTGCGCGTAGCCCATTGCCTCGAGGTTTTCTGAAGTCTTTACAAACTGATGGCCTGAGCGTGATTGCTGAGGTCAAACGCAAGTCACCCTCAAAGGGTTCTCTTGCTATCGACTTGGACCCATCGGAATTGGCGAAAAAGTATGAGATTGGGGGAGCAGCTTGCGTGTCGGTTCTGACAGATACGGAAAGTTTTGGTGGCTCGCCTAGGGATCTTCAAACAGTGCGCGAATCTGTAGCCCTGCCCGTATTGCGTAAAGATTTTACGGTTCATGAATTCGATATATTGGATGCCAGAATAATGGGTGCAGATGCCGTGCTGCTCATAGCCGCTGCTCTTGTTGATGAAGAGCTGAAACGTTTTCATGACTTAGCCAAAGAACTTGAGCTAGATGTTTTAGTTGAAGTACATGACGAGATCGAACTGGAAAGAGCCCTCTCTGTAGGCTCTGATTTAGTTGGTGTCAATCAGCGAGATTTGTTTACCTTTGAGGTTGACCATGAGCGAGCTCTACGAATGGGAGACTTAATCGCTGGATCAGTTACTTCGGTAGCAGAGTCAGGTGTACGCGATGTTGCTGATGCGGCTACGCTTGCGCAAGCTGGTTTTGACGCAGTTTTAGTAGGAGAAATCTTGGTGACTAGTGAGGCTCCGGACGTACTTGTAAGGGCCATGACCGAGGTTGATTTATGTTTATAAAAATATGCGGAATTACCACAGAAGAAGATGCGCTGTTATCGATTGGCATGGGTGCTGATGCTTTAGGTTTTAATTTTGTTCCTGGCTCAGTTCGCCAAATTCGACCATCAGTAGCGCGTGATATTGTGAAACGATTACCGGGCGGGATAATGACCGTCGGAGTTTTTCGAAATGAACTTCGAGACCGAGTCGTCGAAATAACCCATGAGGCGGGGCTTCAAGCGGCGCAGTTACATGGTCATGAGAGTGTAGACGACAGCGCCTGGGTAGCTGAGCGTGTCCCAACGATGATTAAAGCCTTTGCCGCAGGTGACCCGAGTATGGACCGACTGATTGAATATGGGGCAGCAGCGGTGCTAGTAGATGCTCCAGAGCCGGGGTCGGGCAAGGTTTTTGATTGGACGTTGCTAGATGGTAGGGATCGTGGCAGGCCGTTGATCTTAGCTGGCGGACTTAATCCTCTAAACGTCGGAAGGGCTATCGAATCAGTCCAACCTTGGGGCGTTGATGTAGCGAGTGGAGTCGAGGTAACGGCTGGTCGCAAGGATCCTGTTCTAGTTCGGGAATTTATTACCAACGCTCGACAAGCTGCTAGCGATACTGAGCCGGACGAGACTGAGCTTGAAATTGACTCAATGCCATATGACTGGCGTAATGAGTAATAAATATTAAAAAGTTCGTTAATTAATTAGTGATTGGGACCCTGAAAGGGGCAAATTGTAAATATGGTAATGATTGAGCCAACCCCTGACGGACGTTTTGGTGAATTCGGTGGGCGTTTCGTTCCCGAAACTCTAATTCCTGCATGTGAAGAGTTAGAGGTCGCTTTTCGCGAAGCGTGGGCAGATCCTACTTTCGTTGATGATTTCCATCGAGTGTTACGCGACTATGGGGGCAGGCCTTCACCGCTGACTGAATGCTTTCGGTTATCGAAGCAACTGGGTTGTCGAGTCCTTCTTAAGCGAGAAGATCTTAATCACACCGGTTCTCACAAAATAAATAACGTCATAGGCCAAGCCTTACTGGCTCAGCGGATGGGCAAAACGAGACTAGTAGCAGAGACTGGGGCGGGTCAGCATGGCGTTGCTACTGCTACTGCTGCAGCGTTATTAGATATGGACTGTAAAGTTTATATGGGGGCTGTTGACGTCAAGCGGCAATCTTTGAATGTATTTCGGATGCAACTTTTAGGCGCGGAGGTTGAAGCGGTCAAATCTGGTAGTCAGACGCTCAAGGATGCGGTTAACGAGGCTCTACGTGACTGGGTGGCGACGTTAGAAGGCACTCATTATTGTTTAGGTACAGTCATGGGTCCGCATCCATATCCTTGGATGGTTAGAACTTTTCACCACGTAATTGGAGACGAAGCGAATGAGCAATGTCTAGCTCTCACCGGTACTGATCCAGATGTTGTGGTTGCATGCATCGGCGGTGGAAGTAATGCGGCCGGTATTTTCTCTGGTTTCGCTTCGAGCGAATCTAGGTTGGTCGGTGTTGAGCCTGCTGGTGGGGCTGCGGTAGGTAGAGGAGTTCCTGGGGTAGTGCATGGAATGAATTCTTACCTAATGCAAGATGAGGTAGGTCAAGTTCAAGAAGCTAAGTCTATTTCTGCGGGGCTAGATTATCCTGGGGTAGGACCAGAGCACGCTTTCTTAGCGTCTATCGGTCGAGCTGAATACCCTTCAGTTAATGATCAAGAGGTTATCGAAGCTTTCCAACTTCTTTCTCGCACTGAGGGCATAATCCCAGCATTAGAGACAGCGCATGCAATCGCATGGGTTGTTAGGGAGGCAAAAAATCTACAAGGACAAACAGTCCTAATTAATCTTTCCGGTCGTGGAGATAAAGATGTTGATCAGATGATGGAAATTTTGAACGTTGATCGAGTTGTATGACCGGTCCATTTGAAGAGGCTCTTCGCGAGAAACGCGCATTAGGCAAGAAGCTGTTGGTCGTTTATGTAACTGGCGGTTTCGAGAACTGGGAAGCATCAGTTGAGGCTGCTGCTGCTGCTGGAGCAGATGCAATAGAAATTGGTATTCCATTTTCTGATCCCGTGATGGATGGCCCGGTAATCCAGCAAGCATCTCAGATCGCTCTCGATCGAGGAACTACTCCTTTGTCAGTTTTGCAAGCTGCTGCCGATCTAGATACCGGTATTCCTCACGCGGTGATGACCTATTATAATCTTGCCCATAACCCAGGTCATGAGCGTTTTGCTGCGAGCCTGGTTAGAGCGGGTATTAGCGCCGCAATTTTGCCAGATCTACCCTATGTCGAATCTGCTCCATGGCGTGAAGTCGCTGCTAAAGCGGGAATCGAGACAGTAATGTTGGCGGCCCCGACAACGCCAGATCATAGGCTCGGAGATCTTTGTGCTGCTGCTCATGGGTTTGTTTATGCGGTCGGATTACTCGGAGTGACTGGCGAGCGTTCTGCCTTGGCGGACACTGCCACAAAAATTGCCGCTCGTTGTAAAGCGGTTACGGATAAACCTGTATTGGTTGGTGTGGGGATAGGGTCACCAGCGCAGGCTGTAGAAGCTTGCACAGTCGCAGACGGTGTGATCATAGGTTCCGCGTTAGTGCGACAGATGCTTGATGGGCACGGTGCTGCTGGAGTGGGGCAGCTAGTCTCTTCCTACCGGGCGGCGCTTGACGAGGGATAGAGGGTTCTGTGAGCGTCTCAAATGACGAAAACTGTGAGTTGTGTGAAGCAGCTCGCTTCACACATTGGTACTACGAAGATGAGGTCTGTTGGGTTGCGGACTGCGAGGTGTGCTCCACTCCGATGGTGGTTTGGAAGCGGCATGGAACTGAACCTGCTCCATCAGACATCGAATGGATGATTCGATGTCTCATGGCGGCAGCTAATGAACGTTTTGGGGACGAAGTTACAACTGTTGATCGAGTAATGAGACAAATACCAGAGCATTTCCATGCCCATGCTCGTGATAAAAATTGGCTCTCCAGAAGGTGGCAAGATAAACCGAGTAAATATTCAGGTGTTGGTGGCTCTAGGGAATTATTGGGTTGAATAATGAGAGCTGACTATGGATTGCAGCCAATGCTTTATCGACTTGGCGTATGCCTTGTTATCGTCACTTTGGTCGCGTGCTCATCAGGTACTTCTAGCTATGGGCCGATTAATGAGACTTATAGCGCAAGCGCCTTGGAAGCAGGTGAAGCTATATACGCTTCTAATTGCTCTGTTTGCCATGGCCAAAATGGTGAAGGTGGAATAGGGAGCCGTCTGACCGGTATCGGTCATCGTCTTTCTTATTCGAGCCATGTAAAAATAGTTCTACAGGGACGACGCTCAATGCCTGCGTTCAGTAGACGCTTAGATGCAGCGGAAATATCCGCAGTCGTTGCTTACCAACGACTAGCTTTCTCTGAATCAAAAAAATAGCTATAGTTCTGTCACTCGGATGATGGCCATGGTTCAGTAGTTATGTAGGTTAAGTGAATGCTATCTGAAGGTGATAGAGCTCCAGCTTTTACTCTTTTTGACCAAAGAGCCCAGAAGGTTTCTTTAATTAAGCAAGCGCCGAAGTCAGTGCTCCTATTTTTTTATCCAAAGGCTAACAGCAGCGGCTGTACGTCACAGGCGTTAGGCCTTAGAGATTTAATTAAAGGAAATAGGACTGTTCAGCTAATCGGAGTGAGTCCTGACTTACCTAGAACTCAAATGAAATGGGATGATAAGCATGAGTTGGGATTCCCCTTGCTCTCTGATCCGGATCACAAAGTGGCCGCAAAGTATGGAGTGTGGGGACCAAAAAAATTATATGGGAAAGAGTACGAAGGGATTATTAGATCAATGTTTTGGATAAGCAATAACGGTCGGATCTTGGAGTGCTGGTACAAAATATCGCCTAAAGTAAGTGTTGAAAAATCAACCGAAGTGTTAGAGAGAAGCAATGAACAAATTGCCTGACCCTAAAGAGCTGTTAGCGCATCGTTCACCGTTTTTGTTTGTTGATGAAATTATTGCCCTCAACCCCGGAGTTTCCTGCACGGCTTTGTGGCATTTGTCAGGCGAAGAAACGTTTTTCGAAGGCCACTTTCCTGGCTTCCCAACCCTACCTGGAGTACTAATTGTTGAAGCTCTTGCTCAGACTGCTGGTATAGCGGCCTTGAGTCACGAGAAGTATCGAGGAAAATTGCCTCTCTTCGGAGGAATCGATAAGGCAAGGTTTCGTCGGCAAGTTTCACCTGGAGATACATTAGTCTTGGAGTCGACGCTCGGGCGAATGTCATCTCGTGCAGGAAAAGGCAATGGAATCGCCACGGTTAACGGTGAAATTGCTTGCTCCGTTGACATGCTTTTCGTCATCGCAGATGTGCCAAAGCCATAAGCGTTGAACCCGGATTTTCGATGGGGCAAGTTATTCGGAACTCGATCGTATTGGGACTTGCTGTAGGAATTTTTGGACTTACATTTGGTGTTCTGGCTGTTGCATCTGGTTTGACGCTAGCTCAGGCATTGGCAATGTCTTTATTAACTTTTACTGGTGCCTCACAGTTCGCATTCGTAGGGCTTTTAGGAGCTGGCGGCGGCGTTACTGCCGCTTTATTGAGCGCTCTTTTGCTGGCTGCCCGGAATGGGTTATACGCAGCTTCAATAGCAACTGTTCTTCCAAGAGGCCTATTCAAAAAAGCTTTATCTGCTCAACTTGTTATCGACGAATCAACGGCTATGGCCACGGCACAGAAGAATCCGGAAGCTTCGAAGCGAGCTTTTTGGGCCACCGGGCTTGCGATATATTTCTTTTGGAGTTTAGGAACGCTTCTCGGAGCGCTCTGTGGTGATCTCATAGGCTCACCAGATGTTTGGGGCTTGGATGCAGCGTTTCCTGCTGGTTTCGTAGCTCTCCTAGTTCCACATTTAAGGAACCATTCGGCTTTAGTCGCAGCATTGTCTGGAGCTGCAATTACGATCATTGCTGTGCCGATCATACCTATCGGTGTTCCAGTATTACTTGGCGCTCTAGGAGCCGTTCTGGGGTATTGGCACGGGCAAAGCTGGCGAGTTGTTTCGTGATTTGGCCAGCAATTTTTATACTGTCTCTGGGTGCATATCTATTCAAAATAGTTGGTGCGGTCGTTGGTGTCCGGCGAGAGCAAAGTAAGAAAATTAAAGCTTTCTTGTTGCTGCTACCTCCAGCGCTACTTAGCAGCTTGGTTGCTCTGCAAACCTTTGAACTGAATGGCGCTTTAGTATTAGACGCGCGAGTTGTCGGCGTCGCGACCGGGGGCATCATCGCTTACTATCAGCGGCCATTTTATGAAGTTGTAGTCTTCTCTGCTCTGGTGACGGCGGTGGTTCGTCAGTTGCTATAACAGCTATGGGTCCAAAGTTCCAAATATGAGGCTCCCATTATGTCCTCCAAAGCCAAAGGAGTTAGACATTGCTGGACCTGGAACCCACTCCCGTGCTGAGTCAATAACTAGGTCGATATTGGGTAGGTCTGGGTCTTGTTCTTTGTGGCCAGCTGTAGGCGGGATAAGACAATGTTTGATCGATAGTAGAACTGCTGCGGCTTCTATTGCGCCAGCGGCTCCAAGACCATGACCTGTTATGCCTTTGGTAGAAGTTATCGGAGGACCATTTTCGCCAAATGTCGAAAATATTGCCTGAGCTTCTGCCGCATCGTTGTGAGGCGTTGATGTTCCGTGAGCATTCACATGTCGGATATCGCTTGCTGAGAGACCTGCATCTGCGAGCGCTAATTGCATGCAACGCGCAGCACCTGTCCCGCCCGGAGCGGGCGCGGTAATGTGATGAGCATCAGCATTTGAACCGGAGCCTAGAATCTCCCCGTATATGTTTGCTCCACGCTTAACAGCTGATTCCATTTCTTCCAACACGAGGGTAGCGCTTCCCTCGGTCATCATGAAACCGTCTCTATTCTTATCGAAGGGCATTGAGAACCCAGAAGATGACAGAGCCGTCATATTTCGAAATCCTGCCAACCCGACAGGTGACATTACTGATTCTGTACCACCTGAGATAATGGCATCTGCGTAGCCCATAGAGATTAGCCTGGCGGCATAACCAATTGCGTGTGTGCTCGCTGCGCAAGCAGTTGTAACTGTCTCATTTGGACCTTGGAAGCCATACTTCATCGAAATAGCTGCACCAGCAGCATTCGGCATAATCATAGGAACCATGAAAGGTGATACCCGTTTTGCTCCCTTTCTGTCATGGACCAATACTTGATCTTCGAAAGTATGAAGACCACCGACGCCAGTAGCAAAAATGACGCCGATGCGCTCTGCATCTGTTGTTAATTTGCCGGCATCTTCTATAGCCATGGACGCGGAAGCAACGCCCATTTGCTGTGAGCGGTCTGAGCGGCGCGCATCTTTTGGGTTATCGAAGTATAGAAGTGGATCGAAATCGTGTATGCGGCGTTCTCCTTCTGGGGCTGGAGCGTTTAATCCCCGCCAGAAGGCCTCAAGGCCGGTGCCTGCGCAAGAGACGACACCGAGGCCCACAATGGCTACCCGGCGTCTCTGCATCACAGTTTTGACTCGACAAGCGCAACAGCATCAGCCACTTTGGTTACGCCTTCTAACTCTTCTTCTTCGACGGTTATATCGAATTCTTCTTCTAGAGCCATCACTAGTTCGACTAGATCAAGGCTATCGGCGTCGAGGTCATCGGCAAAAATGGCGTCAAGCACGACAGCGGATTCGTCTACAGCTAGTACTTCTACTGCACATTTTTTGAAACGTTCGAAATTATCACTCATGGTTAGAATTTTCCTTATCCTTATGTGTAGGGACTATAAGATTCTAGATGGTTCTGGTCAGTGACCCATGCCTAAGCCGCCGTCAATCGGAATAATGCTGCCGGTTATATAAGCTGCAGCGTCGGATGCTAGAAACGCTGCTAACGATGCGATCTCAGAAGTAGTGGCTGTTCGTCCTAGTGGAACTGCTTTGGTGATCATGGATTGTTGCTCATCAGTTAAGGCTCTAAACATCTCTGTATCAACTGGCCCAGGGGATATTACGTTTGCTGTAATGCTACGAGAACCGAGCTCTCGGGCAAGGGACCTAGCTAGACCAATGAGCCCTGATTTACTTGCAGCGTAGTTCACCTGTCCAGCTGAGCCGGAAAGGCCGACCACAGAGGATACGAAAATTAGTCTTCCCCATCGAGCTCGAACCATTTTTTTTGCTGCTCGCCGAGCAATTCGATATGTGCCGGTCAGATTCACATTAATGACTTCTGCGAAGTCTTCATCGGTCATTCTGAGCATCAGCTGGTCGCGTGTGATCCCAGCGTTCGCGACCAGAATCTCGACCGGTCCGATTTCTGACTCGATTGTCTTAAAAGCTTCGTCAACTTCATCACTATCGCTTTGATCACAAGGAACGGCGAGTATACGGTCGTCATCTATCTCTGGTGCCCGAGCAGTTACAACCACTTTGTGACCTAAGTCAGCGAAAAGAGTAGCTGTGGCTAGGCCAATTCCTCGGCTTCCGCCTGTAACCAAAACATTTTTCTGTGAGGTCATACGCCATTCCATTTTAGAACGGCTGAAGCTGAGGTCATACCTGCTCCGAAACCAACAAGAAGAACGTTGTCGTCCTTGGAAATTCTATTTTCTTGTACCGCGTGATCTAATGCTAAAGGAACGGATGCCGAAGAGGTGTTACCTGTTCGATGTATTGTCATTGAAGTTTTTTCGAATGGTATTCCCAGTCTTTTACAAGAAGCCTCAACGATCCTCACATTGGCTTGATGAGGCACAACTATATCGATGTCGTCGGGCGTCAGATCTGCCATTTCTAGAGAATGAAGCGCCGACCGTTCCATTGCGAGGACTGCGTTCTTGAAGATAGCTCCTCCGCTCATTATAAGTTTCCCATCAAACTCACAAAATAGGGTGTCTTCGAGAGCTCCGTTACTAGCGACATGCCAACCCTTCAGATCGGCTTCTCCGTCGGTGCGCTCGATGACTGCAGCGCCAGCGCCATCAGCGAACAAGATGCAAGTTGAGCGGTCATCCCAGTTCGTAATTCTAGACAGTGTTTCAGCCCCCACGACTAAGATCCGGCGATGTCCGAGGTTTATGAACCCGTGCGCTGCTATCAAGCCGTATACAAAACCTGAACATGCAGCGTTCAGATCCATAGCGCCACAAGAGAGCCCAAGATTTTCTTGCACTGTCGAGGCTGTTGCTGGGACGCGTCGATCGGGGCTGGTTGTGGCTAAAATAAGGAGATCTATAGTGGAGGGGTCTATTCCTGCTCGTTCAATAGCTTGACGTGAAGCATCTGTGGCGAGTCCTGATGTGGTTCCCCCGATACGACGCTCATGAATGCCTGTTCGGTCCACTATCCAATCGTGAGTTGTGTCAACACGTTCAGCAAGATCATCGTTGGTAACAACGTTGTCTGGTAGTGATGTGCCGAGAGAAAGAAGCCTTGCTCCTGAGGGTTGAGGCAAACTCATAGGACTCCGATCTAGTGGGTTCTTAGCCAAGTTATAGGTTGTCTAGCTGTTACTCGTTCACCTTCCAGCGCCATGACTCCCATAACAGTTCCGGCGAAAGGAGATCTTACCTCTTCATCGGAAACCCAACCTACAACGTCCCCCACGTTTAAATAAGAATTTTCAGCAAGGTCAGGATTTGGAGTAAAAAGCCCAGCTGCAGGACTGACTACAAGCCGTTCTGTAATGTAGAGACCTTCTCCATGGCCATCGGCAGGTAATGGTCCTGGAACGGGGTTCACCTTAGCGGTATCTGCGAGTGTTGTTAGCAGCATGTCAACATCTGTTGGGCTCTGAACTGACAGAGTCGAACATCCTTTTATCGTTCGTTTCGCCATCCCGCTAAGGGCCGTGCCTGGACCCAATTCAACGTAGGTAGAAGCACCATGTTGGTCTAATGCGTACAATGTCTTTCTCCATTGGACAGGGCTGCAAAGTTGGCTCGCTAACAGGTGCTGCCATTCCTCGGCGGTGGTTCTAGGGATTGCATCTACATTGGCAAAGACTGGAATCGCTGGAGCGCGAAAGTCAACTGTCCCTAGCGCCTTCCTGAGGCGATCTCTGGCTGGCGCCATAAACGGAGTGTGGAACGCTCCTCCGACTGGTAGCTGCATAGTTCTCTTGGCCCCTAACTGCTTGGCCTCTGCGCCTGCTAGAAGGACACCCTCTGGGGAACCTGCAATAACTACTTGTCCGGGAGCGTTATAGTTAGCTACCCAAGCATCGCCATCAATTCGTGCGCAAGCTGTGTTTACCAAGTCATCGTCAAGGCCAAGTACCGCTGCCATGGCGCCTTCTTGCTCGTCGGCTGCAATTTGCATAGCCTCGCCGCGTTCAGCTACTAGTCGCACCGCATCGTCATATGAAAGAACTCCGCTTGCGCATAAGGCGCTGTATTCGCCAAGGGAGTGTCCAGCCACATAGTTTGGAGCTAATCCGGTCCGCTCAACAGCGTCTAAAGTAACCATGCTAAGAACAAATGTAGCCAGCTGAGAGTTGCGAGTTTGCCTTAACTCATCAGCGTCAGCTCTTAGAAGAAGGTCCTCGACGCTTCTCCCGCAAGCCTCAGACGCTTCTGAGACAAGTTCCCAACTATCATGCGCAATCCATTGTTCTCCCATTCCAGGTTTCTGCGATCCCTGGCCTGGGAATGTGAATGCGAGCACTCGGCCTCCCTGTATGGCAACACGGAAAGTGAAGCCAATTCAACGTGTCCTGATCGATGGAAATCCATCAGTCAGAGTTGACTGATTAGATGGTAGAGCAGAAGTGAAAGAAAGTGGGTAATTTCGGCTAAGTCGGCTAACTCGAAACCTCAATTTGTTCCAGAAAGCGGTAGCCTCATAAATCGTCGCCCGGGTGGTGGAATGGCAGACACGAAGGATTCAAAATCCTTTGCCCTAACGGGCGTGCGGGTTCAAGTCCCGCTCCGGGCACTTAGATACTGAATTTTTTGTGGGGCTTGACCGCTATTTGAAGCCTATTCTCTTCTTTATGAATCCTAAAGATAATTTAGATCCATACAAATCGCCTAGTGATGCTGAGTTGTTTGTGACGCCTCATGCGTTTGCAGACCAGCTATATGAAGATCAAACAGTTCTTGTAACTGGAGGCGCTGGAGGAATCGGTAGAGCTATATGTATCTTGTTAGGTCGATTAGGTGCGCGCGTGGTTACCTGTGGCCGAGATGCAGAGAAACTTGATGAGTTGAAGTCTTCTCTTAGAGCACATGGGGTCGACTGCAGAGCGATGGCGATGAATCTTAGGGATCCGGATGCTGTAGCTGCATTAATTGAGTTTGCTCGAAATGAGACTGGTCGTTTGGATTTAGTTTGCAATAACGCTGGTGGTCAATTCCCTAAGGCTGCCGTCGAAATATCACCCAAGGGGTGGGCTGCGGTCATCGAAACTAATCTTTATAGCCAGTGGTATATGATGCAGGCGGCAGCGAATTCATGGATAAAGAACGAATCAGCTGGTTCCATTGTCAATATAGGAACGGTGACTGGCAGAGCTAGCGCAGGACTTCCGCACACAGCGGCTGCGAGAGCTGGGGCGGTTGGGCTAGCGACATCATTAAGTGTGGAATGGGCTCCACATAGAATTCGTGTGAACACAGTGGCTGTTGGAGTGGTTCGAAGCCCGGGATTAGTTAACTACCCGCCAGAGGCACGACCTTCGTTTGATCACAACGCACAAAGGCGTTTGGGTGAAGTGCATGACGTGGCCCAAGCCGTTGCATTTCTTGGATCACCAGTAGCTTCGGGATATGTCACCGGTGACGTTGTAAACGTTGCTGGGGGTGAACAAGCTTGGGGAGAGTACTGGGCCCTTGGGAAGCCAGATTTTTTTAAGGTTAAAGAATAGCTCTAGTCGAACTTAGCTCAAGAAAGGCAAGTGAATGTCAAGTCCTGGAGAGGCCCAACAAAAAGTTGACACAACCCGTTTGCAGGCCATAGCGCGCGGTTATACAGAAGCAGCTGTGCTCTATACGGCTTTAGATATTTCGCTTTTTAGCCATGTTCATAATGGAGCGAATTCTGAAGCAGATTTGGCTAAGTTAACTGGGCTTAGGCCCTTAGATGTCGACAGATTAGTTACTTGTTGTTTGAGTATGGGGTTGTTGTCTTGGGACTCTAACAAACTAGTGAATTCACCGGATGTAGATGCATTCTTAGTGGAGGGGTCAACAAGATTTGCTGGTCCCTGGATGACTTTTACTCGTGAGGATGTTCCAGGCTGGTTTGATATGACGGCCAAAATGCGATCACCCAGAGCTTCACTTCTAGGAATGTACGAAAATCTGACTGTTGAGTCGGCAAAAAAATATCATGAAGCAACGGCGAGCATTGGATTTGGGGCAGCTCGAAGGTTCGTGAAATTAGTAGATCTTAATGGGCGGCGACACCTTCTAGATCTGGGGGGCGGTTCAGGCGCTTACAGCATCACAGCGGTGAAAAAGTTTCAAGGGCTCAAAGCAACAGTTCTTGATTTGCCTCCGGTAGTGATAGCAACTCAGGAATACATCAAACAGGAAAATGTCGAAGACAGAGTCACAACTACCGGTGCAGACTTTACCAAAGGCGATTTTCCATCTCCTGTGGACGTTGTGGTAATGGCTAGCAATCTTCCTATCTACGGAAGCGACGTTATAGCAGATGTGGTTCAACGAGCATTTAGGGCATTGGAACCAGGCGGTGAGATGCATCTGATTGGGGAGATGCTAGACGATGATAAGTGCGGTCCTTTGGATGCTGCGATGTGGGGAATGAATGAGCTGATATGCGGAAGTTTAGGGAGAGCTCATACGCGCGCTGACTGTGTGAAATATTTTGAAAAAGCGGGTTTTGTAGATATCAAGATTTCGGATTTTGTGCCTGGTGTCTTAGTCAAATGCACTGGGTGGCGACCATAACGTCCACAGGCTTAGTGGCTTAATTTTTTTGAATAGAGTCTACGTTAGCGTCTGCAAAGCGATTGATAGCCGCAGTTGTAAGTTGGGTGCAAATTTGCTTCGTGAGGTGGGCAGTCATGACAAAGTCTGAAGGCAAGCCTGAGTTCGGCGCTAAGTGTGCTCTTTCAGAGATAGTTGTTTCCCAAGTTGCTATTTGACTACTGGTAACAGCTCTTGGCTTATATTGGATAAGAACATCTCCGTGTTCTAATATTCCGACTTGCTCTGAAGGGCTAAGTTGCTTAGCGATAACACGAGGAGCTATCCAAACCTTGTGCGGCCCTGAGGTTGGCGGGTCGCTAAGGTACTGTGTCTTAGTGTCCGCTAGAACATGAAGCAAATAATCGGCGGCTCGGGGTTCTCTGATTGCCTGTTGGCAGCCCTTGGCATCGTTCTCGGATGCACATGCGATCAAAAAAGCACTAGCCAGTGCCAACAGTAAAAAAAATAGTCGTTGAGCTGAAGATGAGGCTTTATAGGCATTTTTACGATACATTTTTCCTCATGATGACCCGTTCGGTGGAGCGCCGTCTGCGCCATGTCGCGGATCAAATTTTAATTCTACGTAAAGAATTATATTACCTTGATGAAGAGCTCAGACATCTACTCGAGCAAGCAGATACTACCCGTTTACAAGCCTTGCTATCGGAAACACCCATAGCAGAACGCAGCCATAGGCAAGCTTCGCGTCATGCTCAAGTAGTTGGAAAAAGAAAAATAGGTGTGGAGCGTCTTCTCCTAGATCTTGACGCCCGCCAAGATATTTTACTTGACCGTATCGGTGGGTAAGAAAAGCAAAGATTCAGTTCTGCGGGTTACATTGCGAGGCAAGAACAGTTTTATAGATAGACTGAGTGATTTCAAAGCACCTTGGAGCTTTCTGCCTTCATTGTTGTTGTCTAATCCCAAAAGGAACGCTGTTGTCTAAAAGAGTCGTAATTGCGGAAGATGAAGCAATTATTCGACTTGACTTACGCGAAATGCTTGAGGAAGAAGGCTACACGGTCGTAGGCGAAGCTGGTCGTGGTGATGAAGCCGTTGAACTGGTGCGACAGCTAAATCCTGATCTATGTATATTCGATATTAAAATGCCCGGATTAGATGGGCTAAGTGCGGCTCGAGCAGTCTGTTCTGAAAGAAATGCTGCGGTGATTATCCTCACGGCCTTTAGCCAGCGGAATTTGATTGAACAAGCTCGTGACGCAGGAGTTCTTTCATACCTTGTTAAACCTTTCCAGCGTGCTGAGCTTGTCTCGGCCATTGAAGTGGCCTTAGGTCGTTTTGATGAAATGGTAATGCTAGAAGAAACAGTGAAAGAACTGGAAGGTCAGCTCGAATCTAGAAAAATGGTGGATAGGGCAAAAGGCAAGCTGATGGACCAGTATCAAATGTCAGAAAATGATGCTTTTGTTTTTGTGCAAAAACGAGCAATGAACGATAGGTCTACGATGCTTGTTGTTGCTCAAAATATTCTTGATGGATCCCTGGTGCCTGAGGCTTAGCGCCCACTGTTCAAAACATTCGGTGGCATTGCTTCGCTTACTGGTTTGTAGCGCTTAGAGTCGACTTCGTGGCGAAGCTACTTTTTTTAGATGGTAATTCACTTACGTACAGAGCATTTTTTGCCTTGCCTACAGATATGGCCATTAGTTCTGGTCAAGTAACGAACGCTGTATACGGCTTTACTGTGATGTTGATCAACTTAATCCGGGACCACGAACCCGACGGTTTAGTAGTCGCATTTGATAGACCTGAACCAACTTTTAGACACCTAATGCTGCCTGAATATAAAGCACAACGTGATCCAACTCCTGAGCTTTTACTTCAACAGTTCCCGTTGGTGCGAAATGTATTAGATGTCCTAAAAATTCCCGCAGTCGAAACTATTGGGTTCGAAGCGGATGATGCTTTAGCGACTTTGGCCACCAGAGCAGCTGCGAATGGCGACGAGGCTGTGATTGTGACCGGAGATCGTGACTTATACCAAATGGTTAGCGATCCATTGATTCGTGTTCTTTACAACCGGCGTGGGGTTTCTGACTACGCGCTTTATGACGAGGCTGGAATTAAAGAGAGGACTGGTGTTACTCCCGCTCAGTACGCCATGTATGCCGCTTTACGCGGCGACCCTTCAGACAATTTGCCTGGGGTTCCAGGTGTAGGGGAGAAGACCGCTGCAAGGTTGATTAATGACTACGATGACCTAGACGGCATTTTCGCTAATGTAGATAAACAAACGCCAAAACTTCGAGAAAATTTAAAAATGTTTGAGGAGCGAGCTAGGACAAACCACCAGGCGATGGTGCTGCGAAAAGATGCTCCAATCGAGTTGGATATTGCTGACCTGCGTTGGGGAGAGCTAGATGCCTCTGCCGTGAAGAACTTGTTTGAAGAACTTGAGTTCGTTTCTTTGTATGAGCGTTTGAACGGAATTCTACTAGGGCGATTACCAGCGCTTGAAAGTTCAGCTAAAATTCTGGAAACACCTGCATTAATTGAAGAGAATAGCGAAGAGAAGGCACGACTTTTTGCTCAGCTACTTAAGCAAAAAGATCAGATACTACCTGTTGGGTGGGCAACCGCACCTAGTGGCTTCCTAGTGGCCCTGGCAATTGCAACGGATACAGAGACCGGGAATGTGCTCTGTCTGAATGAGTTAGATCTTGCTCATGCCGATGTTCAGATTCAGTTGCGGCGATTGGCCTCTGGCGCAGATTGTCTTATCGACACACATAATGCGAAAGGCCTAATTAAAGCCCTGTCATTGATGGAGATCGAGATGGCTTGTCTTCGGCTAGACACAGCGGTTGCGGCTTATCTAATTGACCCGTCGGGAAGTAAATATCTCCTAGAAGAAATATTGTTTCAATACTGTCAGATAAAGCTACCCGATGGTGATTTAGCTCTAGAAGGCCAATTGGATTTTGATCGTGTCGCGGTCAGCGTCGAGACCAAAACTGCTAATGATGCCTTATGTGTTGCTCACCTGTCACAGGTTCTAAGCGAACTGCTCGAAGTTAAGAACATGAGTTACCTTTACGAAGAAATAGAGCGTCCTTTAATAGGGGTCTTAGCGCGAATGGAGCAAATCGGTGTTGCAATAGATTTGCCCGAATTGACCAGTCTTCGTGACCGGCTCGTGTCGGAAGTTGGACGTTTGGAGCAGGAGATTCATGAGGCTGCGGGACGTTCGTTTAACGTAAATTCTACAAAACAATTACGTGAAGTTTTGTTTGAAGATTTACAACTGACTCCTCAAAAAAAGACGAAAACCGGGTTCTCAACGGACGCAGCTTCACTAGAAAAAATTCGGGAACAGCACCCAGTGGTCGAGATGTTGATCAGCTATCGAGAAGTAGAAAAGCTACGTTCGACTTATGGTCAAGGACTGCTTGACGTCGTAGGTTCTGATGGCCGTATCCACGCAACTTTCAATCAAACTGTTGCTCGAACCGGACGACTCAGTTCAGAAGATCCGAACTTGCATAACATTCCCGTTCGTACCGCTCAGGGGCGCCAGTTTCGAAGTGCATTTATTGCGACCAAAGGCTTTGAGCTTTTGGTCGCTGATTATAATCAGATAGAGCTTCGTGTTATCGCTCATCTCTCCGAGGATCCAGGTCTCATAGACGCATTTGCTAAAGGTACTGATATTCATAATGCAACAGCTGCATCGGTGTTTGGGGTAAGCCCTGAGGATGTCTCAGGAGAGCAGCGATCAAAAGCAAAAATGATTAGTTACGGGCTTGCTTATGGAATGGAAGCGTATGGTTTAGCTCAGAGGCTTGGAATTTCTAACGGCGAAGCGGCCGAGATTTTAACCGCTTATTTCCTCGCTTTCCCCAAAGTGAAGTCATTCATGGAGACAGTTGTAAGTGAGACTAAGGCTAAAGGTTATACAGAAACTATGTTTGGTCGAAGGCGCCCTATGCCCGAGCTAAATGCTAGCAATTTTAGGGTCCGGCAGGCAGCTGAGAGACAAGCTATGAATGCTCCGATCCAGGGCTTAGCAGCTGATATTTTTAAGGTTGCGTTAGTTCGCCTGGATCGTGAATTGCGTCAAACAGGTGCAGCCAGTGTGTTGGTTCTGCAGGTGCATGATGAAGTGATCTTAGAAGTGCACCCTGATGAAAAAAATCAGATTTTAGATTTGACAGTTGAAACCATGTGCAATGCGACAGATCTGAAAGTACCGCTGGAAGTTCATGTGTCGAGCGGAAACTCTTGGGGAGTTGCTAAAGGGTGAAACGGTAAGTCAGTTATGGCCACAGGTGCTAATGGCTCAAGCCACTGGTTTGAGGTGCTCGCAGAGCATATGGGTACAGCGTATCTTCGATACGCGTTCACTAAAGGAACAGCAGGAGAGGTTGATCGGTTATTTGAAGTATTCAATTTAAGTGCAGGTGATCGAGTTCTAGATGTCGGTTGCGGCCCCGGGCGGCACGCTCTCGAATTAGCTCGTCGTGGGGTGCAAGTCGTAGGTGTAGATATTTCGGAACGCTTTGTGAATATAGCTACTGCTGCGGCAAGCGCTCAGCGCTTAGATGGTTTGGTGTCATTTCGAATTGGTGATGCTAGAGAGTTCTTATTTGAAAATGAGTTTGATTTTGCTATTTCCATGTGTGAAGGCGCCTTCGGTCTTCAGTGTGGTCCAGCAGCAACAACAAAGGCGAACCTAGAAGGGGATCGAAAGATTTTAGCCTCAATGGCACATTCTCTGATTGAAGGAGGGAAAGTAGGCGTGGCTGCTTTTTCATCATATTTTCAGGTTCTTCATTTAGAAAATGAAAGTGGCGCAAGATCTGAATTTGATGCAATGAGTGCCACAGCTACTGAACGTACGGAAATTCGAAACCCTGAAGGAGATGTTGAAGAAGTGACTCTTTGGACCACGTGCTTCACACCTCGCGAGCTCTGGCTATTAGCTGAATCTGTAGGGCTGGCTCCACTTTCTGTGCAGAGCGCGTTTTCTGGAACGGATTATTCTGCTCAAGAACCAGATCTCGAAAGCCCTGAATTTTTTCTTGTTGCTCAAAAGCTTTCTTGAGGTGAGATGCCTAAGCGTGGGGTTCGCGTTGCTCCTTCGGGTAGAATAGTTCCTTGTGCAAGACGTGTCTCCGCTCACTCGTCCACACACTCTTATTGCCTAGCCCCGAGCGTTGCGACGTGTCTGAAACAACAGAATTTGGCAGCTTTACTGATGCCGGTGAATATATCCCTCGTATTGTCGTCGAGAATGATCTCGGATCTATGTCGTTCGAGGAAGCGATTGACGGAACCGTCGTTGAATTTAGCGACGGAGACCTAGTCAAAGGAACAGTTGTCCGAATCGATCGTGACGAAGTCCTACTCGACATCGGATTTAAGTCCGAAGGCGTTATTCCAAGTCGTGAACTCTCGATTCGTAATGGTGTCGATCCTTCAGAAATAGTTTCGCTTGGCGAAGAGATTGAAGCACTAGTTCTTCAGAAAGAAGATCAAGAGGGACGTCTCGTTCTTTCCAAAAAGCGTGCTCAGTATGAACGAGCCTGGGGTCGCATCGAGGAAGTTAAAGAAGCTGAAGGCGTTGTATCGGGTCTTGTTATCGAAGTCGTCAAAGGCGGCTTAATTGTTGATATCGGATTAAGAGGTTTCTTACCCGCTTCTTTAGTCGAACTTCGGCGTGTGCGAGATCTTGCGCCGTATATCGGCATGGAACTTGAAGCAAAAATTATTGAACTTGACAAAAATCGAAATAACGTTGTGTTGTCGAGACGTGCGTGGTTGGAAGAGACCCAGAAAGACCAACGCGATAGTTTCTTAGACAATTTGAAGCCAGGCGAGAAGAGGAGCGGCGTAGTTTCCTCGGTTGTCAGCTTCGGAGCATTTGTCGATTTAGGCGGTATGGACGGTTTGATCCACGTGTCAGAGCTGTCTTGGAAGCATGTCGATCACCCATCCTCTGTGGTAACAGTCGGAGATGAAGTAGACGTCGAGGTATTGGAAGTGGATCGCGAAAGAGAGAGAATTTCTCTATCTTTGAAGGCTACTCAAACAGATCCATGGCAAGAATTCGCCAATAGTCATCAGGTCGGCGAATTGGTTTACGGACGAGTTACTAAGCTTGTACCATTTGGCTCTTTCGTCCAAGTCGGTCCGGGTATCGAAGGCCTCGTTCACATATCAGAAATGTCTGCGCACCACGTTGATTTACCAGAACAGGTAGTTACACCGGGCGAAGAACTATGGGTTAAAATTATAGATCTTGATCTGCAACGACGAAGAATCAGTCTTTCTATTAAGCAAGCCGCTGAAGGCGGAGTCGTAGCAGCTGAATATCAAGCTGCCTTCGGTGAGCATCAGTACGATTCATCTGGAAACTTCATTGGCGAATTCGAAGATATGGCTGCTGATGGAGAAGAGTCAGAAGCCGAAAGGGCCTGGCGAGAGTATTACGAAGAGCATGGCGAGGAAGCTTATCGCCAAGCGATCGCTGAGTACGAAGAGCAACCTGCCGATGGTGACTCAAGTGCCGCTAGCAGCGATGAAACACCATCCGCAGAAGTAGCTAGCAGCGATGAAACACCATCCGCAGAAGTAGCTGAAGAAGCGTAGGGCTTAAAGTGAGAGTTATTGGGCTCACAGGTGGAATAGGTAGCGGTAAAAGTACAGTTTCTGAGCGGCTTGTTGCTAAGGGAGCTGTCCTAATAGACGCTGACGCAATAGTAAAAGAAATGCAACAGCCCGGCGAATTAGTTTATCTGGATATTGTTTCCAGGTTTGGCGATGAAGTCGTCGATGCAGATGGTTCTTTGTTACGTCCTGCTATAGCTAACATTGTGTTCAATGATAAAGATGCACTTAAAGATTTGAATCAGTTAGTACACCCACCTGTGAATAAAGAGATTCGGCGTCGGATAAGAAACGAAGCGGACACCGACAATCTGGTTGTTCTAGACATACCATTATTGATTGAAGGGTTGTTAGAAGGTGGTCCGCCCCGTTACGTTGTAAGCGGAATTCTCGTGGTCGATACGCCAGTTGATGTGGCTGCACAAAGGCTCGTGACCTATCGTGGGTTTAGCGAAGATGATGCTCGGGCCAGAATGAAGTCTCAGGTTCCTCGCGAAAAAAGACTAGAGCTAGCAGATTTTGTCGTTCGAAACGACGGGGAACCCTCGCTGCTGGATGAACAAATACCAAAAGTGCTGTCGTGGGTGAGTCAGCTTAAAGAAACCCTTGCCACGCCCGAGCCTTGAGAACCCTAATGGTCGAAATCGTGTAAAGCGCTGCTTCGTCTTCATGATCATTAACTGAAAACTACTACGCCAATAATCCCAAGGAGGACGAGGGTACTGCCTACGTAGTCTTTCATCTTGTGTCGCTCTTTTAGACGGGTCGTCGAGATCACAAAGGCTAAAACAATTTCAATTTGGCCAAGGGTACGCACGCGCGAAGCAGTGGTCATTGCCATGGCGACTGTCCATCCTGTGGTCCCGGAAACACTCATTAACCCAATTAAAACGCATCTGCGCCAGTTACTAAAAATTTTACGTAGTTGATCTGGTGCGAAATAAAATAGATATAGCCCATGGAGCAAAGCTTGAATTCCGAGCATCGTAGCGAGAGTGAAGACAGATCTGTGCCAGATCGAGCTTCCGGCCAAAGTTGTTACTGAAGAACGTATTCCAACTGCAGCTAATCCAAAAAAAAGGCCAGCACTCATGCCGCGAACAACCCCGGGAGCTGCAGCCAAGGAATAGTAAGATTGCGCAGATTTTTTAGCTGTGAGAGTCACTAGACCTACCATGCAAACGACTATTGCGATCCAAGCAGGTAGAGATGGAGCTTCTTTAAGAATGAGAGTAGAGGCAATAGCCACTAAAAGAATTTCCGCTTTCGAGTAAACGGTGCCGACAGCGAAATCACGCTCTCGAAACGATTTGAGAAGCAGGATGGTTCCAACTATTTGAGCTGTTCCTGCTCCGCTGACTTTGAGCCAATATGAACCTGGGACCGAGATAGGAGTCGGATGCCAAATGTATGTGCTTGTCAGAAGCAAGATGGCAAATGGAAAGGCAAAGAGAAATCTAGCGTATGCGGCGCCTTCGCTGCCGACGATGTCTCTGAGAGCATGCTGCTTAGCTGTTCTGAAAATTTGAGCAACTGACGCGATTAGCGTTATGGGAATCCAGAGCAGATTAATTCTCGTCGTTACTTGCTTTGTCGAGACGCTGTTGAAGGCGGTTCATTCCGTGAAGCCATCGGTCGGGATCAGAAGTTTTTTGTTGCATCCATTTGTTGGCTATCTGGTCGGTTAATATCAAGAATCGTTCATCCACAATAGAGTCGAAGACTTGCTCAGCTACCTCTTCAGGCTCTTTGATTGGGCCACCTGCTTGATTTGCCCACTCACTGTCGGCTTGACTCCCAAGCATTGGGGTCCTAACGGCAAGAGGCGCTAGCAGTCCGACTCTAATTCCTCGATGCATGTATGTGAACGCTAGCCATTCGGCGAGTCCCACAACAGCGTGCTTGCTTACAGCGTATGGTAAATTGTCATGTGTGGACAAGATGCCTGCCATTGAAGCAGTATGCAAAATGTAGCCTTCTCTGCGCTCTAGCATGCCTGGCAGAACAGCACGGACAGCGTGAACATGTGACATGAGATTCACGTTCCATTGTCGTTGCCATTCTTCTAAATCAGTGTCTAAGGGGCCGCGACCACTTGCGATTCCAGCGTTATTGAAAAGTAGATCAATAGGTCCAATAGTTCCCTCGACTTCAGAAACCATGTTCGAAATGGCCGAAGGATCATTCAAGTCACAGGTAATGGCGAGCCCATCTATTTCGTTAGCCACTTCTCTAGCTTTGCTTTCATCTATGTCTACGATTACTAACTTGGCGCCCTCGCTAGCGAATTTCCTGGCGCAAGCTGCACCAATTCCGCTGGCAGCTCCTGTGATCACGGAAACCTTGTTGTTTAGCTTCATTTAATTCCCCCCGCTTTGGCGTAATAACCAAGAACCTAACTACCTATGGGCGTGCCGCAATGTGGGCAAGCAGCAGTTCCGCCACGGTCGTCATATTGAGAAGCCTTGACGAGTAGGAAACAACCGGTACAAAGAACTTCATCTTCTTGTTTGCTTAGGATACGGTCACCTTCTGCAGAAACAAGAACCTTCTCGGTAACGCCTTCTTCAGTCCCAGTCTCAGTCTCACTCTCGTCTTCGTCTTCGTCTTCTGACGCAAGCCGTTCTCTAAGAATAGTGTCGAGGTCAGCTTCGACTTCGTCGTCGTCGTCGTCGTCGTCTTCTTCTTCTTCTTCTGATGTGATTTTGACTCCAGAAGGCACTTCTATTTCAGAAGCATCGTCAGCTTCATCACCTTCAGGTGGGACTGCATCATCATCGTCTATTTCCAGGTCAATTTCAAGATCGTCAAGATCACCATCTAGGTCGATGTCTGGTTCTTCGTTAGGTTCTTTAGTGTCGTCGCTCATACTTGGCCCTCTCTAAAAAAAATGGGCCCTCCAGCGCCGGAGGATACCCATAGATTCACCCGGATAATGCATCATTCGACGAGATATATTTTGCGACCTCTTATTCGGTGCGTAAGCTTGCACTGTGAGTAATGACCAAAGAGAGTTGCCGACTGCCTTAAATCCTTTCAAAGTCGTCTCTGATTTTGATCCTTCGGGTGATCAACCCAAGGCGATAGAGGCTTTGTCTGATGGAATCAATGCCGGATTGAAGTTTCAAACGCTTCTTGGAATTACGGGCTCTGGTAAAAGTGCGACAATGGCCTGGACAATCGAAAGCGTGCAGAGACCAACTCTTGTGCTTGCGCCAAATAAATCACTGGCAGCACAGCTAGCTAACGAGTTTCGAGAATTTTTTCCCGACAATCGTGTTGAATATTTTGTTTCATATTACGACTACTATCAGCCAGAAGCGTATATGCCTTCTTCAGATACGTACATTGAAAAAGACTCATCGGTTAACGAGGAAATCGATAGGCTTCGGCACTCGGCTACTGCAGCGCTTCTGACTCGAAGAGACGTAATAGTAGTTGCATCGGTTTCTGCGATCTATGGACTGGGCCCACCAGAGGAATATCTAAGAAAGATGCTATATCTGCGTGTTGGTGATGCGCGTGAGCAGCGAGCGATCCTACGACAACTCGTAGCTATGCAGTATGAACGTAATGATATGAATTTGGTTCGAGGTAAATTTCGGGTCAGAGGGGACACGCTCGAAATACATCCGGCGTATGAGCAGTTCGTGGTCCGAATTGAACTGTTTGGCGATGAAATAGAGCGGATTACTCGTATCGACACACTGACCGGTGAGCGTTTAGAAGAGATAAACGAGGTCACAATTTTTCCAGCTACTCACTATGTGACGGGTGAGGAGAAACTCCAAACCGCTTTAGGGAAGATAGAGAATGAGTTGCAAGAGCGACTTGCGTGGTTCGAAAGTAACAATAAACTTCTCGAAGCCCAGAGATTAAGAATGCGAACCGAATATGACCTTGAAATGTTGCAAGAGCTTGGATATTGCAATGGAGTTGAAAATTACTCAATGCATCTGGATGAAAGAACTTTTGATGAACCGCCATACACTCTTTTAGATTTTTTCCCCGATGATTTTTTGCTGATAATCGATGAGAGTCACGTGGCTGTGCCTCAGCTCCATGGGCAACATGCTGGTGACCGGTCCCGAAAAAATACACTTGTTGATCATGGATTTAGGCTCCCTTCAGCGCGTGATAACAGGCCCCTCAAATTCGATGAGGTCATGGAACGGCTTAATCAAGTGGTTTTCTTATCCGCAACGCCGAGTAAATATGAGCTTGAGCAAAGCGAGCAGATAGTCGAACAGATTATTCGCCCGACTGGGCTAGTTGATCCTGAGGTCATTGTTAAACCAACCAAAAATCAAATTGATGACTTGCTAGAGCAAATAGAAGATCGGGTCGCTCGCGGTGATCGAGTTTTGGTTACAACGCTGACAAAGAAAATGTCTGAAGACCTAACGGACTATCTCCTTGAGTTAGGTGTGAAGGTGCGGTATCTCCACAGCGAAATAGACACGATAGAACGAATCGAAATATTGCGGGATCTTCGGCTAGGTGAGTTTGACGTGTTAGTCGGAATCAACCTGCTTCGTGAAGGACTCGATTTGCCTGAGGTCTCTTTGGTGGCGATCCTAGATGCAGACAAAGAGGGGTTCTTAAGAAGCGAGACCTCTCTAATTCAGACAATTGGCCGAGCGGCTAGGAATGTAGACGGTCAAGTAATTATGTATGCGGATGCCGTAACAGCTTCGATGCAGAAAGCTATCTCGGAAACAAACCGACGAAGAGGCCTTCAGCAAAAATACAATGAAGAGAACAACATAAATCCTCAGACTATTCGAAAAGCTGTCACCGATATTCTTTTTATTCTCAGAGGGGGACCTCAGGGTGCTCCCGTCCCTGAAAAGCTTTCCAATAAACACCATGCTTCTACGGAACGAGCGAGGAAAGACCTGGCTGAGTTACCAGAAGATGATTTGAATAGGTTAATACACTCGTTGGAGTTGGAAATGGAAGAAGCCGCTGAGGATTTAAGATTTGAATATGCTGCTCGGCTTCGTGACGAGCTCAAGGAACTGAGGCGAGATCTTAGAGACGCAGTGAAATAGCGGTTGTGTGTTGCTTGTCGAAGCGTCTGAGCTTAAAGCAACGGCTCTAAGCGTTCCTTGCCCCAGAAGCAAGTTAATGTTATTGAGACAGAAGGAATCAGCTCATGCCATATGAAGTTCGAGCAGTTGTTGCCAAGAGTGTTAAACAGCCAGTGTCAGTTGAAACAATTTTAGTACCGGACCCGGGCCCCGGAGAAGTGCTTGTCGATGTTCAAGCCTGTGGAGTTTGTCACACTGATCTTCATTATCGAGAAGGTGCTATTAATGATGAATTTCCTTTTTTGCTGGGCCATGAGGCAGCAGGGATCATTAGCGCTATTGGGTCTGGAGTTAGTACGGTTAAGGTCGGTGATTTTGTAGTACTTAATTGGCGAGCTGTTTGTGGGAACTGTCGAAGTTGTCTAAGGGGGCGCCCGCAGTATTGTTTTGCGACACACAACGCCTCACAAAAAATGACGCTCAATGGAGTTCCGTTAACTCCTGCCTTAGGAATTGGCGCGTTTGCCGAGAAAACGCTGGTTGCAGAAGGTCAAGCTACCAAAGTTAATCCTCTTGTAGAGCCAGAGGTGGCAGGGCTTATTGGTTGCGGAGTCATGGCTGGCCTTGGAGCAGTTCTGAATACGGCGAGCGTATCTCGAGGTGACAGCGTTGCTGTTTGGGGATGTGGTGGTGTAGGTGATGCCGCGATTGAAGGAGCTCGGCTAGCAGGTGCACACACGATTATTGCTATCGACATTGATGATAAAAAATTAGAGTGGTCGAGAAATTTTGGAGCGACTCACACTATTAACTCATTCGGAATGACTAATGATGAAGTTGTAGAACAAGTTCGTGCCCTAAGCAATGGTGACGGTGTAGATGTTGCTATAGAGGCGATCGGCCTTTCTGATACCTATAAACAAGCCTTCTATTCGCGAGACTTGGCTGGAACAGTGGTGCTGGTTGGGGTTCCTAGTCCGGAAGCCGAGCTCTCATTGCCACTCATTGATATCTTCGGTCGAGGCGGTCAACTTAAGAGCTCGTGGTACGGAGATTGTCTACCTAGCAGAGATTTTCCAATGCTGATAGAGCTGTATATGCAGGGGAGACTTAATCTAGGAGCATTTGTTTCCGAGACTATATCTATCGATGAGGTAGAGCTTGCTTTTGAAAAAATGGAGCGTGGGGAAGTGCTTCGGTCTGTAGTCGTAATCTAGCTCGTAGGTAATCTCTTACAAGGTAGCTAGTACTAAGAGTTGTGGCGGCTAAGCTTCGGCCTATATGGGTGACAAGCTAATTGTGCGCGGCGCACGAGAAAACAACTTGCGCAATGTGGATATCGAGTTGCCTAGAGGCAAGATGATTGTGTTCACTGGTTTGTCCGGTAGCGGTAAGTCTTCTCTCGCCTTCGATACCATTTATGCTGAAGGGCAGCGCAGATACGTTGAGTCCCTTTCGTCATATGCTCGACAGTTTTTAGGTCAGATGGATAAGCCTGACGTTGATTTTTTGGAGGGTTTGTCACCGGCAATATCGATTGATCAAAAGAGCGCAAGTCGAAATCCTAGATCTACAGTCGGAACTATCACCGAGGTTTATGATTACCTGCGGCTTCTTTACGCCCGGGTGGGAGTACAGCACGATCCCGACACGGGTGAGGTCGTTGAGATGCAGACTCCTCAGCAGATCGTAGATAGGATTTTAGAGCTCGAGCCTAAGACCCGTTTTCAGGTTTTGGCACCGGTAGTTCGCAGCCGAAAGGGCGAGTATCACACCCTCATGTCTGATCTAGCCTCAAGAGGCTACGTGAGGGCTCGCGTCGATGGGGAATCGGTAGACCTTACTACTGAGGAGATCGCACCTGATGAGCGCTTAGACCGGTATGTCAATCATGACATCGAAGTTGTTGTTGACCGGCTTGTGATGAAAAAAGGAATCGAACAGAGGCTTACAGAGTCGGTTGAAGCTGCGTTGCTACTTGCGGACGGGCATGTTTGGCTGGAGATAGTTCCTGAAGATGGTGAGCCTTTCACCATGACCTACAGCCAACATCTTTTTTCGCCAGCGACTGGACGTTCTTTTGAACCGCTCGCGCCAAGAAACTTTTCATTCAACTCACCATACGGAGCCTGCGGAACGTGTGATGGTTTAGGTACACGTTTCGAAGTTGACTCTGAACTAGTTATCCCGAATCCTGATTTGACGATTGAGGAAGGTGCAATAGCTCCATTCTCAACAGGTGCTACACGTTGGTATGCGCGCTTGTTGGCAGCTACCGGAGAAGAATTCGGTATCCCTCTGGATGTTCCTTGGGTCAAGCTGTCAGCGAAACAAAAAAAATTATTACTTTATGGAAGCACAAAAAAGCAAACCTTTACAGTTCGGTATCGAAACAGGTACGGAAGAAGCAGGAGTTACACAACTCAATGGGAGGGCGCAATCCCAACTTTGCAAAGGCGCCATGCCGACGTAGAAACAGATTCTTCGCGAGACAGAATTGAAGGGTATATGCGTGAAGTACCCTGCGGGAGTTGCGATGGAGCTCGTCTAAATGAGGTCTCGTTGGCCGTAAGAGTGGCAGACCAAAACTTGCATGAACTGTGCTCGTGTTCTATCGGAGAGGCAACAAAAATAATTGAGGGTTTACAGTTAACTGAACGAGAGCAATTGATTGCTAATCCAATCGTGAAAGAGATTGATGCAAGGCTGAACTTTCTTTTGGATGTAGGGCTTGATTATTTGTCGTTAAACCGATCTGCAGCCACACTCGCCGGTGGTGAAGCTCAACGTATTAGGCTTGCAAGCCAAATCGGAAGTGGCCTCGAAGGGGTTCTGTACGTCCTAGATGAACCTTCTATTGGATTACATCAACGCGATAACCAACGGCTGATCGAGACACTGCATCACTTACGTGATTTAGGCAATACGGTTCTGGTTGTTGAACATGATGAGGAAACTATTGCAGAGTCTGATTGGGTAGTCGATATCGGCCCAGGTGCAGGTGAACATGGTGGCGCAATTGTCTATAGCGGGCCTGTCGAGGGTTTGTTAAAGGCAAAAGATTCTTACACAGGCGACTATCTGGCCGGAAGGCGTGAGATTAGTGTTCCAACACCTCGGCGCGAGGTCGGGGAGCTAAAGCTGGTAGTCCGTGGAGCTCGGGAAAACAATCTCCGAAAGATCGACGTGGAGTTTCCGCTTGGCTGTTTCGTAGCTGTATCGGGCGTCTCAGGCTCTGGTAAAAGTACTCTGGTGAATCAAATTTTGCATAAAGCGTTGATGCAAAAAATCTACAAATCAAAAATTGTTCCGGGACTTCATACTTCAATCGAAGGTTGGCAGGAGCTAGATAAAGTTATTGAAATTGATCAGTCGCCAATTGGCCGCACGCCTCGTTCAAATCCGGCTACCTATACAAAGGTTTTTGATCATATTCGTAAACTTTTTGCAGCAACTAATGAAGCGAAAGTTCGCGGCTATCTACCGGGAAGATTTAGTTTTAACGTTAAGGGCGGAAGATGTGAAGCTTGCGCCGGTGATGGAACGATCAAGATTGAAATGCACTTCCTCCCTGATGTGTACGTGCCATGTGAGTTGTGTGGAGGCGCTCGGTACAATAGAGAGACATTAGAAGTCAGATTTAAAGGGATGACTATCTCTGATGTTCTTAATATGCCTTGCGAAGAAGCAATGGAGCTTTTTGCGGCTCAGCCGCCGATAGCACGACACATGAGGACGCTAGTCGACGTGGGGTTAGGTTATATTCGCTTAGGTCAGCCTGCGACGACGCTATCTGGTGGTGAGGCGCAACGAGTCAAGCTTGCGAGCGAACTATCGAAACGCCCAACCGGGCACACGATATATATCTTGGACGAGCCTACTACGGGCCTTCATTTTGAAGATATTCGGCGCTTGCTGGGAGTGCTTAGTCGGCTAGTTGATAACGGGAACAGTGTTATTGTCATTGAGCACAACTTGGATGTGATCAAAACAGCTGATTGGGTAATCGATATGGGTCCAGAAGGTGGAGTAGGAGGAGGCCAGGTTGTTGCTGCTGGAACTCCAGAGCAAGTGGTGAAAGAAGCTAAAAGTTACACAGGAAAATTCTTGCAAGGTCTTCTGCCTGCATGAAGTACTTGGTTACGAAACTTTAGTCTTGGCCATAAAACATGGTGTCTTCGGTTACCTCCGAATATCCTGACGGTATGGCTAGTCGTTTTGTCACTGGTTCTTTGCGGCCAGCCTCAGGAACAATCCCGGAGAAGCCAGGGAGCTATCAATTCTGCGACATAGATGGGAAATTTATTTATGTCGGAAAAGCTAAAAATTTAAGAAATCGTTTGAACAGCTATTTTCAGGACAGTAGCGGCATGCATCCAAGAACTTTGCAGATGCTGTCGTTCGCTGCCTCTGTCGAGTGGGTTGAAGTAGATACCGAAGTTGATGCTCTGATGTTGGAGTACAGCCTTATCCAGCAGCATCAACCCAGGTTCAACGTAAAGCTACGCGATGACAAGTCATACCCGTTTTTGGCGTTGACGATGAGTGATGTATGGCCGCGAGCAATGGTAATTAGAGGGAAACGTAAACGTAGTAACCGGTACTTTGGTCCATATGGTCATGCTTACGCGATTCGAGAAACACTTGATCTTCTACTTAGGACCTTCCCGATAAGAACCTGCAGCGATAATAAATTCGCTGAGCATGAACGAAAAGGTCGCCCGTGCTTGTTGTTTCATATTGAGCAGTGCGCAGGCCCTTGCATCCAAGCTGTGAAGAAAGATGACTACGCAAAGCTAGTGCGTGACCTAATAAAATTCTTAGAAGGTAATACAGACGATGTGTTGGTTGAGCTTTCTGACCGGATGCAATCAGCCAGTGCGGAGATGGAGTACGAGCTTGCGGCAAGGCTGCGAGATCGCTTGACGAGTGTAAAAAAGGCTGTGGAAAAACAGCAAATTGCCGGTACAAGGAACGAAGATTATGACGTAATCGGTCTTTGCGAAGATGAGTTGGAAGCATCGGTGCAGGTGTTCTATGTTCGTAATGGTCGAGTTCTTGGTCAGCGTGGTTTTGTTGTTGACAAGGTCGAACCGCTGGACTCAAGTGAGCTAACAGCCCGAGTTATGGAACAGCTATACCATGCGCAAAATCCAATCGGTATGCCGAAGCTAGTTGTGGTGGCTCACCTCCCAGAGCATCAGTCGGTTTATGAGGAGTGGCTGTCGCTTCAGCGAGGCTCTAAGGTCACTATTCGAGTGGCGCAAAGAGGCCATAAACGAGCATTACACGATACAGCGGCAAGAAACGCTCAAGAAATGTTGAAACGCCATCGCTTAAAGCGAGGCAGTGATCATAACAGTAGAGCGCAAGCTCTTAACTTACTGCAAGAGGCGTTGAGTCTTCCTCAGGCTCCTTTGCGCATCGAATGTTATGACATGAGTCACCTGCAGGGAACAGATTATGTGGGCTCAATGGTTGTTCTTGAAGACGGCTTACCACGGAAAAGTGAGTATCGAAGGTTCAAAATTCGCACCGTTGCCGGTAACGACGACTTTGCTGCGATGGAAGAAGTTCTTCGACGACGTTTCCTTAACTACCTAAACGACCGAGACAAGAAAGCATCTGAGTTAACCAGTTTTTCGTATCCGCCTCAGTTGTTGTTAGTAGACGGTGGAAAAGGTCAACTAAGTGTTGCTGTTCGAGTTTTGAAAGAGCTTGGTCTGTTTGAAGAAATTCCTGTCGCGTCGCTAGCTAAACAATTTGAAGAGGTCTTTGTTCCTGGAAAATCAGATTCGATACGGATACCGCGCCAATCGGAAGCACTGTATCTGCTTCAACGTATCCGCGATGAAAGCCATAGATTCGCTATCTCGTATCATAGACAGCTGAGAGATAAGCGAATGACTGGTAGTGTTCTCGATGGTATTCCGGGTCTAGGTGAGAAACGAAAGCGCCGTTTGATAGAAGAACTCGGTGGTGTAAAAAAAGTTAAATTAGCTTCGATAGTTGAACTTGAAGCTATTTCCTGGTTACCTCAGCCGGTTGCTCAGGCGGTTTATGCCAAGACACATATGCGTGCTTGAAATTGTTCAGGCATGACAGACCCGAACGGATATTTATGACTAGCGAAGATCAGCTTTGGGAACAAAATGCGACTTGGTGGCAAGAAGGGTTCACTGAAGGCGAAGACCCAGAGTATGAAGAACAAATACTTCCTATCGTCGAAAATATTTTAGCCGGGAGCCAACGTGTAATCGATATCGGGTGCGGGGAAGGCCAGCTGACGCGTTTGCTGGAGAGCCTTGGGTCTCAGCCTGTGGGACTTGACCCAACATGGGCGCAGATAAGAGAAGCGAATTCAAGAAATGAGAATTCAAATCTCGTGCAAGCTGAAGCAGGGTATTTACCATTTGCCAATTGTTGTTTTGATGCTGCTCTTGCGTGTCTGGTATTTGAGCATATAGAAGATCTAGAAACGTCAATTAGGGAAGTCGCTCGAGTTTTGCGGCCGGATGGAAGATTCGCTTTGCTACTAAATCACCCATTGTTGCAAACCCCCGGTAGTGGATGGGTAGAGGACTTCGAGCACAATCCAGTAGAACGTTATTGGCGTATAGGACCATATTTGATGGAACAAGAAACTATCGAAGAGGTTGAGAAAGGTGTCTTTATTCCGTTTGTTCATCGTCCTTTGAGTCGTTATATAAATGTGTTGATCGAGAATGGGTTGTTTCTTGAACGGATGATTGAACCAATACCTCCTGAAGGATTCAGGTCACAGAATCCTTCTTATGAGGCTGCTGCTCATATTCCTCGTCTCCTTGTATTGGTTACTCGGAAAATAAAGATGTGAAGATTGGTTTGGAGTGTCTATTCTAGGGTTATGAGTGTCCAGCCAGATTTTGTAGTTGTCACTGGTCTTTCTGGAGCTGGGCGATCTACGGCCGCTCATGCGCTAGAAGATCTTGGTTGGTTTGTTATTGATAACTTACCGCCGAGCTTAGTTCCCGGTGTTGTGGAGTTAGTTTCTTCTCAAGGTTCAGGAGTTAAGAAGCTTGCTCTTGTCGCTGGTACCCAGCGCTATCAGGAGGATCTAGTCCCAGCATTAGCGCAACTAAGGGAGAACGGTTCTCGAGTTAGGGTCATATTTTTGGACGCTTCGACGGATGTTTTAGTAAGACGCTATGACGATACGAGGCGGCGTCACCCCTTCGATGAAGACAGCGATTCATTGATAGATGCAATTGAACGTGAAAGAATTTTTCTTGATCCGGTTCGCGTAGAAGCAGATATGGCTATTGATACCGGTGATTTGACCATTCATGATCTTAAAGCTCGAGTTGTGGATGCATTCGCCGAGGAGCTAAGCGACAAATTAATGCAGACGACGTTGATGTCGTTTGGTTACAAACATGGAGTGCCGCGCGACGCAGATTTAGTTTTTGATTGTCGGTTTTTAGCCAACCCTCACTGGGTTCCTGAATTGCGATCGAGCACTGGGCTTAGTGAGAGCGTCAGCGATTACGTTTTTTCCCAAGATGTAGCACAAGCTTTCGTTGAGCAAATTTTGAGTATGTTCAAGGTCTTGTTTCCTGCTTATCTCTCCGAAGGTAAGGCGTATCTGACAATTGCTTTCGGTTGCACGGGCGGTAAGCATCGGAGCGTCGCAATGAGCGAATTTGTCGCTAAAGCAATATCTGCAGACGGGCGAGAAGTGCGGACTCGACACAGAGACATTGATAGATAACATTAAATTTATGCGCTTTGTCAACTATATTTTTTAAGACTCTTGCCCCTATTCGCGCAGCGAGCGGGTGGATAGGGTAGACATGCGTGTCCCCAAGTTTTCTCTAGAAGGGAACCCCCTGATATGACAGTTCGTGTAGGAGTTAATGGCTTTGGTCGCATTGGCCGTAATTTTTTCAGAGCTATTCAAGAACAAGGCGCTGATATCGAAATCGTTGCGGTAAACGACTTGGGTAATCAGGCGACAATGGCTCATTTACTTAAATTTGACTCAGTATTGGGTAATTTGCCTAACGATATTCAAGCCGTTGATGGTGGGATCTCTATCGATGGAAAGGTACTCACTGTCTTATCGGAACGTAGTCCAGCCGATTTGCCTTGGGCAGATCTAGGGGTTGATGTCGTAATTGAATCAACTGGAATCTTTACTGATCGAGACAAGGCGGCTATGCACCTTGACGCTGGTTCGCCGTTCGTGATCGTGTCAGCTCCTGCGGGCGGAGCAGATGCTACATTTGTAGTCGGCGTAAACGATAGTGATTTTGACAGTTCGATACATAAGGTTGTATCCAATGCGAGCTGTACTACAAATTGTTTTGTGCCAATGGTTCAGGTTCTTGATCAAGCCTTTGGCGTTGATAAAGGTCTGATGACGACGATTCATGCATATACAGGTGACCAATCGCTGGTAGACGGGCCGCACAGCGACTTGAGACGAGCCCGGGCATCGGCAGTGAACATTATTCCTACTTCGACAGGGGCAGCGCGAGCAACGGGCCTTGTGTTGCAGTCTATGAATGGACGATTAGACGGAACCTCACTACGTGTGCCAATTCCAGATGGTTCCATCACGGATTTCACAGCGATGTTGAAGTCAACTCCTTCGGTATCTGAAATTAATTCAGCTTTTAAGGAGGCGGCTTCAGAAGGAAAGCTAAGTGGAGTGTTGGAATACAGCGAAGACCCTCTAGTGAGTTCTGATGTTGTCGGAAACCCATCTAGCTGTGTTTTTGATGCAGGACTAACTATGGCTATGGAGAACCTTGTCAAAATTAGTGGTTGGTACGACAACGAGTGGGGCTATTCTAACCGACTTGTCGACCTTGTAAATATCACTTGCGGTTGACCGGATAGCATTCTCTATCCCTTATGGAGTAATTCTGTGAATTCAATAGGAGTGCCTCGTCTAGAGGACCTGGAAACGTCACTTGTGACTTTGAAAGGTAAGCGAATTTTAGTTCGTTGCGATTTCAACGTGCCGTTGCGCAACCAGAAAATTAGTGATGACTTACGTATTCGAGCGGCCTTACCAACATTGGAGTGGTTGATAGAGCGGGGTGCTGACGTTGTCGCCTGCACGCATTTGGGCAGGCCTAACGGGAGAATCGACCCAGCGCTCGCTGTCGAGCCTGTGCGTGCTCGGCTAAAGGAATTAAGTCCCAATGTTGAAATACTAGAGAACCTCCGATTTGATAGTGGTGAAACTGCGAACTCTCCAGAGTTTGTTTCGTACCTAATTAGCGGTGCTGGAGGAAAGGCATTCGATGGCTACGTAAATGATGCCTTTGGTGCCTCACATAGAAGCCACGCTTCGGTAGTCGGGCCGCCACAAAAATTGCCATCTGCTGCAGGTCGTCTTCTTGAAAGAGAAGTTGAGGTTTTGGGGGCTTTACGTACTACTAAGAAAAAACCATTTTTAGGAATCCTTGGTGGAGCAAAAGTAAGTGACAAGCTGGGCGTTATTGAAGCTCTGCTCGAAGTGGTTGACCAACTGATTATCGGTGGTGCAATGTGCTTTACATTTTTTAAGGCCCTGGGTCATGAGATCGGGGATTCCTTGTGTGAGGTTAAGCAGATAGATAACTGTAAACATTTGCTTGATTTAGGAGACAAGATCATACTGCCTTCTGACATTACTGCCTTAAGCCCAGATGGTGCCATTGGTAATGATCATGGTGAAGTGCGCCAAATGGGCCGAAGCTTGCCTCAGGGTTGGAAGGGTCTAGATATTGGTCCAGGTTCAGCCGCAGAGTTTGAAGATGCTATTCACGAAGCAAAGATGATTTTTTGGAACGGCCCTATGGGAATGTTTGAAGATCCTCGTTTTGCTTCTGGAACTCGAGCGATCGGTCAAGCCATGGCTGATGCTAAGGGTTTCACGGTTATTGGCGGTGGCGATAGTGCAGCAGCAATCGCTGAATTCAAGTTTGCTCCATACATTGACCATATAAGCACGGGTGGTGGAGCAAGCCTGGAACTACTCGAAAACGGCGACCTGCCGGGCTTGATAGCGTTACGTAAATCTTGATAAGGACTTATTGATGACTCGTGTACCTTTAATTTCTGGTAACTGGAAAATGAACATGAACCATTTCGAGGCTATTCAGTTACTTCAGAAACTTGGTTATGCTCTCGCCAAGCATGATTTCGAAAAAGTAAATGTAACAGTTCATCCGCCTTTCACAGATATTCGATCGGTTCAAACTGTTATAGACGCAGATCGCATGAAGTTTTTGTTAGGTGCTCAGAATTGCCATTCTGAGGTAAGCGGTGCGTTCACTGGTGAGGTTTCACCTGCAATGCTTTCGAAAATGGCCGTCAGCTATGTGATAGTCGGACACTCTGAGCGTAGACATTTGTTTGGTGAAACTGACGAAGATGTTGCATCGAAAGCAGTGGCAGTTTATGCGCAAGAGATGACGCCGATTGTGTGTGTTGGTGAAACTCTTGACCAACGCGAAGGAGGAAATGCTCGTCAGATAGTTGAAACGCAAGTTCGAGGAAGCCTCAGTGGGTTGAAAAAAAACCAGATCGAGAACATAGTTGTTGCCTATGAGCCTGTTTGGGCAATTGGCACGGGCGTAACGGCATCAGTCGATGATGCTCAAGCGATGTGCTGTTGCATACGGAACGTAGTCGAGAGTATGCAAAAAGGTGCTGGAGAGGCGGTCCGTATTCAATACGGTGGTTCTGTAAAGCCATCAAATGTTGCCGAACTCATGGCCTGTGCTGATATCGATGGGGCACTTGTCGGAGGAGCTGCGTTGGATTCGGAGTCATTCGCTCGGATAGTTATGTATCAAGAGGCATAGAGTCGATAAAACAGTAAGAAGTGTTCTAGCTTCTGGTGTAGAAATATCACTAGAAGGTTACGGTGATGTTCAGAACTTGTGAACTTCGTCTGGCAAATTGATTAGAGTCTTCTTATGCCCTCAGAAGATTTGCCACCTTTGCCAGACGGATTAATAATATTTGTCAAAAAAGACTGTCCAACATGCATTGAGATAGAGCCGGTTTTCGGTCAGCTCTCGAAAAGTGGTATGCCTCTTACTGTTTATTCCCAAGATGATCCAGATTTTCCATCTGGAGTCAGCGCTGTTGATTACGACAGCGATTTACGCGTCTCCTGGACACATGGGATTGAAACCGTTCCGACCTTGATCCACGTTGTCGAAGGGCGAGAGATGGCTCGGACTGTGGGCTGGGAGCGAAGGTCGTGGGAGGCCCTAACTGGAATCGACAACCTCGGAACTAATTTGCCCGACTGGCGTCCTGGTTGCGGGTCAATGTCGGTTGACCCTTCAAGAGTTGATCAATTGGAAGCGAAATTTGGTGACTCGGAAGTCGTTAGTCGCCGTGTTGAGTTTGCTTCTCAAGAAGACGAATTTGAAGCTATGTTCGATAGGGGTTGGTCCGACGGTCTACCGATTATTCCACCGACCGAAGAGAGGGTGCTTCGGATGCTCAAGGGGACCAGTCGTCAAGCAGACGAAATTGTCGCTATCGTCCCGCCGACACTCGTGGAGTGTAGCGTTGAAAAAGTAGCCATAAATGCTGTTATGGCTGGCTGTAAGCCAGAGTATTTACCAGTCGTTTTGGCTGCAGTCGAGGCCGCATGCACCGATCAGTTCAATATGCATGGGCTCTTATGTACGCTCTGGTTCTCTGGTCCCGTAATTATTGTGAATGGTCCGATTCGAAACAGAATAGGCATGAACGCTGATAAGAATGCGTTAGGCCAAGGAAATCGCGCAAATTCGACGATTGGGCGTGCCCTTCAACTTGTGATTCGAAACGTTGGTGGAGGCAAGCCTGGAATTGGTGGCATAGACCGGTCTGCTCTAGGTGCGCCTTCGAAAATAGGTTGGTGTTTTCCTGAAGATGAAGAGAGCCTGCCTGAAGGATGGGAACCCTTATCAGTCTCACGAGGCTTTGAAACAGGTGAAAATACAGTGACTCTTTTCGCCGGTCACGGACCTAGCGGACTCATTGACCAAATATCGAGAACTCCTGAGTCCTTAATCAGAACGATCGCCAATCAGTTGCACGGAGTTGGGAATCGGAAGCTCCCAAGTGAAGCGATGATGATTATGACTCCAGAACATATGAATGTATTCGCCCGAAGCGGTTGGAGTAAAGCAGATTTTTATGAAGCCTTAGAACCCCTTCTGATGATGAACCTAGAAGAAGCACTTCGAGGGGCGGGTGGCATGTCGGAAGGTATTCCAAGTCAACCAGGAGAAGACACGGTGTTCGGTTCGGGTGCTACATCTTTGCGGAAGTTGCCTCCATGGTCTCCAATGATCGTGCGGGCTGGAGGCGGAGCTGGAGGATTCTCGGCTGTTCTTGAGGGTTGGGTCTCAGGAGCAAAAGGTAGTACGCCGATTACTCACCGAATTAAACCGTAACTTGATAGTGAAGTGAATAGGTTTACTATTTAACCAAATCAACTGAAGTTCAAATACCGCAGTGATATCTGTGGACTCTTGAAGGTACTCTGGTATCGTCAGAGCCGTGTTGACTTGGTTCATTGGTGGCTTCCACTTAATTTCTGCTCTGGGCCTTATTGGTTTGGTTTTGCTTCATAGTGGCAAGGGCGGAGGCGTCTCTGACATGTTCGGTGGCGGAGTCAACACCACAGCTGCGGGCTCAACGTTGGCTGAACGCAATTTGAATCGTATAACAGTGGTAGTAGCTGTAACGTTTTGTTTCACTACCCTTGTTTTGGGCTTGTTATTAGCCTAACTACAGATCGGTAATTGCTTAGCTAGCACTACTGTTTGTCAGCTCTTTAGGCACAGTTACAGTTCCATTATTCGTTGAAATAAATGTTTGCCATTTCCTGGCGTTAAGTCGTTTGGGTTTGGGCCTTCGTGAGGACATTCAGCGTTGGTGCAAGAATAGGTTTCTATGGCTAGAGTGAACATTCCTTCCGTTACTGCGGAACGGCGTCGGAGTGGCGGAATTGGCAGACGCGCTAGACTAAGGATCTAGTGCCCGTTACGGGTGTGGGGGTTCAAGTCCCCCCTCCGACACAACAAATACCCTCGGTTAGAGCAGCGTATTTGCTCTCCCTTTGGGACTCGAGATTCCTGTTCTCGGCGTCCGACGTACATAGTGTTTAATTGTTAGACGCTCCGGCTTGCGAGTCGAGAGTCCGAATCTCGCAATATTCAAGCGTGGTGTGCTGGATGTGGCCGAGCAATCCTAACGTCGGTGGTTTTTTAAATGCGCCACTTATGTCTCAAATCTGATTTCGTAACTTTTCCGACTGCATTCCTTGGAAGGGCATCAATTATCTCGAGGCGCTCAGGAAGCTTGTAACTAGCTATTTCAAGTGTCCTCAAAAAATTAACGAGCGTAGATAAGTCTGGAATTTTGTTTTCAATAGGTACAACAAACACTCCAACTTTTTCTCCTAAATCAGGATCAGGGAAAGATACAACGGCGCACTCAAGAACATCTTGATGTGAAGCTATTAACGCTTCGATCTCAACAGCCGAAATGTTCATGCCTCCGCGAATAATGATGTCTTTCGCACGATCAACGAACTGAAGGAACCTACTAGAGCTATTAGTATCAGCCCATTGGAAAATGTCCCCGGTTTTATAATAACCATCGGCATCAAACTCATCACCAGCGGATTGCAGGTACCCCGAGAATACTGTAGGGCCCGTGAACCGCAACTCGCCAGGTCGCCCAGACTCAGAGATTTCCTGTTCGGTGTCAAAGTCAACGAGTCGGATGGAAATTCCTTCTCGGTTTGGTTGAGGAAAAAACCGAGCTCGTTGTTCAGGGTCTGGCACGGACCGCATCGTAGAAAGGAGCGCTGCCCCTTCGTTAGAACCAAAGACATTCACAATCTCTATGTTGCGATCCTGCCAACCTTTTACCATCCACGGGTCTAAAGGCGCAGAGCCAGAAGAAATTGCTCGGATGCTAGACAAGTCGACAGAGTCAAGTAGTTCTTTGTTCCTGAGCAGCATGTTTAGCAGCGGTGGTGGGGCTACTGTGTATGTGATCTCCTCAGTTTCAATTTGCGTCAAAAAAACTGTGAGATCCAAGGGTTGGTGCAGAAATAAGGATGCTCCTACAGTCAACCAGGGCATAAGCATTCCTCCGATGCCAGCCATATTGACTACGGGAAATGGACATAAGATGTTATCACTAGGTGAAATAGACAGTTCGCCTACTTGAACTCGACTCGTAGCCAGCCACATAGCGTTAGTGCGTGGCACTCCTTTTGGCACACCGGTCGTTCCGGATGTCCAACAGATAGTCGCGATATCGTGTGGCGAAGCGTGATGATAAACCTTGCTGTCTGATGGCTCCGGAGTCAGATGGAGATTAGTTTCTTCCTCATCTCCTCCGAACGTTGCGAGTTTGATATTTTCGAATTCCGCAAGGAGTGCTGCAACTGTTTCGATTTGGTCGGTTCGATCGGACCGGTTAGCAGTAACGAAGAGCTGAATTTGAGCAGATGACAATCCCGACCGTAACTCATGATTTCGATGCTGAATTGGGAAAGGAACGGCAACAGCACCAACTCTGATGCACGCAAGGATAGTGAAAACGAGTTCACAAACATTCGGAAGCTGAATGCCAACGGCGCTGCCAGCCCTAATGCCACGAGTGTGAAGTTGAGTAGCTAATGATTGAACAATCGAATTAACCTCGCTCCATGTCCAGCGCTGGCTATTTCCATCAAAAAAATCAGAACGATTAGGGGCATCCACTAAAGCAACTTCGTTGTTCTGCTTTAGAGCGACGCTTCGTAGTAGACCGTCAATCGTGTTCATGGTGTCCGACATGTACGTATTCTGGCATCAATACTGTCTTGGGAGTGCCCCCAAGCTGCTCAGTTCTCGAAAATACTTCGGTGGTTCGAGCTCTAGATGACTCGCCGGACGAATGAAGTCCTCAAAGTTCGACGCCGTCGCAGATAATTAGAGGACCTTCAGAGTTATCCAGTCTGAAGTTTAAAATATTTTGGTATTCATCAGAGTTTTTCCACGCGATCGCAGAATCACTATTTGGAAATTCCAGGACTACTGCCACTGGATTCGGGTTTCCCTCTGTGTAATGCTGCCTGCCTCCTCGAACTAAGTAGCTACCACCATGGTCAGTCACTGTTTTTTCTACAGCTTGCAGATATGGACCCATAGATTTAGAGTCCGTAATTTTTAGCATCCCTAATACATAAGCCTTAGCCATAATGAGCTATTCTCCTTTTGAAACCAAATCGAAGCCTTCACTAAATCAACACATTCCTAAAGCAAATTTTAACACACCCGCTTTTGTGTCGTGCAGGCAAGAGCGGGGTGTCAGACCTCTGACAGTCAAGCTATCTGGAGTTTCCTAGATGACCCGTAAGAGAAACAAAAATGGGGCATTCGCTTCGTTGTGGTTCCTGAGATAGTGCCTGGTAACCGTGCGTTGAGCAGCCTCAATATTAACTTGGTGCCGTTATAGGGTCATTATGCATTTACTACACCGAATTTCACAGTGGCGAGACTGATTACGCTAAGAAGGGTGCGTGATTTACTGAAATAATGAACAGCCTATTTGTCGCTTTCGAAAAGACCAGGTGAGTTCCAAAGGTGTACCAAAGCGGACAGTGCAAGTTGGCCATCCGTGTGATTAACAAAATATCGCACGAAAACAAAGCTGTGCAAGGGTCTGCGGCCAAGGGTCTTGGTTGTGCTGGTTCATGAATCCAAACGCCGAAGCATGCCAATAGTTGAACCAAATTCACTTGTGCACGTTGAGGCGTTACTAACCAGAACTGAGAGGTTAATAACGGTCTTCTTATAGATAAGAAGCCTGGATCGCTTCAAAATTGGTGTTCGTTATTCGTTGGTGGCGTATATAGGGGGCGCTTGTTTCGATGACTTCCGAAGCATTACTAAGGCACCTCTGCTTAAAGTTTTAAGATTTCTATTTATGAACCTGCTGTAATGGTGATGGGGGGCCTATCGAGGTCATCAAAATTTAAGAAAGAAGATCAAATGAAATACATGAGCAATGTAGCTATGCGAGTGGCGAGCCTTGAAAAGTTTATGGCTGGGTGGGAAGATAGCGGCCGTGCAGCATCTCTTGAAGTAGCAACCGATGCATGGGCAACTCAAATTATTATGGGTGGAGAACGATCCGGTGCTGTCAACGTCGTTTACATGTGGGATTCCATCGATTCCGCTGTGGACGGTGTGGTGTCACTGAGAAGCGACGAAAGGATTCTTACTACGTTAGCTGACGCTGGCGCCCAATTCATGAGCAGAAACCTCATACGAATTGATCAAGTTTTTGGTGACATGAAAACCGGAAAGTATGCAACAGTTCTCACCTCTACCGGCAACCAACCAAGCCCCGCAGATCAAAAAACTGCGGCGGAGCGCGTCTGGTCCACAATGTCTGGAGCCGGAGCAAATGGTCAGATATGGGGGCAAATGGTGGCAGCTGGGCCACAAACAGGCCACTGGATATTAGGCACATCTACCGATTCTCTAGACAAGCTGATGACCGGCACAGCATCAGTAATGACAAACCCAGACCAAATTAAGTTTATGACAGATCACAACATTGCGCTAACCGGACGAACAATCGGGCACCGACTCGGTTAACCACACAGACGTGTTCGTTAGGGCCGGTTTACCGGACCGGTTCTAACTATGCTCATGTGCCCACTAGTGGAGAAGCGTTAAACGGTCTTCTTCCTATGCAGATGATTACCAACCGCAGACGTAAAGCGCATAAACAAAAACCTGCGTTGATTTAGAATCACATAGCTAAACTCTCCGCTGCAAAGATAATTCTTTTAGCTATGGCATTATTGGTCACGTCTGTTTTCGGTGTTGCTGGATGCAGCTCAGATGATGACGTGCAGGTTGAAAGCCGTGTCAAAAACGCTGCGCCAGGGTTAGATGCGTTCGATGGCCCTAGGTTCTCCTAAAACGGCAAAAGGACCTCCCGAAGGGAGGCCAGCTTTGTCCTAGAGCAGGTCTTTGACGATTTCGTAGTAGTGCCGCATTGCTTCCAGGTGGGCTTCGGCCCCTCGTTCTGCCATTCGTTTGTGTGGTGGCCGGTTGTACCAGTTGTTCAAACAGATATGACTGACACCGGCATCCTTCCAGAATTGAAAATCGGCTCGTAGCTTGTCGTCGTCACCGTCTCCCAATGAGGTCCAAACTTCCAAACCGAAGTCGTCTGGTTGTCTACCGGCATCTCGGATATAGGTGCGCATCGTCTCGAACGCCTGGAGCGCAGTTTCGTCAGGCGAATAGGCCAGCGGCATCCAGCCGTCAGCAAGCTTCGCGATGCGACGGAGCATACGGTCATCATGGCCGCCAAACCAGAGCGGAATTGATCGTCTAGTAGGCAACGGATTAATGCCGACGTCGTCGATTTCATGATAATCGCCACGAAATGTGACATGTGGTTCTGCCCACAGTCGGCGCATGACCTCGACTTGTTCCTCAAGCCGTTTGCCGCGATTCTTGAAGTCTTCGTTTAAAGCTTCGTATTCGACTGCATTCCAGCCGCTTCCAATACCGAAGCGAAATCTTCCCTCACATAACACATCGAGCGAGGCTGCTTGCTTCGCCACTAGCGCCGTCTGCCGCTGAGGCAAGATCATTACTTGTGTTGAAAACTCGATCTTGGAGGTAGAAGCCGCTAGGAAGCCGAAAAGAACAAAGGGATCGTGGAAAAAGTCACTCGACGTGTTTCTATCTCCCCACTCCGGGCGATTTTCGATGTTCGCACCTAAGACGTGGTCAGGTAATGCCAGGCCCCGGTACCCCAGATCTTCCGCCGCTTGGGCGAAATCCTTTACGAACGCGGGGGAGCCCCCGGTGTCTATCAACGGCAAATTCACAGCAAGGCTTATAGTCACGGTGTGAGTATATAAACAAAAAAGGACCGCCCCGAAGGGGGGCCTGTTTTCAAAGGGTTAGTTGTCTAATGATTACAAGTAGCCTTTTTGGTTACTTGCTGTCCGGTAGCTACAGCTGCAATTGTGCAGATGGCAGCAACCTGGGTGCCGCTCAATGGCAAGGTCTTTTACTGCTCCCAAAGGTGTTGCACCGCCCACGACCTAAACGGTCGCCATGACAGAGAGCGATTATCTAGCTCTTTGCTGCTAATTGAGTTGCCCACAAGTCTGCTTGCGTTACGACGTATCCCTAAATCAGATGAGGGCATCGCGTCATTATGTTGAAGTACTCTCATTGCCGCCATATGGGCAGTCCAAGGACCTATGCCTGGGAGGGCGCACCAGCGGGAAACAACTTCCTCGATGGCACCGGTCAGTCGTAGATCGAGGCTACCGTTGGCTACCGCTGTGGCGAAGTGTTGTAAGGTCGTTGCCCGTTTGTCAGTCAAACCTAATCCTTTGAGATTGGCTTCAGCGAGCGTGGCGGCGGGTGGGAAGACTCGATCAAGCGTTCCGCTGACAGATAATTGCTCTCCGAGTGTACGAGCGATTCTGCCCGTGATAGTCGTCGCCGCCGCTACTGAAATTTGTTGTCCAATGATTATTCGAACTGACGTTTCGAAAGGGTCCCAGCAACGAGGAACACGCAACCAAGGATGTTGCGCAACTGATGCGCCAACAAGATGGTCATTTAATAGGTGCGTCACTGTTGGAGTAGGGTCTTCATCAATAGCTAGAAGGGTTCGTAAACGTTCCATATCGTCAATCAGGTTGTCATAACTTATTGAATGGACTTGCACGGCAAGGTGTTGCTCGTCACGGGCATCGCTTACCTCGATAATTCGTGCATTTCCTTCATGGCTTACGACCCTGCGATATGAACCGTTATCTGTAACTTCTTCGATGCCAGGTGTTACGCGCGAACGTAAATGCTTTAACAGTTGATTGAACGAATAAGGCCGGACATATTTGAGTAATAGTTTGATTGAAGCATTCGAACTTCTCGATTCCCGGTTCGGCTTTAAATCGCAGATCGGATGCCCCCAAGTCTTGAAAGCGAGTCGATCTAGCTGCTGTCGCCCGGTGAGTCCTGCTGCGCGAGCGACAGTCTGTGTGTCGAGTGAGGTTTCTGTTATGAGCTGGCGAGCGAAATGAGTCTGCCGGTAGCGAGCGATTCGAGTAGGGCTTGCACCTAGATGTTGCAGCATCAAACGGCGTAACTGGGCGCGACTGGATCCCACTCTAATAGCGAGCATCTCCTCGGATTGGCTGTGAAGAAATCCTTCTTTAATCAGAGTAAGCGCAGCCAAGACGGAAGGAGGAGCGTCGCCGATAATGAAGGCTTCACCGCATAAACGAGGTCGGCACTTAATGCAAGCGCTGTAGCCTGCGGCTTCAGCAGCGGCGCCATTAGGAAATGTGATGTCGCCTGAGTGAGGCAGTGACGTGCATTCAGTGAAGCAGTAGGTGGCAATTCCAGAAACAGCTCTTACAGTCACGAGTCCAGTATCGGTCTAAATTCGCTTTGATGCGACCAGCTAACCACTGGTCTCAAAATATTGATAAACATTTCAAGGGTAAGCACTTCTATAGCGAAACAGAGCGTCTTCTTTCTTAACAGACGTTCCTACCCCCAGACTCAGTTTGTGTCGACTTGCTCGGGCTTGAGATAGCATCTCGTCTTCGGAGTTGACGTTTGTTTAGGGCCCATTCTCTAAGGTGTGTGTGGTGTCAATATTATTGTTCGTAAGTTGATGATTCGGCGATAGCTTAAAAGTTGGAGATTCGATAGTATTGGTAAAGTCCTATAAAGATTGGTTTGCCTAACGAATTGCGTATGGCTTACCTGTCATGTTTTGAATATTTTCTGTAACACCTGACAGAAAAAAAAGTATAAGAAAGGCACTTTGATGTCACTCATTGGTTCTACTATTCGACCGTTCGCAGCGAAAGCATTTTACGAAAATGAATTTATAGATATCTCTCAAGAGAATCTTGCAAACAATTGGTCTGTGTTATTTTTCTACCCAGCCGATTTTACTTTCGTCTGCCCAACTGAGCTAGAAGATTTAGCAGAGAAGTACAACCAATTCCAGTCAATGGGGGTTGAGATCTACTCGGTCTCGACAGATACGCACCACACCCATAAGGCTTGGCACGGATCATCAGACAAAGTTGGGAAAGTATCTTTTCCAATGCTGGGAGACCCAACCGGGACTCTTTGCCGCTCTTTTGAGGTAATGATCGAAGAAGATGGTTTAGCCGATCGTGCGACATTCGTAATTGACCCTGACGGAGTAATACAGGTCATAGAAATGTCCGCTGATGGTATAGGTCGTAACGCAGCTGAGTTGCTTCGCAAGGTTAAAGCTGCTCAGTACGTGCGAGAGCACCCTAACGAAGTTTGCCCAGCGAACTGGGACGAAGGCGAAGAGACGTTAGCGCCATCCTTCGATTTAAGTGGAAAAATATAAATCGGTGAAAACGTGTTAGAGCGACATCTTCTTGAGTCATTAGAAGCACATTTAGGAAAGCTGGTCTTTGACGTTGTCTTCGTGGCTTGCTTAGACGATTCTGAGGATTCAGGTCGACTCCGGGCTTTCTTGACAGAAGTCTCGGATCTTTCAGGGAAGCTGCACTTTGAAACAGCTCCCTCAGCGACCAGAGTCCCGAGTTTTCGTGTTGAGCGCCGTGATTCCATTGTCGGTGTTACTTTTGCTGCGATTCCTTTAGGTCATGAGTTTACGTCTTTCGTTCTCGCCGTATTGCAAGTTGGTGGCCACCCTCCTGTTGTCAGTTCAATGATGCATGAAGCTATATCGAAGATCGATACTGATTGTCATTTTGAGACTTTCGTTTCCCTATCCTGTCAGAAATGCCCAGATGTGGTTCAAGCGTTAAATATTATGGCAGTCTTAAATCCGAAGATTACGCACACGACAATCGACGGTGGTTTGTTTACTGACGAGGCTGTTGATCGCGAAATTGGATCAGTGCCTGCCATTCATTTAAATGGTGAGCTGTTTGAGTATGGCTCGATGTCTATCGAAAATATTTTGGGCAGGCTTGACTCCGCCTCACTTGAGGAATCCAACAATCGTATTTCTGAACTAGAACCATACGATGTAGCGATTATCGGCGGGGGACCAGCTGGCGCAGCTGCTGGCTTATACACGGCCCGTAAGGGGCTTCGCACTGTGATTGCCAGTGATCGACTAGGTGGACAGCTTCTAGATACCCTTGGTATAGAAAACTTTGTTTCTGTTCCTTACACCGAAGGCCCTCGCCTCGCGGCAGATTTAGAAGCTCATCTGAGGACTAGCGAGATAGAGCTTTTGACTTCCCAAACAGTGTCGACTCTGGAACCTTCGGCTGATGCGGGGGGCTTGCACACTGTCGTATTTGCGTCAGGGGCTCAGATTAGAGCGCGTTCAGTTATCTTGAGCACCGGAGCCAGGTGGCGCTTGCTGGATGTGCCTGGAGAGCAAGACTATTTAAATAAAGGAGTAGCTTTTTGTCCTCATTGTGACGGGCCTCTTTTCAAAGGAAAAAAGGTCGCTGTGATCGGTGGTGGCAATAGCGGAGTAGAGGCTGCAATTGACCTTGCGGGTCTCGCCAGTCACGTAACAGTCATTGAGTACGCACCTGAGCTTTTGGCAGACGCTGTTCTTCAAGACGCCTTGCAGAGACTAGATAATGTTGCCGTCGTCCTTAATGCATCTACAACATCGATCGTCGGCAACGGTGCTTCTGTAACAGGTATGAGCTATGAGGCCAGGGATAGCGGCAAGGCTATTAACATTGAGTTAGACGGTATTTTTGTTCAAATCGGTTTGATTCCAAATACAGAATGGTTAGAGGACACTGTTGAAATGTCTGAGCGAGGCGAAATAGTTGTAGATATGCGTGGGAGCACATCGCTTCCAGGTGTTTTTGCTGCAGGTGATTGCACGACTGAGCCGTTTAAACAAATCATAATAGCAATGGGTGCTGGTTCGACTGCGGCTCTTGGCGCCTTTGATTATTTAATCCGAAACCCAGTTAATGAAGATTCGGTCGTGGTCTCAGCATGACGAATTTAGGCTTACCTTTAGCTGGTAGATGCAGAAATACTCTGAAGCTTCCTCGAACCTGCACCCGACCAAAAGTTCTTGAGTCAACGGCAGATGAGTCGCCGCTATCCGAGGACAAATTCATCATTCCATCTTGGCTGACCTCTGAAACTCGTTTTAAGAGCCACATAGAATTGTTATTTGGGTTACGGGCAACTCTTACTTGCCCATCAATGGCGCGCCGAGATCGTATGGCGATAACTCCATCGCCGTCGTTGAACGTCGGGCTCATGGATTGCCCAGTAACCAGAAAACGTCGAAAAAGCGATATTCGACTAGATCGACCCGAACCCTTCATTCTCAAAAATGCTTTGGATCATAGAGCAAGAAGAGTGAAATATACACAGAAACAAGGATACTGATTATGCTGTCAAGATTTTTCGTCAACGCTGAAAGTGCGTACGCTCACTGCGATCTTTATTGCGGCGTGTATGACCCAGCACAGGCTCGCATTGAAGCGCTTTCCTGTAAAAAAACATTAGAAAAGTATCACGCCTCAGAAGATATTCATTTTCGACAACGATGTGTGATTGTTAAAGAGCAACGAGCAGAGGATGTTAAGCATCATTTAATGGTTCTCTGGGCTGATTTCTTCGCTCCAGCTCACTTCGAAACCTTTCCCGAGTTACATGAGTTGTTCTGGAAGGCGGTACATCAAGCTGGAGAGGTCAAAAAGACAGTAGATCATGAAACTGTCGATCAGCTTCTTTCTTACATTGAAGACATCTCCAAGATTTTTTGGCAGACCCAAAAAGGCAGAGATATGGGCGTCTATCCGCCCGATTGATCTTCAGTGTCTGAATGATGTTGCAGTCGGATCGTACTATTTGGTAATCAACCGGCACTTAATTTTGTCGGTCGTGTCGACCATGTCGTCCGGTAAGCAATAATTTTGTGTCCATGGTTAGTGCTTAAGACTCCAACTTGGACTAGTGAGGTTTTGAAGGTGATCCATCTTCGATGACTACGCATCATTCAGTCTCTGTAACGATAAATTGGATTCGAGGTAGTCGTGCAGGTAATAATCGTCATGGAAAATGTTTGAGGATTTGACGGAGCAGCAGTGAACATCACCCTTCTGAGCGCGTCCCTGCTTCTTGGCTTTAGGCATGGTATTGACATAGACCATATTGCAGCGCTCACTACTTTAAATAGCCGTAAACGATCTCGAGACGAAGGTCTTAAGCTCTCATTTTTTTATGTTATTGGGCATGCATTAGTAGTTTTCGTCTTGGGAGTTGCTGTTATTATCTTTGGTCTAGCGCTACCACAAAGCTTAGAACTTTTGTTTACAAAATTTGTTGGTGTCACGTTGGTCATCTTGGGAGTTTTCGTATTTCGCGACCTGGCTCGGTTTCGTGATGACTTTATGATTAGAAGTCGGGTCACACTTTTAGCTGCTTCAGTTGCCGGAAGCATTGAAAAATTAAGCTTTCGAAAAAGTAAGGATGGTCTTCATGAAAGTTCGACCACCCGGTTTCCGGATAAATTTGGCCATGCGATTCACAAGTCAGAAGGTCGTGGAGCGGTAATCATCGGAATGGTGCACGGCATTGGTGTTGAGAGCCCAACGCAAATAGCCTTGTTGGCGGCATCTTCTTCAATTGGTGGCACCAGGACAGGGATTATGGTTCTATTAGCTTGGATCTTAGGTCTGGTGAGCGCTAACGCTTTATTCGCGATCGGGGCATCCTACGGGATGCTAAAAGCTGGCCGATCTAGGAAAATTTATACTGCGTTCGGAGTTTGTTTTGCGTCACTCAGCGTTGGTATGGGGTTTTGTTACATGTTCGGATATGGAATGTTAGGTACATTAACATCATGATAAGCTGACTAAATTTAGTTTTGGTTAGCTGATTTCAGTACCTTGCATTGTCCCATTCTCTCGCCAATCGGCGAGAATTCGGTGAAATCGCAGCGGGCCGCCGCCATAGGAGCCCGTAAAGAATCCGTTAGTATTCCCAGTCTTGCCTTCGTTGTTATAGTAACCCGGCGTGCATTCGGCTCTGAAACGTTCTCCAAGCGTCGCCTTGTCGACCATTTCATCAACCCAACCTTGTTCCCCTTCGCTGGTCGCTTCGATGGTGGAACCGCCTTGGCTTCTAACTTGATCGATCATGTATGTGATGTGTTTGGCTTGCTCGTTTAAGGCCTGCGGAACATTTACGGTTACGGCTGTTTGGGTGAATCCTAAGAAAAAACAATTCGGGAAATCATTCGTTTGCATTCCGTGAAGAGTGCGTAATCCTGGCGCCCACTTATCGCTGAGAGTGTTACCGTTTCGTCCGACTATCTCATAGCCAGCACGACGGGTGTAGCTTGTTCCTACTTCAAACCCTGTTGCAAATATTAAGCAATCGAGTTCGTATTCTTTGCCGTTGGCGATAATGCCGGTCGGAGTAATCTCTTGGACTCCGACCCCTTGGGTGTCTACTAAGGTCACATTCTCTCTGTTGAAGGTAGGGAGGTACTCATCATGAAAGCAAGGCCGTTTACAAAATTGTCGGTACCAAGGCTTAAGGGCTTCTGCGGTGGCTGGATCTTGGACAATGTCATCGACACGATCCCTCACAGTATTCATTTTTTGATAATCGGCCATTTTCATTAAATGACCTTTTTCTCTTCCGACGAGTCTGCGACCAAGTTTTCGGGAAGCAAGCTTGGCAGCGGTGCCGGTTAGGTTTCGAAAAATATCAGTCCATCCGTCTGCGACGAGATCTTCATCTTGGTCACCGCCGCTTACAAGCACGTTGAAGTTTTCCATTCTTCGTTCTTGCCAACCTGCTTCGAGTGAACCTGCCCACTCCGGATCGGTTTCTCTATTATTTCTTACATCTACCGATGATGGAGTTCGTTGAAACACGTAGAGTTCTTTAGCTGATGCGCCCAAATGCGGGATGCACTGAACAGCAGTTGCCCCAGTCCCAATGATGCCAACTTTCTTGTCTTTCAGATTAGAAAGGTCACCTGCGTTAGAACCGCCGGTGTATTCATAGTCCCATCTGCTTGTGTGGAACGTATGGCCTTTAAAGTCATTAATCCCAGAAATGCCAGGCAACTTCGGTCGGTTCAATGGACCATTTGCCATTGCTACAAACTGAGCGGTCATGCGATCGCCGCGATCTGTTTCGATTAGCCAACGCTTATCTGTGTCATTCCAGGTTAGGGCAGTAACTGATGTGCTTAAGCATGCATTGTCATATAGGTCATAATGGTGCGCAATATTTTGTGTATGCTCCATGATCTCGGGAGCAAAAGAGTACTTGTTTTTGGGAACGTAGCTAAGCTCTTCGAGCATGGGCAAATAACAATAGGATTCGACGTCGCACATGGCACCTGGGTAACGATTCCAGTACCAAGTTCCGCCAAAGTCGCCGCCTTTTTCGATTACTCGCACATCTGAGAATCCGGCTTCTTTTAGTCGGCCGCCCATTAATAAGCCACCGAAGCCGCCACCTATTACCGCTATCTCGACGTCATCAAACAACGGTGCTCGATCCTGACTTTCGACATAAGGATCGTCTACATAGTTGGAGAAATCTCCTGTGACCTCAACATATTGTTCGTTGGCGTCGGTACGGAGGCGCTTATCACGCTCTTCTAAATATTTTGTTTGTAGTTCTTCGGGGTCAAAATCGATCTTGCCTAAAACTGCTTCGATCGCTTCTTGCATTTGCTCCATAACTCAAATCTAACATCTATTAGAGGGTAGATACGAAATCTTTGATGACTATAGAGTCTTTGTCTATCATTGTGCCCAGCTGACCCTCGCAAAACTTAGGGTGCTGCAATAGTAAACATCTCGGTTCTCTCCCGGTGAAAGAAACATTCCGTTTGCAATTCGTGACCCCGTAGCTACCCTCGAAACTAATTCACCGCTTTCGATATCTACGACTATCAAGTCATCTGATTGCTCTGCTGTGAAGTCGTTAATTACTAGCTCTCCAGATTCTGGGTAGATAATTGGCTGCATAGTTGGCCGTACATCAAGGTGCCATGAAGGTTCTAGCGTTCCAGCAGTTGAAATTCCAGCGAGGCCTCCGTTAATGGAGTCCCAAGCTACGACTAATTGGCTCTCAGGTATATTCACAGGAGGAGCAACAATACCTCCGCCCGGATTTCCAAATGGCTCGACGCTATCTAAGAGTCCGGTTTCCTGATTTACGCGTAACAGACGTTGAGCTCCATTCCAGGGCGCTGGAAGTTGCCAGGAAAGTTGCTTGCGTCCGTCCGGTCCTTCAAAACGGCCATTTGGAAGGGTGTTATGGATCGCTCGAACTGCGTTGATGTCGCCGCAGTCCATGAGCCAAAGGTGGCTATCTGAGATGCATGAGTCCCAAGCTAAACCAACATCAGATTTTGAAGTCCGATATCGTACTTGCCAATCGGTAATTGTTCCGGTGCCATCAACCATTTCTATTTTCCAAATATGCTCAGTCCCAGGCACAAATATCGACTCAACGCCATCGTTGTAGTCCGCTGCAATTCGACCCATGGAGCCCTCAGGGAGGACCAGAGTTTGTAAAACTGTAAGTCTTTCTGGTTCCAGAAAAGTAAGAGTGGTTCCCCCTTGTCCCTCTAAGCGGAGATCCTTAGTTACTAGCGTTCCATCTGACAATGCGAGTAGCCCGTTGTGAGCACGACTAATTGGGAGTTCCCTTTCACAGATAATCGATAAGTCTTGGGGGTCCAACCTGTGCATAAAGGAACCGTTAACGGACATTATTGAGCCGTTGGCATGGACTAGAATTGCTCCGCACCAAACATGATCTCCACATGGAAGTTGAGGTGACTCGACAATTGTTTCTAAGGAATTCGGGTTGATTCTCTTAACCCACCCATATGGAGGTGGGCCAGAGAACGCTGGCATGGTCCCGCCGATGTACCACTCCCCAGGATCGCGTTGAACGGCCATGACATTCCATCTGTTATTTGTAATCGTGGTTACAGATGGATGATTTTGTGATGCGTCAAGTCGTCCCACTGCAGCTTTTTGTCTTCGGTTCCCGCCGCATTCAACAGGCCACTGAGATGGCCAATAACCGGGATGGTTAAAGTTCCTGTCTAAAGTTGTTTTGTCGCTCATGGTTTCTGTGGCTCCTGAAGCCCTAACGTTCGCTGATACGATTTGATTAAGCAAAAGTCAAGATTTTCACTGGATGCCAGCGTTGACGGCAAGCCAGCGGTTTGAATTTTGGATATTTGTGGCTAGAGAGAACTACGAAAAGCAGAAATGTGATTTAGTACTGGTTCGAACTTACTTAAGAGCCTTCGACGGAGCCCAACTTGCATGAGTGCCACTTGAGATACGTTCCGGTAGCCGGATCTTGCATATCGGCCCTTGTGTTATGTCTGAAGCATCAAAGACCAAGGCATCTGAAATATCTCGGATTAGATCGGATGAGAATGTGACAAGGTATCCGTCATCTTCTCTGGCAGAGTTGTCTCTCGGTGCCATAACGGTTTCACTTACAAAAACGCCATCTTCGAATTCATAGGTTTCTTCTTTGCCCGTGTCTAAATCGTGTTTAATGAGACCATTGAATGCAAACAAGTTTGGAGCGCAGATTGAATTGTATGAATAGCGATGGCGGCGACCTGCATGCGTTCCGTTAATCATCGGAAATTCTGAGCACCGGTCGCTCATTTGCTCTTCGGAACAACTCCCGGTTTTTAGGTTGAACCGCCATCGGTGAGCACGAGCTTCGAGCACGTTCATGTCCAGTGTTTCAAAGCCTTTTAGCGCATCGGCATGACGACGCACTCCGCTTGCTGTGGGGTTATGTTGAAAAAAGCCATCAAGCACTACTTCATCCCCTTCTTCGTATGCATTAGTCCAGTGCAATACGAAAGTTGGATCTGCTTCAAACCATCGAATTTCGTTCGAGCTGCCGTGGCGCGGGATGAGGGCGAAGCGACTCGGGAGATCTCTGTTGTATGTGTTGGAGTAGAAGCCTTCTTTCAGGGCCTTTGGATCCCAATAGAGAGGTAGATCATTCAAAATCGACCAGTTCTCTGTAAAAGCCATGTCATGGGGGAGCCGCGGTCCAGGAAGAGGGATGTCTTGATAGTTGGTCAGTTCACCTTCGGAACTAACAACCCCATATTTCATGAAAGGCGCCGTCGTGGAATAGTTGAAAAACAAAAGCTCACCGGTGTGTTCATCGACTTTCGGGTGTGCTGAGACCCCTTCAGGTGGAAAAGCCCCATTCCAACTGGCTTTACCTTTGTCAGCCAAGCTCGTTGGGTCTAATTGGTATAGTTCTCCGCATTGATAAAAACTTGCAAGCGCCTTACCTCCGTGGACAACTACGTCGGTGCTGGCGTTGTCCTTCATCATGGTTCGCGCCCCCCAGCCATCCTTCGCAATAGCTGTGGAGGGGTGCTCTGTAATTCCAGCCCACAAACTCGACTTGGTATCTTGCTCTGCTAAGAAGGCATCTGTTCGAACGAAGCGATTTGAGTATTGAACTTCACCGTTATTAAATGAAATAGAATGGAGCATCGCGTCACCATCGAATGGGTGGTAGCGCTTTATTGGTTCAAAAAGTGGGTTCTCTGTGTTGCGCAGATACACGCCATTAAGGTCATCTGGCAGATCACCAACACATTCCATATTCCAAGCATCAAACTCTTGGTGCTGAGGTCGCCAAGCGCCGGTTCGGTAGGGATGATCATCGTCAGGTGGTAGCCCGGACTCAAAGGTTGCGTTGATACGAGTAGCCACAATTTCCCCTTTTGCTTACTAAATGAAAGCATATCTTAAGTGTTTCATTGAGAGCGTTCTGAGATTAACCTTGCAGCCAAAGTAGCTCGTCAAAACTAGTTCTATTTCAATGGGTAATCTGAAGCAGGAGAATCAACAATGGTTCCAACAGCCCTAGCGCTAAAAGCAATCTGTCTCGCCGACGGAGAGTTTCAGATAGCTACTCGATACTGGACTGGTGGAATAAGAATAGAAATTGGGGCTTCGGTTACAGGTGTGACAATCGCTGATGGCGTTACTGTCGCAAAGATACCTGAGCGAGGAGAGAATGTAATCACTCTATTTGGCCCAGACACAGCCTGGGATAAGATCCGCCAGGCCATTCCTCCTCGATTTCATAATGATGTATTTATAGCTACTGCGAGAGGCGGAATTAGCTGGGCTGGGGACTCTAAAATATGGTGGCAATATTATGCTGCTGTTCAACGCCTAGTGGAGCTCTTGCGATCGGAGCCAGAAGTAGCTGTCGATAATTTACCTGCATCGAAAAAGCACGGCGAAATAGATGCACCGGTCGGCCGCTATGTGCACTTAAACCTTTGCGGAACTGACTATCGGATTTATTATGAGGAAGCGGGTACCGGCATTCCTTTACTCCTCCAGCATACGGCTGGCTCGCATGGTACTCAGTGGCGGCATCTATTTGAAGACAAAGAACTTACTGAAACGTTTAGGCTTATTGCATACGATTTACCATTTCATGGTAAATCAATTCCTCCTGTCAGTGAACGTTGGTGGGAGCAAAATTACCGTTTAGAGTCCGGCTTTTTGAGGTCTATTCCTGTCGAGCTGAGTGGTGCCTTGGGCCTGGAACGACCTGTGTTCATGGGATGCTCTGTAGGAGGTCTCCTTGCGTTGGACTTAGCGCACAAGCACCCGACAGTTTTTGATGCGGTGATTTCGCTCGAAGGAGCTCTTCGGATTGGAGGTAGCTATGAGGCTCTTAAGGAACTGTGGCATCCTGAAGTTTCGAACGAAACAAAAGGTCGCATGATGGAAGGATTGACTGCACCGTCGTCTCCGGAGCCATACCGAAAAGAGATTGTTCATACATACTCCTCCGGGTGGCCACCTGTTTTCCTGGGAGATCTTTGGTATTACCTTATGGAATACGACCTTAGGGATCTAGCTAAAGAAATTGACACGAAAGAAGTTGGAGTTCATATTTTTTCAGGGGAGTATGACTACAGCGGAACTATAGAAAAAGGAAGAGAAGCGCACGCGGCGATAGCGGGCTCGACATTTACAGAGATGCAATCGATAGGTCACTTTCCAATGTCAGAGAACCCAGAAAAATTTCTTGCGTATCTCAAACCGATCCTCAAAAAAATCTCTCAGAGTCGCTAGTGGAAACAAATACACAACAAAGGATTCTTCAATTAATAATCGACTGTTTTCAAGTGCTGATCTGGTGATATTGATAATCAGATAGTAGATAAATGTCTCTTTGAGCATAGAAGAATCAAATATTTTCTAGTTTCGGAAAGTCTGAGGGTGGCATTATGTCTACAGTCGCAGAGCGCTGTTGGGCTAGCATTCCGCCATCAACTTTGAGTACATCACCTGTGATGTACGACGACTCGTCAGAGGCTAGAAATAATGCAGGGCCTGTGAGATCGTAGGCCTCGCCGACTCTCATTAACGGAATGTTCTCACCTCGATAAATCCGATCTTCAGAGTTCATTCCGCTTGTGTCGATGGAGCCAGGCATTAATGCGTTTACTCTGATCGAATACGGACCTAGGTCCAAAGCAAGGGCACGTGTAAACGCTTCAATGCCGCCTTTGGATGCATCGTATGCAGTAAAGGAACGATGTGCCTGACTTGCTCCACCAGAAGACATGTTTATGATTGATCCTCCACCGTTTTGGGCCATGACTGCAGCTGCAGCTTGGCAACATAGGAAATGACCGGTGAGATTAACATCGATGATTCGTCGCCACCATTCCTCTGTTGCTTCGAAGAAATGGAGCATTGGGCCAACTAATCCAGCGTTGTTAATGAGTACGTTGGTCGGGCCATATTGTTCATCTACAGTTTGGAACATTTGATGAACTTGCGATGAAACAGAAACATCACCGGGAATTGCGGTTGCTGTTCCACCTGAGTCCTTTATGATTTGGACAGTTCTGGAAGCCTGTTCTTCGGAGATGTCATTGACTGCTACTTTTGCTTTTGCATCAGCGAACCTCAAAGCAAGAGATCTTCCTATTCCGCTCCCTGCGCCGGTCACGACAATGGTCTTGTTTTCTAGGTCCTCGTAGGTGGCCATTGGTCTCTTTCACTTTGTTAGGAGAGTGTTTACCGGTTCAATTTCGGGCATTGTCAATTCTAAGCCCAACTATAAGTCTTGAAGTGTCAGCCGTCAGAGAGAGTCGTGTTGAGCGAGTTTAAATAACCGAATAGTGATTTTCCTAACCAGATATTGGTAGGCAAACACATCTATCTGAGCGATTAATCTCCTCCTTCGGAAGTTATTATGAACAGGAACGTGAGTTTGCTTGTTCCTGCACTCAAAATATTTGTTAGCAATGTCGACTTTAGCTATGAACTTACGGCTCAGAGATGGGAAGCTTAGTAACTGTGCAGCGATTGATAGCGTTAGATATGGAAGGTGTCATAACACCAGAAATTTGGGAAGCGGTAGCGACCCATACTGGTGTTTCGGAACTATTGCGAACAACACGCGACGAGCCGAACTATCAGAAATTGATGGAATATAGACTTGGTCTTCTTGATAAACATAAGATTAAATTGAGCTTAATTAAGAACGTGATAGGTGACTTGGAATTGTTGCCAGGGGCTCGCTCTTTCTTAGATGAACTGCGTCAGCAGTACCAAGTAGTGATTTTGTCTGACACATTTGAAGAATTTGCGTCGCATTTCAGTGAGTTGCTTGGGTACCCTCATCTGCTTTGTCACAAACTTCGCGTTGATGATGATCACATAACCGGATTTTTGCTGCGCCTTAACGACCCTAAAGCTAGAGCTATCGAGGCGTATCAGTCATTGAACTATCACGTTAGCGCAGCAGGCGATTCGCACAACGATGTTACTATGCTAAAAACTGCTGACTCTGGATGCTTATTCCGGGCAGCTGATGGTCTCATCAATCTCCATCCGGAACTTTCCTCGATGGTGACTTATGAGGATTTGTTGAAGTGGATAACTGATCTGGACGAATAATCATTTTAGGATTTTTTTATAATGTTACTAAAGCTGCCTGTTGGCGTTTAAGCTGAGAATGTCTGGGGGCAGATTATGGCACCGCCTGTTAAATTAGCTCATTTTGTTTTGCGAACTAGCGATGTGAAAGGTTTAGCGGCCTGGTATTGCAATGTGTTAGAGGCGAAGATCGTGCACGATGCTGACATAATTATCTTCGCCACCTACGACGAAGAGCATCACAGGATTGCTTTCATTGATCGCGGGACAATAGGGAACGTTGACAATAATCGGAACGGCGTTGATCACATCGCATTTACTTACGCAAACTTAGGCGAGCTACTTGAATGCTATGAGCGATTAAAAATGGATGAGATTGTTCCTGTCCGATCGATAAACCATGGGCCAACAACGTCGATGTATTACGAGGACCCAGACGGTAACAAGATCGAGTTGCAGGTTGATAATTTTGCTACACCTGAAGAGGCCTACGCCTTTATGAGTGGACCGGTCTTCACTGCCAATCCTATTGGAGTCGAATTTGATCCAGATCTTATGTTGGGGAAATATAAATCTGGAGAACTGATCGCGTCTGTCCTGAATTAAGAGCGTTTATAGCTGAATACTGTTGATGTTTTCTATTCGAAACCAGTTGTTGGAGGCCTGCCGAACGGAGTGTTCGGTAATGTCTGTGATGTTGGCCATGTGACTGGGTTTAGATCACCGATGTATGCCTCGTCTAGCTTCATCTGTTGGCGGTCTGGAATTAGATGTGGCCAGGGTTTTGAATATGTGCAACCATCTGGAAAATAGATGATGCAATAAACTCTTCGATCTTCTGAGCTTAGATTTGAATCGGCCCAATGCACGGTAAGGGAGTGATGGAATACAACTGTGCCAGGATCTGTTTCAATGGTGATAGGTGTGAGGTTTTTTGAAGCAGGGTGAGATTGATAGTCAAAAGGAGCTGTATTCCCAGTGATATCGCCAAATTTCTTAATTCCCGATCGATGAGAGCCACCTAGGTAGGTCATAGCCCCACCACCAATTTTTGATCCGTTGAAGGGAATCCATGCGGTTATGTGATCTTGCCCGGAGATCGGCCAGAAAGGAAGATCTTGGTGGGGATCAGTTTTACGTCCGCCCGACTTTTTATACAACGCTTGGTCATGCCAAATTCTAGTTTTTTTTGCGCCTAGAAGAGCAGCGCTTAATTCAGCTAAATCTGAATTAAACGTGAATTTCCTAACTGCTGTATCTGTTTCCCATAAATTTATGCATTGAGTGAATGATTGTTCGTAGATTGACATTTCATCAAGTGAGCGGTTATCGCCTCTGCTTCTAGAAGCGACGGCTAGGTCGACAGCATCTCCCATTGTCTTTAGCTGGCTTTTAGGAACGACATCAGGAATGGCTACCACACCAAAGGTATTGAACGCATCGATTTGCTTTTGAGTTGGTATCACAATGTTTCGTGAGCTTTAAGTCGAGGTGCAACATGAGACGCAAAAAGCTCAATGCTAGAAGCAGCCAGTTCAGGTGGAACACCCGGAGGTAAACCCCATCCTGTCAAATCAGTAATGGAATGTTCAGTTATGAAATGTTGAAGAGCGATAGTTACTTCGTCAGGGTCGCCAACCACCCAGTTCTGAGGTATCGGATCAGAATCTTTGTCCAGTGCGGTGTAGTTATCTTCAGTCGCCGCGAAAAATTTTGCATAAACACTCATTCGATAGCGTTCTGCTTCTTTGACCAATGCCCAATCTCGTTCTTTGTCGTATGTCACCAAGAAAGATTTAAGGATTCCTACGCGGTACATGTTCGGATCCCGTCCTGAGGCAAGAAGCTCACTTTTCCACGGATCTAATACGTCTCGTCTGTTGCCTTGAGGAAGTATGTGTGTGTCGAATCGGGCTGCCCGCATAGCACCAGCGTGGCTCATAGCAGCGATCCATAATGGTGGCCCACCTGGTTGAATTGGTTTTGGGTGAACGTCAACATCGGTATAGGAGTATCGTTTACCTTTGAAGTTGATGGGCGTGTCACTCCATGCTTGTCGAAGAATTTCAATTCCCTCTTCGGTATGTGAGACCCTATTTTTGACGGGCATTCCAATTGCTTTAAATTCATGGGGTGCATATCCCATGCCTATGCCAAGTTCTATCCGGCCACCACTGAATTGATCGAGAACGGCCACGTCCTCAGCTAATCTCAGGGGGTCATAAAATGGTAAGAGCGCTATATCAGTACCGATTCGAATATTTTTTGTCGCACCTGCCACCACGCCAGCTGCTGGAACAAAGCCCGGTAGGTGACCGTCTTTAAGGAATCTGTGTTCCGAAAACCATACATGATCAAAACCGAGTTGGTCAGCTAGACGGATTTGTTCTAAACCTGCTGCATAGGAATCGGTGACAGAAACTCCGCTGCCGGGTCTTGTGCGAAAGTCGTAGGCGAGTCCGATCCGCAACTTCGGTTTAGATGATGTGAAGCTCATAGACTAAAAGCTCTTTCATATGTAGGAGATTTTCGACTTCGAGGGATTGATTACTTGCATCAATTGTTTCATGATGCTGCAATTATTGAGCGCGTCGGCTTATGAAGTAGCTGTTAGAACGATCATCTTTTACACCGGTTATTTCGATGTTTTCGAATCCAGCGCGACTAATGTACTCCGTTGCTGTTTGGTACCCCCAAGCGGTCCCAAGTCCTTCACCACCATAAGCCAGAGACACAGTCATGCAATGCATCGTAGACATTGTGTACATGTACGGTGCCATCGGTTCATTAAGATTTTCAGCCAGAACTGAAGACGCTTTAGGCTCTACGCACAAATAAGATCCACCGGGTTTAATCATTTCATATATGCCGGCTAGCACCTGCTCTGGGTGTGCCTGGTCATGGATTGCGTCGAATGTTGTTACGAAGTCGAACCTTTCATGTTGGTTCAGAGCTGAAGCATCTGCGACTTCAAATGTCACATTCGAAAGATTAGCTGCCTCAGCTTGAGCTGCTGCAATACCTTTAGTTGACATGTCGAAACCTACAAAGCGACTGTTGGGAAATGCCGCTCCTAAGATGCAAAGCGCTCGACCACTTCCGCAGCCTACGTCAGCGACGTCGATGCCTCTAGAGAGGTCATCTTGGACAGGCAGAATCGGAACGATTTGCTCTAACAGAGTGCGTTGGAACCGGTTGTTGCTGGTTTCTGCCATTAATTCTTGAAAGCGCGGGTACCTGTCGTATGGAACTCCACCGCCATTCTTGAAGACCTCTACGATGTCTTCTTCAACTTCGCCGAGCAACGGGATCATTTGAAGCGGTATTGCAAGATTTAGCGGACCGCTGCGCCGAGTTAAGAGACCTGCATGCTCAGGTGGAAGAAAAAATGTTTCAGCGGTTGGGTCGTGTTCTAAAACACCGCCACAAGATAAGGCGCTAAGCCATTCACGAACGTAGCGTTCATCGAGGTTAGCTGATTTAGAGATCTCGGCAGATGTAGCAGGTTGACACCCGTCCATGATGTCGAAGAGCCCTGTTTTGTGGCCGATACTTATCATGAGTGATAAAGCTCCACCATTTATGATGCCGATCATTTGCCCCATGAAAGCTTTAGATTTAATTTTGCTGTCGCTCAAAGAGAGTTCCGTCATTTAATTATTCTGACAGGTTGTCTTAACCGATGCTCATTTCTTGATCTTTGATTTGGGGTAAGCGAAAAGCATGAGTGGGATTACTGCCATTTGCAGTCCAGCCAGTAATAACCACATTAGGTCGTAGCGCCACACCTCATGGGTGCCATTTAGAATAGCAATAGCAGTTGCAGCTCCCATTGCTCCTACGGCGTATCGTAATGATTGGTGAATGCCGTTTGCCGTGGCAATGGATTTAGCGGGTATCGCAAGGAGAGCAGCGCTGTTGAGCTGGCTCGCTAATACGCCCATTCCAAGTCCAAATAGCACGGTTGCAGGAAAGAACGAGAACCAGAAATTTATTGTTTCATTAAGAAAAAAGAACAACCAAATATGGCCACTGGCCGCCAGGAATGAGGCTAAACCCATCAGCCCTCTGAAACCATGTTTGTCTGCCCACCGACCGCTAAGTATTGCAACCAATGCTGAGATGACAGGAGCTGGCGTAAACGCTAATCCGATCGAGAGCTTACTGTAGTTCCATACTTCGGTGAGGTAGACCGGCCAAAGGAACCAGCTGGTGAATGCTCCAACCATTGATAATGCGACCGCAATATTAGCGACGGTAAAAGACCTAATACGGAACAAGTCGAGATCGATTGCTGGCTCTGGATGATTTTTTGATCTGGAAACTAGCGAGGTGAGAAGGATAGCTGAGATCAAAAAACAGGTAATAGTAATGGGGGCATTCCAACCCCAAGATCGTCCTTGGAGAGTGGCCAAAACTAAGAAGAAAATAGAACCGCTCCCCATCGAAATTCCAAGAAGATCTAGGGATTTGTTACTATCTCGTTCAGCTGTTTCATCTAGGAAAAATTTTGCTCCTATAAGACCTAGGCAACTAATAGGAGCCAAGATTAAATAGATTAAACGCCAGCTTCCGAATTCTAGAATGAAGGCGGCTAAGCCAGGAGCCAAGCCGGATGCCGCCATTCCGGCGGCCGCCCAAAGCCCTATGACACTTGCCTGTTTCGATGGTAGGAACTTGGGAAGCACTAGAGCCAGAGATGAGGGAACGGTCAGCGCACCGCAAACTCCTTGAGCGGCACGAGCAGCAACTAGTATCCAGATGTTGTTAGCAAACCCTGCGGCTATTGAGCTGATTAATAGGCCAATGAGACCAAACTTGAATATTGGAAGGCGACCATAACGATCGGCTAGCCGCCCCCCGGATAGTAAGGTAGATGAAAAAGCTAAAGCATAACCAGAGATGATCCAGCCGCTTGTCCCATTTGATATTCCAGGGAACGCTTTGACGATCTCAGGGAATGCAACGTTGGAGACGGTTACGTTTATTGTCGCTAAAACAAATGCTAAGGAACCAGTAGCCAACGCCAGATAAGCGCGTGCGGAACTGCCTTCTATCTGTGTGTCCGATTGGCCAGCTATTGATGAAACAAAAAATACCGACGGAACCTTGTCGTTATTTTGTTCAGCGTTCATTGCAGGAAGAGTACGCTGATTTGGGTTGGTAACCCGTAATTGTTTTTTTCTGTAAAGCTTTAATATTCGAACTGAAGGTAGTCCTGATGGAAACAGCAGAGAATTTGGTACTTGTCGAAAGATTCGACGCGATAACAGTTTTTACGCTTAATCGCACCGAGAAGCGAAATGCGTTCAACGAAGCGTTAACAGGAGCGCTCGATAAAGCAATCAGCGATTTTGAAGACGATGCGAGTCAATGGGTAGGAATTCTTACAGGCGGTCCTGAGATGTTTTCTGCAGGAAGTGACATGAAAGATGGAAGCGGAAGCACTCAGCGTGGAGGAGAGTACGGTTTGATTCGCCGCACCAGATTAAAACCGCTTATAGCTGCAGCGGAGGGTCTCGCTCTTGGAGGTGGCATGGAGATCTTGTTCTGTTGTGACTTAATTGTCGCCTCTGAGACGCTTAGGCTTGGGTTGCCTGAGGTGAAGCGAGGTCTCCTCCCCACTAGCGGAGGGCTATTTAGAGCTTTGCGTTCGCTCCCGCTGCACGTAGCTAAGGAAGTTATCTTGACTGGCGAGGAACTATCGCCAAGTCGGGCCAGAGAGGTTGGGCTTATTTCGGAACTTGTGCCTGAAGGTCAAGCTCTTGAGGCAGCCCTAAAGATTGCAGCCAAGATTGTCTCTAATTCTCCCACATCCACTCAGGAAAGTTTGAAGGCGATGGAAGCGTATTTAGCATTAAACGATGTTGATGCCTGGGGGTTGACAAAGACCGCTCGTAAAATAGTTTTTGCTAGCGAGGATAGGAAAGAAGGAACCTCTGCATTTTTTGAGCGCAGAGAGCCTTCTTGGAAGGGTAGGTAGTGGGATGACTCGTTTAGAACCTTTAGATGAAGATCTGCTGAGCGCTAATCAAAAAAGTTTGCGTGATGCTGTAGTAGGTACCCGAAAAGGACTCGGTCCTGATGTTTGGAAATCTGGCCCATTCGGGGTTTGGCAGCACGCCCCTGATCTGGGTATAAAGGCAGTGGAACTTGGGGCGCAGGTACGCTTCGCTACGGAGCTTGATCCTCAGATGCGGGAAGTCGCGATCTGCTGTGTCGGTGTCCACTTCAAGTCCAAATTTGAGTTCGCAGCGCATGCAGCGATAGCAATTTCGGAGGGCATTGATTCAAGCCATCTAGATGTGTTGGCTGAAGGAGGTAAACCTAGCTGGAAGCGGGAGTTGATGATCACTCAGGAATTTACTGAGGAGCTCCTTCAGAGTGCTCGAGTAAGCGACTCCACTTATGGGGCTATGCTAAGTGCAGTAGGGGCGAAAGCTCTAGTTGAATTGGTCAGTACTATTGGTTATTACTGTCTCGTCTCGCTTACTTTGAATGCTTTTCAGGTTGATTTAGCTGACTCAATGATCGATAGATGGCCAGAAGAGAGTTAAGGTATGAGCAAAGCCTTAAAAGTTGCTCTAGGATCACAATATGACTTTTGATGGTGAATACGGTGCTTCTACTTGGGATTGGGTTGCGGAACAGGTTGAGGATTACGAGGGTTCCAATGGCGCTAAAGGGGCCACTCTGCGTGACACGGGGATGCCCATCATCATTATTACGACGGTTGGCCACAAAAGCGGTTTAGTTCGTAAAGTGCCGCTTATGAGAGTTGAGCGTGATGGCGAGTATGCAATTATAGCTTCTAAGGGTGGGGCTCCTGAGCAACCTGGTTGGTATCATAACCTTGTTGCAAATCCGAATATCCTTCTTCAAGATGGACCAGAACCGTATGAAACGGTGGTCCGTTTAGTGACGGGGGCAGAAAGAGAAGATTGGTGGGAACTTTCGGAGTCTATTTTTCCTCCATATAAAGATTACAAACAAAAAACTGATCGTGAAATTCCAGTATTTATTTCCGAATCGCGTGACTAATAAGATTCCTAGTCTTATAAGCCTTATTAGTTAAATGATAATTGTTTGTGCGGAGCCGTTTAGCTGATCTTTAGCGAAACCTGCGGCGATCTTATAGCGGCTCATGTAGTCGTCTATCTCTGATCGTGGCATAATATCATCGATATCGTCGAAAACGCCTCCACATCGTTCCTCGATGATTCCTAGAATTCCGATTGGCCCCGCACCACGATTCCTCAGTACTAGCTCATTAATAGGGCCAAGTAATTGGGCTTCGTAAGCCGCCAGAGCCATGTTGTTGGCTCCATGTTCTAAAATTTTGGCGCCTAAGACTCTCGTGTCAATGATTGCCTGACTAGCCCCGTTTGATCCAACTGGGTACATGGCATGTGCAGCATCACCTATAAGGCCAACTCGTTTGTCGACCCACTTGTCGATTGGGTCGCGATCTATCATTGGATACTCATAAATTTCATTTGCGGAGTCGATGAGATCTGGAATATTTAGCCAATCAAAGTCCCAGTCAGCAAACGCATCTTTAAATTTCGCAGCAGGAACTTGTTTATTCCAATCGCTGTCTGGCCAATCGGCTTCCACGTCATAGGTTAGTTCCGCTATCCAATTAACATCGGATAGTCCGGTGACGGGGTCGGGTCTACTGATTGGGTAGGAAACGAACCGTTGTTCTAGTTTCCCAACCAAAGTAAATGATGCCCCTGTTCTAATTGGCTTGGCTTGTGAAAGACCGCGCCACATTACAGCACCTCCCCAAATTGGAGCTCCTTCATCTGGGTGCATTCTCTTTCGAACGACACTATTGATGCCATCTGCGGCAACTAATATTGAGCCTTCGTGTGTTTCTTTTACGCCCGCATTGTTTATTGTGTGAAGCGTGACGCCCTCTTGGGACTGGTTATAGTCGACAACGCGACTATCGGCTATTATTGCCTTGGCTCCCAACCTCTTTAGCGCTGCGCGATACATCATCATTTGCAGCTTGCCTCTGTGTACCGAGTATTGCGGCCAGTCATAACCAGCTAAGAGACCACGAGGTTCTGCCCAGACGTCGTTTCCGTTCCGACCGACTAATGCCCATTCTTCAGTCTGTATCCCTATCTGATTCAAAGACGCGGATAAACCAAGATCGTATAACTCTCGAACAGCATTGGGCTGGAGATTGATTCCAACTCCGAGCGGCAGTATCTGATTTGCTGACTCAAATACTTTGACTGGAATACCTATTTGATGGCAAGTAAGAGCCATCGCCATTCCAGCTATGCCGCCGCCGGCGACGAGAACTGTCATAACGTTTTTCGAAGCTGAAGTTTGCCGGAGGAAGCAAGAATGGCAGTGTTTCTGGTGTTTTGTGACATCAGGCTTGAGACTAGAGTAGTCAGTTTCATTTTTGCAACTAACTAACAGGAGATTTACTCGCTATTGATTCTATGCCTTCGCCTAAAGGCTGGTCAACGAAACACAAAAGGCCTTGTGGACCGCTCGATGCCTATATCTAGCTGTATTGATCTTTGAATTCAGATAATTTATCAAGTTTAGGAATGACTGTGTCAGCTTCGGCAGGTGGGATCGTGAAAACAATGCGATGAATGCCAGCTTCAATTAAAGAATCGACAACTTCTGCCTTAGGAGGTGTGCCAAATTGTCCGAATTCGAACGATTCAGGATCACGTCCAGCGTCTGAAGCCATTTGCTTTAGAGTAGTGATTTGCTCAGCAAAATCGTACCTGCCGCTGATTGGCATAAAACCATCGCAATATTCAATAATGTCTGCCATCGTTTTCGGTCCTGCGGCTCCACCTAGAATGATTGGCGGGTGAGGTTTCTGTGTTGGCTTTGGCCACTGCCAGCTTGAACTGAAATCGACGTGTTCGCCGTGGTACTCAGCTTCGTCGTTCATCCATAGCTCTTTCATCGCAAGAACTTTCTCGCGCATTACGGCGCGCCGTTCCGTGAACTGAACGCCATGATGATGTAACTCTTCTTTGTTCCACCCGTAACCAATTCCAAAAAGGAAGCGACCATCTGTTAAGGCATCTACGGTGGCTACACTTTTGGCAAGCCAGATAGGATCTCTTTGAGGCACGAGTGTGATGCCAGTTCCCAACTTAATTTTGCTAGTGACGGCCCCTGCCATTCCTAGCGCAATGAATTGATCATGCGTACGCCAGTACTCTTCTGGAAGAGGTGGCGCCTTTGGATTAAGGCCCCATGGAGATTCTCTACTAGTTGGAATATGACTGTGTTCCGGAAACCATAACGACTCAAAACCTCGATCTTCGACCTCTGTAGCAAGAGTCATTGGGTTGATAGCTTTGTCAGTGGGAAACATATTAATACCGAAATGAGTCATGTGATGATCATAATATCTGCTGTTGCTGAGTGCACCGAGATCTATCGCTTTCAACGAATAGGTAGGACTTTGACGGGTGCACTTGATGTCTGTCCCAGAGTTGTTCAGAGTTAGGACTTGTTAATCGAGAATAGAGACACCAACTTTTCTCCAGGCATGCCAAACTCAGTGGGTGATTGACTCTGAAAAGAATTCCCGGATAGCTGACTTTGGACTGGCGCCTTTAGGAGAGCAGGCTATTAGTTGGGCGCGTGCCCATTCACCACTCGTAGATGGTTATTTGCGTGACAGGTTAAGTGATGGTTCCCTTAAAGGTCGAAGGGTTGCGGTTGTAGTTCACCTCGAAGCAAAGACAGCACTTCTTGCAACGGTCTTAGCTGAAGCAGGAGCCGATGTAGTAGTTGCGGGTAGCAATCCACATTCAACGCGCGACGAAATTGCTGCTGCTTTAGTGGCCCGAGGAATTGAAGTTCATTCTTCTCGAAATAGTGGTTATAGCGTTTGGGAATCTGATCTTGAGGTAGTTGCTTCACGTAAGCCAGAATTGATAATAGATGATGGAGCTGAACTCACTTTGCGAATAATAAATGCGGGTACAGATCACGGTATTTTAGGTGTAACTGAACAAACCACTACAGGAGTTGCTCGACTTCGCCAGCTTGAAGCGTCAGGCCGGCTCGGTTTTCCGGTCTTGGCAGCCAATGACGCAAAGTGTAAACATCTTTTCGATAATCGATACGGAACTGGCCAATCGACAGTACAAGCTATTTTGAATCTAACTAATATGTTGATGGCAGGTAAGAATGTAGCGATTTTTGGTTACGGTTGGGTTGGTCGAGGAATAGCAACGCATGTGCGAGCTCTTGGCGGAACAGCTTGGATTGTAGAAATTGATCCAGTCAAGGCTCTCGAAGCGGTCATGGATGGACATCAGGTGGCTGCAGCAGCAGACGCTTTACCCACTGCTGATTTTGTATTGACTGCGACTGGTGGGATCAAAGCCGTAGGAGCGAAGCACTTTGCAATGATGAAGGAAGGTGCCATCTTGGCAAATGCCGGACATCATGATTTAGAGATTGATGTGGATTGGTTAAAAAATGAAAGTTCGACGACATCAGAAGTGAGAGAAGGAATAGATCGTTACGAAATAAAGGGAATTGGTCACCTTTATGTGCTCGCTAACGGGGCACTAGTGAATATAGCTGGGGGGCTAGGACATCCGATTGAAATAATGGACTTATCGTTTGCTGTTCAAGGCGTCGGGTGTCATGAACTAGCTAAAGGAGGCTTAGCACCTGGTGTCACTGTCATTAGTTCTAGCTTAGACAACGAGATAGCCGCCGCTTCGTTGGCGGCGCAAGGCGTGGTGTTAGATGAAGTTTCAGCAGAGCAAACTGAGAACATCGAAACGATGTTCGGAAAGATAGATTAATTTGTCAACTCCACATATTTCCGCTACCCAGGGCGATTTTGCTTCAACGGTTCTGATGCCTGGAGATCCGCTTAGAGCGACGTATATAGCTGATAATTTTTTGACGGAAGCTAAACAGATTACAAATATTAGAAATATGACCGGATATACAGGAATGTATAAAGAAATTCCAGTATCGGTGATGGCATCAGGTATGGGAATTCCATCGGCTGCGATATACGTAACTGAACTTTACCGGCACTACGACGTTCAGAACATAATTAGAATCGGCACTGCAGGATCTTTCTCTACTGACCTCCCTCTACGGTCACTGGTCGTTGCCGAGTCCTGTTTCACTAGTAGCTCTATGCCGAGTCTCTTAGACCCTGGTGCTGATCCGATTCTGTTGCCATCATCTGAGTTGCTTAAGGCTAGTAGCAAAGTAGCCGAAGATAAAAACATAGAAGTTGCTACTGGTCGGGTGTTTACTACTGATATTTTTTATGAGCCAAATGAGAACTTAACGATGGAGATGCATGCCGCTGGGGTAGTAGCTGTTGAGATGGAATGTGCTGCGCTGTATGCAATTGCTCAATTAGAAAACCGTGGTGCTCTTTCTTTGTTAACACTCACAGATCAGCTTGCAACTGGTGAATCACTTTCCACTGATGAGCGACAAAGCAGCCTTGATGAAATGATTGATTACGCGTTACACATAGTGGATGAGGTCAGTTTGTTCACGAATTGAAAAACTTCCGGTAGATAGAGGCAGCAAGATCCAGCTGATCGAGATCAATCCATTCAACGGCTTGATGAGCTTGGTCTATAGATCCCGGACCAAACACGACAATTTCGCTTGCGATTTCAGGGTAACGCAATGCGTTCGATCCGTAGTCTGCGGTATCGGGGCTTGTGCCAGCTATATGCGAAAGAGCTGTAACTAAATCGCTTGAAGGATCTTGATAGAAAGCAGGACTTCCGGTTCCGTAGGTATTCTCAATTTGCACATCCAGAGGTACAGCATTACTTCGAATTAACGCCTCTAAATGTGTTTGAATTTCCGCTGGGTCCTCACCTGGAGAGGTCCGGCGGCCGATATAAAGAGAGCACTTGTCCGGGATTATGTTCCTGGCAAGCCCGCCCTCTATTTCAGTAACAGAGACAGACCCGTTTCCGACTGTCGTCGAAGGTTGAAGTGTCTGTAATCGGGCTTGCTCGGCGTCGATTGCGGTAATGATACGAGCTGCAGCGCTAATTGCGTTCTTCCCCAAATGTGGTTTAGATGAGTGTGCAGCATGCCCAAGGACAGTGACGTCGAGGCCGACACCGCCCTTGTGCCCATAAACAGGCGAGCACATGGTCGGTTCTGCGACAATGATTTGGTCGATACGTTCGTGGCGACTGAGGAGCCAGTCGCGGTAACCGACAGCGCCGATTAGGCCACCCATCTCTTCAGAGATTGTACCAACGAGATTTATAGTGGGCTTCGGTGCGTTTCCTTGTTTTTTCATTTCTTCTATTACTGCTAGTGCTATAGCAAGAGTTGCTTTCGTATCGACAGAGCCACGCCCGTAGACCCGATTGTTTTCAATTCTTCCATCGAACGGATCTCCTGACATGTGTTCAACTCCAACCGTGTCAAGATGAACGTCGATAGTCAGCGAACGGTCGCTGGTGCCTTCAAAGCGGGCGTAGACATTGTGGCGACCATCGAGAATATCTTCGGTAGTTACTGTTGCTCCAAGGTCTTCGCAACGGTTTGCCATCCACTCTGAAATTTCCCGTTCTCCATTGTCTCCAGACTTAGGCCCAGCTTGTAAAGGGTTGACGCTCGGAATTTGTACTAGTTCTGATAGGCGTTCGGCCAGCTGTGACGCGTTAAACATATGATGTTCCCCCATTAAGATTCCAGTCGTTTCTAGTCTAGATCTCAATAACTGTGTAATAAGGAAAGGGTGAGCATCTTATATCCCGTAGCTTTATGTATGTATGTCTAAAGTTTTAATGTCCCTGCCTGAAGGTCAACGTGTTGGGATAGCTTTTTCTGGCGGTCTTGACACTTCAGCTGCGGTTGCGTGGATGCGCGAACACGGAGCTATTCCCTACGCCTACACAGCAGATATCGGTCAGTATGATGAACCGGATCTTTCTACAGTGCCTGAGAGAGCAGTTCTTTATGGCGCAGAATCTGCTCGAATTATTGACTGTCGCGCTGAGCTAGTTCGAGAAGGACTAATGGCGCTTCAATGTGGCGCATTTCATATATCAACAGCTGGAAGAACATATTTTAATACGACGCCACTTGGCAGAGCGGTCACTGGCACTCTTCTCGTAAGCGCTATGAAAGATGACGGTGTTGATATCTGGGGGGATGGCTCTACCTACAAAGGTAATGACATTGAGCGCTTTTACAGATATGGACTTATGGTCAACCCGGCTCTGCGAATTTACAAGCCTTGGCTTGATCCTCAGTTCGTTTCAGAGCTCGGAGGACGGACTGGAATGAGCGAGTTCTTGCACTCGAAGGGCTTGCCGTATAGGGACTCAGTCGAAAAAGCTTATTCGACTGACGCCAACATTTGGGGTGCAACTCATGAAGCTAAAGCACTTGAATTTTTGAGTAATGGTGTGGAAATGGTTACGCCAATCATGGGATTGCCGCATTGGGACCCAGCCGTAGTTATCGAGCAAGAAGATGTCAGCATCCGGTTTGAAAAAGGTTGGCCCGTAGCTGTCAATGGAGTGGAGTTTGATGATTCGGTTGCACTCGTGATGGAGTGCAATGAGATCGGCGGGCGTCATGGATTGGGCATGAGCGATCAAATCGAGAATCGTATTATCGAAGCTAAGTCTCGCGGTATCTACGAGGCGCCAGGTCTTTCGCTCCTGCGAATAGTTTATGAGAGACTTATTTCGGCAATTCATAACGAAAATACGATTGAGAATTACCGGTCGATGGGTTTAAGGCTAGGTCGATTGCTATACGAAGGCCGATGGTTTGATCCGCAAAGTCTCATGCTTCGTGAACCATTACTAAGGTGGGTCGGATCGGCAATCACAGGTGAGGTTACAATTCGCTTACGTCGAGGAGAAGATTACTCAATAATGGATACGACAGGTCCTGCATTAACATATGCGCCTGAGAGGCTTTCGATGGAACGTGTTGAAGAGGAAGCGTTCGGCCCAATGGACAGGATCGGTCAGTTGACAATGAGAAACCTTGATATTGACGATAGTCGATTTAAACTTGGGATTTATCAAGAGTCTGGTGCGTTAGAGTTTACGGACTTGCTTGGAATCGAGAAAAGCCCAGATACTTAGCTAAACAAAAATGAGCTAATTGATGGTCATTTCTGTTCTGGAGTGACTGCAAATTTGGTGATCTCGAAACGTGGTTCCGGGATTTTCAAAATATTGAAGACCCGAAGAACCTGACCGTGTCGCTTGCACGGTTACATGTTTCCTCAGCCGTCAATCCATGGGTGTAATATGCTGAGGATATGGGGGAACTAATATATTTTGAGGCAGACGCTGAAGCGGAAGAGATTCTTAAGGCTCTCAGAGATAATGGCGCCTGCGTAATTCTCAACCTTATGAACGATGATCTGAAGTTTCGAATTGTAGATGAATTACAACCATTTATTGAGTCCACGCCAGACGGCAAAGATGACTTTACTGGAAAGCAAACAGGCCGAACTGGGGCATTGATAGCCCGAAGTGAGGCCTCTCGTGAGCTCGTAATGCACCTCACTATAACTGACCTCGCTAATCAGTTTCTTGAGCCATACACGGATAAGATTCAGCTTCACCTCACTCAAATAATTGATATTCGACCCGGTCAAGGTGCCCAGCCTCGTCACCGTGACCGCCTCGCATGGGGTGGCTACCTACCAGATGAGATTGAGCCCCAATTCAACACTCTTTGGGCACTGACAGATTTCACTAAGGAAAATGGGGCAACAAGGGTGGTGCCAGGGTCCGTTAGCTGGCCCGCCGATCGTAGAGCTTTAGATGAAGAAACGGTTCAAGCAACTATGCCAGCCGGTTCGGTATTGCTCTACTCAGGTTCAATTATCCATGGTGGCGGCCAAAATTGCAGCGAGCTAAATCGCACCGGAATTAATATCACCTATTGTCTCGGCTGGTTACGGACTGAAGAAAACCAGTACTTATCTTGTCCACCCGACATAGCAAGAGAGCTTGACCACGACCTGCAAGAGATGCTCGGCTACACCATGGGGACTTATGCGCTGGGTTATTACAGCGATCCGGAAGGCGTAAATGATATAAACGACCTCAGACCACCTGAGTTTGTGCTTGGTCGTTCACCACGAAAGAATGGGAACATGGCAGCGTTGATTACTGACTAAGTCAAAAGTGAGACTTTACTTCCAATGCTGTACGCGATTCATTACGTTTTGCGAAATTTGAGAGATTGCCAGATCCTCGAGCCCGTGCGCCAAATCGGTGTAGCCAACGGGAAAACGGCGCTTTGGTTACGTATGAACGACCCCATGACCGTCGATCCCATTGCAAAACAAGCCCTGTTCTCTGCAGCGCTAGCGCCAGCAAGATGCTCAGCTACCAGGTGTCGACCGAATGTTTCTTCTCAGAAATCAAAGACCTCCGCTCGGATTGTGACGGGAGTAGATTCAGTAAGTTGACGATATTTTTACGTGTCTCTGCTGGTTCGATAACGTCATCGAACGCATTCATGTTCCGAGTAGCGCTGAATCCATCGATACTGCCGATTTCTGCATTTGGCCAAGCGAAGGAAGCTAGAGGTGATGTATGACCAGTGGGGGAGCCACACATTATGTGGCCTGAGAAACCGCCGGCTTTTCCTATTTGGATTGAAATCAAAGGAACTGTTCGGTGTTGGTGTGCCATAAGCGCCCTAGTGTGAGAACGCGACAAGCCAGGCTCAGTCGTGATGACCCCTGTAGCTCCCTCCGCCCAGCTAGTAACTGCACCTACGCTGTCTAAGATGGAGAGAATTGGGAACTCGTAGCTATCGCATAACTCGACAAATCGAGCTGTTTTAGTTGCTGCTGATTCATCAATCTCACCGTTTCGAATGAATGAGTTATTAGCTAGGAGGCCAATTGTTTTACCGTTTACTCGAGCTAAACCCGTGGTGACTGTGGTTGCAAAACTTGGACGTAGCTCGAAATAACTACCGGCGTCTATTAGCGACCGGATTATCGAAAAAATGTGGTCTTCTTCGTGAGCGGTGGTTGGTAATTCATCGCTGAGGGATCTTTCTGGAAGTTCACCTGATGCATTATCTTCGAAGTAGCTTAGATATCTTTTTGCAGCTTTGATTGCTTCAGCGTCACTGTCAACTAGGAGATCGATTCCTCCAAGCTTGTCATGCATTTCTGCGCCGGCCAGTTCGTTAGGAGTTAACGAAAGCCCTAAGGCAGCTTCCACCATTGGAGGCCCACCCATTCCAATAGCTGAACCTTTGGTTGCGATAACAAAGTCCGAGAATCCAGCGATACTAGCGTGGCCGGCGAACGAAGGTCCTGCGACAATTGCAATCGTTGGGACCCACCCTGACAACTGAGCCATTCCATCAAAATGGGTATATCTACCGAATTGACCACTGAGTTCAGTATGTCCTAAACCAGTTCGTGGGTGCCTAGCGCGGCTACCACCACCATCGACGAATAAGACCATCGGCCATCGGTGTTGTTGAGACAGCGCTATCAAGTGTTCCAGGCGTCCGCCTCCGTACCCTCCTCCTTTGTCGGTGTAATCAGATGAGGATGCTATTACGGGCTGATTATTGACTTGCCCGATAAAGTCAACGCCTCCATATTCAGGTACCCAGTTGCCTTCGGTGTCGATTGCCGCTATCGAACCAAATTCGACGGCTGTTTCAGGATCTAGAAGGTTAGCTATCCGTTCTCTCGCAGTGAGATGCCCTGAGTCGTGTACTTTGGCGACTGCATCAGGGCGCGCTGAATCAAAACGTTTTGTCTTTGCAGATTTTAGTCGTGTTAGCGGTGTTTCATCCATATTGTTTCAGGCTCAGTTTGGATCGCAATCCAATCACTTAGGGTCGATAGGTCTAACTTTTCTACTTGGTATCCGCCTTGGAGTACGTATTAGGTGTCGTGCTATTCTTGGTCTGGTTTCTTCGGGCAAGATAATGTCATCGAAAGAAAATGTTCGCCCTGCGTTTAGTCCAGAAGAAGCATCGCGCATTTCTTCGGCGTAGAGGTCACGTATCTCACGTGCTTCCTGCGGGGTTGAAGCCGCCTTGATTTCCCTACGTTTCACCAAATAGGCAGCACCTTCTAATGACATGCCAGCGGATTCTACAGATGGCCATGCGAGCCGTAAATCAGGGACATGTCGAGAAGTGCCGAACCCAGACATGGCATATGGGCCAAGGCCGTACGCTTTTCTTATTTGTACTGAATATAAAGGGACATTTCGCTGATGTAATGCGGCTAGTGGTCTCGCGTGGTGGCGTGCCATTCCTTCGGCCTCTGCCTCAGGCCCAACCATGTAGCCAGGATTATCTATAAAAGAGATAAGAGGGAATCCGTATGAATCGCAGCATTCAATGAACCGAGACGCCTTGTCTGCTGCAGCGCTATCAATTGCACCTGCACGCGCCGACATAGGTTGGTTAGCGATAATCCCAACCGAGCGCCCATATAACTTGGCAAACGCTGTAACCATTGAAGATCCCCAACGACTCCCTACTTCTAAGGTGCTGTTTTTATCTGCGAAAGCATTAATCACTTTTCGCATGTCGTATTGTCGGCGACGATTGGGGGGAACAATGCTACTTATATTGGCAGCTTCATCGGGTTCTTCGAACTCATTTACTGATTCATACCAGAGGCTTAATAATGACTTGCAGGTCCTGATTGCATCCACTGTGTCGTCAGCGATTACATCAACTTCGCCGCGGTTAGCTAGTTCCTCTGACGACCTTGATGTGACTCGTGTAGCGTTGATACTTCCGATTGAAGAACCTTTAGTAGCGATAACTAGATCAGTTAAAAAAGCGATAGCAGCGTGACCATCGTGACTATCTCCGGTGACAATTGAAATTGTTGGTACCCAGCCCGATAGCTCAGTTAAACCTTCGAGAACGTCCCATCTTGCTCGCGTGTAATTGATAATCGGTGGTGGGAGTAAGGGCTCGTCTCGGCGGGCACCATCACCTTCTAGGAAAATTATAAATGGCCATCGATTTTTCTGAGCTAGATAAATCATTTTCGCAAGTTTGCGCATGTTGCGATCTGTCTGGGTTCCGTTATGGATACCTCTGTCATAAGCAGCTATAGCAACAGATTTGTCGTTGACGCTAGCGATCCCGCAGATTAAGCCATCTGAATAATTGTTTCCATCTGAATCATCATCGCTGGTTGCCAGAGCTCCGTATTCGTCGAAACTCCCAGTATCAGATATTGAGCGAATGAGACTTCGCGCGTTTATGGAACCTTCCTGGGCTAGCTTGCGCGCGACTACGATTTCTTGACGTGACTTATCATCCACAGATTACCTCGCATTGAAATCGGAGATAATTACGTTAAAGGCGTTACTCGGTCTCATAGCTAGCGCAGCTTTTTTCGGGTCTGGAAAATAGTATCCGCCTACATCTACCGGATTACCCTGGCATGCGATTAGTTGGTCCACAATTGTAGCTTCATTTTCCAGGAGGGCGAGGTGAAGTGGTGTGAAATGGGCCGCTAGTTTTGGGTCATTTGTTTGTGCGCTAATGGCTTCAGACCACCAAAGAGCGATATAGAAATGACTACCTCTATTGTCTAGCTCGTTCACTTTCCTGCTCGGAGATTTACCTTCATCAAGAAGTTTTCCAGTTGCAATGTCGAGCGTCTCGGCTAGTAGCTGAGCTGTAGCATTTCCTGACGTGGTGGCTAAGTGCTCAAGAGATACTGCGAGAGCTAAAAATTCTCCGAGGCTATCCCAGCGGAGATGATTTTCTTTTTCAAATTGCTGCACATGCTTAGGGGCAGAGCCACCGGCGCCCGTTTCGAAAAGCCCTCCACCGTTCATAAGAGGTACGATTGACAACATTTTTGCGGAAGTTCCGAGTTCGAGAATTGGAAATAAGTCCGTATTGTAATCGCGCAGTACATTGCCGGTTACTGAAATTGTATTTAAACCTTTTCGGATCCTGTCGATAGAAAATTGGGTTGCTTTGACTGGAGACATAATCTCAATATCAATGCCGTCTGTGTTGTGGCTCGGCAGGTATTGTTTAATTTTTTGAATGAGTTGAGCATCATGTGCCCGACTTTCGTCTAGCCAAAAAATAACTGGCTCATTCGCCGCTTGGCCTCTTGTTACGGCTAATTTTACCCAGTCCTTGATCGGCTCATCTTTAACATTGCACATGCGCCAAATATCGCCGCTCTGCACAGTGTGCTTTAGCACTATGTTGCCGGACTCGTCGGTCACCGAAACTGTACCGTTCGAAGCCATTTCGAATGTCTTGTCGTGGCTGCCATACTCTTCGGCTTTTTGTGCCATTAACCCAATATTTGCAACAGAGCCCATGGTCGTGGGATCGTACGCCCCATTTTTTTGACAGTCTTCAATCACGACCTGATAAATCCCAGCGTAGCTGCTGTCAGGAATTACTGCTTTTGTATCTTGCAGCTCGCCATCAGGATTCCACATGCGCCCTGACTCCCGAATCATTGCCGGCATGGAAGCATCAACTATGATGTCGCTAGGTACGTGGAGGCCTGTTATGCCACGATCAGAATCGACCATAGCTAATGCTGGGCGACTTTGCTGGTCACCGCTGATGGATGTCTCTATTGCCTCTTTCTCAGATGGAGTAAGAGCTTCTAGGGCATCAATGAGGCTCGCAAACCCGTTGTTAACGTTTACGTTATGGTTAGCTAAAAGTTCGGCGTGTTGGTTAAAGGTCTCTTTGAAAAATTGCTTAACGCAGTAACCGAAAATGATTGGGTCAGACACCTTCATCATCGTTGCTTTCATATGCAAAGAGAACAAGACGTTCTTTGCCTTAGCATCGTTCATCTCAACTTCTAGAAATGCTGTGAGAGCCTCCATTGACAAGAACGTTGCGTCAATTACTTCGCCACTAAGGACGGGAACGGTCTTTAAGATTTGTGAACTACCACTTGTTGGGCTGAATGTGACAGTGAGAATTTGATCCTTGGCACTAGTAAACGATTGTTCGTTATGGCGAAAATCTCCTCCACCCATCGTTGAGACATGAGTTTGAGAGTTCTTGCTCCAAACACCCATTGAATGTGGGTTTTTTTGTGCGTAGGACTTGACTGCCTTGGGAGCCCGACGATCTGAATTTCCTTCTCGTAAAACTGGGTTGACAGCCGAACCCTTTATCTTGTCGTATCGCTTCTGGATATCTTTTTCAAGATCATTAATCGGATTAGATGGATAGTCAGGGATGTTGTAACCGCTTGCTTGTAGCTCTGCGATAGTTGCTTCAAGTTGCGGAACTGAAGCCGAAATATTCGGGAGTTTAATTATGTTAGCGTCGGGCTGAAGAGTTAGCTCACTAAGCTCTGAAAGTGCATCTGCCTGTATCTGCTCCTCAGTAAGATTTTCTGGGAAATTGGACAGAACACGGCCAGCTAACGAGATGTCTCTAGTCTCCACGCTTACGCCAGCAGCACCAGCAAAAGCTTCGATGATTGGCAAAAAAGAGTACGTGGCGAGAGCAGGTGCTTCATCGGTATGGGTGTAAATGATCTTGGACATTTGGCTCCAGTGAGTATTAAATATCTGTTAGTTTGTAACCGCTATCAGACAATATCGGTTTATTCCTATGAGATCCTGATTGGTAGGTAAAACGGGTAAAAGGTTTAGGTCTTGGCTTGAAATATTTAGTTCCGTCAGCATAAGGAAAACTGCATCCACACCATGAGAGGAAGAGTAACCATGGGAAAACTGCAGACCGTAGTAGAGATCAGTTTGTTTTTCTAGTGCCTGCATTCGTGCCAGCTAACCTACCGAATACGGCTCCGGCCATGAGTCCTGTCCCGCCGGGGTAGTTTCCGTAAAATAAGCCCCCTACTAACTCACCGGCAGCGAATAAACCCGATATTGGGTTTAAGTCAGTATCAAGTACTTGCCCTTTTTCGTTGATTCGTAAACCGCCAAAAGTGAAAGTGAGACCGCAGGTCACGTTGTAGGCCTGAAAAGGTCCGGTGTCGATTCTGTTAGCCCAGTTAGACTTATTGAGTGCAAGTCCTTTAGTGTTTCGCCCATCTTTGACATTGGGATTGAAAGTAATTTCATCTGATACTGCTGAGTTAAATTGTGTAATGGTCTTGAACGCTTCTTGCGAGTCGACACCTTCCATTCGAGCACAAAGCTCTTCAAGTGAGTCTGCCTGAACTTTAGTGACTTGTTTGATACGGTATTCATCTCTAAGTATATGGTCCACTTTGGCATCAAATATTTGCCATGCGCTGTGGCTAGGTTGAGCCAGAATTTCGCGACCATATTTTGCATAAGTATAATTTCGGAAATCAGCACCCTCATCTACGAAACGGTTGCCGTCATTATTGATGATCAAGCCAAATGGGTAACTATGTTTTTGAAACCCATCTCCGACAGCCAAGTCGCCAAACTCGGGAGCGTTGTATTCCCAGCCGACAGCATGAGCCCCACTCCAATTTCCGTATGGCATAGCTCCAATTTCTAAAGCCATTTGAATACCATCTCCTGTATTGAAACGGCTCCCTCGTACCTTTGCTAAATCCCAGCCCGGACCTAAATAGCGGGTTCGCCACTCAGTATTGGCTTGGAAGCCGCCGGAGGCGAGTACAACTGAATCAGCATAAATGTCGCTCGCCTTACCGTTACTTCTAACTTGTACGCCTCGGACTCCTTCATCGTCTACGAGCAGCTTCTTGGCTGCCGTGCCATAGACCAGATCGATATTATTTTTTTTGAAGGCAGATGTAAATGCTTCGTGTAGGCCTTCGCCACCGCCCCAAGCCTCAACAGTTAGGCCGCCCCAAAACTTGAATCTTCCGTCTACTTTAAATGCTTGGCGCCCCCAAATTGGAGCAAATCTGACGCCCTTGGTCTGCATCCAACTCACGGTTTTGTAGCTTTCAGAAACTAACGTATTGGCTAGTTCTGGGTCAGTTCTATAATCAGTTACTCGACCCATATCTTCATAGAAATCACCTTCGCTATATACACCAAAGTCTGTCATTTCAATTTCTGAGTCAGTTAGATCCGGCATTAAATTTTTAAGATCTTCAACGCCGTTATAAGCAAATCGGATGGCTCCAGCGGTGAAGCGGGTGTTACCACCGGATTCTGCCATAGGTGCTCTTTCCAGAACGAGCACCTTTGCTCCTTGGTCCGTAGCAGCTAGCGCTGCGCATGCGGCCGCGTTCCCTGCCCCAACCACCACAACGTCGTAATTTTCTGTTCTGTCGACCATGGGAGGGTGTTTTCCTATCTCGGATTAGTTTGATGTTAAGCAATATGAATGTCGGGCTTTTGAGTTTGGCCGTAGCGATCACGACACAAGCCTTCAAACTATTTCAACCTAGACCGTTTCTGCGGCATTCGGGTTCAACTTTTATAGTTATGCCTTCTCATCAAAACTACAAAAAACATTCAAACTTCACTGAGGGTGTTTATTGGAGATGAAGGAGCGTTAAATTGGTGTGTCTCGCGATGCTTGATGTCAACGCTAGCCAACAGGCCAAGTGCGTAAAATCTCATGGCTCGCTTCTAGTAGGGGATTACGACCCGCCGGCTCGTATTGTTTAGGTTTGGAGTGCTTCAGCAAGTGAGGTATGGAACATTCCCAGTGCTGGTTCGTTAGATCCTATGTGGATCACAGAAGCGAAATTAGATCTGAATCCTCGTTGCACTCTTGTCATTGCAGCGAAGTCTTCGTTTACGACCGTGGCGATTGTTAGTTGCAATGGAAACGAAGTGGTATCTCGAGCAAGAGTTGAACCCAGTTCCGGAAGGTCAGATGTTAGAGCTACTAGCTGGGGCATGCGTGCGAATACGCCCTTTTACTCGCGCCGGAGATGGTCTGGGCTCGTATAGTCGTATGTATAGACCGTCGTGGCTTCAGTTGTCCATGATTGGGCTAAAGCGTGGTTTTCAATCTTCTAACTTCTTGCATGCACGGTAAGGCAATGGAACCTACGATTAAATAATGGGTGCACAAAAGAATGCCAACGAAATAATTAATATGCGTTCAACCGTTATCGAGAACGTTGTCGGCAAGTTGTTCCTGAATGCTGGGTGTTCCGTCAACGAAAGTTTGCGTATAGCCAGGAGTCTGGTTGATGCAAATCTTACTGGTCATGATAGTCATGGAATCATCAGAGTTACTAGGTATCTTGACTGGCTCAAACAAGGGGTGCAGATTGCTGATCAGGAGATCGAAATTCTGGTCGATAATGGTTCGTTGTTACTCGTTGATGGGTCTTATGGAATGGGTCAAACCGTAGGTCCGCAAGCCGTCGACTTGGGGATAGAACGGGCTAAACAACATGGGCTATCGATAGTGGCACTTCGCAAAGCCGGACATCTAGGGCGCATTGGTGAGTACGCAGAGATGGCTGCTGGCTCTGACTTGATATCAATTCATCTTGTAAACGTTGCCTCGTCTCAGTTAGTTGCTCCTTTTGGTTCAAAAGATCGGCGGATGGGAACAAATCCAATGGCGTTCGGAGTCCCGGTTCCAGGAGAAAATCCGATAGTGCATGACTTTGCTACGTCGGTTGTTGCTGAAGGAAAAGCGATGGTTGCGCTTCAAGGTGGAGCGCCTCTACCGCCGGACTCACTTGTGGGTCCATCCGGCGAATTAACTGATGATCCAGCTGTGCTGTACGAAATCAGAGAAGGGAATGCACCAAATGCAGCCAGGGGATCTGGAGCTCTTAGAGCAATGGGTGACCATAAGGGATCGGGTCTTTCTGTAATGTGTGAGTTGTTGGCTGGAGCGCTTACCGGAACTGGAACAGCAGGACCTGGAAAAATAAGATTCGCAAATGGCATGCTTTCCATCTATCTGGACCCAAATCAGATAGATCCGTCGAACGAGTTCGCAGGTGGTGTCACTGACTATATTGAATGGTTTCTCTCCGCTACTCCAAGCTCTGAAGGAAAATCCGTGCGTTTACCTGGTCAAATAGAGATAGAACGGCGGGAGGCTCGAATTCGGGATGGACTGGATGTTCCGATTGAGGTTTGGGCAGGGATAAAAAATGCTGCTAAGACGGCCGGAATTGATGTGCCTAGTTAAAGGCCCTTTACCCTTCAGGAGAATTAGCTTTTAAACACTTACAGTCCTGACGCAACCTCATCTAATCCAAGCATAACTCGACCAGCCAATTCCATAACTGGTTCACCGACCATCATATGTTGAGCAGCTACGTGCACATCTCGAAAGTTTCGCTGCAGCGGGGAATCATCGAATATAGAAGTGCCTCCAGCGATTGTGTACATCCGCTCCGTGACATCTTTCGCCGTGGCGACTGCATGAAAAGTTGCTGTCCTTAATGCTCTACGCGATTCCAAAGAACTTTTGTGCGTTGCGACCTCGGCCCATGTCTCGCGAATGGTCTGATAGAACAATGCTTTGGATGCGCGCAAGTTAGTGTCAGCTAATGCAACGTCCTTGTGTAGCGAACTTCGATGCGCCATTGTTCTGGTTGAACCTTGAGGCGTTTTTTCTTTAGCAACATTTATGAGTTCGTCGACAGACGCTCGTGCCATACCAAGGCAGACAGCACCTATAGGTATTGCTAAAAAGCCGAACTTTGGGTATCGGTAAATCTGCTCTGATGCGAACTCCGAAAGCGAAAGATCCTCGACCATCGCAACTCGTTTCGATGGCAGGAAAATATTCTCGGCCGTATATGAAGTTGACCCGCTCCCTCTCAAACCTGAGACATGCCAATTGTCCAGAAAGTTAATTTCACCTGGCTGAAAAAATGCTCTAGCTTCAACGAAATTCCCGTCTGCGTCTCGAATTTTTTCACCATTTTGATCCGTTATTAAGACCCCACCAGAGATCCATGCAGCATTCAGTGATCCAGAGCCCCAATCCCAACGGCCATTCACCAAAAACCCCGAATTGCCATCTTTCATAGCTGGTGTGGCAGTTCCGGAGTAAGCAAAAACCCCACTCGTAATGACGTACGGATCTGACGTGATTTCGGCAGACATCGAAGGGTCGAGGGCGGGCAGCATGTATTGCGACGTGGCACCAATAAAAACGCACCAAGCTGCAGAGCCACTGGCTTCAGCCAAGATTTCGCATACTTGACAAAATGTTTCAGGGCTGGATCCAAGTCCGCCTAGGCCGACGGGAGTGCAAATTTTGTAAAACCCAGCTTTTGCCAGATCGAGAGCTAAAGACTGGGGTAGTTGCCTAGAACCTTCAATCTGGTTAATCTGCTTCCTTAGTAGTGGCTGAAAATCGACTGCCTTCTGGAGTAGTTCACTGTCAACTGAGCTCATATCAGTTCGAGTAACTTTGTAGCTGTTTATCATCAGTAGCAAGTCGTTCTAAGAGAGGCGAGAGGTTCCAATGCTCGCCTCCTTGGCTGACGCTGTGCTCCTTGATTTTTTGAACTAATTCCTGGAGTCCGATTGTGTCAGCCCAGAACATTGGGCCCCCTGTGTACATAGGCCATCCATAGCCATTAATCCAAACAACATCAACGTCGCTTCCTCTTATGGCGATTTCTTCCTCAAGGATTTTTGCGCCTTCATTAACCATCGGATAAAGGCAACGTTCGAGAATCTCTTGATTCGTGATCTCTCTCTGAGGTATGTGTTTGGATTCAGCAAATTCGCGAATTAGTGCAACTACGTCTTGGTCAGGAGTTGGTGCTCTAGTTGTGGAGTCGTAGGTGTAAAAGCCAAGACCATTCTTTTGGCCTCGCCTTCCCGTTTCGCAAAGTATCTCTCGAATAGTTGAACTTGACGAAGTGGATTCTTGCCAGCCAATGTCGAGGCCAGCGAGGTCCATCATTGCAAACGGTCCCATCGGGAACCCAAAATCGAAGAGCACCTGGTCTATCTGTGCCGGAGTCGCTCCTTCTAAAAGCATTTTTTCAGCTTCAATACCGCGCATAAACAACATTCGATTTCCGATGAAACCATGACAGACGCCACATAGAACTGGAGTCTTTTTTATTCTCTTGCCGATTGACATGGCAGTTGCTATTACGGAGTCTGAGGTAGCATCTCCACGAACGACCTCCAACATTTTCATAACATTTGCCGGCGAAAAAAAGTGCATTCCGACCACTGATTCGGGCCGATTCGTCGCAGACGCGATTTCGTTAATGTCGAGTGCTGAAGTGTTGGATGCGAGGATCGCACCTGGATGACAAATTGCGTCAAGTTCCCTAAATATTTCTTTCTTCAAATCCATGTTTTCAAAAACTGCCTCAATGATGAGGTCGCAATCAGCAAAGGAATTTTTGTCCGTCGAGGAGCTAATTAATGCCATTCGATTCTCGACATCTTCAGAAGTGATTCCCCCTCGCGCAGCTGTTCGTTCATAGTTCGCACGAACAACAGCGAGACCGCGATTCAAACTTTCCTGGTCACGTTCCACCAATGTGACTGGTATTCCAATGTTCACAAAGTTCATGGCAATCCCGCCGCCCATAGTTCCTGCGCCTAAGATCCCGCATCGTTGGATGTCTATTAGAGAAGTATCTTTAGGCAGTCCAGGAATCTTTAGCGCAGCGCGTTCAGCAAAGAAATAGTACTGCTGTGCTGTGGATTGAAGCCCGCGCATCAAATCACTAAAAAGTTCCTGCTCGCGAGTTAGACCAGCTTCAAACGGTAAATTCACGGCAGCTTCAATACAGCGAATGTTGTATTCAGGGGCAAGAAAACCGCGTGTTTTTTTAGCGATCGATTTACGGAAGTTATCAAAAAGACTTACCTCGGCGTCAGAAATTTTGTCACTTCTGTCACGGATGCGGAGCAGTGGCAACGAATCTGACACCGCCCGCTCGGCAAAGGCAATTGCTCCGATTTCTAAATCATCAACAATTTCGTCAATTAGGCCGCATTCAAGCGCTTCGCTTGCTGAAATGGGCTCTCCACTGGTCATCATTTCCAGAGCCTTAGCAGGTCCTGTAACGCGCGGTAGACGCTGGGTGCCTCCAGCGCCCGGGAGGAGTCCTAGCTTTACTTCCGGTAGGCCGAATTGAGCTGTTTCAAGAGCCACTCGGTAGTGAGCACACAGCGCTACTTCTAAACCGCCTCCAAGCGCCGTGCCATGAATAGCTGCGATTACTGGCTTAGAACAATTTTCCATTGCATCTTGTCCGGCCTGCAAACTTGGTGGCTTAGGGGCTTGCGAAAACTCGGTGATGTCCGCTCCAGCAATAAACGTTCTGCCGTCGCAGATAAGCACAATTGCAGTGGCAGATGAGGTCTCTGCTTCTTTAATTCCGTCGATTAACCCTTGACGCACATGGTAGCTAAGAGCGTTGACCGGTGGATTCGAGATTGTGATGACAGCGATGTCACCTTTTTGTTCGAGTCGAACAGATTCCGTTAGTTGGGCCATGCACTAAATCTAGATGGGATATTGGAATATGTCAGTTTCTCCGCAGAGTTTGGCACAGTAGCCAATCAACTTTTATAGTTCAGGCTAGAGTTTGCTAGCGAAAGGGAGTATCCGTGAATCCAACTTCAGATCCGACAGCAGCACCATTCGGTACAGTTTTTTGCGAGTATATGAGCACTGCACGAAGCAGCGAAAATGGCTACGTTTACGGTGGGGAAGTGGAGCCTTACGGCGACATATCATTCAGCCCAGCAGCGCATGTTTTGCATTACGGTAGCGCCCTCTTTGAAGGCATGAAAGCGCATCGACAAGAAGACGGAACGTTGGCGATTTTTCGCCTTGATGATCATGTTAGGCGTATGCAGAGGAGCTCGATTAGCATGCGACTGCCTGCTCCTGATTTTGAATTATTGAGAACAATGATTATTGATACGGTTGAAGCCAATTCTAACGAAGTGCCAGAGCCGCCGGGTTCTTTGTATATCCGTCCGGCCCTCGTCGGGACTGAACCTAATATCGGAGCAGCAGCGACACCTAGTTCATCAGCCTTGCTTTTTATCGTGAACTGCCCAGTGGGTGATTATTTCAAAGGTGGAGTTAGGCCGCTTACCTTACTTCTAGAGGAAAACATTCCTCGGACAACTCCTCAATTCGGAATGGTAAAAGCCGGAGCCAATTATGCCATGGCGTTAGGGCCGACCTTAGATGCCATGGCTGCTACGCCTGGTATCGACCAGCTGCTATTTGCCACAGACGGTGGAATCAGCGAGACAGGCGCCGCAAATTTTTTCGTTCTCGATGACGACAGATTGGTTACCCGTTCCTTAGACAGTTCATTTTTGCATGGTGTAACTAGGGCTTCGATAATCGAGTTGGCGTCGGATTTAGGTTATGTAGTTGAGGAACGTTCGATTCAAGCGACTGAGTTGCAAGAATGGGCGCTTCGTGGAGAGGCTTTTTTAGCTGGCACCGCAGCAGTTATTTCTCCAGTGGGAACGATTCTAGCGGAAGGCGAATCGATCCAATTTGGTGATGGTCTTCCGGGAGCGAACACTATGAAGCTCCGTGATGCCTTGGTTCAAATTCAAAATGGAAAAGCTGACGATATTCATCACTGGCTAACCAATGTCGCTGGGTGAATTCATAGTCAGCTTAAATTTATTTCAAAATATTATTATGAAATGCTTACGGTATTAAAAGTAGAAAGTTCCGAAACGAAAGAACAGCAGCGATATGGTTAAATTTGGATGGCTTTCGCCAGTCATTGGTAATCAATGGAGTGACTTTCAACCAATAGTGATTAAGCAATGCGAGTTGATTCTTCCTGAAGTAGCCCCCCATTTTGATAGCGTTTGGATAGCAGATCATTTTTACGGATTTGATGCGCGATCTGATCCATTTCTGGAGGCCTGGACGACCCTTACTTGGGTTGCAGCTAAGTTTCCTAATGTTGATTTGTGTCACCATGTCTTAGGTCATGGCTACCGACCGCCTGCCTTAACTGCTAAAATGGCATCTACTTTGCAGGTCTTAAGTGGTAATCGTTTTACGTTAGGGATTGGTGCTGGTTGGCGTGAGGAAGAGTACCTTGCGTACGGGTATGACTTTCCAAAGCCGTCGATCCGATTCAAGCAGTTAGAAGAAGTAGTCGAAATATGCCGGCTAATGTGGTCGAACTTAGACCCTAGCTACGAAGGTAATTACTTTAAAATCGACCACGCCTCAGCACCACCTCTGCCAGACATTCCTCCCGGGATCTGTATTGGCGCTGCAGGAGAAAAAATTGGACTACCACTTGCTGCAAAACTCGGTGATGGCTGGAACACAACTTGGCGAGGAAAACTAGAAACTTATAGACGGAAACGCGACATAGTTTTAGAAAATATTGAAAAATGGGATCGGAGCAGATCTGATGTTGAATTCTGTTTAACAATTGAACGAGCCTTACCCGCAGGGGATGCCGATTCTCAGGAGTTTCTCGAGTTTCTTAATACACTAGTCGGAGAGGGAGTTGACCATTTCGTTCTTGACTTTGGAAACCCTGATCACACAGATGACGCACTCCGTTTCATTGAACAGGTAATGGGTCCTCTAAGAACGAGCTATAACGAAATCAGTAGTTAACCTGTAGTCACAGGTTTGGACAAGGAAGCAAAATGTCAATCAGACTTCGCCAAGTAGCGCTTGTTGGTAACGAGTACGAGAAAACCGAAAAACTCTTAAAAGACATCCTGGGACTTTCCGTCGCTTATCGAGACCCAGGCAATAGGCCAGGGATTGAGGCCGGTGTGAGTATTTTCGGTTTACGCAATTTTGTTATGCCTATTGGAAATCAGTTCCTTGAACTCGTTGCACCAAAAGATGATCGAAATGATACGTCGGCCGGGCGCTACATCGAACGGCGTAACGGCCCGGGCGGCTACATGTTGCTCTTTCAAGTACCCAAAAGCGACTTCAATGACTACCGAGACCGTCTGACCTCCTTAGGCATTAGGGAGATTGCTGGAGAAAGTATTACCGGGTCAGAAAGCGAAGCCGTACACCTGCATCCTAAAGATTTCCCTGGCTGCATCACTGAGTTTCGGTGGTGTATCAATGAAAAAAATGATGACGGCGATTGGTGGCCGGTTGAGCGTAATTGGCGTGAGCATCGAAACACTGAGGTAGTTTCAGGTATCAGTGGAGCCGAAATACAAACTCCAGACCCGCTTGCGCTCAGCGGTTTGTGGAGCCAACTGCTCAATGTTCCGGAATGCACTGATGGTGCTGAGCGGTCACTGACAGTCAGCGATGGTGTAACAATCCGCTTCGTGGAACCGAGCGATGGTCGCCCCGAAGGCTTGAGTGCTATAGACCTGGTAGCGAAAGATCCCCAAAATGTGCTCGAGGTAGCCGCTTTGCAGGGTTGTGAAACAGGTCGCGACAACTTTGTAATAAGCGGCTTAAAATTTAATGTGAAAGCTGACTAAATCCTACTGGATAAACTCATTTGTGTGCTCTCCCAGAAATGGCGATCGCGCAGTTATCCACCAGTTCTGATTAGTCCGAAATGGCGCCCCTGGTATTCTTGCTGATGCTCCCGTGGGTAACTCAACGGTTTCCCAGTAGCCGCTCGCAGCAAGGTGACGATCATTCGCTAGGGCGCTGATCGTATTTACTGGTGTGATGGGGATCCCACGACTTTGTCCTTCCTCGAATAGTTCTAAACGACTTTTGTTTATAGTCAATTCTTCTGTCCAGGTATCAAGTAAGTCTTTTGTTTCGGTCCGAACTGAGGGATCACGGAAGACATCTTCAAGGATCGTGTCGTTGTCTGTTTCTTCATGAATCCATTTTGCCATCGCTTCCCAGTGCATTGGCATGAGAACCACAATGGAGACATACCCATCTGAGCAGGGGTAAAGGCCAAAAGGCCGTCCGAGGTCTCGCCGATTACCTGTGCGGGCTCGATGTACTCGATCATCGAGCAGCATAGGTAAGCCTGTCTCCGGCGCTAGAGATAATCCAACCTCCTGCATCGATATGTCAACGTTCTGTCCCAATCCAGTTTGCTTTCTCATACGCAGGGCTATCTGAGCACCAGCTATTGCGTTCAAAGCGGTGGCGTGAAGAATGAGTTGGGAGGGCCCACCGGGCGCTACGGGTGGTCGGTCAAGAAAGCCAGTTGTGTATAGAACGCCTGAGGCAGCCCAAGCAACCAAATCAGAGGACTTCCATGACCTCTTTGAACCACTTAAACCAAATGGTGTAACTGACACTCGAATCGTCTTTGGAGAAATACTAAACTCACTAAGTTTACTCGCCTCAGGTAGTTGGTCATCAAAGATGACGTCGCACGATTCGATCAAGGTTTGTAGCGAATCCCTTTGGCTGATTGGGTCTAGAACGACGCTTTTGGTTCCCATTGCTAAGTAAGTCCACCAAAGACTTCGTTCTCTATCTGGTGCGTTTTCGAGAAACGGTGCTAGCTGCCGGACAGGTGAACCGCCGGTGGCTTCTAACTTGATGACCTCGGCTCCAAGCGATGCAAATAAGCGAGTGCCGTATGCTCCGGCTATTCCTGTAAGATCTAAAATTCTCAAGCCTGAATAAGGTTGGGTCATGTTAGATCTCTCGCATCTTCAGATCCGGGAATGAGAATGTGGATCCAGTCATCCCAAGGCCGTTTAAACGTCAAATCAGGCTCAGCCATTTCAAATATGCTTTCAGCGGCTAAGAGTTCTTCGAACTCTTCTGGTCCGATGTCGACAAATTTTGTAAGGACCTCACGTGTGTCTTCACCAAGAGACGGGGCTGCGTTTCGGACCCTACTTGGAGCTTCGCTTAGTCTTATAGCACTTCCGGTGAATAGGTCCCGACCGAGGCGAGTCGAAGGCGCTACTTTGTAAAAGTCGCTATTCACTACATGGTTATCGTTTAATATGTCTTCGTTCGTGGCAACAATATGCGCCGCCACGCCAGCAGATTGCAGTCGCGCTGCGAGATCATCGGAGCTAAACTTTGATGTCCAGTCAGATAAAGCCTGGTCAAGTGTCTGAGCATTCTCAACACGATCTCGTTCACTTAGAAAGAGATCGCTATCCAGCCATGGCGACGCAAGCTCTTGAAGTGCTTGCCATGAGTCTGCATCATCGGCTGTTATCGCTATCCATCTTTCTGGTTCGCAGCTCGGGTAGACACCTTGTGGAGCGCCCCATATAGAGGCATTGCCGATCCGGGTTTGCTCACGTCCATTAACATCGAGATCGAGCAAAAATGGTCCTAAAAGGCTGATAGTAGCTTCGAATTGACTTAGGTCTACATGCACTCCTCGACCAGTCTTATCTCTATGCTCAAGCCCAGCTAGAATGGCGACCAACGCGTGGAGCGATGACATATAATCCGGAGGAGCAGTAGTTGCGACCCCCGCAGGTGGATCTTCGGCAAAGCCAGTCAAACTATCAAGTCCCACTAAGGGCGATTGGTTCGGACCCCAAGCCAGACTGTGATAGTACGGCAGCTCGGGATCACTTCCGAAACCCGGCAATTGTGTGTAAATAATGTTGGGATTAATCTGCTTGACCGCTTCATAGTCAAGCCCCAATCGAACTACAGCAGCGGCGCTGATGTTTGAAAGAAACACATCGCACTGGGCAAGTAATCTAAGAGCTACTTTGAGACCCTCTTCATTTTTAAGATCGATGCCGACACTATATTTTCCAGCATTCATTTCTGGGAGATACGGACTTGTGTCAGACAGAATTCGGGACATCTCCGGGTCATCTTTCGCCCAAGCTGAGCCCAATAGTCGAACGACATCAAGGTTCCCAAGTGACTCTACCTTAAAAACGTCTGCACCATAAGAAGCCAGCTTCTGGCCACAGTTGGGTGCAGCTATAGCGATCCCCAGTTCGAAAACTCTTAGGCCGGCTAGTGGACTCGATGCATCAGAGCTGTTTTCCAATTTAATTATCCCCGTTAATTAACGTACCCGAGTTTTTTGTCGCGGGCTTTTGCTTTTGGATCTCGTTCGCTCGAAGGTCCTAAACCACCACCCCCGGGAAATTCAATTACCAATTTTCTTCCCGCTGGTATTACCGTATCGCCTTTAGCCATAACAGCCGTGCCATCATCAAGGGAGAGTCTTCCCGTCTTTCCGGACTCTCCGCCTTGTCGGCCTCGGGCAGGGTAAATGACCCTTTCGTATGTTGCGCTGAAAACAAAGTCCTTGTCTTGTGAGTTTGCCAAAATAATAGTTTGACCCAAGCCGCCTCGATATTTTCCAGCACCGCCAGAGTCTTCTCGGAACTCTTTTTTCCAAAAAATTAGTGGCGATATTACTTCGTTAATTTCTACTGGCATATTTCGAACACCACTGGGAAACGCTGTGGCGGAAAGACCATCTTGTCCAGGGCGCGCGCCTGCGCCACCTGAATTAAAACTCATCATCATAAAAGAGCGATTAGCATATTGATCGTCCCAGTCGCCTTTAGCCATTAAGTTCCAGAGTGAAGAGGTACCTTCAGCCGGTACTTGGTTGGGTAATACTTGGGCCAAGCAGCCATAAACAGCATCGGGGAGAAGCTGTCCCATTACGTGTCTAACGTTAACGGCAGCTGGATGAAGTGCGTTTAAAATACTATTTTCTGGGGCAGTCACCTTTATAACGCCAAGGGAGCCCGCATTGTTGGGGATTTGGGGGCCAACAATGCAGCGAACACCGAAAGAGGTGTATGCGTCGGTATAGGACATAGGCACATTGATCCCGTATGGCTGAACTGAGCTCGTACCGGTGAAGTCAACTTTTATTTCTTGATCGGTGACCGTTAGAGATGTATGAATATCTAGTGGGCTATCGACACCATCGACTCTCATGGTCGAGACCCAGCTCCCGTTAGGTACTTCACTTATCGCTGCTATCATAGCCTTTCGCGAAGAATCAATAATGTGTTGCCCTAAAGCATCTAGGTCTTGAAGCTCGTACTCGCGCATCATGCTCACTAGGCGGTTAGCTCCTAGCTCGTTGCATCCCGCAAGCGAATATATATCTCCCATTACTTGAATTTTGTCTCGGACGTTAGCTTCGATTATGGCTACAACGTTCGGATCGAACTTTCCTTTTGAGCCGAACTTCATTAACGGTAGAAACAAACCCTCGTGGTAGATCTCCTTGGATGTTGTGCTAAACCCAACGCCTCCAATATCAACAACATGGCTAGTGCAAGCGAAAAGAGCAACAATTCGGTCTTCTATGAACACTGGAGTCACCACGACTATGTCAAATAAGTGACCAGTTCCCTTCCAGGGATCATTAGTTAAGTAGACATCGCCAGGTTCCATCTCCGTTACTGGAAACGCTGCGAGAAAATGCTTTACCGAGCTGGCCATTGAGTTTACATGGCCTGGCGTTCCGGTCACGGACTGTGCGAGCATTTGCCCGTCTATGTCAAAGAGGCCTGCAGAAAGATCTCCGGCTTCGCGAGTGGATGTTGAAAACGCCGACCGAACTAGAGTTGTTGCTTGTTCTTGCACCACAGCTATTAGACGGTTCCACATTATGTCGTATCGAACTGATTCAAGGCCAACCGGCTGTTTAAGCATCAAGGATATCCGAATCTTGCATTTTTTGGATTTTTAAATGACCAGCACCAACAGTAAAGCACTTGAAGTGGCGAGGAACAACAGTAGTGGTCTGGGCTTCTACCACTAGGGCAGGCCCAGTAGTGAACAAGCCTGGCAATAAGGTCTTTCGTTCTATTAGCTTGTACTTCTCGGTAGTTCCAGTTAACGGGTCAGTTACCGGAGTAGTTCTCAGTGCAGCGATCTCGCTAATGGGTTGCTCCGAAGGAGTCACTTCCAGAGGCGGTTCAACTGTTTGAATAGTTAGCAGCCAGTTCAGAGCTTCAATTTCTAGCCCAGGTATTTCTCGGGCATAAAGGTTTCTGTAGCTTGCAAGAAATAATGACGTTAAATGTTCTCGTAGTTCAAAATCGGCAGTTGGTGAACTTGGAGTTATCTGTGTCAGGTCGACTCCGACCGGGATCTCGTGGCCTTGCCCGATGTAACGCATGTAGATGCGAACATTTTCGGTCGTAGTTGAATTCGGTGCTGCACTCTTTACGACCTGCTCTGCTTCGAGCCGCATGTCTCGAATAAGATCCTGAGCGTCGGACATCGTTAATGCATTCAATTTGTGGTAGCGAGTGCGGACAGCTTCGTGGCTTGCAGGGGCTCGTAGAAAACCTATTGCTGAGCCAACTCCGGCGCCTGAGGGCACAACTATTGTATCTATCTCTAATTTCTGAGCGACACGCGCAGCATGAAGGGGAGCAGCACCGCCAAATGCAATTAAAGTCCCGCCTGTTATATCGCAACCCTGCTCGATGGCATGTGCTCTGCCAGCGTTAGCCATATTTTCGTCTACTACTTCGGCGATACCAATCGCTGACGTTAATGGAGTCAATGAGGCAGGGATCGCAATCGTATTATTTAGAGCTGTAGTTGCAGCCTCGATGTCCAGGGGTATTTCGCCATTAGCAAAAAAGTGGGGCACAATTTTACCGAGAATCACGTCGGCGTCGGTTACGGTGGCCTCATGGCCTCCGGCCCCGTAGCTCGCAGGTCCGGGCTCAGATCCAGCGCTTCTTGGCCCTACAGCTATTCTTCCTAGCTGGTCTAGGTGAGCGACGGAAGATCCCCCAGCTCCAATTTCCACCATTTCTATTACAGGCAGACGAAGCGGAATCCCGCTTCCGGCGAGAAACCTATATTCGCGTGCTACTTCAAATTCGCGACTAGTACGTGGTTGCCCGTCTTTGATAATGCACAATTTGGCTGTGGTGCCGCCCATGTCAAAACTAAGGACATCTTTTAAATCTAATTCCCTTGCTATTTTGGCTGATAGTAAAGCGCCTCCAGCAGGGCCACTTTCTACGAGCCGGACAGGGTATTTAAGTGCCTCCTCAAGTGTTCCTAGACCTCCTCCGGATTGCATAAGAAACATTTGACAGAGCATCCCTTGCTCTCTTCTTTGGGTGTCTAATTGCGTGAGGTACTCAGCCATAAGTGGTTGTATATATGCGTTAGCGCATGTCGTTGAAAAGCGCTCATACTCTCGTATTTCTGGACAAACCTGAGACGAAAGAGTAATTGAAACTTCCGGCCAATTCTCTCTGATTATGTCAGCAGTCGCCTGTTCATGAGCATCAGACTGATAACTGTGCAGGTAGCCAATTGCGATGCTTTCAACACCCGACGACTTGAAGGCCTCTGCAGCATCGAGAATGTCTTGACGGTTCAATTTTACTAGCACGTTTCCATTTGAATCAAGACGTTCTCGAATTCCGATGCGCAGATTGCGTGGAACTAATGGGTCAGGTCTGCGCATGGCTAGGTCGTATTGTTCAAATCTATTTTCGTGCGCCATTTCAATTGAATCACGCATACCAGAAGTGGTTAAGAAACCTGTTAATGCTCCTCGCCGTTCGATGAGTGCATTGGTGGCAAGAGTTGTGCCGTGCACGAAAACATCTATGGCAGCCATATCAATGCCACTCTGGTGGCACAAAGTGGAGATTCCTTGCAATACAGCGCGTGCGGGTTCAGATGGGGTAGTGAGGAGTTTGGTTGTCCAAAGGTTATTATCGGCGGTTAGGGCTAAGTCAGTGAAAGTTCCACCAATGTCCGCTGCGAGCCGGATGTCAACCATGGGTCTTTACCATACGCGGATAGCTGGCTTAAAGATCAATTTTGTCTAAGTGTCGGCTAATCACAATTTTTTGGATCTCTGAGGTCCCCTCATAAATTTGGTATACACGCACGTCTCTATAGATTTTTTCAACTTCGTAATCTTCTAAGTATCCATAGCCGCCATGGATCTGAATCGCTGCAGAAGCGACTCTTTCTGCCATTTCTGAAGCGAACAGCTTGCTGACAGAGGCTTCGTAGGTGCTGTCGAGACCAGCATCGTGTTTTTCTGCAGCATACAAGTACATCTGGCGAGCAACTTCGATTTGAGTTGCCATTTCTGCAAGTTTGAAACTAATTGCCTGATGCTCAATAATTGCTTTGCCGAAGGTCTTTCGGTCTTTGCTGTAGCGGTGCGCAGCAGCTAATGCTGAGCGAGCTCCACCAACGGATTGTGCGGCCACTCCAATTCGTCCGAGGGACAAACCGCCGAGAGCGACGCTTAGGCCGCGTCCGACTTCACCGAGGACATCGGTCGCGGGTATACGCATGGAATCAAAAGCCACCTGACAAGTGTCATTTGTTCTGTGGCCGAGTTTTTTTTCTTTTGAAAGAACCTTGTAACCGGGATTATCTGTTGAGCAGATAAAGGCGGTAATCCCGTTTTTCTCTTTCCGTTCGTCTGTGCGTGCGATGATGAGAGCAATTTGGGCGGTTGAGCCACCAGTTATAAACGATTTCTGGCCAGTCAGGACATACTCGTCCCCATCTTGCACGGCGCGCGTTGTAATCGCGCTTGCATCAGATCCGGTGTGAGGTTCTGTTAAATGAATACAACCAAGCCACTCGCCAGAAGTTAGAAATGGCAAGAGCTTTTGTTTTTGGGTTTCGGTTCCAAATTTCTCAATGGCGACAGCTACTGGAGAGTTGTTCGCAGACATCATGTTGCTGATGCCACCATCGGCAGCGGAAATTTCCTCTACAGCTAGCACGTAGCTAACGAAATCTAGGCCTGAGCCTCCGTATTCTTGAGATATGGTCATCCCCATGAGACCGACTGTTCCCATTTTTCGGTATAACTCGCGAGGCGCTGAACCTGCTTTTTCCCATGCTCGGATATAAGGAGAAATTTCCTTTTTCGCAAAATTGCGAGCGTTTAAACGGATCTTTTTTTGATCTTCAGTCAGGAGCACAACCTTACGTTAGGCGACTTAGGTGTTGATCTGCCACCGAATCAACTATCTTGGTTCGTATGCCTAGTGGAAACAATGGACCCAAGCTGCCGGCTGACCTGAGCGGAGCGAACCTACGAATCGGAGTGATTCGTGCTAGTTGGAATGAGGGGGTAGTTAATCGATTAGCAGATGGTGTAGCGCAAGCTTTGGATCGACTGCAGGTTAAAAAAGCTACATGGGTGGCGGTTCCAGGCTGTCTTGAGATTCCCTTAGCTGCTCAACTCCTAGCCCAGTCAGGCAATTTTGATTCACTCGTTGTTATTGGTGCGGTGATACGGGGAGAAACCACTCATTACGAATTAGTCTCAGAAGGGGCAGCCGAAGGCGTTCTTCGGGTGCAACTGGATAGTGGTGTACCAATTGGCTTTGGTCTGGTTACTGTCGAAAATCACCAACAGGCTATGGACCGGAGCGAAGGTAACGGAGGTCACAATGTAGGTGAAGAAGCTACTGAGGTAGCTGTGCAGATGGCTCTTCTCGCAAAAGATTGGCACCCAACAATCTAGTGGAACTATCTAACTGCTTATTCGCAACTCGAGTTTTTGAATTGTGAAAATTTTATGAAGGGTCTGGGCGCATCCGGACAAGCACTTTGGCAACGGCTTCGCGTTCGTCGAGAAGTCGGTAAGCTTCTTGAGCTTCGCTAAGATCCAGAACCTGTCCTATCGGCGGTTTGATGATGCCAGCCGTGATCATCGGCAACAGTCGTTGATGAATATTGTTGGGAATAGACGGGTCGTGTGCGACAGCCTCACCCCAGGCTGCACCAACAATCGTTACGTTTCGAAGTAGGAGACGGTTCACTTTTACTGTGGGGATATCTCCGGCGGCAAAACCGACAACTACTAATCGACCGAACCTAGCAAGCGCTCGCACACCATCCAAAAATCTGTCTCCGCCTACCGGATCATATGTCATGTCAACACCTCGCCCCCCGGTCAGTTCAATCACTTCATCTTTCCATGTATCGCTAATTAGTACGACGTGATCAGCTCCGGCAGCTAATGCTATTTCCCTTTTCTCTGGCGTGGAAACTAAGCCAATAACCTGTGAGCAGCCAATCCCTTTGGCCACCTGAATTCCTGAAGTTCCCACACCACCTGACGCACCTAAAATTAGAACGCTCTCGCCGGCCTTCAAATTACCGCGATCAATCATACAGAAAACAGCTGTCTGGTAGTTCATCACTAGGGCAGCCCCTTCCTCGAAAGATAGTTGATCAGGCAGAAGAAAAAGTTCTTCTGGTTTAGCTAGCACGGTCTCAGCTAGGCAACCTCTCGTCCACGCTGCTACTCGATCACCGGTTTTAAAACCGCTACCGCTGGGAGCTGATCTAACAACGCCTGAAGCTTCAATGCCTGGAGTAAAGGGTGGGTCTGGCCTGTACTGATAGAGGCCTTGGCTTTGCAGCAAGTCTGGGAAGGAGACCCCACCGCAGACAATATCAACTACGACACTTTGGCTATCTGGTTCAGGTTCGTTTGTCTCAATTACTGCTACACCAGATGGGCCGGTTAATGATTGGATCTCTATCGCTCGCATAGGGCAACCTTGCCACACTTGGAGATGTGGTGTTTGAAGATGTCAGTAGTTTCCACTTTGAAGATGAGTCGTGAACAATCATAATTTGCCTAAAAAAAGTGGGCTGTCAGCTTCTATACGTGGCTTTTAACAAAACAATTTCTTGGTGTGTAACTGACTTTGCGCACCAAAAAATTCGTCTATGAGTTTTTACTGGTTATTCACCACCAATCACTGTTGCACCAGATTGGAATCTTTAAACCCAACGTGAAGTTGTAAAACGAGTAAAGTAGCTTTACTGAAGTGAACGGAAGGGGAGATGATGCGTTATTACTCCTGCGACTCGCACGTAGTCGAAGCAGCTGAGATTTATGATGGATTAGTGGATAGGTTTGGGTCGAAGGCTCCGTACATATCGAATGAGTTGGATGGTAAGCCTGGCACTTGGTTGATGCTGCCTGACGGCATGCGTTCCGTTCCAGTCGGTCGTTTGGGTATAGCCGGAGCCTCGCTCGATGATCCAGCCACTCATGAGAGAATTGCCATGGGGTACGACGGGTTCAATCCGGGGGTAATGGATCCCGTTGCGCGTTTAGAAGAACAAAAAACTGACGGCATCGTCGGTGAAGTTATGTACCCAAGTCTCAGTATGTTTACGTTTGCTGTTCCCGACCCAGAAGTTCGCGATGCAGCCTTTCGACAACACAATGATTGGATCGTTGACTATTGTTCAGTCGATAGAGACCGGTTGATAGGGGTAGGCTGCCTGCCACTTCCAGATGTGGAGAGAGCGATAGCTGAGATAGACCGATCGAGCGCAAAAGGCGTTCGGGGTTTTGCGATACCAACGCATATTGACCCGGTTAAGCCCTATTGTCATCCAGACTTTGACCCCTTTTGGGCACGAGCAGAGGAATATGGGCTTCCCTTAACAATGCACATTTTCACAGGGCAAACTTTAGATGGTGGATTACCAGCTCATTGGGGGACACCGGGCGGCCATCTGAAGGGCTATACATTGGCTCACACTACTGCTGTGAATACGATGATTGATATCATTTGTGGCGGAGTAACTGAGCGATTCCCAAAATTAAAGCTGGTTATAAGCGAGTATGAGACCGGTTGGGTCGCTCACACATTGCAGCGATTAGATCATGCGGCATATAGAACCCCTTGGGAGGTCTCAGATGAATTAACTATGAAACCTTCAGAGTATTTTGATAGAAATTTTTGGGTTACTTTCGAAGATGATAAAGAAGGAATTGCGACACGTCATGCTATCGGCGTGAAGAATCTTCTATGGGGTAATGACTATCCACACCATGACTCTATTTGGCCAAACTCTCGCCCTATCCTCGATGATATTCTTTCGGATGTTTCTGACTCAGAGAGAGAACAATTGGTGTGGGGGAACGTTATGGATCTTTATGACCTAGATCCTCAAAAGCTCCCGGTTTTTAGCTGAGCCCTATCATTCAAGCATGAACAAAATGTTTCAAGATTGCTTCAGCGACGCGCTTACCGTTTTCTAGCGGACCGAAGTGAGTCAAGTCATGCATAGGTAGCAGTGAAGCATGCGCTAAAGCTTTTGCTATTGGTTCTGCCATCGCCGGAGGAATTTCATTTCCGTTCGCAATTTTTTCTCCTCGAGCCACCACTGTTCTCGAATTTACTGTTTCCAGTGTCCTGAAATCTGTAGGTGTCCCACTCATGAAAATGTTTGCCTCGGTGTCACCTGAGCAGGAAAGTCGAACCCCGTCTTGTGTCGTGACGGTTCCAAAATCTATGTAAGACTCCACAGTTAATTTTTCGCATTGAGAGAATGGTAGCTTCGTCATTAGTCTGCTCACAATCTCTTCTGTAGATTTAAACTCCGTTTTTCTGCGTCGAGATGCGAGTATTAATGGGTGGTTTTCGTCAAGGCGTGGTCTTCCGGGCGGAACTAATACAGGTTCGAATAACCAAAGATTTGAGAATGTGTTCGGCCGGTCAATTTCAGCTTTTAATAATGTGGCGCCGCCCAGAGAGTGGCCAACAGCATGAATCGGTCCGCCTCCGAGTGCCTTGACTGCCATATGAACTTCATCAACGAAGAAGGAACGCTCCACATTAAGTGGGTGTGATTGGACCGTGGACCTCCCATGACCGCGAAAATCTAGGCCATAACAGCAAAAGTGAGGCAATAGATAAGGAATAGTTGCAGCCCACATGCCGGTATTTAAACCGTTTCCATGAGTCAGCAGAAGGTTAGGACCTATACCTCCGAGCTCATGCAGCACTGCATGTTCGCCGTCTTCTCCGCGTAGAAGTCTCACGAGTGGACCGTACGAGCGAGATCAACGAATGGTGGCGTGAAAGACATGAAATCACCTTAGTGGGATTTAGCTAAGCCATATTTGCTTTGCAGCAAGAGAAAGAGCTTATTGGTGCTAGGAGTGTGGGCAGTGACTCGCTCATGGCTTGGATTGTCCTCATTGATCGCTAACAAAACGTCCATGTTGTTGGTGGGCAGTGTTTGCATGGGTGTATACTGTGCTTTAGTAAGTTGTCATAGTTAGAAAATGCATTAACACTCCGGGGGGAAAGTTAATGTTTTCCTAAAGGTGCTAGCAAGCTATCTGCCGTTTAGGAACCGATAATTATTTGATCTTTCGGCTCAGTAGCGATACTGATTAGAAAGACATAGATAAATTTCTGCTAGGAAGAGGAAGGTAAAATATGAAATATCCGCACCACGCAAGTGGCAAAAAGTCATCTATCAGCTCGAGCTATAGATGTAAGGCATGCACCACCTCCATTCATTGGGATGGAACTGTTAAGGCGTACATATCTGATACTCAGTTAGATGAAATCTGTTCTGGATCATCTGCAGGGCATAACTGTTAACCAGCTAGTTAACGAAATAATAGATAGGCACGTGAGGGACTTCCACATACTTGGTGGAGGTCCTTTTGTCTTTACTGCGCGTGAATAGCAAGCAAAATATTTGCCAGGAACCCTTTGGTAAGGTCTCCGAATAGCTCAACAACGTCCATAGCAATCCGTTAGCTCGGCCTCCGTGAGCGATATAACCGAGGTAAGTTCTGGCATGACTGATTTAAGAGGGAAGATAGCGCTAGTTTCCGGAGCGAGTCGAGGGATTGGAGAAGCGGCTGCACGGGCCCTCGATGCAGCGGGCGCTCAAGTTATCCTGAGTGGGCGTACCACGAGTGACCTAGAACGCGTAGCTGCAGAGTTAACTCACTCTCCGGTAGTAATTACGGCAGACCTCTCAGTAGCTGGAGCGGGCTCGGCTCTGGCAATCGATGTGCTGACCGTTGTAGACGGCGTGGATATCGTAGTTAATAACGCAGGTATTCCTATGCGTCGAATGCCCGAGCAGCTCAGGGAACAAGACGTTGACCTGGTATATGCGATAAATGTTCGAGCCCTGCTGATGCTGACAATTGGTCTAGGAGAGTCCATGAAGTCAAGAGGCGGGGGATCTGTAATCAATATTAGTTCAGTAGCTGGTATCAGAGGTCCTGCGGGTAGAGCCGCTTATGCAGCTACGAAAGGCGCTGTTGATGCATTGACCAGGGCGTTAGCTTCAGATTGGGGTCCTGCGGGCATCCGTGTGAATTCGATAGCACCAGGGTTGATAGCAACAGATATATGGGAAGAGAGCCGGCAAACTATTCCTGGACTTATTGAGGATATGGAAGGCCAAATAGCGCTTAAGCGGTGGGGTTTTTCAGATGACATTGCTGATGTAATATTATTTTTTGCAGGAAATGATTCTCGTTACGTGACTGGCGAAACACTTGTTGTCGACGGCGGACTCGCAAAAGTTGGAGCATCTGCGAAACCGCAGCTACTACCAGAAATGATTGCCGAATAACTCTGACGAGTCGATGTTGTCGGCCGGTTGCAGTAGATCAGATTGAACAGTACTCAGCACTCATGCAATACTTCTGCCCTAGCCAATTCCAGGCGAAACAGGGGTGTAATTACTAATGACTGAAAATTTTGAACGCATCAGATATGAACTACCTAGCGAAGGTGTTGCTCGGATAGTCCTGGCTCGGCCTGAGGCGGCAAATGCTCAAGACTATTTAATGTTGTCAGAGCTTAACGATGCTTTTAATTTAGCCGCTGCTGACGAAGGGGTCAGAGTCATTATTTTGGCTGCTGATGGAAAACACTTTTCGTCTGGTCATGATTTATCTGCAAGTTCACCGGATATGGATGATTTCCCGACGGTGGGAACACAATGTCATTTCAATGCACCTGGTGCTGAGGGATACATGGCAAGAGAAGCGGAGATGTATTTAGGTTTATGTTGGCGTTGGAGAAATCTACCTAAGCCAACTATTGCCCAGGTGCAAGGAAAGGTTATTGCTGGTGGGTTAATGCTGGTTTGGCCAATGGATATGATTGTCGCTGCAGAAAACGTAACCTTTAGTGACCCAGTGGTGGCATTCAACGTAAACGGTTGCGAATATTTTGTGCATCCATTCGAAGCGGGTAGCCGACTTGCGAAGGAAATGCTTTTTACAGGCCGACCGATAGCTGCCGAAGAATTGTTGCAACGTGGAATGGTTAACCAAGTTGTCCCACTGAATGACTTGGAAAACGCTACTCTTGAACTCGCAACTCATATTGCCAAGCGGCCGATGTTTGGTTTGACGCTAGCCAAGCAAAGCGTAAATCAGGCTCTCGACGCAATGGGAATGTACAACTCGCTTCAAAGCGCATTTAGTCTTCACCACATTGGCCACAGTAACAATAAAGAAGTTCATGGTATGTTGATCGACCCTGCTGGAATGAAAGTTATTAGAGACGAAGCATGAAGCCCTGGCTTTAATGACCTAAAACCCCGGCTTAAATATCATTAAAATTAGGGTCAGAATAAATAGCAGGCTTAAGACACCGCTACCAATTTCGGCCCGCTTTTGTGCGGAGGTATCTCCGTTTGCCATTTGCTTTTCAGCCTTGAGGATTAGACCATGGAGCAGGCCGTTCATTGCGAGCCAACAACCCGCAGACAGCCAGAGCCAAAGTTGGCTTAACTGGTAAAGCTGATCCGACATGCCAGTCAAGGTAAATCCAAGTAAACCTGCAGCGGCAAGAGCAGGGGCGTAAATACGCTGTCCGTTTCCTTGCATGAGCGATATGATTTGAAAACGATCAGCGAGATCATGGCTACGGGTTTGACGGACCAAAAATGGGTGTACGAAGGCTGGAGCAAACGCTACGACTACTGCCAGTATGTGCACGACTAGAACCAAGTTGTATCCAGTGTCGCGCACCATAGCTAGCATAATTGTCGGTCCTTGAGTCGTGTGCCTATGAGGCATTGATACACCATTCAATGCTCTGACTTATAACTGGAGACTTGTTATCACCTTTGTATTTGTTATCTATCTGAATGACAGGTCCGGCATAGTTCCAGGCTGCGTGAAGTATCTCATCGCTTTTGCTTAGAGTTGTTAAACCTTTGCTGAGATGTCGATGAGCCAGTTTTGTGTGTGAGTTTAAGGCAAATGGCTTTTTGAATTATCAAAATGCAACTGAGGTGTATCAAGCTCAGGATGGAGTGTGGACCCTGATGGCTAGCAAATTGGTTATTGTTAAGGCAAAGTTGATTAGCACTAACAATGGGTTAAGGGCATAGGAGATTTAAATGATTGAGCCTTGCGACTTATCGGCGACCCAAGCTCGCCGAATGATTAGGAGCAAAGAGTTGTCACCGGTAGAGCTTCTGGAGTCATGTTTGCGTCGAACCGACGATACCAATGGTGCTCTTAATGCAGTTGTTACGCGAGTAGATGAAATGGCCATGACTGATGCTAAGCGCAAGGAACAAGAAGTAATTGACGGGTTGTTTCTAGGACCACTTCACGGGTTGCCTGTTGCGATAAAGGACTTGCAACCCACAGCTGGCATCTTGACAACCTATGGCAGCCAGTATTTTGCTGATCACATCCCAGTCGCTGATGCAGGTATCGTGAAACGCGTACGAACAAATGGTGGGGTGGTTACCGGTAAGACCAATATCCCTGAAATGAGTATTGGCGCCAATACTGTGAATCGCCTTTTCGGGGCAACAGGAAACCCATTTGACCCTACGAAAACGTGCGGTGGGTCCTCAGGCGGTTCGGCTGTTGCCGTTGCGACCGGAATGGCGTCGTTGGCCACAGGGTCAGACCATGGCGGTAGTTTACGAATTCCGGCTTGCTACAGCGGAGTCGTCGGACATCGGTCTAGCCCTGGAATGGTGCCGCATGAACTTCGGACAATTACGCAGACTAACTATAGTCTTCAAGGGCCTATCGGGCGTACGGTTGCGGACGCTGCGTTGCTGCTAGCGGCTTTAGCTCAGAGAGATACTTCGAGTCGACTTGACCCAATGTGCTTTCCGCTTGATTCGTCAATTTATTGTGATTTGGCGGCAGTGGATATAGGGAGTCTTCGTGTCGGCGTTTCAACCGATTTAGGTGGTGTCCTTGTGTCTAAATCAATTCGTAAAAGCTTTAACGAACGCGTCAATTTTTTGTCTAAACATGTTGCCTTTTTGTCAGAGGTTGATGTTGACTTGAGTGATGCACCTGCAGTTGATTGGCAGCTAAGAGCTGATGTATTTGCAACTCAGTACCATCGTGAAATTGATAATTACGATGTAGGTTTTAACCCGAATGTCCGAAGCAGCTATGAGACTGCATTATCAACCGACGTGCTGGGCATAGCTAAGGCCCGCCGTCGACAAATGGAGTTGTTTCAGGAAGTTAATACGCAGTTTGAGAATTTCGACGTAATTATCTGCCCTGGTGTCAGTGTCCCGCCATTTAAATGGACTTCACTTTACCCAGATAAAATAGATGGACGAGCCGTTGAAAACTACATGGCTTGGCTGGCTTTAAGTTCTGCATTGACTGTTGTTGGTAATCCTGTGACCGCATTACCGTGTGGGCTTGACTTGAATGGCACTCCGTTTGGGATTCAGTGCGTTGGGGCGATGTTCGGCGATCATGCCCTGCTCAGCAATGCGGCTGCCATTGAAGGGTTATTTTCTACTGAGCCGTTGACAGCGCGCCCGGTACCAGATGTTACTTGGTTGAAAAATCAAAAAACAGAGTGCACTACAAAAGGAAAAGAAGTGGCGAGTTGAGAAAATTTAGTGTTAGCCGTTCCTGGGAATGTCCTTAATAGCGCTTCGAGTTTGACGGTACCGGACGAACTATTATGAAGTTTTCAAGTTAAGTTTAGAAAACGTTTGAGATTCTCTAGTGTGGAACACCGCACGAGAGCCTCGCAGGTTCTACTGTCATAATATGATTCTTGAGAATGTTCGGATCTTAGACTTAACTCAATATTTGTCAGGTCCATCAGCTACTCGCATGCTTTCTGAGCTTGGTGCTGAGGTAATCAAAGTTGAGCTCGGGCCAAATGGAGACCCAAGTCGCTTATTGCCCTTTGTTGAGGGCAACACTAGTAGCTACTACACGCAACAGAACAGAGGCAAAAACTCAATTTGCGTCGACTTTTCAAAAAAAGAAGGTCACGATTTAGTTCGTTCCATGGCCCTCGAAAGTGACATTGTTGTCGAGAACTTTGGGCCAGGGGTTTTGGAGCGGAAGGGTTTAGCTTGGGACGATTTACACGCACTCGATGACTCCCTGATCATGGCATCTATATCTGCGTTTGGTAAAGAAGGGCCGCTCTCTCATCTTCAAGGATTCGACCTCATGGGTCAAGCCTTATCAGGCATGATGCACTTAACTGGAGAAGCTGACGGTCCTCCTCAATTTACGGGTTCTCCGATTGCTGACTGTGCCGCTGGTCTTGTTCTTTTTGGAGCAATTGGACACGCTCTGTTCCATAAAGAAAGAACCGGACGGGGGCAGTACATAGAAGTTAATCTTGTCGATCCAGTTTTCCATATGCATTCGATAGCTGTTCAGGGGCACAGTGCAACCAAAGGAGCATGGGCTCAGGCACGTTCGGGAAGACAGTTTGGAATTGTAGTTCCATCGGGTACTTATAAAGGACCTGATGGTTGGATCGTGATTCAAGTGTTGGAACGGCAATGGCCTCGATTTTGTGAAGCAATGGAAAAAATAGAACTGGCAACAGATCCAAAGTTTTGTACAGGTAATGCTCGAATTGAAAATGCGGAAGAACTTATCAATATTGTAGAGATTTGGATGCAGTCATTCGCTAGTAACGAAGCAGCACTTCAGTGGCTGGAAAACCACCGCATACCTGCAGCTCCGGTCCTCAGTCCAGTTGAAGCTATGAATCATCCGCATTTTATTGAAGGTGGAATGGTTCGAAACGTCGATGACCCCACATTCGGTCAGCTTGCAGTTACCGGATTACCCGTCAAATTTAGTGAATCAAGTCAACCAGATCGAGAACCCTTGCCAGAATTTTTAGGGCAGAGCAATAGATCGGTTCTGGGCAGAATATTGGGGTTGAGTACTGCTGATATCGAAGAACTGGAGAAAACAGGCGTTGTAATGTCAGATGAGTAATATGGCTTCAGTGGCCTATTTATCGTAAACGGCTCAGAAAATGTAGGGAGATAGTCATGACAGTTAGATCCGTAAACGAGATGGCTGACGAGGCCAAATCGGAAATTAGTAATTTAAGCCCCGAAGAGGCCGGACGTAGGGTCGAAACCGATGGAGCACTCATTGTAGATATTCGTGATGTGCGCGAGTTGCAAAGGGAAGGCGTCATTCCAGGTTCAATGCACACTCCACGAGGGATGTTGGAATTTTGGGTATCACCGGATTCTCCATATACGAAGGAAGTATTTCAAGAAGATCGTGAATTTATTTTGTGTTGTGCTGGTGGTCTTCGATCAGCTCTGTCGACAAAGCTGCTTCAAGACATGGGAGTTTCAAAGGTCAGCCATGTCGAGTCAGGCTTTGGTGGCTGGCAATCAGATGGTATGCCAGTCGAGACCTATGATGAATGGAAAGCAAAGCGCTAAGTGACCAAAGAAATACTCCAAGACCTTCTACGACTGCATCAAGGACCAATGACCGATCAAAAATTCTCAAAAAAAGTAGTTACAGGCTATTGCGAACCGTTATCGGTCAGGTCTGGTGAGGAAATATCGTGGTTCGGATCTAGCCACATAGCAGTCGAAGGTGAAATGGACGTCGTTCGGCTTATTTGCGGCGACCCGACGCGTTCGGGTCCTGGATTTGAGGAACAAGAAGTCACCGCCATCCCGAGTGCTACGGTAAAGCTTGCTGAGCAGCCATTAAATCCAGGTTCATATGCAGAGCTGAGGCTGGCTGCAAAGAGCCCGGAACGTATTACTTTAAGTTTTTGGTTCCAGCCGACACTTTTGAAACGAGATGGTGTAATTGCGTCCTTTGGGTCTGGGTCTAACGAACTTAAGATCTACAACGAGGGTGACAAACTGCTGGCAAAAATTAATTCAGAAACTTTTTCGCTGCGGCAACGACAACTTGAACGGCATCGTTGGTATTTCTTGAATATCGAACTGGATTTGATTCATGGCCAGTTTGTTTGCACTGTCTCATCTCCGAAAACACGATCTCCAGGACGCGATTTAATCCAAGGAGGCGAAGAGACAGTTTCTTCGGAGTTCAAGCCCATGGACTTGAGTAATCCTGTATTTCGTTTTGCCGCTGATTCAGGGACTATGCGTTGGGATGGGCGCATAGCTGAGCCATCGATTGAGGTAGACAATGATCTGCACCACTGGAGATTTGAGCAAGACCTCAGTGGTGATGTGGTTCCATCAGACTGTGGCCAACATATTTTTTCGTTGTTTCAATTGCCGACTCGCGCAGTGCCCGGGCCGGCCTGGACTGGCGAGTACCAAAGATGGGCTGAAGCCCCTGAACAGTGGAACGCAGTTCATTTCCATCATGATGATCTCTACGATGCTGAATGGAATTTGAGTTCAGCGATAGTGTTGCCGGATGATCTTCCGAGTGGCATCTACTGCTTTAGGTTCCGGAGTGAGGTAGGTACAGACAGGGTCCCATTTTTTGTGCGTCCTAAACTCGATAGCGAGCATTCAGATATAGCACTTTTGATGCCGACATGCACCTATATGGCCTACGCCAATCACCGCATGCTCATTCAAGGGGCCGATTTCATGGGGGCACGAAGTAATCTTCGGCCGGAACATCAGTATTTGGTTGATCATCCTGAAGTTGGGTTAAGTCACTATGAGAAGCACCCTGACGGCAGTGGGGTAATGTTTAGCTCGCGCAGAAGGCCGATTCTGCAACTCAGGCCTGGCGCAGACGGATGGAATTTCACTCCAGACACTGATATTAATGCTTTCTTAGAACGATTAGAAGTGGGTCACGACATCGTTACAGATGAAGACGTCCACTTCGATGGCTTTGATGCGTTGGAGCCATACCGGGTTGTTGTAACAGGAACTCATCCTGAGTACTGGTCAACAGTCATGCTTGACGCTCTTGAGAAATGGCAGCGAAATGGAGGACGGCTCATTTATCTTGGAGGTAATGGTTTTTATTGGCGGGTGGCGTTTAGCGACAAGTGGCCTGGGTGCATTGAACTGCGTAGAGCCGAAGATGGTGTGAGGCCTTGGCAGACAGGAGATGGTGAGAATTACCATGCATGGGGAGGAGAGTACGGCGGGCTTTGGCGTCGCAACGGACGAGCTCCCAATCAATTGGTAGGCATTGGTTTCGCCGCCCAAGGATTTGAAAAAGCAACTCATTATGTCCGAGACCCCGAAGTGATGAGCTCTCGAGCTGCGTGGATACTAGATGGGACGGATGAAGAATTTATAGGTACTTCCGGGTTAGGCGGCGGCGCTGCTGGCCAAGAGGTTGACAGGTATGACATTAAACTCGGCTCGCCCGCACATGCTGTAATCGTGGCATCTGCCACTGACTTTGCTGCAGATATGATGCGCACGAAAGAAGAATTTGAAGGATCCGTAGCCATTTCTGTACCTGACCCAAATGTCAGGGCCGATATAGTTTTCTACGAAACACCGGAGGGGGGAGCCGTGTTCAGTGTGGGCTCGATCTCATGGTTCGGAGCTTTGGCTCGAAATGGTTATGACAACGACATAGCCCGAATAACTGAAAATGTTGTGACACGCTTTTTGAACCCAATACCTTTTGAGATAGACGATTGAATGGGTCAGTGATCTCAGCTATTAGCCACTAAATTTTTTTAATAGATCGGCGACTCTGTTGTCGGTAGGGAAGTAGCCCTCGGGAACTTTCACAGTCTCTTCAATAACCGGTGGAGCGGTTTTAGTATCCTGTATTGGTTCCACAGGCGTGACGGGATCGGGAGTGGCAGCAGCATCAACGTCGATACCGGCATCTTTTCTTGCACCTCGCGATTTAGCTGTTAGGGCGGCAATGCGAGGGTCGACAGAGTCAGCATCTGTGCTTACGGTGCTAGAATTATCGGCTACTTCCACGCTTGGAGCAGCGTCTTCAACTCCAAGCTTCGATTTTGCAGCTTTGGACTTAGCTGCAAGAGCTGCTAGTCGAGGATCTAAACCGGCATCGGCAGCCGGGCTGCTGGCCTCTGGAGCCACTGCTTTGGGCGTTGGCTTAATGTCTGCGCTAAAAGCAGCTACGGCAGCCTCTTTGGCAACTTTTGCAGCCTCGATACGAGCTTCTTGAAGTGCTGGCCAAGCAGGAACTGGCACCAATTTATTGTGAGCTACTGAGGTACAGCTAACACCATTATCGAACTGAACCCGATAACGCTTTAGATCTAGGCCAATGGCTCTGCCAACTTTGCCTTCGGTTCCTTCTGCGACTCCTGAAATGTTGTTAATAACAACTACCCTGGTGCCTTTTTTGTATTCAGCGATGCTTTCAGCCATATATGGTGATCGTAGACGATTGCGAGCAATTTATGACCAACTAGCCATGGATTTTCGAAGCTGGCGCCTGATTAATGAATCTTTGTATTCAGGAGTTATTTTAGGGGTGCGGCTAAAATTAAAAAGCATTCGCAGATGGCTAGGCGGAAGAGAGAGTTTGTTTGGTTTCTAGAGGCTTTCTAGTATTAGTTTTTCGCCAGACCATTAAGGCTGCGCATTATCGATTGATCAAAAAAATCACGTTGCGCATTGCTCCCACCGAGCATCCAAATCTTGCTCCATACGGGTTCCAACTCTCCAAAAGAAGTGCCATAATTGCCCTTAGCTAAAGAAGCTAACCCAGCGGCAACGGGGACTCCCACTTCTTGGAGTAATTTTCCAGCGTGGGTTTTCATGTCGCTAGCATCGCGCATCGATGACAGTAGATCATTTAATGCGCCCGTAGCGCCAGCTTTAGCTAGCGCATAGGCGTAGTGGCAATCATTAAAAGGCTTTGTGTGGTGGCCTATTCGAAAAACTGATCCTGGAACAAGCCGTTGCCAGCGTTCGCCTACGTTGACCCCCAGGAAGTCAAGCCTTGCTAGCAATGAAATCGCATTTGACATGGTTAAGCCCTCTACTGAATTAACGTCAAATACGTAGTCGTCGTATAGCTTCAAAGCTCCGCTGGTGTCACCTTGTCGAATGTGAAATAAGGCAAGATGCCACCAAATGTGACCGGCGAACGAACCAGCCTCTCTAAGGGAACGTTCGAATTTGTGGACCCACCTTATGCCTTCCTCAAAGTTATTAGTCATTTCGTTGACATGAGCAACCGAATGAACCGACCAAAGGTCTCGTGGGTTTGCCTCGGCAGCTCGGATGCCGGGTTCAATTGCCTCATCGAACCTGCCTAACTCTTCGAGTGCGAAACATTGCATGCCTCCTAGAAGCGATACATAAGGTAGGTCGTCACTGTATTTGAGTAGAGCGGTTTGAACTGCTTCGAGCATTTCATCAATTAGCCCAAGATTGAAGAGCTCAAAGTGTTGCAAACGTATCGCCATCATGTCCGAGGGATAGCTGCGAAGAATGCTGCTGAATATACGGCATTGTGATCTGCTGTCACCCTTTAAGTTGAACTTTAACGCAGTTAAGTGCTGTCTTTCACGGTCATTTAAAGTGTAAATATCTAACCGTTCTGCGACCTCGGTAGCGGCGGCATGACCTGTTTGAGTCGTGGCCATCAGAAGAAGCTGGGCTTTGAGGATGTGCGTCATTGGCATTTCACTCATGGAAACTTTGTCTAAAGTTTCTGTCATGTTCGGAGAAAACAAAAAATAACCGTCTAACACTTCTTTGTGGAGTTGTAGGTCATTCAAGTCGCCCGTTACTTCTAACCCCCACATGTCAAGCATTAACTACGTCTCTTTCGTAGACTGTTTAAAGATTGTAGGAGAATGTTTTACCGATTGTGTGATTGAAACTCATCTAGAGTTTGGTCATTGGAACGGAAGGAAATTGATGTCAACAGCACTAGTCGTCGGGGGTACCGGGCCTACAGGGCCACACGTTGTTAATGGGCTGTTAGAAAGAAAATTTGACGTCACAATTTTACACACAGGTAATCACGAATCGAGCGAGATACCAGACTCAGTAGAGCATATTCATACTGATCCGTTCGACATGGAGCTAACCAAGCAAGCGACGATTAACAAGTCATATGATTTGGTTGTTGTTATGTATGGGCGGCTTCGGGAATTGGCTTCATTGTTCAAGGGGCGGACAGAGAAGTTTGTGAGCGTTGGCGGAGTTCCTGCTTATTCTGGTTGGGGGGATGCATCAGCTCTATGGCCTGCGGGTATGAGAGTGCCTACCCGCGAGAACGGCCGGTTAGTAGTAGATGAGGACAAAGGTTTCGCTGTTAATAAAAAAGTTGCAAATATAGGCTTGAGCGAAAAAGCAGTTTTCGCTGAACACCCGACGGCGTCCCACCTTCGTTATCCATGGATCTATGGTCCTGGCCAAGTGGGCCCGCGCGAATGGAAAATAGTAAGACGAGTTTTAGATGGGCGCAAGAGCATAGTGTTGCCTGATGGTGGACTGACTGTGCAGGCAGCTGCCTATGCGCCAAATGCTGCTGCTGCTCTTCTAGCTACCATTGACGCTGGCAAAGCGTCGGAAGGTAACTCTTACAATGTCTGCGATGAGTGGACTCCGACGTTGAGGCAGTGGGTGGAGATAATTGCCGAAGCCTTACAGCACTCTTTTGAAATTGTGGAGATTCCCTGGGAATACGCAGGTGTAGCGCACCATTTAACGCTTCGAGGCACGCCTCATCATCGACTCACCTCAAGTGATAGAGCTATTTACGAACTCGGCTATAAGGATGTAGTAGATCCGATTGAAGGGTTAAGTAGCACGGCTCGACATCTCGTAGCGAACCCTCCGCTCAGAGGTGGGCCTGAGGAGAAGTCGTTGGCTGACAGGTTTGATTATGACTCTGAAGATAGGCTGATTAACGCTTGGCGAAAAGCGATGACAGTGATTGAGCCTGTTGCTAAAGCAAGCGATCCTAACTTTGTAGACCGGTACGCAGCTTCTTACGATTTACGTGAGGGCGCAAATATCGGATGGTCTACGATCAAACGTTAGCTCTCATTGTTTCAGTGAAACGCAAAAAACTCAGTGTCCATATTTTTATCAGATCTGCTGTTGTACTCGTTGGTTCAGCATCTTCAAAAATGTTGTAAATTTGAGTTAGAAGCAGAGGCTGTTCGAAGACCCGATCGCTTAGTTGTGATAAAGAGTGCAGCAGATTGGCGGCGGCGTATCTGCCCGGCAACTGTCCTGGAACACCGTTTATAACCCCAATCGAGAGCTTTCGGTACTGTTCTGAGCCATAGGGGCGAGATAGCCAGTCGATAGCATTCTTCAAAGTGCCCGGTATGCCTTGGTTGTATTCTGGTGTCAAAAATATAAGAGCATCGACTTCGCGACAACTTTGTTGCCATCTCGCTACAGGAGTCGGGTATCCATCTTGTTCTAAATCTTCATTAAAGAGCGGGAGAGTATTAATTTCAAAAGATAGAAATTCACAATGCTGATAATGAGATTTCATTAGATGTTGCGCCAACGCAGTATGAATTGATTTTTTTCGGAGGCTACCAGAGATAGTCATAACCTTGAGAATTTCAGCCATGCGTTGAAATTCCTCCATCCACCGGGAGGGTTATACCGGTGAGCCAGGCTGACGCGCGACTGGCCAAGAAAATCACAGCCCCTGTTATGTCTTCGGGCATCCCGATTCTCCCTTGAGGCGTAGAGGCAACTACGCCAGCTCTTCGTTTAGGGTTATCGAGCATGTAGCTCATCATCTTTGACTCAAATGGTCCGGGAGCGATGGTGTTGATGTTGATGTTCTCTTTAACTAAATGATGAGCCATGTGCCGTGCCATCATATGAACACCTGCTTTAGATGCTGAGTATGAGTAGTTATCGCCGAACGGCACGCGTAACCCATCGACGGACCCGATCATGATGACTCGAGCTGGGTCTTCTGCAGTAGCAGCCGAACGCAATTCAGGTAGAAGTTCCTGGGTGAGCATAAAAGGGGCCTTGACGTTTATATCCATAACTTTTTCAAAACCTGCGTCGGGAAATTCTCCCAACGGCGCCCCCCAAGCAGCGCCGGCATTATTGACTAAAATATCTAACTCTGATTCTTCTTCTCTTAGCTGATTAGTTAGAGACAGAATCCCTTCGGCGGATGCAACATCGGCTGGAATTGAGATGCAGTCACCAAATTCTCGTAATTTCTGGGCGGCCAAATCACAATCTTTAGCCTTTCGTGAAGTGATGTAAACGCGTACTCCATTTCGAATTAAACCATCAGCGATCATGTAGCCGATTCCTCTGCTACCGCCGGTAACCAGGGCTACTTTGCCATTAACAGAAAATAGATTCTCAATATTCATTTCCACAGGTTAGCCCTTAACGCTGGGGTCCTTCTCTCATGATCCGCTCAAGTTTGTCCTGAATTTTCTTTTCACTTGGATTACCGACAGCACCTGTTTGTTGAGCGAAAAGTGCCACACGTAGTTCTTGGAGAGTCCAACCGAGTTCGGTTATCTCTTCTGAGACTGGATAACGATCAGCTAAAATCTCATATTCTTTTTCGATTGAGCGACACTTGACTATTAGTCGATTGTCACGCGCTGGTTTGGATCCTAATTGATCTATACGAATACTTATAGCTTGCATGTAGCGAGCTACATCAGGCAGTCGTTCGGTATGCATCGCTTGAACAAATCCAGGGTAGATGAGTCCATCTAGCTGTTTGTTAATGTCGACTTCTGAAATATGGCCACAAGTTGTCGAGTCAATACGAAGCCGCTTTCGGATTGACTCTGAGACAGTAAGCAAGGCAGCGCTTGCTTTGCAGACTTCCAAGATTTGTTTAGGGAACTCAGAGAGCACAACGGAGCGAAGATCAGCCCATGCATCGTATGTCCATGCTGGGCCACCGAGACCAGAAATGAGGTTGTCCATTAGTGCTGTGGCGTTGTCATGATACCACTGTGCTGTTGAGTCATAGCCACATTGTTGTATCGCTAGTTGTAGATATGAAGTGATCAGTGGTCTTACCTGACGAGCTTCAGAGGGAACAAACTTGTTTAAGAGCGCTACCGTCGCTCGCCACATATTGGTGGATTGATCACTTCTGTTGGGAAGAAGACGCAAACTTACAGAAGTACCGTCTGTTGTTAGAGAGGGGAATGCCCATTCAGCGCTTGACTCCTCGGCAACCTTGATTTTCCCAGGAATCCCGTTCACGGGAAATTCCAAAAGATCGATTTGTTCTATTGGGTGAGTAGTAGTTTTGAGCTCGTCAGCGAATCGGGATTCCAGAACCGCTAAAATATTGGATAACTCTCTGCCCTCACTGAGAACAGAATTATTTGAATCGAGAATACGGTAGACGGGTCGAAGATAGGAAGGAATGGCTGAGCGATGGCCATCAACATCAGGAATTTCGATTCCATAAAATTTCCTGAGCGCGTTCTTCACCGACTCAATAACGTCCGTATCAGTTGGGTCAAGTTCATTTTTTAACCGTTTCGCTAAGTCACTTAAAGGGCCTAACTTCCGTCTAGTCTGTTTCGGAAATTTTTTTAAGATCTCGTGGAATAGTTGCTGACGGTATCCAGGAACTAACCATTCAAAAGTAGATGTATCTATTCTCCGAATAGCCGAAAGAGGTATTTCTATTATCATGCCGTCGCTTGCTGAACCTGGAGAATACTCGTAGACAAGGTTGAAGGACATCTCTCCGTAACGCCAAAGTGCCGGAAATGCTAGTTCGTCAGCATAAGATACATCCGCAACATCGCTTAAACTAAGGTTCAGAAGGCCTGCTTGGGTTACGCGAATTTCTCGCCACCACGTAGAAAAATCAGCAGCAGAGTAGACCTCTTTCCCAAGGTGGAGATCAAAAAAATCATGTAACTGAGAATCGCTCCAAAGGATAGTGGAGGCGCGTTGCTGTGCTTCTAGTGCCTTCGCTTGCTCGGCGATTTCTTTGTTGTGATCTCTAAATGGATATCGGTCGAACCAGTCTCCCTCGATTAGTGCGTGTTGGATGAACCAGGCTCTCGCTTCGGACGCATCATGAATTTTTAAAGGGACGACGCGTCTTGATACGACTTCCAAGCCAAATAGTGTCTTTGATTCCATCGTCATGGCTTTTGCTGAACCACTATCCCACCAGGCATCGACAAAACTAGATTTGAGGAAATTACGTCCTAGTTCTTCTAACCATTCTGGTTTGATTGGGGCTACTTGCCGCGCCCAAGTTTTGTTCGTCTCGGAAAGCTCACAAGCCATAACCCACGGGTTTTCGGAACGAGAGATAACGGACCCGGGTGAGATATTGAAAACGAGACCTCGAGCCCCCTTATATTGTTTCTTCTCAGGCACATATTTCCCTATTTGGGAAAGGAACCCCGTGAGCAATGAACGACTCAGTCTTTCTGAGATTTCTGAGTCGTTACCCGTGGTTGCGCTTAGCTTTTTGGTAGACCGCAGAAGCTGTCGATGAATATCAATCCACTCTCTATAGCGTTGGTGATGGATGAAATTAGCTTCACAAAATCTTTTAAACGCTGATGAGGTTAGTTCTGATTGTTTCTCTTTTAGGTTATGCCAAAGTTCTAGGATCGAAGATAGGTCGCTCTTTCCATCACCGTGAGTTGCGTGTGCCGCATCGGCTAGCTTTTCCGAGCCTAAAGGGCGAAGTCGTGGATCTTGAATCGACAATGCCGATGCAATAATTAACATCTGCGGCAAACAGCCCTGATCGCTCGCGGCAATAACGCTTCGAGCGAGCCTTGGATCTATGGGGAGCCGTGAGATGCTTCGCCCTAGCTTTGTGATTTCGAATGCCTTAGCTTTGGGACGATACTTTATTGCCTCTATTTCCTCAAGTAATGCAAAACCAGCCGAAATAGAACGGTCATCGGGAGCATCGATGAAAGGGAAGTTTTTTATATCTCCTAAAGACCTTGAAAGCATCGTAAGGATCACAGAAGCAAGATTGGTGCGCTGGATTTCTGGTTCCGTGGCGTACGGCCGAGCAAGAAAGTCTTCTTCGCTATAGATTCGTACGCAAATACCTGGAGCCAAGCGACCACAGCGGCCAGCGCGCTGAGCGGCCGCAGATTGTGAAATGGGTTCGATTGGTAGGCGCTGTACCTTAGTTCTACTGTTGTAACGAGAAATTCGTGCTGTACCCAGATCGACAACTGAAGTAACACCTGGAACCGTTAACGACGTTTCAGCGACGTTCGTGGAAACAATAATTCTACGAGTCGTGTGATCCTGAAAAATACGCTTCTGTTGACGGTCACTTAATCTCGCTGCAAGTTGCAAGACCTCCAACTGCGGTATTTTTTTAGCCTCGAGTGCCGCTGTTACTTCATTAATCTCGCGATCTCCGGAACAGAAAACTAAGACATCGCCTGGGTTCTCTCGCAACAACCCTAGGGCAGCATCCGCTGCTTCGGTCACTGAATCACTTCTTGCTTCGTTCACGAATCTGATCTCGACTGGATAGGAGCGACCCTCAACACTAATTACTGGAGCTGCGTCAAAGTGTTTTGCGAACTGGGCTGTATCGATAGTTGCCGAAGTGATAATCAGCTTCAAGTCAGGTCGTTTGGGTAATAGTTGCCTCAGGTAGCCGATCAAAAAATCGATGTTAAGACTTCGCTCATGTGCTTCGTCTAGGATCACTGTGTCGTAGGAACTTAGCTGAGGATCTCTGTTGATTTCGGCAAGTAGAATACCGTCGGTCATGACTTTGATTGCTGTCGCCTGCGAGCTGGTTTGGTTGAATCGAACTTGGTAGCCAACGGTCTCCCCAAGGGGCTGTTCGAGTTCGCTGGCGATTCGGTCGGCAACACTTTTTGCAGCGATACGTCTCGGTTGCGTGTGGCCAATCATCGCAGTCTTACCTTGGCCTGCTTCCAAGCAGAATTTTGGAAGTTGGGTGCTCTTACCGGATCCGGTAGCCCCTGAGATTATTAATACTTGGTTGGTTCTAATTGCTTCGACTATCCGCGCTCTTTCCGCAGTGATCGGCAAGTCAGGTGGGTAGGAAAGCTTTGGAAGACTTCGTTCGACGGTCGCGTGCTTATTGCCAGTCATAGCGCTAGAGGTTCGACATCAATTTCTGTAGCTTTTATCGTTGCCCACAAATGTTCACCTTGTCTAACGTTGAGTTCATTGGCGGAGATAGTTGTGATATCGATCACAAGTGGTGTGGGTTCATAAGTAACGATGCGGGTTATGTCACCCAGAGATTCAACGCTATCAATTACGACGGGCAGATTATTGCGAGGGCTTCCTTGGCTAGCGTTTCTATGCAGTGAAATCGATCGCGGGTTAATTGATACGTTAACGGGGCCTACCGTCGATAAGTTGGCAACCTGCAACTGAAAACTAGGGTTTATTACAAGTTGACCATTGCGTACCATACCGTTGTAAGAATTAGTACCGGCGAAGTCGGCTACATAAGGGGTGTTTGGCTTGGGTCGTAAATCGTCGGGCTGACCGAACTCAGTTACGATCCCGGACTCCAAAACGTACACTCTGTCGGCAATTTCCACGACGAAATCAGAGTCATGGGTTACTAAGAGACAGCCGATCTGGAGAGCCTTAAGATTATTGACCGCAAAAGCTCTTAGTTTTGAACTAGCAAGAGCATCTAATCCGCTTAGTGGCTCATCAAGTAGTAACAACGACGGTTCTTGGATAATCGAACGTGCTATCGCTACCTGTTTCGTTTGACCACCGGAAAGTTCTTCAATGGGTTTTCTTTCTAGCTCAGCGACACCTAGAAATAATAAGACCTCGGCTGCCTTACGACGCGCTGACTTCTTTGAATGTCCGTTACAACGCAAACTAAAAGCAACATTGTCGATGACATTCATATGCGGAAACAAAAGGTTGTCCTGGAAAACCATTCCAATTTGACGATTCTCTGGCGGTTGCCAAATGCCGGCACCCGGATCATCTACTGTCGCTCCGCTAATGGTAATGTGCCCATTGCTGATTGCTAAAGCGCCTGCGACGCACTCGAGGAGGGTTGTCTTACCGGCACCGTTTGGACCTAATAGTGCGACGATCTCGCCAGCACCTACCCTAATGTTGGCTGTGATGGCTAAGTTGCCACGACGAAGCTCAAATTGGGCCTCGAGAGCGTAATCATTACCTGAAGCGATCATCGATGACTCCACCAGTGCTGCCTCATTGTGATCACGATGAAAAGAGAAAGACTGACCATGAGTAGGCTAATGGCTAACGCTAGCTGGCGGTCAGTCTCGAGAGCGCCATAGACTGCAAGCGGCAGTGTTTGTGTTGTGCCGGGCATATTCCCGGCGAATGTTATGGTTGCTCCGAATTCGCCCAAAGCGCGCCCCCAGGCCAATAGCCCGCCAGCGAGAATAGAAGGTCGAAGTAGCGGCAGCGTTATGCTTGTAAGCCTTCGGTTAGCTCCTGCGCCTAGTGACGCGCTAGCAAGTTCGTAACGTCGATCCAGCAAGCGGTGCCCAGATTCGACACTTAATACAACGAATGGTAATGCCACGAATAGATTAGCGATGACAACGCCAGCCCATGAGTAGGGCAGTATTAGCCCAGTTGTCTGAAACAACGGCTTTCCAAAGATTCCATTTCGTCCAAGTGCAAATAATAAAGCAGACCCACCAACTACCGGCGGCAAAATCATTGGCAGAAGAACAATTGACCGTAGAACGACACTCCATTTATTTGTGATTCTTGCCATTGCGATACCCAACGGCGTTCCGAATAGAACTGCTAACAGAGCCGCTGCGATAGAACTTGTTATAGAAATTTGTAAAGCATCTAAGACTAGTTCGTTCTTGAGGTCGAGTAGTAACGAACTCCATGATGCTTTTCCGACTAAACCAACTATCGGTATAATCAAAAAAAGTGCTCCGGTGCTAGCTGCCAGGCGGACTACAAGTGGAAGTCGCTGGACAGAAGGCGGGCTTTTCATGGTAGTAAGAAACCGTAGCTAATGAGTAATGAAAGCACCTTGTCTGTGCCTAAAAACTCCAGAAATTTTAAGGCTAACTCGCTGGTATCGCTACCTGCGGACCTCGCTATCGGGTAGTTCGCTGCCTTGAGATGCTTTGGTAAAAGCGGAATAGAAATAACTTTGTCCGGATGTAATTGAGCGTCAGTTACATAAACGAAAGCAGCATCTAACTCATTTTCTAAAACCTTCGTCAGTAAGGATCTCACGTTCTGCTCTTTGGTGACTATGTTTGGCTTCAAGCCGGCTGAAGTTAAATAATCAAAAGTTAATGCTCCGCAAGGCACCGTTTCTATGCATACTCCGACTAGTAAATTACTTTCTCGTAATTGATCGGGGGAAGAAATCGGAGGCTGTTGGTCTATAGGACTTACTAATGTGAGAACGTTACGTGCGAACACTTTTGGGTCAGTAACTTCAGCGGCTTCTATAAGAGCATCCATAACGTCTTGGTTGGCTGTGGCAATTATGTCAAAATATGCCCCATCTATAACTTGTTCCCGCAGACTTCCACTTCCTGCGAAAATTAGTTTTACATCAGCTTCAGGGTTCGCTGTTTGGAACATTTCAGCAATATCGCTGAAGACGTTAGTCAATGATGAAGCAGCCATTACTGTCAACTTTCCCGTATTCGGCTGTTCGAGATTGGAGCAGGAAACGCATGTGAAGAGTGACAAAATAATGGCAACACTGGTCCGTTGGAAAGAAGACACCTAACCACTATGGCTTATAAATTAGGAATTCGGTCTAACCTTTGATTATGTCCTCAACTCTTGATTGGTATGGCTGTTCCACCTTCTGCTACAAGACTGCTGGTTTGAGTATTTTCCTTGATGCGTATATAGACAGACCTAGTGGAGCAGATGGCACTGGTCTTTCGGCATCTGATGTTCAACAAGCCGACTGGGTCTTGATTGGGCACTCTCATTTTGACCACCTGTACGGAGCCGAAGAAATTATACGCAATACCAATGCTAAGCTGATTGGCTCATACGAGTCGGTGCGGGTTATGGAAACTGCAGGCGTTCCGATAGACAGGATGATATGTGTGCAGGGCGGTGAAAACATTGATTTAGGTAATGGCGTAAAGGTACGCGTTTATCCAAGCCAACACTCTTGTGTCTGGTCTCATCTTGGAATGGTGCAACCTGACACCCAATGCATTGGTGACTTAGGTGTGACATGGCAAGAGCAACAGGCTGCAATGCAAAGTCTTAATAGCTACTTAGTTCAAGAAACTTCCGATGCGGTAAGAGTGCATTTAGCTGAAAGTGCAAGTGGACACAGTAAGCGTGGCGATGGTGGTGCACTTGTATTCCTTATAGAGGCGCCCGATGGAAGCCTGCTTTTTAAAGATACCTCAGGTCATTGGAGCGGAGTTCTTGAAGGGTTAAGACCTGATGTAGCTATTTTGGCGGCAGCAGGACGAGGTAATATTGATGGTGAACCGATTCAAGGCTCACTCTGTGAGTTTTTAGCCAAGGAAGTCGAACACTTGCAGCCTTCAACGGTGCTCCTTGGTCATCATGACAATTGGCTGCCGGGTTTCTCAGTAGCTACCGACACTCGACCTATCGTTGAGTCAATTCGCAAGGTAAGTCCTGGGACCTTGGTTATTGAGCCTGGCTATCTTGAATCGACTGAACTTTTTGTGGGTCAAGCGTAAGTACTCGCTATCGGCTACCGTTTCCTCATGCCAATCGTATCGCCATCTTCTGCCCATAAATTTGTCGGCCGTGTTTGTATCGGCCTCGGAAGCGACAGTGCCGAGGCGCACTTAGTCGCCGACCAGTTAGTAGGAGCCAACCTTGCTGGACATGATTCCCATGGAATAGGGATGTTGCCGTCATATGTTGCGGGTGCTGTTAGCGGACACCTGAAAGTGAACCAGTTTCCCAAAATCACGACAGATGCAGGTTCTCTAGTTGTGTTTGATGGCCAGTCAGGTTTCGGTCAAGTCAATGGATATGAAGCTATGAAGGAGGGTATTGAACGTGCCCGACAGTTCGGCGTCGCTATCGTAGGTTTAAGAAACAGTTATCACATAGGACGAATCGGTCACTGGGCTGAGCAATGTGCTCAGGCAAAAATGGTATCCGTTCACTTTGTCAATGTAATCGGTCACACGCCTTTGGTCGCTCCGCATGGTGGCGCTGAATCACGATTCGGTACTAACCCCTTTTGCGCAGCCGTGCCTGGTCGAGGAGATGAACCCGCAGCACTCCTAGATATGGCCACGAGTATTATTGCAGGCGGCAAAGCTCGTGTTGCTTATAACAAAGGAGATCGAGTGCCTATGGGCACAGTAATAGACTCGGCAGGTCAATTGTCAGATGACCCTGCACCCGTAATGCGACTAATGAACAACGCTCCCGACGCAGGCGCTCTAGTTGCTTTTGGTGAACATAAAGGCTCAGGCCTAGCAATCATGTGTGAATTGTTGTCTGCTGCATTATTGGGCGGTGAAACATCCCAGCCAGAAAATGCACGAGATTCTAAGATTATTAACAATATGCTTTCGCTGATAATAGACCCATCAGCAACAGGTGAATACGCAGCATTTAGTGATGAGGTAGATAAGTATCTTGCTTATATAGCTGAAACTAAGCCACGAAACGACACTAAAGAAGTACTACTTCCAGGACAACCTGAAGCTAAAGCTCGAATAGCTCGAGCTCAAGGATTCGATGTGGATGCCGTAACGGTTGACCAACTAAGCGCCGCTGCTCTTGCAGCGGGAATTGATGGAGCGACAACCCAAGATCTACTTGGAATCACCATGCAATGAGATGGGACAGTTGAGTGAATCGCTTATATCTCTCATCTCATTGCAGCAGTGTTAATCAAATTTTACAACTGTTCGAGCGCTCGAACCAGCTTTCATCCAACCGTAACCCTCGTTGATTTCGTCAAGAGCGATGGTGCTAGAGACCATCTCATCAAGTAACAGCTTTCCTTCTAAATAGAAGTTAATCATTTGTGGGATGTCTGTACGAAATTGGTTAGACCCCATGGTGGATCCTTGTAGTTTCTTCTCAGATAATAGTTCAATTCCTCGGATTTCTAGCTTGGTTTTTGATGGAATCATTCCTATCACTGTCGCAGTTCCTCCGGGCTTGAGCATCTCGAATGACTGCTCTGCGGTCTCTTTAAGGCCAATTGCTTCGAAGCTGTATTCAACTCCTCCACCGGTTAGTTCTCTGACGCTATTTACTACGTCGTCGGTGGAGGATGCATCAATCGTGTCGGTGGCGCCCATTAGGCGAGCCATTGACAGTTTGTCAGTGCCCATGTCCACAGCGATAATCTGTGAAGCCCCGGCTATTCTTGCCCCTTGAACAGCCGACAGTCCAATGCCGCCACACCCGATTACGCAGACAGTTGCGCCGACTGGCACTTTAGCTGTCCTTACTGCCGCTCCAAATCCCGTTGTTACACCGCATCCGATGAGGCAGGCTTTGTCTAGAGGCATGTCAGGAGTCACTTTGACTACGCCGTTTTGATGTACAAGCATTTCTTCAGCAAAGCCACCTAACCTGGCCATCTGGCCTACTGCAGTTCCATCAGGCCGACTTAGTCGGGGGTTCGCGTCACGATTTCGTGACGTGGCTTTTGTATTGGAGCATCGGTATTGATGCCCTGAGAGACATTCGCTACATTGCCCACAAAATATTGATAGGCATGCAACGACTGAGTCTCCCGGTTTCACATACGTTACGTCGCTACCAACTGCTTGGACGATCCCAGCCGACTCGTGTCCCATGACTGAGGGAACCTTTGAGCGAAATAATCCCTCCATCATGTGAAGATCAGAATGGCAGAGCCCGGCGCCAACTGTCTGAATTAAGACCTCTTGTGGAGCTGGTTTATCAATCAAAAGATCTTCAATAACTAGATCGCCCGGCTGTTCGCATAAAACTGCGGCTTTCATGTGGTCCCCAAACTTTTCGTTGTCTAATAATTTAGATACTAGTCAATTAAGGAGAGCTCTACCCGTGGCATCGTTTAAACCTAATTCCCTGCGAGGTTACCTCACAGGCGTTATGGTTAAATGAATCTGTATCGGAGTTTTTGTACCTATGGCAAATGATTATGGGCACCTACCAAAGGTCGAAGAGCTAAACGAGACCAATGCGGATCGGCTAGCAACTTGGTATTCGAAGGCTTACGAAGATGACAACCTTTTTCGTACGCTCGCAATTGATGAAACGACCTTGTCCATGTTTTTAGACTGGGTGGGCGTTATGTACGGCGGAGACTCTGAGATAGACCGCCACATGGTTGAACTGTGCCGTCTAAGAATGGCTAATCAGAATGAATGCTTTCATTGAAGTTTAGTTAAAAGCGCATCGTTGGTGCGCACCGGCTTAACAGAAGAAGTCATACAACAGCTTGCTGACTATCAAAATTCAGATCTCCCTAAATCTTGGATAGCTGCATTAAAATTGACTGATCACGTTTCTGGAAATAGTTCAGGCGTTTTACCTGCCGAAGTTTATAGCGAGTTATTAGAGCACTTTTCTGAGCCTCAAATCTTAAGGTTGGGGTCACTTCTTGCAGTCGGTTCTGGTTGGCAACGGATGATTGAAACGTTTGGTATTCGTCCAGATCATTATGTTGAGAGTGCTAATGAGCCGTGGGCTTCGTAACAGATTTGGCCTGTCTCGCATACATTTGAGTGAGAGTTGTTAACCGGTGACTTATAGAAGACTCGGCAATGTGGATTATACAATTGAATCGCTTGTTCATAAGACTTTGCTCTAAGGTTAAAAAACCGTGACAAGTCTTAAAATAACAAATACTTCCCAAAACGACGAGCTCAAATTTTTTGGCCTGGAACCGACTGGTGATGAGCTTTTGTGGCGTATGCCCATCACATCGACGGTAGTGGGAGCTACTGGAACCTTGCATGGTGGTTGTGCCCTAGCTGCGGTCGTTGGAGCTCTGGAAGTGGTCACCGGTCGGCAATTGGCCTACGCTTCAGCTCAGTATCTTTCCAGAGTAACGCTTGGTTCAGAGGTAACTATCCAACTTGAGCTAAACGCTGTTGGGAATAAAATAACTCAAGCCGCAGGTAACATAATCGGTGATGGGGGAGTAGTCCTACGAGCCCTCTGTGGATTCGGTGGTAGAACACTGCCTGAAGATAAATGTTGGGTTCAAGATCGAGAACTCGGTGATCCATTATTGTGCTCGAAACGTCCCCAAACCTCTGAGACTGGTGTGTCATTCACGGATTCGGCAGATATTCGGATAGCACAGCAGACACCAGGTGACGGAGTAGTGCAGTATTGGGCGCGACTGCCAGGAACATTAGCGTCAACAACTATGGGTTTAACGGCGCTCGCTGATCTCTTGCCCAGTGGGATGCGAGTTAGTCTCAATAAAGCATTTAGAGGCTCGAGCTTAGACAATGCTATTAGGCTCGGCGAACGTTTAACATCAGAATGGATACTCATTGAAATTGAGTCATTCGTTGTTTCGCAAGCTATCGGTCATGGTGTAGTTAGGATATTTTCTGAAAATGGGCAATTCTTAGGATCTGGCACCCAGTCATTTGCCATAACAAAAATAACTGGTGAGCTCGACCGATGAAATTACTTCGGTCTAGCTAATGCGGCTCTTCACACGACAAAGCTGGGAATTATCCTCTTCCAACAAACGGCATTGAATTCGCCATGACGGTCATATTTAATACGTTTGAATCCAATGGCAATGATGCCATGTAGCCGATTGCTTCGGCAACATGTTGTACATCCATTAAGGCCTCGGGTGCGGTTTCACCAGATGGTTGAAGTGCGCCATGAGCCATCGCTTCAGTGAGCGGTGTGGCTGCATTACCAATATCGATTTGTCCCACAGCTATCTGGTGATCGCGACCTTCTAGGGCCAAGGCCTTAGTTAGTCCAGTAATGGCATGTTTTGTAGCGGTGTATGGCGATGACATTGGTCGAGGCGTATGAGCAGAGACGGATCCATTGTTAATAATTCTTCCTCCGGCGGGCGACTGCGATTTCATTTGAGCGAATGCTGCTCGAGAACATAACCAAGAACCGGTCAAGTTAACGGCCACTGTCGCTAACCAATCTTCCACAGGCAACTCATCAATTGAAACTGGCAAAGTTCCCCGACCAGCATTATTAAATAGCAAATCAACTCGTCCGTATAGGTTCACTGTGTCAGCGAAGAGACGATTGACATCCTCTGGAATAGAAATGTCTGCTGCAATTGAATGGATGTTTGGGAAGGCTGAGGATAACTCGAGTAGAGGTTCTGTTCGTCTTCCGCAAACAACAACTTGCCATCCTAGTTCACAAAGTCTTTGCGCTGAAGCAGAACCAACGCCGCTCCCACCTCCTGTGACTATAGCTACCGGCCCATTTCGCATTGTTCTGCGTCCTTAACCATTAGTTTCATTTTTTAGTTCGTTTTTGTATATTGGCCCACTCATCTCGTAATCCCACGGTTCTGTGAAATAGCAGAGGAGTCCCGGCATCTCGTGAGAAATAACCCAATCGTTCGAATTGTACGACTACTTCTGTAGGTGTTTCGGCTAGTGCTGGTTCAAATTTACAATTAGTTAATGTCTCAACTGATTGGTGATTGAGATCGTCCATGACATCTCCCGTCGTTTCACCAGGCAGTTCTGCTGTGAATAGTCGGTCATATAGTGAAACAGATCCGGTTACGGCATGGTCAGCCGAAACCCAATGGAGTGTGGCTTTGACCTTTCGGTTATCTGGCGCTTTACCGCCAGCCGTTGCTGGGTCATAGGTGCAGTGGATCTCCTGAAGTTCTCCAGACGAGTTTTCAACAAAATTGTTACAGGTGATGAAGTAGCCACTGCGCAGTCTGACTTCGGCCCCCGGAGTCAACCTGAAGAACTTCGGCGGGGGGTTGACCTGGAAGTCATCTTGTTCGATATATAGAGTTCCAGAGAAAGGAACAAGGCGCACTCCATCAAGTTCATTTTCAGGATTGTTAGTAACCTCGCGCCATTCGACAATTGGATGTCCGTTCTCATCATTGGGCCAATTGGTAATGATGAGTTTCACCGGTCTGAGTATTGCCATCCGTCTTTGCGAAACAGCATTAAGATTAACCCGTACATAAGATTCAAGGAGTTCTATAGCATGACGCGAGTTCGTTCTCGCCGCTCCAATATCTTTACAAAAAGATCGAATGGCAGAAGCTGGGTAACCACGCTTTTTTAGTGCTCTCAGAGTTGGCAGCCGCGGGTCATCCCAGCTGCTCACAACTCCATTGTCGATAAGGTCACGGAGTTTTCTTTTTGAAGTCACCGTGTGCGTCAACTCTAAACGCGCAAATTCAGTTTGGTAAGGAGCCGGATTAGGAAGCGGGAGTTTTTCGAGGAACCAGTTGTACAAGTCCCTGTTGTTCGAAAATTCTAGCGTACACAAAGAATGTGTTATGCCTTCGATTGCGTCACCTTGCCCGTGAGCCCAATCGTAGGTCGGGTATATGCACCAGCGGTCTCCAGTTCTATAATGACTAGCATGTTTGATTCGGTACATTACTGGATCTCGCATTTGCATATTGTCGTGTTGCATATCGATTCGAGCTCTAAGAACGCAATGTCCTTCCGGGAATACGCCATCACGCATTTGACGAAAGAGATCCAAATTTTCGTCATCGTTTCGAGACCGAAACGGACTTTCTACTCCAGGTTTGCCGAAACCACCTCGTTGTTCGGATATCTCAACTGAAGATTGATCATCGATATAGGCAAGTCCGTCAATTATTAAAAGTTCTGCCCATGCATAAAGCTGCTCAAAATAATCTGATGTATAACAAATGTTTTCTGCTTCATAGCCAAGCCATTTGAGATCATCGATTATTCCTTCGACATAGGTTTCATCTTCTGTAGTCGGATTAGTGTCATCAAATCGAAGATTGCAAGTACCAGCGAATTCATCAGCTAGATCAAAGTCCAGACAGATTGCTTTTGCATGACCGATATGGAGGTAGCCATTTGGTTCAGGTGGAAACCGGGTCCGAAAAGATCGCTCGAATCGGCCGTTCTTAATATCTTCGCTGATTATGTCGTGAAGAAAGTTCCTTCGCTCTGCCACATCCGGGTCGGCTTTATCGTTCACTTACGTCAACCTCTTAATACTATATTGTGGGGACACGTTACATAACCAAAGGTACTTCACTCTGTAAGTGCTGCAACATTCGGAGGCGGCCAGATACCAGGAATTTCTCCAGAACTTAATAGGTGGTCGGAGAACAACGAAAGAAGTTTTAGAAGAGACTCTACGTCATCGGCCAATACAGCAACGATTGAGCTAGCAAGGCGGTCGGTGTGATGCTCTATGTTTTTTCGGGCCACGAGCCCCGCATCTGTTTGGTTCCCGGTCTCATCGATGAGGCCGCGCTGCCTTAGTCGTGTCGCCGCGTGTTGCCACTCTTCTACGGTCCAACCTCTGATTTTTTGTATCGTCGCCGGATCACCACGGCCATTGGCGGACATCATGACGTGACATTCTGTTGGATCTAACTCGCCGGCAATTAAAGCTATGTTATGGCCATCAAAACGAAACTCGCGAAGCAGTGTCACTCCGTGCCACACCGCAAGCATGGAATCCTCAGGCCAGGCCTCTGAGGCCCAACTCGCGAATAATGGTCGACCTGCCACAGGTAATTTGTCGCTGATCGAACGCAGAATACTGTGCGCCGCTTTAAATGGGGCCTCGAATTGTTCATCGTTAAAGATGCGATGCATAGCTTGATCTATTAATTCGAGATGTGTTGATCGGACCATTGCCGGCGACATAATCTCCCAGCAAGATGGAATTGATTTGGCGACCATCCGAGGAGCGAAATTGTAAAAAGTAGCCGTAACCATTTTCTCTGAGGCTTGCCCTAATGGAGCCGCCCTATACGCGAAATATGCATGCCACCAACCACGGAAGCCACGATTGTTGAAATCTTTTATCTCAGTAGGGTAATAACCACACCCATGCACAGCTTCGGCTAACTTAGCAAGCTGCCTTGACGCTTGATGGTTGAGGACACTCTTTTCGGTGTGGTTCATTTAGGAGACAGAATTCTCTTCATTTTGTTTTTTCAGCCCTCGTTCAAAATCACAGGTATCGATGACTCGATTCAGCACCATGTTTGCATCAAAGACTTCATAAATCTCTTGGTTCACTGCTGTCATCGATAACAAAATGACAGCGCCGTTGTCTCCTCCGCCTTCGATATGGGTCTCATCACCATTATTTGTAGAAAACGTTCCAGCTGGACGGGTTGAGACAAGCTTATTCGGGTCCGCTGAATCAAAAATAAGGTGATCGCCCTCGATGACAAGCGTTCGCGTTGGGCCAACGTGTCTGTGCGGCACACACTTTGATCCGCTATCGAATTTCATCAGCATGTCGACCAAGTCCCTTTTTTTATCAACATCGAGCACGTAATAATACAAGCCGTCGAAACCGGGAAATGGTCGCCAAGGTATAGATGTGGATAATGGCTGTGTGGCGCCAGTGCTCTTGGGAGGCATAGGGGGAAGCTACTTTCGAGTCGGTTTTTCTGCTCTAGATCGGTTCTTTGGGTAATCCTAGTATCTTTTCCGCAAGGATATTTTTTTGAATTTCGTCAGTCCCGCCGGCTATTGACTGAGCAGGGGTTGACAAGAGAACTTCTGCGATAAGGCCATCTCTGGGGGAGTCAGTGCCAACTAGCATGCCCTGTGCGCCGATGATCTTAGTGTGTGCGTAATGGCAAGCCTTCGCAGTTACGCTCATGTTCAGCTTCGCCACGGACCCTTCCGCTCCAGGCGGCTTTCCAGAAGCCCTGGCGTCTCTGGCTCGGCTGGTTGTCCATACTGCGACCTGTCGCAATGTCTCAACGGTGGATACTTCGGACCTTAAAAGTGGATTCGCACGCTGGTTCGTTCTCTGGATTTCGGGGACAATCAGATTAGCTCTACCTGCTCGTTGGGGATACCAACGGTAAGTAGAAAAGTACTCATCCGCCTCAGTTCGAGCCGTTTCAACAATTTGCCCAGCGTCATCCTTAAATCGAGGTCGTCTGGTTGCCACGCCGCTTCGTTCATGGGCAAGCGTTGACAGGGCTACTCTCCATCCTTCACTAACATCGCCAATCAGGTCATCTTTATGTACTCGTGCATCAGTCAGAAACACTTCGTTAAATGACGCGTGGCCGTTCATTTGACGCAACGGGCGCGTTTCTATTCCGTCTTGCTTCATCGGTATAACGAAATAAGAGATGCCGTGATGTTTAGTCGCATCCTGATCCGTGCGCGCTAGCAGAATTCCATAATCTGCCTTGTGCGCGCCCGAGTTCCATACCTTCTGACCATTTATGACCCACTCATCGCCATCTCGTTCAGCGCGCGTTTTCAAACCAGCGAGATCAGAGCCCGCCTCGGGCTCGCTAAAAAGCTGGCACCATTTATGTTCACCTGTCAGAATCGGCAAAAGAAATCGTTGCTTCTGCTCGTCAGTTGCCCAATCTAATAACGTAGGTGCGACAAGATACATACTGACGCCAGAGGCGACTCCGACCGCTCCGGCCTTAAAGAGTTCGTCGTTGACCATTCGGTCAGTGCTGCCTTGTAAACCTTTTCCGTACCAAGCTTTGGGCCATGATGGGCATGCCCATCCAGCCATTGCCAGTTTTGTCCTCCAGGAAATGAGATCACCATTAGGTTCCCAGTTCTCAGAGACCCAAGCCTTAAACCCTTCTCGGATTTGCTCCATGTCGATGTTTGAAGGATTCTCTTTAGGTCCCTTCTGTCTAATCATCTCTACCATTGATTCATATGAAGGAATTGATCAATATCTTTTCGTCGGCCAGGTTTGAACTCTTGTCCGATGGTGTAAGCGACTGGGCTCAAAGCGACTTGCTGGGTAGTGTCATAAGGAATGCCTAGGACTTCAGCGACGTCTCGTTCTCTTTGCAGGTGGACCGTAGTCCAGCAAGTGCCTAATCCACGTAATCTGGCTGCGAGCATGAAACTCCAAGCTGCCTGTATGACCGACCCCCATTTGAGAGCCTGCGTTCCAGCATCAGCTCCGTCGAGTCGCCCATCGATACAGGGCACGAAAATCGCAGGGACTTTCGGAAATGTTTCGGCCAAATGCCTGGCCGAACCCATCATGTTTAGGTAGTCGTGGCGGGATTCATCACTTGACTGTTGATTCGCAGAGGATTCGATATATTGATCAGACGCTAACTTAAGCCAGACTTCTCGATATATTTCACCTACTTGGTGGCATTGATCTCTGTCGTTCGAAACATAAAAGTGCCAGTCTTGCCGTAAAGATCCAGTTGGTGCTTGTAAGGCTATTTCCACGCATTCACGCAGTACTGCGGACCCAACGGTTCGTTCAAGATTAAGGCGTTTACGAACTGAGCGCGTGGTGGTTAAAAGTTCGTTGGCAGTTAAGTCCAGTTGCATGATTAAGTCTTTCGGTAAATAATCCTCGGCAGAAGATTGCAGCCTCCTGTCAACACGCACACTAACTCAAAGACGTCTCAAAGTTAATCAAAACTCTTTAGGGTCCTTAACTCTTCAGTACTTGACGCGAATTACTCATCGAATTGGCTTAGGGAAGTATCTAAGCCTGAAATTCGATGACAGCGGTACCGATTACACCAGTTCGACCATCCTCAGCAGTAATCACCAGATCAACTTCAACCGTTCTCGCTGAATCGTCTGTGTCAGTTACAGCGCCGCTCATAGTCACTTTGCTGTCGACTAAAAGTGTGCCTCGAAACACAGTGTCTATTTTCCGCACAGTGCAACCAGGTGCCCAGCGATGAATCATCGCAAGAAGCAGACTTTGGCTCATTATCCCAGGCACAATAGCTGCCGGAAAACCTTCTTTGCGCGCTGCTTCGTGGTCTACGAATCGCTCGAATACATGCTTGGCGGCGGTGCAGAATGCAGTAACTTTTAACATTGAGACGTCTGGAATCTCGCCTGGAAGATCATCTCCAAGTTCGACATCATCGTACGATAAAACTTTCACATCAGGCCTTCTTGATCATTTTCCAGTCAACAGTTGAGACTAACGCGCCGGTCTCATCTTTGAATTCCATTCGTTGTACGATAAATACCATGGTGCCGCTGCGACCGGTTTTATCAAAAATATCTGCGATCGTAGTAATAGCGCTAAGCGTAGCCCCTGCTCGTATTGGTAAATGGGCCGTGACTGTCTTACCCCCATCAATCCCGAAGCCGCCGCCGATCTGAGGGAAATTTTTCGGAAACAAACGTCCTGACATGCAGTGAGTCGTGAAGCTAGGGTGAGCCTGGAAATCTGAATGTAATGGGTCTATAAACCTTTCGTCGGTTTCTCCGCAAGCCAAAGCCCACTGGATCATTGCGTCCTTGTCAATGGTAAATTCTGCCCAATCAAATTCAACGCCGACCCATTCAGCTCGGGCTTCGGCGATATCTACGCTTCCAGACGACTCGGCCATATAATTCCTTTCAAATACCTGCAGTGCGAACGTAACACTTGAAGAGTATAAAACTATTAATTACGAAATATCGGTGCATAAGTAAATATCGCAGACCTCAGGGTAGTGGCCCAGTTTCGGTGGTTTGCTCAGTAGGTAAGTTAGGGCTCAGTAGTGGTGTTTTTTGGTTCTGGCCTTAGCGAAATCGGCCCAAATGAACCAGATTGGAGCTCTCCAACTAAACCTTCGACTGTCGTAATGCTGTCAGATTCGAATGTAGTGGCGCAGTAGCCGATTCGACTAACTACGTGGCTATCCGATCCGCCAAAACCTTTGTACCCATGTATCGCTGCCTGCTTGACTGATAGTTCGTCTTCACCGGGTATTGAACCACCATTAAAAACTTCGACAGTATGGACATCAGATATCGGACCAGAGAGTTCATAGTGCGAAAAAAGCCCGACGCGTTTTCGCCCTGGATGACAAGGAGCAGCGAAAGCACCGTTCTCTTTAGCGGCATTCAACACTGTTTGAATAGGAAGTCGTATGTTAGCGAAATCAAAACTATGCAATAAGTCTTCATTAACACCAAAAACTAAGACATGCCCATAGTCTGTCTCGACTTCGCTGGCTTTAAGGATTAAGAGGTTGTACTCATCTTCTAAAGCTCGATAATCTGATTCTGAGTCGTATTGTCTATGTTCAGTGAGCACAAACCCGTCTAGAGGGATTTCTTTTTTTCGAATCCACTTACAGTAATTTTCTACCTTTGCGCGACCATCATCAGATTTGATCGAGTGCGTATGTAAATCAAGGATCATAAGACTAGAAGGTTCCTAAGATAAAGTGAATACTGGGACAGCGAAGGACTCAGTGTCAGGTCGTTCCTGGGTAACGAACTTGACCATCACTTCTGCTCCTACCGAAACGTCGTATGGTTCGCAGTCCACAATATTTGTAAGTATTCGCGAACCTTCTTCTAAGTCCACATAGGCAAGAACATACGGACACGCTTTGGCGAAGCCTTTAGCTTGATTCTGTTCAGTTACCGTATACGTGTAAACCGTTCCTTTTCCAGAGGCCACAAAGTGCTCGAGATTGGATGCATCTAAACAGTTGACGCATATGCCCCTTGGTCGATGTTGGACAATTTGACACTTGTTGCAGCGCTGGAGAACCAGCTCATCGCGACCAGTGCCCTCCCAATAGCCGAGCGATTCGAAAGAAGCGTAAGGTAGAGGGTGTTCTATGTTGCTCATTGCGTCACTCCTAATATCAAAGTAGCTCCACTATGTTTGTCGCCGATGGTGCCACCAGTTCCATGAGCTAAGGCGGTTTCTGGACTGTCAAGCTGTCGCTCCCCACATTCTCCTCGGAGTTGTTTAACAGCCTCAATGATCAAGAATATTCCACGCATGCCAGGATGGTTAGAGGATAAGCCACCTCCATCTGGGTTGACCGGTAACGTGCCTTTAAGTCCTATGTTCCCACCGGTTACAAAATTGCCACCTTCACCTGCTTTGCAGAAACCAAGATTCTCCAACGTTGCTAAAACCGTGATAGTGAAAGAGTCATAAATCATCGCCAGATCGATATCCGAGCGTTTCAAACCAGCCATCGCAAACGCCTGATTACCTGACTGCTTTGCAGCGATGGTCAGAAGGTCAGTGTCTCCAACTCCCTGGTGTTGTACTGCCTCACCACAGCCTAGAATCTGAATCGGCTTACTTCGGAGATCCCGAGCCCGTTCGAGACTAGTCACAACCACGGCACCTCCACCATCGCTAATAATGCAGCAATCAAGTAAATGCAAAGGGCTTGAAATTAATCGACTCGACAAAACATCGTCGACAGTAATAAGTTTTCGCATTTTTGCAAGTGGGTTTAAGGACGCATGGTGGCGCATCGTCACGGCTATTTCAGCTAGTTGCTCGCTGGTCGTGCCATATTTTTTCATGTGGAGGTTGGCATACATTGCGTAGCTACCGACTGTGGTCATGCCATAAGGGACTGTAAAGGCAGTTTCGGGGTTGCGGCTGCCGCTAGAGCCACCAGTTCCAATTGCCATAGCATTTGATGCAGCGGTTGATCCATAAAGCACTAATGCAACGTCACATAACCCAGCGTTAATAGCGGCTGCAGCGTGGTTTACATGAGAAACAAACGAGGAACCACCAATGTTGGAACCATCAATATGGCTTGGGCGAATATTTAAGTACTCAGCGAGGTCTACTATTCCCATCATTCCCATAGTCATGGAAGCACCAAATAGACCATCAACATCAGCAAGGGCAAGTCCTGAGTCATCTAGCGCCCCTTTTGCGCATTCGGCCATAATTTGGAACTCAGTTTTGTCGGGCGAAAATCTACTTTCATGTTCGTAGACGCCAGCTATCGCAATGTTGGTAGGGAATTGGTTACTAGTCATGTTGAAGCACTTACGTTCGAGCAGAAATTCGTTACAGCGTCCGCTAACTGATCTGGAGCCTCGTAAAGAAGTCTGCGGCCTGAGTCGCTGATAGTTGATATTTCACATTTAGCTAAAGATAGGGCAAGGCTGTTGGTCGTGACAGTTTGCGTTTCTTCCGTGTGGTCGCCGATCAAAAGCAGTACCGGACACGTGATACGAGAAAGCGCGTTTTCGCCGTCCCAATTAGAAAGGGCGCGAAGGTCTTCGACAGTAGTCCGAGGGTCAGTCTTCACCCATTCGGTGAAAGACTTAGTCTTGGCCTCAACAGATACATTTGGGCTATAGCCAGATTGGTCAAATTGGCGTCTCGCTTTCCCACTTGTGATTGCCTCGAGTTCGCTAATGCTTGCGCTTAGATCATAGTCACGATCTAAATCGCCAAACGCCACTATCCCGTGGACGTCAATGTTTCCGCGAGCTGCAATTTCGAAGGCAAGCGCCGCTCCGAGGCCATCGCCGACCAGAATGACACGTTTAGCTGCCAACTCAACGCACAGCTGCTCAGCATGCTCAGCCATTAGCTCAAGGGACCCAAGGCTATCCAGCCCGGCCGACCTAGCATGGCCTGGTTGGTCGTACGCGACTGGAGTGTGCGAAGCCGAAAGTTGGTCTAAAACCTCGGAGAACGCATTACCATTGCCGCCTGCATCATGGAGACATAAGATAATTTCTCCAGATGAGTGCTCTGGAGGCTCGCCTGGAAGAGTGGAAATACCACGATGGTGCACCATCGTGGCCTTGTCAGTTATTTGCAAATATTTTCTGGGCACGTCAGGACGGTAACCGACATCCAATCATTCTGCTTGCATTTTCGCTCGGAACTAACAGTTAATTTTCGCCAAGCGGATACAACTAGGAAGCTTCAGCGGATGCTTTGATACCCTGAAGGGTCGCACGCATGCCTTCACCGACTGCGGCTTTCCGATTAGCTAGCTGGCGATCGGTTAGCGATCGTAAACTCACAGGTAACAAGATAATTTCCCAAGTCTCAGTCAACTCTGAAGAGCCTTGTTCGAGTTCTACTATTTTATAGCCCCACCTTACAAAGGGGCCTTCTTCATTATCTGGGTCAACGATAAATTCAAAGTGTTCATTGACATCGGCCTTTGAGACGCGAATATCAACTGTCCATTCAAAGTCACCCATCTTATTGTTCCCCGAGAACTTAGAGTTAACTGCTCCTGGATCGCCTTCGATCCACTCGCCCCCTATATTTTCAGTGCTCCATTCGCCCATCCTCGAAAGATTGCTAACAAGCGAATAAACAACTTCCGGGTTTGCTTTGATGTTTACTGAATGGCTTTGGCGCATGTCTGGAGCAGTCATGAAGTTATGTTACACAAAAACTATTCACATTAACTGTGATCTCGGGAGTCAATAGCCCACTTGTAGCCGGAATATTTCGGCTGATCAATAGACACCTGATTTACAACGCTTTGCCTCAGATATCGGCACAATGCAGGATCAGTTAAGTCAACGCTCGCCTTTCTCAGGTTTCGCACTAACCGCCATCGTAAATCACCCAGTTCATCAGTTTCAGCAGCGCTAAGAAGATTTGAAAGCAAGTCACGTTCATGAAGTCGAATTTCGGATCCTTGCTGAAGGTCTCGTAGAACTATCTCCAAAGAATTTCCAGCTACTCTTGCCAAGAACGAAGTCCTTCCAGTTGTTTCGTTCATCACGTCTCCATGTAAGAAATCTCTAACGCTTTCGAGAAGTTCTTCGATCGTGGGCATGTCATATTGATCTAGCTGGTTTGCAGCAGCAATTTCTTCTATGGGCCCCGGCAAAAGCAAATTAACGCAGTCAATCTGACACTCAGAAGATCTACGAGCAATCGCTGGTCTTTCAACTGTAGCGTCTGGGCCTGTTCGGTAGTGGTCAGCCATGCCTAGGCATCCGACTGCCCACCAAAACGAGCCGAAGACCTCCCAATATTTCACGTGATTAGGGTCTACTTTGTAGCCGCTTTGTGATTCATAGCCATCGAATAGGTCTTGATACTCTCCAAAACCACCTACTGGTAAATGTCGATTACCAAACCGCCATGAATTAGTGCATATCCAACCGAGGTCTCGCATCGGATCGCCTATGTGAGCGGTTTCCCAATCTAATACAGCAGTTAGCCCCGTGGTCTCGTCAACCATTATGTTTCCGTTACGGAAATCATTATGAACTAAACATGACCTGTCGGCGGCGGGTGCATTAGCTAACAACCATTGAGCGGTGTAGTCAATCATTGGTTGGGGGGTGTTCCAAGCTCGGTACCTATCCCAGGTTTCATTGACGTACTCAGCTGGTGAAAGGGTCTTGAGAAGTAGGTTCAGACCGGTGGCTTCGGTGTCTATAGCGTGTATTTTGGCGAGCTCTTGTCCACACTGAAATGCTAGATTATTTCTGATGGCGCCAAGCTCTGGAGCTCTTGCGATTCGCGCTCCAAGAGTTTCGCCTTCGAGCCATTCCATGATGAATCCAACACCAATTCCGTCATCTGCTGTTAAGACGTAGAATACCTCAGGCTCAGATACGCCTTGAGCTCTAGCTACCTTCATAAGAACGGCCTCAGTATCAAGTCCTACAGCAGATGGTGTTTCTCTATTCACACCTCCAGAGCCTCTTCGCAGACAGAGGTATCGCTCACCCACGTCAGAATCGATAGTTATTCGGTATGTCTCCATGCTGGCGCCACCAGATAGGCGCTCTAGATTAAGAAGATCTTTACAATCCGGTATTTTAGACGTAAGCACCGATCGCAGTGGTTCGAAGAATTCTATGTTGCTCATGCGATTATTTTGTTTCCTTTTGCTGTGAACCGAAAATAGTTGGTGCGCCTTGGCGAGACCAGTCGGGTGCTCCATGCATCGCTCGTCCTCCGATTTCAAGTGTCTGGCGTGGGCTTCCACCGATTATGGTTCCACTTTTGGCGCCGGTAACACCATTTGCTCCTATCCCCGAAATCGGATAAGAGCCTTCTGCTGAATATGTTTGCAGTAACAAGGGTCGTGTCCGATTGCCGGTGTTCGGCATCGAGCCGTGTATCAGACAGCAATTGTGTATCGTTGCTGACCCGGCGGAACCTTGTAGCCACTTGACTTTATCCATGTCCAGCGTCTTCACGACTTGGTCGTTGAGCGCGCCAGCCCAACTACCGTCCGTTGCGTAGAGATCATGTAGGGGACCGTTATGGCTTCCGGGGAGCACTCCCATGGGTCCCATTTCCTGGCTCACATCATCCAAGTAGATACCTATAGTTAAAGGCGTGAAGTCGGTATGTGGCCAGAATTGAATATCTTGATGCCACTTTACTTCTTCGCCTCCGTCGGCCCATTTGAAGTTGAGTTTCGAATGGTGAAAGCGAACTGGACTTCCTAATAATTCGATAGCGAGTTGAGCTGCGGGGCCTGCCAAGGCAAACTCCTCGAAGACTGCGTGATTGTCAACGGGGCTGTTAAGCCTTCGGATTCGTGGTTCATCCGCTGTGTGGTTGGGTTCTACGTCAAAAAGTTTGCCGGACCCTGTGACAGTGCGACTGAGCTCTACGAATTCTTGTGCGGTAGCTTGCAGCAAACGAAGCCACTCTTCAGATAAGAAAGAGTCAAGAGAGAGGTACCCAAGTTCAACATACTTAGATTTATCTGCATCTGTTAAAACTCTGGTTGAGTCACCGGTTTGCATATCGCAAGGTTAGCGCTTAGCTCGCTTTCGTGTCAGGCTGTGCCCGTAAGGTGAGGTCATGAATACTAATTTAGTTATTACTGGTGGTCGGCTTGTTGACGGCACCACAGATAAGCACCTCGACATTGGTATTGCCGATGGTCGAATTGTTGAGCTAGCTCAACCCGGAGAATTAGCTCTGCAGGGCGAGGTAATCGATGCTGATGGTGCATATGTGATGCCGGGTCTAGTGGATATTCAAGTGCACTTTCGGACTCCGGGAGGAGAAGAAAGTGAAGATATACAAAGCGGTGCACAAGGAGCGGCACTTGGAGGCGTGACAGCCTGTGTCATGATGCCTAATACGGTGCCGACAATTGATAATGTTGCGATAGTCGAAGACGTAAGGGCGTTATCGCTGGGCGCTCCTTGTGACGTTCATAGTTCGGCTGCAATCACCGTTAATCGTGAAGGGGAGAGGCTGGTAAACTTCAAGGAACTTTATGGGGTGGGTGTACGCGTCTTCACAGATGACGGTTGGGTAGTAGATAGCGAGGCCCTAATGCGTCAGGCGTTCCTCGACATTCGTGATTTGCCTGATGCAGTGCTTAGTCAACACGCCGAAGAATCGCAGATGGTCGAAGGTGGTCTTATTAACGAAGGCGTTGTTTCGCGCCGGTTAGGTCTGAAGGGTCGGCCTAGAGAAGCTGAAGCGCTAATAGTTAAACGCGATATCGATCTAGCGCGTGAGACGAATGGGCGATACCACGTCTTGCATATGTCTACGCTGATGGCCCTAGAACATGTTATTGCTGCAAAATTGGAAGGACTTCGAGTCACCGCCGAGGTAACGCCACAGCATTTAGTTTTGACTGAAGATGATGTTGAGCGACTTGGGACTTCGGGCAAGATGAATCCTCCGTTGCGTTTACTGGAGGATGTTGAAGCTCTAAGAGCTGGTTTGATCTGTGGTGACGTTGATGCTGTCGCTACAGATCACGCTCCACATCATCCAGAACTGAAAGGGACGTCATTGGTTACTGCGGCACCCGGAATGTTGGGCGTTGAAACTATGGCTTCGGTTATTTGGTCTGAGTTTGTTGAGACCGGCTTGATGTCGCCAACCGATTTTGTTAAGAGACTTTCATCTAACCCGGCCAAGATAGCGGGAATCAAAGATCACGGCAATCAGGTCAAAGTAGGGTCAATAGCCAATCTAGCTGTGTTTGACCCAACACAAAGCTGGACTGTTAGAGGAGCGGACTTAGTCAGCAAAAGCATAAACACACCATGGGAAGGTAGATCCTTTGCCGGTAGAATTCGGCACACTGTCCTTGCCGGAAGGCCCGTCGTTATAGATTCGTCTCTAGTTTCGTAAGTTGTTGAGCTAATTCTGCATAAGCACTTTCACCTACGAGCGCTGTGAGTTCCGCAGCGAGAGAAATGAACACAGGCTGCTCACCTGTAAACGATTCTGGAGCTTCAGCTTTTTCACTGCAACACCAGCCAATCGAATCGCCACCATCACCCCAGTCGGACCTACTCCAAGGGCGTAAAATTGGTTGCACGTCTGAACGATCGACTTTAAGTGGCAGCTGCCAGCACACCGAGGGCTTGTAGTCCATTGGTCTTTCGCCTTCAGAAATGGCTGCCAGATGCAACGCACAACCGGCTCCGCCAACAAAATCCGGATGATTTAAAAATATGCAGGCATTTCGCTCCAAGCGAGTAGCCGTATTTTTGGCATTTAAAACTCCATCTTTAGCAGCAAGGTGGTTTTGGAAGTACTCACTTGGGAGGGATCTTCCGATAGCCGTTATTAACATAGCTTCCTCTACATCAAGCATTTGTGCTCCTACGGAACAACACCCGAGCCCCGCTTCCGGATCAGGTTCTTGGTTAATACCTTTACAGCCGTTGCCCCAGATACATTTCCAAGACGACTGTAAAAACTCGACATCTATCATCCATACTTCTTCATCGACGGTCAAACTGATGGTTTTGAGATCTTTCATTCGTCCTCCGTGCATAAGAACCGATAGTCTTAGTTTGTTTTTAAACCGTATGTAGGGGACTAGCGTGACCTTTAAGTTGGCAAATGTAAAGAATCGGGCGAGCTTGGTTGTTGAGGGTTTAGTCTTTGACCTAGAGAAAGCCTCAAATGGCAGCTTTACCAGCAATGTAATGGATGCTATTGCGCGACATAAAGACCTGCACTCTATCTCTGAAAGCCTCATAGCCGAATCAGCTGACGCGAAACTAGCAGAAGCCGAGCTAGGGGCGCCTGTTCCGCGTCCCAGAAACTCATTCGGAGTGGGCCTCAATTATCGAGATCATGCGGCCGAGTCATCCATGGAACTACCGCCGGTTCCAGTCGTGTTCTCAAAATATCCGTCATGCATTAACGGACCATTTAATGCAATCGATCTTCGAACTACTAGCGCTGACTACGAAGCCGAGTTAGTGGTAGTGATCGGTTCGACCACGAGAGATATCAAGCCGAATCGAGCATGGGAACATGTAGCCGGAATTATGTGTGGTCAAGATATTTCAGATCGTGGGCTACAAATGGCTGCGAAACCACCACATTTTGGCCTTGGTAAATCACGTGACACCTATGGTCCGACGGGACCCCTGTTGGTATCTACCGACGTCGTAGCTAATCCCGATGACCTAAAGATTACGTGTTCAGTAAACGGTGAGGTGAGACAAGCTGACCGAACAAGCAACATGGTGTTTGACGTCTCGTATTTAATCAGCTACCTCTCAAACGTTTTGACGCTTGAGGCCGGCGACATAATATTTACTGGCACGCCTGCAGGCGTCGGTGCAGCTAATGGCCGCTTTCTGAAACCAGGCGATGAAGTAGTGACCGAAATTGAGGGCATTGGCTTGATGAGAAATAATTGTATTTAGGACCTTTGGGTTCGTGTTTTACGGTAATTTCCAAAGCTTAGGTACTGGACTATTGAGTTCAAAGAAGTGGTTGGTTAGCCGTGTCGAAAAATAGTAATAATGTGGGCGTTGTCTCAGTTGTGCTTGTAGCTGGTTGCATCGTCACCGGGATCTCATTGGGCGTTCGTGCCACCATGGGAATTTATCTTGATCCGATAACAAGTGATCTCGGAGTCGGCTCAGGGTCTTTTGGACTTGCGATAGCTATTCAAAATATTGTGTGGGGCTTCGGTCAGCCAATCGCTGGCGGACTAGCGGACCGTTTCGGAACTGCGAGGGTCCTGGTCGCAGGTGCCATTTTGTATGCCTTCGGGTTGCTAGTAGCTAAGGAGGCGGAATCAGTCACTGCTTTAAATCTTGGTTTAGGGCTTCTAATGGGACTAGGGCTGGCAGGTTTGAGTTTTAGCGTCATACTTGCGGCTATCGGACGCAGTGTCTCGGACAACAAGCGTGCCCTTGCAATGGCAACCGTTACGGCCTGTGGATCTCTTGGGCAATTTGTGATGGTCCCTCTGAGCCAGGTATTAATCGATAGCTTTGGATGGAGGCAGAGCCTCATTACCGGGATCGTCCTTGTGTGCGTTGCAGGTTTTGCTGCCAGGCCATTGCGAAGCTCACAATCGGCAATCGGCAATGATGGTAATGAGCCCTTAACAATTGTTTTAAAAAATGCCTTCGGCCACAAGAGTTACCTGTTGCTGCTTGCCGGATTCTTCGTGTGCGGTTTTCACGTGACGTTTATTGGAGTTCATTTACCAAAATATCTAGAAGACGTTGGCCAAACTACGCAGATTGCGGCGCTTGCCTTAGCAACAATCGGGCTTTTTAACATAGGAGGTACTATTGCTATTGGAGCGCTCAGCGGCACTTACGGGAACACAAGACTCCTAAGTACTTTGTACCTTGTTCGAGGCATAGTATTTGGACTTATAGCCATTTTGCCTATGAGCCCAGTTCTCGCACTGGCTTCGGCCGCAGTAATAGGGATCGTTTGGTTGTCTACGGTTCCCTTAACGTCGGCGATAGTTCTTAAACAGTTTGGCCCAACAAATGCAGGAACGCTTTTTGGCTTTGTGTTTTTGTCTCATCAAATAGGTGCATTCATTGGGACATATGGCGCCGGACTTGTGAGAGATGCTGTCGGCTCGTATCAACTATTTTGGTGGGTCTCCTCGGCCCTAGGGTTTGGCGCGGCATTAATTCATCTATACATAGACGAATCACCGTTTCAGAAAGTTGGGGATAGTGGAGAAACCACTGATGTGGCTCCTAGCTGACAGGTCTGAAATAGTAATCGTCTAGGACAAAAGGGCGCTAATTTACTAACTTGCCCAGAGCAATAGGAGGCAGCCGAGCGTCTTTAATTAAGAGCTATGCAGCGGCCAATCAGAAACAGACTTCAGATGTAGACCTGTTTACCAAGCTCCGCGCTCACGCAAGCCCTCGAGCTCTTCCCAGCCGAAACCTGCTTCGACAAGCACGATTTCTGTATCTTGACCGAGCTCTGGAACCTCGGTTCCGTAACGAGTTGGCGTATCGGACAACTGTATAGGACAGCCCACAACGTTCACATTGCCCCAATCAGGGTGATCTATTTCGGCTATATACCCATTTGCGTAAGACTGCGGATCTGCGGTCACCTGATCATGTGACCGCACCGGAGCAAACCGCTGACCTTCGTTTCCTAATCGTTCTGACCACTCATCTGTAGTCCGTTGGGCAAAAATTTCAATAAAATCAGCGCGCATTAGCGCAGAGATTTCTTTTGTCACCCAATAAGTCGCATACGTAGGATGGTTAACCCAGTCGGGACGTTCAATAGCTTTGCACATGCCTTCCCAGAGGTGTTCAGGGCAGCCCGCAATAGCAATTGCCCCGTCGCTAGTAGGCCACACCCCATACAACGCGTGTACCAACGGGTGTCCACCATTAGACCGTCCGGCCAGCTCGCCTGTCAGGAAGTAGTGCGTGTATTCGGGTGCTTGCATCCAAATTTGTCCACCCAAAAGGCTTACATCGACTCGTTGACCTCTGCCAGTTCGCTCTCGAGCGAACAGTGCGGCGAGAATCCCAGTTTGTAAATTTTGTGAGCCACAGTGATCCGCTAGCAAGGACGCAACCGTATTAACTGGTTCTCCATCATTTCCGATGCCCGAGATAACTCCGCCGTAAGCTTCGCCAGCAATATCAGCACCCTCGCGTAAGGCATCTGGCCCAGTTGGGCCCAGAAAACTACCAGCAGCCCAAATTATTCGTGGATTCACTTTCGATAGGTCATCGTAACCCAAGCCCCAACCTTCGAGAGTTCCAGGTTGAAAATTGGAAACCACAACGTCCGAAGTTTCAACTAGTTTCAGAAATGCTTCCTTACCTCCGTCTGTCCGCAAATCTAAGGCGACCGACCGTTTCCCTCGGTTGCAGGCCACAAAGAATACGGAAACCCCAAGTTCATCGATAACGCCCACGTGTCTACCCATGTCGCCGACTTCCGGTAACTCAATTTTTAAAACTTCTGCCCCAAGGCCATGTAACATCGCCGCAGCCTGAGGTCCTTGTACCAAGGTCGAAAGGTCAAGGACACGTATACCATCAAGCGCACCAGACATTAAACACTCCTAATCACTTTGAATTGACGAAACATCACAAATATATATTCCGATACTGTACTCAACGATTAAACATTTATTAAGGCATCAATGGAAATACGAAAGCCAACAGCAGCAATTATCGTGAATCCGGTTTCGGGTAAAGGCCAGGCCGAGGCAGTGGGTGTTGCGATTAATGAGTATGCCTCATCGATCGGTTATAGCACTGTCGTATGTATCCCGGATTCCAAAAAAGAGGCTCTACTCGAAACGAGACGCTTGGCAAGAGAAACCGATCGAGTCGTGGTTGTAGGCGGCGATGGGATGGTGCATCTCGGCTTCAACGCGTGTGCACAACAACAAGCAGTATTAGGTGTCGTGCCTACAGGAACCGGTAATGACTTCGCCAGAGCACTCGGAATTCCGGCTGACCCTGGTGTTGCTACAAAGGTAGCTTTTGGTGACGTGCGGTCCATGAGTGGTCTTAAAGCTAGCGACGCGGTCGGTAATTCAGTGTGGATCGCAACGGTTGCAACAGCAGGGTTTTCGGTCGCAGTAAACAACAGAGCATCAAAGATGATTCGTCCCAAAGGCTCCAGCAAGTACACTTTGGCATCAATTCAAGAAAGCGTAAAGCTTGGGGCTTGGAATGCCGATTACATAATTGATGGGAAGCGACATAAAGCAGAGGTGCTTATGATCGCTGTGGCAAACACATCGACTTTCGGTGGCGGCATGAAAATTGCGCCCGACGCAGACCCTTTCAGCGACGAATTCTCATTAGTGATTATTGGAAAAACCAACCGACGCACATTTTTGAGACTACTCCCTAAAGTTTTCTCCGGTGCTCACGTCGATCATCCAGCCGTGACTACAATGCTTGCAACATCGTTGGAACTTGAAATCCGTAGAGCAGAAGTCTTGCAAGAAGTACAAGGTGACGGCGAAAGACTCGAAACTATTATGACGAAGTTTGAGCTGGTTCCGAATGTTGTAAAATTAGCCTGTAATAATTAAGTCATTCCGCTTTACACATGAAAGAATAGTGGTTAATGGAATCGATCAGTGAGTTAAATTCGACAGAAGTCACCGATTCTGATGATGTACGAACCTTTAGTTTTTCGATGATTATTTCAGCGGTGCGATGTGCGTTAACTTATGTAGTATTTCCGTTCATCGCTCCAACTCTTGGCTTCAGCAGCGGTGTTGGTCCATGGGTCGGTGTGCCGCTATCAATTGTAGGAATCGCTGCGAATACTCTTAGTATCTCCAGATTCTGGAAGAACAATCATCGCTGGAAATGGCAAATATCGACTTTGAACGTAGGCGTAATAATCCTGCTGAGTGTTCTGTTGGTGAATGACATCACCTAACTTACTTACCAGAAAACTAAAGTAATTAATTTAGTTGCTCGTGTCTTCAAGTTCGATATCAGCTATTGAGGTGCTCAACCATGAGCAGGTTGCTTCGATTTGGTTGAAGGTGAAGATGTGCAGGCCCGCAATGTTTAGGGTCTGAAGTTTTGATGCGAGAGGATCTAAAAGTTCGTTTGGGTCGTATCCACCGGGAGCGATCATTCGACGTAAGGATGCCCTGTTTTTTTTGAGGAACCGGACAGAATTTCCGATTCCAAGTCTCGTTCCCATAGCAAATAGTTTGCTTCGGTCTACCGGACCCGGAATGCCGAGATGAACTGGCAACTGAAACCCGTAAGACCGTTCAGTTCTCAACCATGACTCAACTTTTTTAGGGTTAAAGCACATTTGTGTGGATGCATGACCGGCAATGGAAAAGCGCCGTAAAAGATCCTCTTTTTGTTTTAAAGCAAGGGTCAATACTGCATCGTCTATCTCGCTGTGCCCGTCTGGATAACAGCCAAACCCTATACGAGAAATTTGGTGTCGATTATTCAGCAAGCAGCTAAGTAATTGAATACTGTCGGTAAAATCTCCAGATGAATCGGGGGAGTCGCCACCGATAAGAAATATCTCACGTCGCTTCAACCCGTTGAGACGTGAGATTATCTCCTCAAAGTGAGCTTCAGACTTCACTAGGCGCGCAGCGATATGCGGAACCGGGTCATGGCCCTCGTCTAATAGCAATTCAGTTAGATCAAGCGTTGCATCTATGCCCTTTGCCGGAGATGCTGTCACCGAGATTGCTGAGCCTGCCGGCAAAAACTTAACTTGTGGGTAAAGGTTATTGAGTGGGATGAGCTCTAAGCGTGCATTATTGAGCACGGATAGCAACAAGGCTTTCCCTGACGCACTTTTCGCTCGCTGTGGTTTCTTTTTTACGATCCTCATCAACTCAACCCAATTGTATTCCCATCAGAGTCAATATCTATGTGTTTGGCAGCCGGGTCCCTTCCTAAACCTGGCATTGTTCGTACATCGCCACAGATTGGATAAATGAAACCAGCACCTGCAGCAGCGCGAACTTCACGAACAGGAAGCACCCAATCAGAAGGGGCACCCTTCAACAGGGGATTTGAAGATATCGACAAGTGAGTTTTAGCTATGCAGACGGGCAACGTACCTAAACCGATACTTTCGTAACGCTCGATTTCCCTGGTGGCGCGCGGCGAAACCTCTATGGAAGATGCCCCATAGATTTCTGTAGCCACAGTCCGTATTTTCTCAGTGATTGATAATGTTTCGGGGTATAGCAATCTAAATGTGCTCGGTTCATTTGCTGCATCAGATACGGCTTCAGCCAGATCAATTGCGCCCGCTCCTCCATTCGCGAAATGTGTGCACTGAGACGAACGGACACCATAGTCATTGGCGATTTGAGCAATCGCTTCGAGATCTGACTTATGGTCCTCAGGGAACGCGTTAATCGCTACAACAGGTGTCACGCCATGGCTAAGTATATTTTCTATCTGCTTTCTGAGGTTTGAGCCACCTTCAAATACTTCCCTAGGGTTTTCTTCGAGGAGCAATGAAGGTAACGGCCGGCCAGCGACCACCCGATGTTTTCCGGAGTGGACCTTAAGACCTCGCACTGTTGCAACCAGCACAGCGGCGTCAGGTTTCAAACCAGAGTAACGACATTTAATATTGAAGAACCTCTCAGCCCCCATGTCCGCACCAAAGCCAGCCTCGGTCAGCAAGTAATCACCACTGTGTATGCCAATCTGGTCGGCTACGATAGAAGAGTTGCCTGTTGCTATATTGCCGAATGGGCCAGTATGCACAAGTGCAGGCGTACCTTCGAGGGTCTGCATCAAATTTGGCTTCAGGGCCTCCTTCAATAAAACTGTCATAGAGCCTGCCGCTCCTAAATCGTCAGCCGTTACTGGGTCACCTGATTTCGTGTAACCCACAATGATACGACCTAGTCGAATCCGAAGATCTTGTAAGCCCGTGGTCAATGCTAAGGCAGCCATAACCTCGGACGCTGCAGTTATATCAAATCCAGTTTCACGGGGTACTCCGTCGAGCCTTCCCCCTAACCCAATAGTAATGTTGCGTAATGCTCGTTCGTTGACGTCGATAACACGACGCCATGTGATATTGTGAATGTCAAGATTGAGTTCGTTGCCGTGGAATATGTGAGCATCGACCAAAGCTGCGCACATATTGTGAGCAGCAGTTACCGCGTGCATATCACCCGTCAGATGTAAATTGAATAGTTCCATCGGTACGACTTGACTGTAGCCACCCCCAGCAGCGCCACCCTTAATCCCAAAAGTAGGGCCCATAGAAGGTTGCCGGATCGAAATTGTTGCGCGTTTCCCAAGATGGGAAAAAGCTTGGCCCAAACCTACGGTTGTCGTAGTTTTGCCTTCACCTAATGGAGTTGGCGTGATTGCTGAAACAACGACATACTTGCTGAGTGGTAAGTCGCTCATCAGATCACGTGCACTCAAGTCAATTTTTGCTGCGCCACGACCGTACATTTCGATGCACTCGCTAGGGATACCTGCATCATCAGCTACAGAAAGCAATGGCCTTAACTTAGCTCCGTTAGCTATCTCGAGATCGCTGGGAATACCCACGACTAACACCACCTTAATTTGATCAAAGAGTACTTGAGAACTCCTATGGTTGCAGACCACTGGTTTACAACACTTTTCTCTTGGTAACGCCGTCAATAAAATAGGCGGCAAGTTGTATTTTTGCGTGCAAAACGTTAGGAGCAAATAAATAACCCCTGCTAACGTAAAGCTCACTAAATCTAACGATGGCATGTTGCCCTCGCTGATGGGCTACACGATGGCTCATTGAGATTTGTATGTAGGCACTGACCCTGAGGAGAAGACGTGAGTAACTTCCCGACCACTGCTAGGTGCGTAGTAATCGGAGCTGGCATTGTTGGTAATTGCCTAGTTGGCCATTTGAGCGATATGGGATGGGATGACATTGTATTAATCGACAAGGGTCCACTTCCAAACCCGGGCGGATCCACTGGCCACGCTTCCAATTTTATTTTTCCTGTAGACCACTCAAAAGAGATTGTTGATCTCACATTAGAAAGCCAGCGTCAATATGGCGCGTTGGGGATGCAAAACACATGTGGCGGTGTTGAGGTCGCACGCTCAGAAGAACGTATGGAAGAATTTAGGCGGCGCATGACGTCGGCAAAGTGCTGGGGGATTGAATCGTCGTTAATGACACCGGCCGAAGTTAAGGAACTGGTCCCATTTATAAATGAAGAGGTTATTCTCGGTGGATTTTACACCCCTTCAGTTTCAGCAGTGGATTCTTTAGAAACTGGTACTCAAATGCGGAAGAGAGCACAAGAGGCCGGCCATCTGAAAGTTTTGACAAATACTGAAGTGCTCGACATTGAAACAATTGAGACTTCACACGGTAAGGCTATAAGCGCAGTAGTTACCGAAGATGGAACAATTAGCTGCGAAACGGTTGTTATCGCGTCAGGTGTGTGGAGCCCAAAATTAGCAGCGATGGCGGGCGCAACAATTCCATTGACCCCGGCTGTCCATCAGATGGCCGACGTTGGACCATTTGACGTGCTCGTGGAAACGAATCAGGAGCTGGCCTACCCGATCGTTAGAGACATGGACACGTTCTGTTACGAGCGACAATCGTCCGGGTCCATGGAGGTCGGTTCATACGGACATCGGCCAATTTTGCATCGGGTGGACGATATTCCTTCGAACGACGAAGCCGCGCTCAGTCCCACGGAGATGCCTTTCACGCCTGACGATTTCGACCAACAGATGGAAGAAGCGATCGAGCTGATGGATTTTCTAGGCGATGGTGAAATCAAATACGCCATAAATGGCTTGTTGTCACTAACACCAGACGCTAACCCAGTTCTAGGCCCGACTATCGAAGTTGAGAATCTGTGGGCAGCTGCAGCCGTTTGGGTGAAAGAGGGCCCAGGAGTAGGAAAGCTACTTGCCGAGTGGATGACTTACGGCTATCCCGAGTTAACCGATCCACATGGAACTGATGTGTCTAGGTTCTATCCGCAACAACGAAATGTAAACCATATAGAGGCTCGAGCAGATGAGCATTTTAACAAAACCTATGGAATCGTTCACCCGCGCGAACAATGGAACTCCCGCCGGAACATAACAGTCGGGCCTGTAAAGTCGCGCACAGATGATTTAGGAGCTTTTTATTTTGAGGCTGGTGGTTGGGAACGCCCGCATTGGTACCAGTCCAACAGCGATCTACTCGCAAATTACGACGTACCTCAACGAACGCATGAATGGGATGCGCGATGGTGGAGCCCACTATCTGATGCCGAGCATTTACATATGCGTGAGAACGCAGGACTAGTTGATCTATCGGCGTTTCAAATTTTTGAGGCTAGCGGGATAGGAGCTCTCGAGTATGTAGAGAAAATGGTCGTAAATAAATGTGATGTTCCAGTAGGTAAGTCGATCTACACCCCAGTCCTTAATGAATCCGGCGGTTTTAGGTCAGATCTGACAATCGTGAGACTCCAAGAGAACTTATTCCGCATTATTACTGGGGCATTTGATGGAGCGCGCGACGAGTATTGGTTTCGCTCGCATCTACCCGCAGATGCATCAGTCAATTTAGAAAACAAAACCAACGCAATTTGCACTTTTGGTGTATGGGGTCCAAAGGCAGTGGCCCTTCTTTCAAGGGTTACCGAGTCAAAGCTCGATCAAGATAATTTTCCATACGGTACAAGTCAATCTTTACTAGTGGAAGGGTTACCGGTAGACATGCTTAGGATTTCATACGTCGGCGATGCTGGCTTCGAAATTTACACTGGCACTCAACACGGGTTGGCTCTTTGGGACGCCTTATGGGAAGCAGGCAAAGATTACAACTTACGCCCTATCGGAGCAGCTGTCTACGGAACGAGTGGTCGTCTCGAAAAAGGGTACAGACTAATGGGGTCGGAGTTGGAGAACGAATATAACCCTGTCGAAGCAGGTCTTGATAGAAATAAAGTCAAAGCAGCCGACTTCATAGGTAAGACGGCTTACGTAAAAGCACGGGCAGTTAAACAAGTAGCGCAACTGTGTGCGCTAACGATGGACAGCAACAAATGCTCGGCCGGATATGAACGGTTTCCTACCGGATCGGGCAACGAGCCTATATTGACCTTAGATGGTGATCGAATCTTAGATGATAAGGGCCGTATCAGTCGAGTGACCACAGCGGGAAGCGCACCATCGATAGGAAAGTACGTCCTATTGGCATACTTGCCGATCGATAAATGCATCCCAGGAACGGCGTTGCAGGTTCTATACCAAAATGAGTTATATCCAATAACCGTAGCTACCACCGGTAGAAATCTTTCGCTATACGATAGCGAGGATGCTCGAATGCGCTGTTAGCTAAACGAAGTCCTGTTGTGAGTTGAGCGAAATGGGAGTTATGCGAATTTTGGTATGTGTCAAACGTGTTCCTGCACCCGGGGCGCGAATAATTATCACAGAAGATGAGCAAAATATCGACTCAGGGCATTTGGGTTTCACTATGAGCCCACACGAAGAGTGCGCTATAGAAGCCGCAACTCAGCTTTCTGAACAACATGGCGGTGAGGTTACGATTCTTACAGCAGGTTCAAGCGCATCAGAAGAACAACTAAGGTACGCGGCCAGTGTTGGGGCAAGCTCTTTAGTGCTGATTGAAAATAGTAGTGGAAACGATTGGGACCCTCAGCGCACTGCACGTGCATTGTCGACGGCTGTAAGGGCTTTAGAAAATGAGTCTGGTAACTACGACTTACTATTATTTGGCAACGAAGCTGCAGATACTGGTGGATACCAGACAGGAATTAGAACTGCTCACCTTCTCGGTCGCCCGATAGTTAACGCTATCAATGGTATTGAAGCTGAAGAGGGGGGATTTGTAGCCAGACGCGAAACTCTGTCAGGCGTTGAGGTCTACAGAGTCACGGGCCCGGCCGCATTCGGAGTCAAAGAAGGTATAAACCTGCCTCGCTATCCCACCATGAAGGGCAGACTTGCATCAAAGAAGCTATCTGTGAGGGTGATCGAAGATCACTCCGAGCCAGGAGAACAATATCGGCTGCGCCTATTTAGACCAGCTGAAGTGGCTAAAGAGACAGTAATTCTCGGAACAGATAGTAACGCTGCAGGAGCTGTTGTAGATCTGTTAGAAGAAATGGGATTGGTTTAGATGTCTGGCATTTTGGTACTTGTAGATAGTTGTGAAGCGGACGCAACAGAAACGATTAATGAGTTACTAACACATGGACGGAACTTGGCAAACCAAGTAAATGGGACGCTCGAGGCCGTGACATTTGATCCTCGCTATACAGACTTGGCGGCGGGTTGGTCTGAACACGGAGTGGATTTAATTCGTTATCTCACTAATTCCTCTCTTCAAGACTATGGACCGCAAGCCTGGGCGCAAGGAATAGTTCAAATAACCTCTTTGGTTGAACCTGTCGCAGTTATCGCTTGCGGTTCTGATCGTGGCCATGAGGTCATGGCCAATGTTGCAGCGATCCTTGATGCACCATTCGTGGCTAACTGCCTCTCGGTAATGGTCGGTGAGCCATGGCAAGCTAGTCGCGTTCAATGGGGAGGATCATTGATTGAGGAGGTTTCTGTGAAGACAGCATTACCCATAGTGAGCTTCGCCCTACATTCGTGCGAAGCAAAGCTGTCTAAGAGTTCAGAACCGCTCGAAATTGTTTTTCATGAAATCGAGCTCGATAGTGAAGCCATTAAAACGGTCGTAACTGAACGTACAGAGAAGCCAGCGGGCCAATCGTTGGAAACATCAGCAGTCGTGGTATCTGGGGGCAGAGGAGTTGGCTCAGCCGACGGTTTTGATGTACTTGAAACACTTGCAGGATTGTTAAACGGGAAGGTCGGTTGCTCGCGTGCCGTTACTAACAATGGCTGGCGAAGCCATACTGATCAGGTGGGACAAACCGGCAAACGAATAGCCCCCGACCTGTATATAGCATGCGGTATTTCAGGTGCGATTCAACATTGGGTTGGAGCCATGGCGTCAAAGACCATACTCGCAATAAATACCGACCCTGAAGCGAACATGGTGAAAAAAGCTGACTACGCAGTCATCGCAAATCTACACGATGTAATTCCAGCAGTATCTCATGAGATAGTAAGACGAAACGATCGATGAAAGATTATGAGGTGAGTACATACGGAGATTCTTACGCCGCTGTTTACGATCTTTGGTACGGCGACGAGGATTCCGCTAGAGCAAAGAATCTAAGCGATCCTGAGCATGTGGCGCGAAAAGTTGTAGAACTTGCTCTTGGTGGGCCGGTTCTCGAACTGGGAATCGGATCCGGCAGACTTGCAATAGCCATAGATAAAACGGGCTTAAAAGTTACAGGAGTGGACTCGTCTACGCTGATGTTGGACTTATTGCGATCTAAGCCTGATGCTCAGAATATTATAGTTATTCATGACGACATGTCGAAGTGCAGCGAACTCGAAGCCGACTCGTATTCAGTGGTTCTGATTGGCTTTAACACGTTTTTCAACCTAACCACAAAGGAGTCGCAGCAAGAATGCATTCGGACATGTGCGCGTGTGCTGAAACCGGGAGGGAAGCTTGTAATTGAAGCATTTGTCCCAGTTCCTCAAGCAACAGACCATGTGTCGGTCAGATCGATGGAAGTTGACCAGCTACTTCTTGATGCCGTTAAGGTCGACCCTTTAAACCAAACTATTTCGGGACAACTCGTTAAGATGTCGAAAAATGGAAATGAGTTTTATCCATACCTTTTGCGCTATTGCACTCCTCCAGAAATTGACGAGATGGCTAGTGCAACAGGTTTCGATTTGGTGGAACGCCATCAGGATTGGCTAAATAATACTTTTAACTCGGAATCATCCAAACACGTTTCCGTTTGGCAAGTTTCCTAACGAACACCCGTCACTCAAGAAACCCGATTATGGATCCGTTAAACAGCATAGGTTCAACCTAATCACGGCTACTCTTACGTACATGAAGAATCGTGCGGTCGAGCCCCTAAGCCGTTTAACTGATCCGCTGATACGACGCAATGGGCAACTAACAACAGCTACCTGGGACGAAGCATTTGACCATGCTGCCAAGGGATTGTTAGCGGCGCTTGAATCGAGCGGCCCTGACAGTATTGGACTATTCAGCTGTTCAAAAAGTACCAACGAAATGAATTATGCAGCTCAGAAATTCATGAGATCTGTGATCAAGTCCAACAACATCGATTCTTGTAACCGAACTTGACATGCTCCAAGCGTCGTCGGTCTGGCGACAGTGTTCGGAGCAGGCGGGGGAACAAGCTCATATCGTGAAGTTGAAGATTCTGAAGTCATTTTGCTGTGGGGCTCCAATGCTCGCGAAGCACATCCGATCTACTTTCATCGTGTCCTAAAAGCTCTTAGGAAAGGCGCAAAGCTTTTTGTTATTGACCCGAGGCGGACGGCGTCCGCCGAATTTGCTGATCTATGGCTCGGTCTAGACATCGGAACTGATATTGCCTTAGCTAACGCCATAGCACGAGAAATTATAAATGCGAATTTACATGATCTGACTTTTATCAAACGCGCTACAACTGGCTTCAAGAAATTCAAGGAAAGCGTCGACTGGTACACACTAGAACGTGCCGAGCTCATCACTGGGATCCCGGGCGATGCGATAAAAGAATTAGCTCATTCCTACGCCAATGCAAAGACGGCACAAATTTTATGGACGCTCGGTATCACGGAGCACCATAACGCTGTCGAGAATGTGCTGTCCCTATGCAACTTAGCCCTATTGACGGGCCATATTGGTCGGTGGGGGTCCGGCTTAGTCCCGCTCCGCGGTCAAAACAACGTGCAAGGCGGGGGCGATATGGGCGCTCTACCCGACAAGTTGCCAGGCTTTCAAGACATCACAGATGATAATGCTCGCCGAAAGTTCGAACTCATCTATGAAACCAAGATCAACCCTAAGCCGGGCTTACATTTAACTTTGATGTTTGAAGCCATGCACCGAAATGAGCTTCGAGCTTTGTACGTTATCGGTGAGAACCCTGCGCAATCTGAAGCTGACGCAAAGTCAGCAAGAAAAGCACTTTCACAACTCGATACTCTAATAGTTCAAGATATCTTCCTTACGCGAACCGCTGAAATGGCAGATGTTGTGTTTCCCGCCAGTGTCGGTTGGGCAGAGAGCGATGGCACAGTTACATCAAGCGAGAGACGGGTGCAGCGAGTAAGACCAGCCGTAAAGAGCATCAGCTCGACTAAAGATGACCTTGATATCATCGTGGGACTCGCAGATCGTCTTGGAGCTAACTGGCCTGCCCGACGACCTGAACAGGTATGGGATGAAATTCGTGCGCTTTCTCCGATGCATGCCGGTATGTCCTACGAACGTTTGGACAACGGCCCTGGTCTCCAGTGGCCATGCCCGACGACTCAACACCCAGGAACTGAATACCTTCATGGGTGGCTTTGGGAAAAAGATCTCGAAGGTCACCAAGCCGCACCGTTTTCAGTAACAGTGCACGAGGGCCCTAAAGAACATTTAAATCCAGAGTACCCTTTACGCCTCACAACCGGTCGAGTTCTTGACTCGTTCAATACAGGTGTGCAATCGCGCAACTATCCATCGCCGATCCGAACTGGACAAACTATTGACCTAAATGCCATCGACGCCGAAGCTATTGGCATATCCGACGGTGAAATAGTGAAAGTTTCATCGAAACGAGGCTCGATAAAAATGACTGCGAAGGTCGTCGAAAACTTGCCGACTGGTCTTGTTTTTTCTACTTTTCACTTCCCGGAAATAGCGGACATAAATCTACTAACCAACGACCATTGGGATCTTAAGAGCGGCACATCAGAATTTAAGGCATCCGCAGTTCGAATCGATAAATTCGTAGATGAAGTGACGATATAAATGACGAAACCGCTTTCCATTCGTACCGTTGTAACGGTAGCTGAAGCTACGGCGATTGATGCTGTCGCGAAACAAGCCGAGGTCCTGATACGAAGCGACCGCGTGGTTAGGGGCGGTTTAAGTAGGATAAAAGAATCTCGGAGTTTTCTGCTTCCTGCGCTGCACGCGCTACAGAGCGAAAGTGGTTGGATTTCCCCTGGTGGTGTGCGGTATATCTCAGAGTTACTCCAGGTCTCAGAGGCAGAAATATATGGCGTAGCTACGTTCTATGACTTGTTTCGAACTGACCGCCCTATCGAGTCAGATTATCTTGCTCACGTTTGCGTAGACCCATTGTGTTCTATGACCGGCAGCGAAGAACTCCTAACAGATCTCAAAAAAAATGGGCAAGAATCAGAAAGAAGCGCCTGCCTTGGTTTGTGCGCCAACGCTCCTGCAGTTTTTTTTCAGGGGAAACAATGTCCAGATTATGCGATGGCTGACGGTGACTTAGGTCCTAGTCTTCAGACAATATCGAAAGGTGACCAGTTGCTTAAACGCGTCGGCCGCATCGATCCGACCAGCTTAAGTTCCTACAAAAATAGTGGTGGCTATGAAGCTCTGTCTATTGCGATCAAGATGGGTCCAGCGGCGGTTATCGATCTAGTCACTGAATCTGGTCTCACTGGACGGGGAGGGGCCGGCTTCCCAACGGGCGCCAAGTGGGCCGCGGTAGCCGCAGAATCAACAGACGTGAAATACATCGTAGCAAATGCCGATGAGTCCGAGCCGGGCACTTTCAAAGATCGTGTCATCATGGAATCAGACCCATTTGCCTTGATTGAAGCTATGACAATCGCAGGAGTGACCGTTGGGGCTAAAACCGGGTGGATCTATATTCGAGCTGAGTACCCCTTAGCAATTCAACGCGTGACTATGGCTCTAGCTAAAGCTCGTCACTCGAACCTATTAGGCCACAATATTTTGGACACTGACTATTCCTTTGATATTGAAGTTAGAAAAGGAGCCGGCGCGTACATATGCGGAGAAGAAACAGCGCTGTTTAGTTCAATCGAGGGCTATCGCGGCGAACCCCGATCGAAGCCTCCTTACCCCACAACTAGCGGGTTGTTTGGTCGCCCAACAGTGGTCAACAATCCGGAAACCTTAATTAACGTACTGGAAATCTTGACTGGCGGTGTAACGAAATACAAAAGTCAAGGAACACCGAAATCACCCGGAACGAAGCTCTACTGTGTGTCTGGAGACGTTCATGAACCGGGGCTTTATGAGGCTGAGTTCGGGATCAAAATTAATGAACTAATTAGCCTGGCGGGTGGCCCAACAAGCGCAACGCAGGCTGTGTTGCTCGGTGGAGCAGCCGGTTCACTAGTAGAGCCGGAGCATTTTAATTTGCCATTATCTGCAGAAGCAACGCAATCACATGGTGTTTCTCTGGGCTCCGGGGCCGTCATGGTCCTGGGCGAACAAGTTAATATTCTCGATGTCATTATTCGCGTTGCTGAGTTCTTCAAAAATGAATCGTGTGGGCAATGTGTTCCTTGCCGTATTGGCACGATGCGACAACACGAGCAATTATTGCAAATTAAACAAACCATAGACGTGGCAAGGCCCAACATAGAGCTGTTGACGGACATCGGCAACGCTATGTCAGATGCTTCGATTTGTGGACTTGGACACACTGCATCAACTGCCGTTCAATCCGCAATATCATCCGGTCTTATATGGGGTTCAAATGACTGATGTTCACAATGAAGCTGCAGAGATCTTAATTATTTTGAACGGTGAAGAAGTGAATGTTCAAAAAGACATGACGATTCGCGAGGCAAGTAGCAAAATGATGGTTGATATACCAACTATCTGTTGGTCTGAAAACCTTGAGCCAGCGAATGCATGCAGACTCTGCGTCGTCGAGGTCGAAGGATCTAAAACGCTAGTCCCATCCTGTTCTCGTAAAGTCGAAAATGGGATGAATATTTCTACAGCGTCATCTCGCGTTAAGGCCAGTCGTCGAATGATCTTAGAGTTCCTGGCTACCGCTAACGATTTATCTCAGGCGCCAGAAATCACGAACCTCTTTGATGATTACGGTGTTGATATAGATCGTTACGAAAGCCCAACCCGCATATCCGCAGAAGTTAAAATTCAAGACGAACTCTATGTTCGCGATTACTCGAAATGCATACTTTGTTATAAATGCGTAGATGCGTGTGGGGAGCAAGCTCAAAATACGTTCGCTATAGCCTTCAGCGGACGCGGCTACGGCACCCAAGTCTCGACAGAATTTGACGTTGAGCTTCCTGAATCTGACTGTGTTTATTGCGGCAATTGTGTAGCCGTTTGCCCGACAAACGCTCTCCAATTTAAAACTGAATTTGATTTACGTGACGCTTCGAACTGGCGGCCTGAAGACCAAACGGTAACAACTACGGTGTGCTCCTACTGCGGAGTAGGGTGTAATTTGGAGTTACACACCCAAGACAATCAGATAGTCAAAGTAACCTCTCCGACTGACCATGACGTCACGAATGGAAACCTCTGCATCAAAGGACGCTTTGGTTGGGAGTACGTCAACTGGGTTGAGAAGAAAAGTCACTAGTTTTCTGAGTGTTTATAAAACTCTGCTTCTTCTGCCTCGAGTGGAGTGTTACCTAAAATTAAATCTGCAGCTTTCTCAGCGACCATCATAGTTGGCGCATAAATATTGCCATTTGTGATGTGGGGGAGAGTCGACGCGTCAACTACCGAACAGCTCTCGAGTCCGTGCACTTGCATCGAATTGGGATCAACAACCGAATCGGACCCGATCCCGAGCTTTGCGGTTCCGCAAGGATGTAACGCTGTTTCTGCATCAGCGCGCACCCATCTTAGAATTTGTTCATCGGTAATAACTTCTGGTCCTGGAGAAATTTCGCCTCCGTTAATGCCACAAAAAGCTGGCTGCTCAAAAATGGAGCGAGCTATCTTGATAGCTTCGAGCCACTCTTTTCGATCTCTATCAGTACTTAGATAGTTGAAACTGATCTTGGGCTTCACCGCTGGGGATGAAGAGGTCGTAATTACTGATCCGCGACTATCTGAATTCATCGGCCCTACATGAACCTGAAAGCCATGGTCGACAGGAGCTTTCCGTCCATCATATCGCACAGCTAGAGGGAGAAAATGGAACATTAGGTTCGGGTACGGTACTTCCTCGTTGCTTCTAACAAATCCGCCAGCCTCGAAATGATTTGTAGCAGCTGGGCCTGAGCGATTTAGCCATTGAATAGCAATTGAAGGCCAACGCCACTTCGAAAGCGATCGTTGTTCGGTAATTGGCAACAAAGATTTGTACTGTATGTAGACCTCTAGATGGTCTTGTAAGTTTCTGCCCACTCCTGTTAATTCATGGACAACAGGTAAATCAATTGAGGCAAGGGAGCTCGCATCCCCGATCCCACTTAAGTTCAATAAGTGCGGAGTGTTGAATGCGCCAGCACTAACAAGGACGTGGTTCCCAAGAATTCGTTCAGTCGCCCGCAACTGTCCAGATGGCCGTCGTCGCTGGACTTCAATCCCTACGGCACGCTTTTTGTTAAAGATAATCCGATTAGTCTGTGTTCGTGTCACAACAGTTAGATTCCTACGGGACATAACTGGGTGCAGGTAGGCCCTCGCAGCGCTTAAACGTCGACCTCGATGAATATTTCGATCGAAAGTTGTAAAGCCCTCCTGCTTGAATGCATTTACATCATCTGTCATTGGCAATGAGGCTTCGCCACATGCAGCAAAGAAGGCGTCGAACAGCTGGCCTTTCGCTGGGCCTCTTTCTAAAATTAATTCACCGTCGCCTCCTCTCCGAGAGGTATCAATACTTACCGATTGCTCCATTCGCTTAAAGTAAGGCAAAGTATGAGCGTAATCCCATGACCCCATACCGGGGTCACCAGCCCATTTCTCCATATCGAGTGGGTTCCCGCGCTGGAAAATCATACCGTTGATACTCGAACTGCCACCAAGAACCTTCCCACGAGCATGTGCTACCCGGCGGCCAGCAAGAAATGGTTCCGGTTCCGACTGGTAACGCCAATCATAAAATTTTGATCCAACCGGGAAAGCAAAAGCACCTGGCATGTGTATAAATAAATCCCAGGGATAATCGGGTCTGCCGGCTTCAATGAGTAAGACCTCGTTAGAGGAATCAGTACTCAAACGGTTTGCCAAAACGCAACCAGCAGAGCCACCTCCGACAATTATAAAGTCATACGTTTTGGACTTCACAGCTAGACTTTCACAGCTAAACGATACGAACAGCGATTACTTAATACAGATGTTCTTATCATTTGCTAACCAATTTCATCAGGTTCTGAGTCCTTGCGCACTGCAATGTATTCGAGCATTTCTTCATCAATCGCATCATCAATCTTAGGAGCTTCGTAGTCTTTGAGCATTTGTTTCCATATGGAGTTGGCTCGCTGGGCGGCATCAGGGGAGCCCTCATCTCTCCATTGTTCAAAACTGTTATTGTCGGCAATTGTGGAGCGATAAAAAGCGTGCTCGAAATTTTGTAGGGTATGGCTATTCCCAAGGAAATGCTGTCCATGGGGATTCGTGCGCAGAGCGCTCATAGCTTGGCCATTCTCACTCATATCTACACCGCTGGCATAGACCCCCATCATGCCCAGCTGGTCTGCGTCCATTATGAGTTTTTCGTAGCTTAGAGATAATCCACCTTCAAGCCAGCCTGCAGCATGAAGAACAAAATTAACGCCCGCTTGCATGGTCGGGAGAAGAGTCGCAGCCGATTCGTAGGCGGCTTGAGCGTCTGGTGTCTTCGATGAAGTGAGTTGGCCACCTGAGCGAAATGGGACCCCCAATCTTCGAGCCAGGGCAGCCATTACATACGTAGCCATTGCTCCTTCTGGCGTACCAAAAGTAGGGGCGCCGGTTGCCATTGACATTGAAGATGCAAACGTTCCGAAGACGACAGGAGCCCCTTTTCTGACTAGCTGACAGTAAGCCATCCCTGATAAAGCTTCCGCCAAGGCCTGAGCAGCCAGGCCGGCCACGGTAACTGGTGACATAGCTCCGGCAAGTATGAATGGTGACATAATACAAGCTTGATTATTCTGAGCATAAACCGTTGCAGCGCCTAGCATTGTAGCATCCCACCTCAAGGGTGAAGATGCGTTTATTAGGCTTGTAAGAACGGTACGGTCATCTAAGGACCCCCCAAATGCGATACGGCAAAGCTCCACAGAATCTTGTGCTCGAATTGGCGCAGTAACTGATCCCATTAGCGGCTTGTCGCTGTAACGCAGATGCGTATAAACCATATCTAAGTGCCTTTTGTTAACTGGTATATCGACTGGTTCCACAACTGTTCCGCCACTGTGATGCAGATGTGGTAGCTGATACGTTAGTTTTACGACATTTTGAAAATCTTGAAGAGTTGCGTAACGACGACCAGAGTCGAGATCAGTCACAAATGGAGAACCATAATTCGGAGCAAAAACGGTGGCATTACCACCAATCATTACTGATTTGTCTATAGAACGAGCTTGTTGGATATAACTCGCTGGCGCAAAATCAGTAATAATTTTCCTACAGAGGCCCTTAGGGAACCGAACAATGTCGCCGTCAATTTCTGCTCCGGCGTCTCGCCAAAGATCAAGCGCTGATGGGAAGTCTTGAAAGGCAATCCCGATCTCAGAAAGAATGATTTCTGCGTTCTCCTCTATTTGAACTAAACCAGCTTCGTCGATTACCTCAACTGGTTTCAATCTTCGTTCAAGGTAAGGCGCAACGGCTTCGTTTCTCTGAGAACGAGCCTCTTGTCGAGCAGCTCGGCCGCCCGAACGCCGTGGTTTTGATTCAGTCATAGAAGTGCCTCCCGATAAACACGTTAGTCTTATTGTCGCGATCGCCTTGAACTGCGTTTCGAAACCTGAGTTTTTGATTTTGGGGGTAATGTGACTATGGACTCGAGGTTCGTAGTACTCGCTTCCAGATGAGGAATAGCTAAAGCAGCTACAAATAGCTCCTGGAATCTGGGTTCAATTGCAGTTTCTATCTTATTGATTTCTAGAACTTGCTTCTCGATTTGAGTTCTAGCCTGTCCAGATACCAGGGCAATAATTGCGCCTGCACCAGCAGCATTACCAGACGACACGACGTCTTGTAGTGGGCAATCTGGAATAAGTCCGAGAATCATCGCGTACAACGGGTCAATGTGACTCCCAAAACCTCCTGCGAATCTAATTTGTTTGACTGAAGCTAATTCTGCTCGTTCCATTAATAAATCTACGCCCGCTCGAAGGGCTGCTTTAGCAAGTTGAACAGCGCGAACGTCCGACTGATTGACGGTGATATCCCTATTGTGTGAAGACCCTGAACCACGATGCAACATGTACGAAAAAGTACGGCCTTCTTGGAAAACACGGGATGTTTTTATTCCTATTCCGCTAGGAACGTCAGATAACAAACCGTCTTCAGCTATGAGACCAGCTAAATACATTTCCCCGAGTACTTCAACAATACCGGAGCCGCAAATTCCAGTGATGCCGAATCCCTCTATGTCCTCATCAAATAGCGGATCATCAGACCAGAGGTCGCTGCCAATGACTTTAAATTTAGGCTCAAGCGTTTCGCTATTTATGCGAACCCGTTCAATAGCACCTTTACTTGCTCGTTGACCACAAGTTATTTGAGCTCCTTCCAATGCTGGGCCGGTAGGACTAGATGCGGCAAAAAGCTTACCGTCGACAGACAGGATAATTTCCGCATTGGTTCCCACGTCGACAATTAGAAGCGGTCCATCAAAGTTCATCGGATCCTCAGCAAGTATCACTGCTGCAGTATCGGCTCCGACGTGGCCAGCTATGCATGGCAAGACGTACACATACGCTGCTTCGCAAATCAGGTCAAGGGAGGTTGCTTCTACAAGAACAGATTCAGCCAGCTGCAAGGTGAAGGGTGCTTGCCCCAAGGGTGTTGAATCCAAGCCAAGAAATAAATGGTGCATTACTGGATTGCCAACCAGTATTAATTCTACGATTTTATTAAGTGGAATCTGTGCAATTCTGGCTAGTTCTCCGACGAGGTCATTTATTGCTCCTCTTACTAATTCAGTAAGTGCCTTACCGCCGTCGGGATTCATCATCGCGTAGCTAACCCTGCTCATTAGATCTTCACCGAGTCGGATTTGGGGGTTCATTAAGCCGTGCGAAGCACAAATTTCACCAGTTGAAAGTTCTAAGAGGTGGCCGGCAATCGTGGTCGACCCAACGTCTATGGCTATGCCATATGACTCTGTTTCAAAGCCAGCCCAGACTGCAATTACGACTAAATTTTTGGGGTTATGTCTAAGTACAACTGAAACAATCGTTTCGGACCTGTCAAGATCACCAAGCTGCTTTAATGCGTAATCCGAGACGCCAGACGTTTTCATTTTCCATTGGTCTAACAGGGCAGCGCTCAGTACTTCTTTTCTCTCTAGAGGATCTGAAAACTGGGAAATCTCTATTTCAACAACGCTGACCGTACTTACGGGGTCTAAATCAACAGTCCGTATATTAACTTCCTTGCGGACCATCGGCCCGTGTAGCTGACTTCCAGGTGGCACTTCGACGATAAGATCTCCTTGGATAAATGCCTGACAGCCGAGGCGACCCCCGGTTTCTAGCGGTCGGCGCCCTGAATAGAGTTCTTCAGTGGAATTGACCTCGCTTAGAGAATTAACTTCTGAAGTAATAGCCCACTTAGGAAAATTACCAAAAGATGGGATAACTTGGCACTTGCCACAGACACCGCGTCCTCCACAAACACTATCTAAGTCAACTCCCAACTCCCTAGCAGCATCTAAAACAGTATGTTTTGAGTCAAATGTTCCTGCTAGTCCAGAAGGTATAAACATCACTTGGCTATTCACGATGATCGCCTATTGACTATCTGGGCGAGAACGGCGCCCTGTCCTTGAGCGTCCACGGTTCGGTAAATCACTCTGCGCTGGCCTATATTGCTTTATCCAGGAGGCGCAATTCGCATCGTTGCCAAGAAGAACGTCGGCTGCCATCACTGCCGATCTAGCTTCGGGATGCAAGGGATTCATAATCGCTGAAGTAAGCCCTGCGCCCATAGCGATCGCAAGAAAAGTTCCGGTTACGATATGACGATTAGGAAGTCCGAAGCTGACGTTGGACGCTCCACAGGTTGTGTTGACCTTTAGCTCGTCACTGAGGCGACGCACTAGTGCTTGGACCTGTCTACCGGCGCTACTCATAGCTCCGATTGGCATTACTAAAGGGTCAACCACCACGTCGGCAGTCGGAATGCCAAAATCGTTAGCAGCTAAAACTATTTTCTTTGCGACCTCGAAACGAACGTCAGGGTCCTCACTAATTCCTGTCTCATCATTCGAGATAGCAACAACCGCCGCTCCTGATCTAGCAACGAGAGGAAGAATGCGGTTCAAAACATCAGTTTCACCAGTCACGGAATTAATGAGAGGTTTGCCCTGGTATACCGCTAGCCCAGCTTCAAGAGCTTCGATGATTGACGAATCGATAGATAATGGCACTGTAGTAACCGATTGCACAGTTTTTATAGCTTCGGCTAGCAGCGCTGGTTCATCAGCAAGAGGAATACCAGCGTTTATATCCAACATGTGTGCACCAGCTGCGACTTGTGCCAGTGCATCTGCAGCGACGCGTGAGAAGTTGCCTTCCTTCATTTCTTCAGCTAGCAGTTTCCTGCCGGTCGGATTTATTCGCTCACCAATCATTACGAAAGGACGACCGGCGCCGATCACAACCTCTCGGCTTCCTGAGCTAATAACAGTGTCAGTCACAATCACCTATCCATAAATTGGTTTGGGTACCCATAGTCAAAGCCTCTTAATTCACTTCTGAACATTCTGAATCTTCATAGCCAGATGAAGCCACTAACCTAGCTAGCCTTTCGTTACCGAAATCCGCTTCTAAGCCTTCAGCGAAAGCCTTTGCCACTTGTTCAAGGTCACTATCATGCAAGGGATAGACATCGCGATCCCATTGCGCAACATAAGAGTTCGCGTCTGTTACCTTGCCTCTGCCAGCGGCTTTGTCGATCGCATCTTGGAACCGACCTGGCAAGATAATGGTGGCTTTGTTTTCTCCTGTCGTCGCAATGACCTGAGCAGGAATGTCACGCCATCGTATAACAACTAGTTCGTGTCGTTTTCGTCGCCGAATATGTTCAGTCACTATCACCTCTCCTCGCTGATGGTTCTAAATGGGAATTTGAAAAATGATTGATACGAACGGAAAGGTCTCCGTAACTCGCTGGCCGCACCGTTAGTGGCAACTGCAAAAATTGGGCTGCCGATACTGCTTTTTGGCGAATTAGTTCGTCACAAGTTTGCGGTAAATATAAAACTCTTTTGTAATTATTAAAGATCAAGGGTCGGAGCATGGAGTGCTCTCGTAATTTCAACCCTTCAACTACTAGTCGTTGAAAATGTTTCGCTAAATAGTCAGTTAGATAGAAAGTCCCAGGCTCCTCTTCAGCTAACGCGGCAAATACACTTTTACCAGCGTAAAGTTCATAGCAATGCGCTCCAGGCAAACGCTCAACACCGAATCGGCGACAGACCTCATCTAAGCGACCACCTGTACCGCAGTCGGCATAGCCAATTAACACGTGATCATAGTTTTTGACCGCAACGACTAGCTTACGTTCGACCGCAGCCGGTATCAGGTCGGGCGAGTTGTGAAGGCTCGAGGGCAAATGTTCAATGTCTATTCCTTGAAAGCGGTTCGCCTCGACAATGGCCTTCAATTCGGTGGCGAGGGCGCCACACGCAATTATCAATAACCGCCGAGAGTTCAAGATGCCGTCTTGTATTTTTCCTGAACAAAATGCAAAGCCGTTTCGGACGCTACTGCAGCATCGCGACAGTAAGCATCTGCTCCTATTGCGTCTCCGAATTCTTGATTTAGCGGTGCTCCTCCTACCAGGATGATGTAATCGTCTCTCATACCTTTTTGGATCAAAGTATCAATTACTACCTTCATATAAGGCATAGTTGTGGTCAGTAGCGCTGACAATCCCAGTATGTCCGGTTGATGCTCTAAAAGAGCCGCTATGTACTCGTCGACGTCCGTGTTGATTCCCAAATCAATTACTTCAAATCCAGCTCCTTCGAGCATCATGCCGACAAGGTTTTTTCCGATATCGTGAATATCGCCCTTTACAGTACCTATCACGACTTTCCCTATTGGCTTCGCTCCGGTTTCAGCGAGGAGCGGCCGCAATATTGCCATGCCGCTCTTCATGGCATTAGCAGCTAGCAGTACTTCTGGAACGAATAATATCCCGTCACGAAAATCAACCCCAACAATTCGCATACCCTCCACTAAGGCCTCGCCCAATACGGCGTCGGGAGTCCAGTTTCGACTAAGTAAGATCTCCGTGCCTTCCCTGATCTCATCAGCCATGCCGTCATATAGGTCGTCATGCATTTGAAGTACCAGGTCCTGGTCACCCAACGAGGAAAGATCTAAATCATCAGGAACTTCTGTCTGCTCGAGTTCCTCGCTCATGCACCTACCCCCGGACTATGACCTCACACAAGCTCGGTCACCTTCAAAGAAAACTGGCAGGTTTAGCCAGTTGAAATAGAAATTAAATACATAACCAGTAACGGTACAGTCTATCACGGGAGAAGCTAATAAACAGTTAATAAGTAGCTATAAGGTTAAGCAAGTATGGAAGTGCCTCATCTACATTAATTTCCGAGGTCTCGTTTGACTTTCTAAGTGTAATTTCTACTGTGCCGTTCGAAAGACCTTTAGAGCCAACTGTGACTCGAATCGGGATTCCCAATAGCTCGGAATCTGCAAACTTGACTCCAGGCCGTGCCTTGCGGTCGTCTAAGATAACCTCTACTCCTGTGTCTGTTAGGCCTTTATAAAGGGCTTCGCTTACAGTTATAGAATCAGCCTGATCTATGTTAAGTAACGTAATGACCACGGTGAATGGGGCAACAGAGGGTGGCCAAATTAAGCCCTTATCATCGTGGCAATTCTCGGCAATCGCAGCTACAGCTCTCCCTATACCAATTCCATAGCTGCCCATTACAGGGGCGACAGCGCGACCGTTTTCATCGAGCACCGAAATACCCATAGCGTGAGAGTATTTCTGACCAAGTTTGAATATGTGCCCTGCCTCTATGCAGCGAATAATTTCAAGTTCCGCGTTGCATTCGATGCATTTCTCTCCTGCCGCAACTTCTCGTAGGTCATGCCATGCACTTATTTCGATATCTCGACTTATGTCCACGCCCCCCAAATGCCAATCATCTTCGTTCGAACCCGTAGTCATGTTGGTTCGTCCGTTTAGTCCATGGTCAGCGTAAATCGGCAGGTCGGTTACTCCAACGGCGCCGAGGCTTCCTGGCGAAGCTCCAAGAGCTGCAATTATCTCCTCTGGGTCGGCAGGCCGGACGTTAATTGCCGATGCGGAGTCTTGTAATTTTTGGTTATTTAATTGATGGTCTCCGCGAAGTAGAACCAAACTGACCACATCATCAATTACTACTACTAAAGTTTTTATTTGTCGCGAAGCTGGGGCATCGTCGTAAATAGCAGCGAGAGCGCTAATTGTTCGGATACCTGGAGTGGCGATACGGAACGGTGCATCTGGTCCCGGTTTATCATCGGTAGCCTCAAGAGCAGATGTTCCTCGTTCTACATTAGCCCGATAGTCGCAACTTGAGCAGCGAATGACATCGTCTTCGCCAGCTGGAGAAGGAACCATGAATTCGATACTGGCTGAGCCGCCCATCGACCCAGATGATGCTTGGACAGGTAATGCGATAATTCCCAGCTGGTCAAATATTTTAACGTAGGCATCATGGTGCAATGTGAAAGACTTGTCGAGCCCCGCTTGGTCAAGATCAAAGCTGTAAGAATCTTTCATAGCAAATTCCCGAACTCGCAAAAGGCCACTTTTCGGCCGAGGTTCATCGCGAAATTTTGTCTGAATTTGGTACCAGGTTTGAGGTAGTTCTTTGTACGACTTTAACTCAATGCCTAATGTTGAGAAAATTTCCTCGTGAGTCATGCCGAGCGCTAGATCGACACCGCTTCGATCCTTCAAGCGGAACATTTCGTCGCCCATCACGTCCCACCGTCCGCTTTGCTGCCAGATGGTAGCTGGGTGCATTGCTGGTAGCAGAAACTCTTGCCCTCCAATTGCGTCCATCTCTTTTCGAACGATGTTCGCCACCTTATTGTGTACTTTTAAACCCAATGGAAGCAGGCTGTAGTGGCCCGAATGTAATTGGCGAATATAACCACCTCTGACTAACAGCTTGTGACTTACTGCTTCAGCGTCAGCTGGTGCATCTCTGAGTGTCGGGATAAAGCTTTGGGACCAGCGCATCCCCACACACTAGAGCAGAAATTCAGCATTTCGGTTATCCAACGACTAATCGAATCAACGCAGTAGAGCAGATCACTGACTGTAATTCGTGTCAACCCAACCGTTCTCATATATAGTGAAGTCTGCTCGGTTCGTGTGTATCAGCTTTCGAGCAACTGCGTTTATTTGATTTTCTGTTTCGTGCGACTAAGAACTGGAAAGTTAAATTTATTTGGCGAGTTATCGGTGGTGATCCACCGGGAGATAGTCCCGAACGCCTGAGTCTGTGCGGTAGGGGATTGGAGCACCGTCGGTGCAAAATATTGTGGATAAAACAGAAGGCGATTCAACCCGAAGCGACTCTAACGGTCGTACCACTCAGGTGACTTCGTCGAGCCTGTCTTGGGAGAAGTTTGCAGTTCTAGTTCGCGCTGAAGCAGAGGCATACATTACCACAGCTCAATTAGACGCTTTGAAATCAGATTTACCGAGGTGGCAAAAGGTCCTACTCGACTTACTTGAAGATGCAGAAGATAAATTACTTGCGGTTCAGCAAATTAAAGGCAGCACTCGGGATCAGGTAGTAAATGATTTCGAAGCCGAACTCAATACGTTAGCGATGGCATTCCAGCGACTTACTGGCGCATCGCTTGAAGACGAGCCTGCCGTTTCCATAGTCGGTCCATCTGAACCGGACGTGGTTACCGGGGAAGCAGAGCCTTGCCAACTTCAACTTTCCTGGGCGTCTGGAAAGATTATCGCCTGGGCTGCAGGTTGTAATAACGAGCCAGAATCAACGGAACAGGTTATGGATCGGCTACTTGCAACCGGAGCTCCTAAAAGCGCCTGGAAGAATAGTCGTCCGGTAGCTATTTCGTCTGAAATTAAGGCGCCCGCCCTGAGTGCTGAGGTTACCGATGTCCTAGGTTGGCTAGTGCCGCTTGTGAAGACACCCAGCGAAGAACTGACACAGCGGAAATTCTTCATACCTGAAGACCTTCTCGATCCTGAAGAGCTATCAGCGACTGATGTCGAACCGGAACTATCAGGCGACCCACTCGGGATGAGTGCTCGTTGGCTGAGTCTTGTAGCTATAGCAGCCGTTGAACTTGTAGCCCAGGGCCGAACCGTACCTCGCCTCCAACGGATACGAAAACGCAGAAACAAGAAAAATCGCGGTGATAAGGGCGACTTTGCTGTGCAATGGATGCCCGGAATCATTAGCCAAGAAAAATTGAAGAGCTTTGCAGACTCATTACCTGGAGCAGTAAGTGCTGCAGACCCCGGACCTGACGCGCGAGCCCTAGTTCAGTCAGCACTGGGTGGCATGGTTAATGCAATTGTCGCAACCGCAGCCCAACGACTAGACGTTCCTGCAGCGCCGATTGAACCCACAACTAAAGAAGAGCTTTCGGCGGCATTTTTAGCCCGTCTTGCAGGTCAGCAATTCCAAGCAGCAGTGCCTGCCGGTTCTGATTTGGCGCGAAATCTTGATCAATGGGCAAGGCCGGTCACTGCGGTCGCGAAGTATGCGTTGGCAGTCCAGCTTGATGAGCCAGATGAGGCCGGAACTTGGCACCTCAAAGTACTTTCTCCGGGCCCAGATAATCATCTTGACCCAGTCGAGGTCGCTCTCGTCAGCGGCTCAAACACCCGCCGGACAGAAGTCAAGGGACAACTGGCAAGGATGGAGCGCTTACTACCAGCGCTGCTGCGCCCGGGCGGTCGCCGTAGGGGAGAGGTCGTTCTTACTCAAGACGAAGCCTGGGAACTGATGTCAGTTACCGGGCCAGCGCTTGAATCAGCTGGTTTCGAAGTTCGGGTGCCCTCTCTTTCACGCCGCCGACCGGCCGCTGCGCTCCGGCTCACAGCCGATGACAACGACAGCCTCGTCGGAGCCCAACAACTCACCGCAGTGAGTTGGACCGCTATGTTCGGTGATGTAGAGTTGACTGCGGCAGATGTTCAAAGGTTAGCCCTACAGGCTCGTCCTCTTGTCCAATCTCGAGGCAAGTGGGTTGCGTTGAACCACGCCGACCTTGCAGAAGCTGCAGCAGCCCTAGCTGAGCGTTCGGCGACAACTGCATTAACCGGAGCCGAGATGCTCCGACACGCGTTAGGTCTAGAAGGTGGAGATGTAACCGGTGGCGTTAGTCTCGCCGGTACTAGTTGGGCTGCAGGTCTTTTGAGAGCAGCTTCTGATATTCCAACTGCCATTGAAACGCGACCAAAGTTCTTCAATGGTGAACTTCGTAGCTATCAAGCTGAAGCTTTAACCTGGCTTAAATTTTTAGACGGTGCGGGCCTAGGTGGCTGCTTAGCACTAGACATGGGGCTCGGCAAAACCCCAACGATTTTGGCTCAGATTGGTATGAAAAAAACGGAGGGTTCGGCTCTAGTAATCGCTCCACCGGCCGTAGTCGGAAACTGGGCTTCCGAAGCCCGACGTTTCACTCCTCACCTCAAAGTGATGGTTCACCATGGTGCGAATAGATCATCGGGCGATTCGCTTGATGAGGAAATCGGTCGTGCAGACCTTGTAATTACCACTTATGGAACGGCTGTTCGCGATATTTCTCAGTTGTCGAAAACTCCTTGGGATCGAGTGATACTTGATGAAGCACAAGTAATCAAAAACCATACGAGTGAAACCGCTCGCCAGCTTCGTTTACTTAAATCAAGGGTTCGAATCGCTTTGACCGGGACCCCTATCGAAAATGGGTTAGGTGATCTTTGGGCAATAATGGACTTCTGTAATCCTGGACTAGTAGGAGGTCGACCACAGTTCATCGCTCAATTGAATCAATTGAGCGATACCAAAGCGGCCGCAGAATCAGCACTTCATGCACTTAACGGTGTATTGGTTTTCCGACGAACCAAGTCGGAGCCTTCTATTGCCGCTGAGTTACCAGACCGTATCGACGAACTTGCGCATTGTACGATGACCCCAGAACAAGTTGGTCTATATCAAGCTGTGCTCGACAAGCTTGTTCTAGAAACTGCAGAGAGCATAAACACCAAGAAAGCCCGTAAGGGCGCAGTCCTCGCAGCTATAACCGCACTTAAACAAATCTGCAATCATCCCTTAAACTATCAGCCTGATGACACCGACAAGAGCCTTGCTGGACGAAGTGGAAAGCTGACTCGACTGGATGAGATCGTCGATACGGTGTTCGCTGCAGAAGAACGAGTATTGATATTTACTCACTTTGCCACTTGGGGCGAACGTCTTTCGAAGTACCTGAGTGAGCGAACTGGAACCAATGTCGACTGTTATCATGGCGGACTCGGAAGGACAGCCCGAGACAAAATTGTTGATACATTTCAAAAAGGTAAAGGACGGGGCGCTTTAGTACTCTCGCTTAAAGCCGGAGGTACGGGACTTAACCTGACGGCAGCTAGCCATGTAGTGTTATACGACCGTTGGTGGAACCCAGCTGTTGAAGACCAAGCCAGAGATCGTGTATGGCGCATTGGTCAAGATAAAACTGTTATCTGCCATCGGCTTATCTGTCCAGGTACTGTCGATGAGAGGGTAGAAGAAGTAGTTCAAGGTAAGCGAAAGATAGCCGATATGGTGTTGCCTAAGTCCAGCTCGATAAGTGACCTTAATGCTGACCAGCTCCGTTCTGCTTTAGGACTTAACGAAGTAGCTCTGCTCACTGATGACGGTGATACCAGTATTGGTGACGAGCACAACTTAGTAAGCGGGGCACGGATATAAATGGCTAAACGACTCCGAACTTCAACGCCTCGAACGCGAAAAATCACTCCAGGCGATCGACTGAGTGAACAAGAAGCCAAGCAGCACAGCTTTTGGCAAGGCGACGCGCCTTTGCCTGAACCCCCGAAATACATTGATGTTACTGCGGACCCAGGGGCCGTTATAAGATCCTTAGGTCCTGCCCCTCTCGAAGGCATCGAAGACGCGTCAAAGAAATACTTTGAAGGCCTCTACCAACGAAGCGTTGGATTGGCATCTGCTTTGGCTTCTGCTGCGGACCTTGTCAGCGAAGAAAACGCTGAATAAGGATCTCGTCGAAAAACTAAGCTTCAGTCTCTGACCGCCATTGACCGCTGATGCCCTTACGCCTCTTTGGGCTCAAAGCCAACTTCTTTACCTCGATTGATACTGACCCAATCACGTGCCTCAAGGTATGGCCGGAATGTGTCGTATATTACTTTCTCGTCTGACGCATTTTTGGGGCGTTGAATCTCGTAGAGGTGCGGGAATTCGAGCCAACTCATAACTATATTCCATAGGCTCAATGCTGCCTTCCCACTTGGAGGGTCTAATAGGACAGGGCCAAAAATAGACTGGCCGTCAGGAAAAAATAAGGTGGGAACGCCAAACCCGCCGCTAGAAACCACTCGATTATGCTCATTGCGGATCTCATCATGGGTCGTCTCGTCTTTGATAGACATATCTACGATTTCGGGATCAGCTCCAATCCCAATCAGTAGAGCTCTGGCGACGTCGGGATTGTGTGGCTGTTTGCCTTCGACATGCAATGCGTGACCACTCGCCGCATACCATTTATCGAGAAGATCCATATCAATACGCCGCAATATCGCACCGATGCGCATCATTGACCATCCGTAACTCCATTCGCGCTCCCAAGGATGTTTCTGGCCGTCACGTAGGTTGACCTCTTCGAGGCTGAAAAACTTCCAATTCACTGTTAAACCCAATTGATCACGAACATCTCGCATCCACAAAGAAGTCTGATATGCCCACGGACACATAACATCGAAGTGGTAGTCAAGAGTCGTTGGCCGAATAAAGTCAGTCATAAGTAATCCCTTTTGTGAACGCCTTCACGACAATATCAAAACCACGTTAGATTTGCCGAATACTTCAGAAAAGACACAATGGCGACTTCTCGAGCAACCACTTTCAATTCACAATTTTGGTACTTCTACGCCCAATTCCATTAGCCTCTCCGACTCCCAATCCGGCAGGGGAGCGCGTTTCCCTAGCTTGATTAGCTGGATGTGTTGCCCCTCTTCTTTCCAGACGTGGCAAGTATTCATGTTTAGTTGCAAACGACGCTCGCGGTCGTGGTCATTATCTACTTTGTTTAATCTTGACTCGAGAGACTCATGTAAATTTACTAAACTCCAGCTCGCCTGTATCGCAACAGGGCCCATCGCTAACAGCAGCGCACCCATATGAGAACATCCATTAGGTCCGCCGAACAGTTTCTTCACCCTATTGCCATAACCCCTGGTGACTGAAAGTCCGATCAGGGCTTTGTAGCTATCCAAAATTTGTTCACATTGAGCATAGGGCCTCGTGCTCATATGGTTTTCGACATCAACTATCGTAAAGCTGGGCGGATCAATGAGTAGATCTATACCCATATCGTGAATTACAAGGTCAGTGCCATCATCAAGACAAAGACCCTGCGGTTTGTTATCGACTAGCCGGCCACTGACACGCATGCGACCGTCACCCTCGTCGAACGCCTCCGTAATGTAATTTCGTTGATGGATCGGGATACGTTTCGTCACTCGAATATTCTAACGACGCTAAGAATATGAAGTGCAACTTAATAGATGAAGTTTTCCATGAGGACCAAAGTTGTCCTAACTTACTGAGAGTCAGCGCTAAATTGATTCCGCTGACCCGTGACGAAGTAGCTTTCCGGGAGTCGCGGATGTGCATTCACCATCTTCGAAAGTGATCTCACCGTTAACAATAATTTGCTTATAGCCTTTTGCACGTTGAACTCTACGCCATTCGCCACCAGGTAAATCATATTCAACGTCACCTATCCAGTTAGGCAGTATTTCCAGTTCTTCCATATCGTAGACCAGAACGTCAGCAGCAGAGCCTTCCTTGAGGGTTCCTCGATCACGGAAGCCGGCCGCATGCGCTGCAAGCGCCGATAGTCGATAGTGCGCTTCTTCAAGGGTTACAACTCCCTCGTCGCGAACAAGCCATGTCAAGAAATCGGTGGTATATGCGCCGCCAGTAAAGAACTTCGTGTGGGCTCCACCATCTGACACGCCTGGGATGGCATAGGGTGAGTCATTCATCATTTCCGCCATGAACGATGCATTAGAACCTTTGTCCGGCCCTAAGAACTCGACATTTAGATCACCTGCAAGAGATAAATCTAGCATTACCTCTACGTGGTGCTTACCTTCTGCTTGTGCAATATCACCAACAGATTTTCCTACATACTGCTGTAAATTAGCTTGTCGATTAACGCCCTGAACTACCAGACCTTTAGGATTTCCACCTACACCTGCTTGAATAACTTGAAGTCGACGATCTGCCTCAGCAGCTTCTGCCACAAGAGCCTTTCGGAGCTCCGGGTCCTTCATTTTTTCAATTTTCTCTTCTTTGGTTCCTGTGGTCACAGCGCGCCATGCTGGAGATGCATCGTAGAGATTCCAGTGTTCAAGCGTAAAAGCAAAACCTGCCCGGCCAGTTCCACACTGGGCATAGACAGGAAGACCTGCATCCCAACATTTGTCTATCCATCGAAGCGGACGTCTGTGAACTTCCGGGTCCTGCCGGGATGGCGCTACCACGTTATGAAGTATTGGGCGTTTAGCCACAGCTGCTAATTTCTCGAGGAACGCTATGTCAGATCTTATATCTCCTGTGCCCTGAGTGATCTGAATAAACCCCTCATCTCTGTCTGACAAGACCCGAGCGAGGTTAAGAATATCTTCATCGCACATGATGTCAGTCACCATGGGTGATCCGTCATAGTCAGCTTGAACGCTATTTTCTCCAAGCCTTTGGATCGAAAAGCCACACAGTCCGGCATCCATTCCTTCGTGCAGCAAGCGAGCCATCTCTTCACGCTCGGCCTGGTTAGCCGGTTCGCCCGCTTTGGCTTTTTCTAAACCCATAACATAAGTCATCAATGACGCCGTTGGCATATATTGAATTACATTTACACCTTTAGGAATTCGCTCTAGTGAATCTAAGTACTCGGGTATAGTCTCCCAATCCCAGTCCATACCCTGCTTCATTGACTCAAAGGGTATTGCCTCAGTCCGAGTCATAGTTAACATTGAACGCTCTTGAAAGTCCGGCCGAACGGGCGCAAACCCGAAACCGCAGTTACCTAAGACCACAGACGTCACACCGTGATATCCAGAAATAGTGCACCATGGATCCCACCGAATTTGAGCATCGTAGTGAGTATGAAGGTCAACAAATCCGGGCGCAACGATTTTACCAGTAGCGTCGATGGTCCGATCGCTGGACGCGCTGGTGCGGCCGCCGATTTTCGCTATCTTGCCGTCTTTGATCCAGAGATCACTTTTGAATCGTGGAACCCTTGTTCCATCGACAATCGTGCCCCCACTGATATGGATATCGAAATTTTCCATTAGTGCCCCCATGATGAACTGAAAGATATTCAACGTTCACTAGAATAATCATAATCTGAAGTTGGGTTCCATGTGTCGCCAAAGTTCGTTAAGTCCCAATTAGAATTCGAGCTAGCTGTGGCTGCAATACTGAATAATCTGTTGCCAGGAGACGTCTCGACCTACGGCGAAGTAGCTATCGAGGCTGGGTTTCCCGGACGAAGTAGATCAGTTGGGGCTTTTCTGAAAAAGTCGGAAGGCTACCCGTGGTGGCGAGTTGTAAATCACAAAGGCCGACTTGTTCCCGGCAAGGAGCTATTGCAAAGCCGGCTACTGAAATCCGAAGGAGTCAGTACGATAAGTGGACACGTCGTGGGTTTTTGAGTTGGTAAATTTAGTACCAACGGCGATAAAGATGAAACGTACTTATGGTTGCTCCTCACAGCATGCAAACTCCATTGGTGTAGTTTGATGGTTTCGGGCATAAGTAAATCAAATGTAACAAGTGCTACGAAAATCTAGTCTCGTTCGTAATCCAATATTTAGATCATTATGAAATGTGCCCAGAAATGACGTACGTTGCGGTCGTTTCTAAATAGCAGTAGCTAAATGCCAATTGTCTAGACTAGACACATTTAGGCTGTGTTGCATCGAATTGGCCATGTGTTAACTAGCTAGCATTATTTTCACTGATCCCTTTTGTTAGCTTTACATAATGAGGATTATAGGCGTTTTGTTCAACCGGTGTCGTTTCAAACACCCCTGTATCTGCTTAGTTCGGATGCAGGCGTTGCGAGGAGCTAAGATCAATACATGACTGTCACACTTGTAACCGGAGCTAATTCAGGGCTAGGGCGAGCGACTGCTTTGCTGTTAGCGAAACAAGGCCAAAAGGTCTATGCAGGAATGCGTGATTTGGAAAAGGGAGCTAAATTAGTAGAGCTAGCTTCTGGTTTGGACTTACACCCAATTGAGATTGATGTTACCGATGATGATTCGGTAGCACGGTGCGCTGCCTCTATCGAACAAAACGACGACTCTGTAGACGTGCTAGTGAATAATGCTGGCATTGGGTGCAACGCAGTGACTGAAGATATTGATATCGAAGTGGCCAAGGCGGTCATGGACGTAAATGTCTGGGGCGCAGTGAGATGCATAAAGGCGTTTGTGCCAGGTATGCGAGCCCAAGGAAGCGGCCATGTTGTGCAAATCTCGTCAATCGCTGGTCTGATAGGTGCTATCGGTCAAACTGTCTATGCTGGCTCTAAATTTGCGCTCGAAGGTATGAGCGAGGCGTTAGCACAAGAATTAATAGGCTTCGGTATCCGGGTTTACTTGATTGAACCGGGCGTGACGCGCACAGCTATATTGCCAAAAAATGAAGGAAACCCATTGCCAACCGTTTATCAAGAGCATTATGACCGAATGTTCGATTTCTACGCCGCTGGAATAGCTGCAGCGGTGCAGGCCGATGATGTCGCCGAAACAATCGCTAGAGCGTTAGCGAGCCCTGAGTACAAGTTGCGACACGTATGTGGCTGGGGTGGCCCTGAAATAGCGCAAGGAAGAGCAATGATGACTGATGAAGAGTGGGTTGAGCTCGGGGCCTCGGTTTCATCTAAACATGGTTATGCAAAGAACTTTAATGAGTTCTTCAATTTGGATATCAGCGGTTAGGTATCCCTTGCTGAAGAAGTAGCTAAACGTCTAATGCGTGGCCATATGCTTCGCTGTGCTTCACAATGAAGTCCCGACGAGGCTCTACTGAGGCCCCCATCATAACCTTAAAGGCCTTTTCTGCGAGCTTTGCATCGTCAAAAGTGATTCTTCTTAACAGCCTGGTCTCGGGATTTAAGGTAGTTTCCAGTAACTCATCATCGTCCATCTCTCCTAGACCTTTGAATCGCGTAACGCGATACCTTCGACCTTTGGCATCTAGTTCTGACACTCTCTTAGCCAGCTCTAGTTCTGAGTAAAGAAATTCTTTAGACTGCCCTATTGTCAACGCATGGGTCGGAGGCTGAGCTGCGTACACACGACCAGCTGCCAGCAGATCACGCATATAGTGATAGATCAACGTCAAGACCAGGCATCGTATGTGGCTACCGTCGACGTCAGCGTCTGCGAGAAGAATTAGTCGTTCGTAGCGGGCCGAACCTAAGTCGAACTCGGCGCCTGAGCCTGCTCCGACTGCAGTAAAGAGAGCTGTGGCTTCAGCGTTATCCAGCACAGCCTTCTTAGTGCTTTTGCCTGCATTCACCACTTTGCCACGCAAAGGAAGAACCGCCTGCCAGGCGCTATCTCTTGCTCGTTTGGCAGGGCCAGCTGCTGAGTCGCCCTCAACTATAAGCAACTCTCCTTCTGGATGCATTCGACAGTCAGAAAGTTTATCCGGCAAGCCATTATTACCTATTTGTGCCGCCTTTCGGCGGTTATCGAGAGCTTGACGGGTGCTCACACGGTTAATTACTGCATCGGCTATTTTGTCAAGAATTGCCTTAACATGAATTTTTTTGGAGCCTTGAAGTTCACCCTCAAACCAAGCACCGAGGGTCTCTCTCACTACGGTACTGACAATTTTTTGGATATCTGGGGTCCCCAGTTCGCGCTTAGTTTGGCCTCTGAATTGCGGTTCCGGAAAGGTGACACGGATAACCGCTATCAACCCTTCTTGGCAGTCCTCTTTACTCGCCTTTCCATCGTCTTTCAGCTTCCGGAGTTTCCTAAGCTCATGCTTGCTTAGTGCAGCATTGACCGAACTAGTAAGAGTCCGTTCGAAACCTGCGAGATGAGTGCCGCCGTCTGGGGTCGGGATCGTATTTACAAACGTTACAATTTTTGTTTCGTAGGTACTCACCCATTGCATAGCCACATCTACTTCGCAGCTACGTGTTACTTCCGTAAGATTGCCGTCAACTGGAACTTTTTCATTAAAGTCTGCAGAACCTTGAAGCTTAATAATTGAAGTAACGGCTGCTGCTTCACCACTTAGAAAATCAACGAAGTCTCCGAGACCACTCTTGGAGACAAACTCTTCCTGAGGTTTTTGAAGTCCTTTTCTGCGATCAGTCAAACGTATCTTCAAGCCTGGTACCAGAAAACATACTTGCCCAAGCCGTTCCCGAACTTCGGAATAATCAATAGTGGCATCGATATCAAATACTTGAACATCGGGCCAAAAACGTACAGTGCTTCCTGTCTTCTGGGTCGGAACCTTGCCAGTTTGTTTTAGCGCGTGTCCCGGCTTGAATCGGCCGTTAGAACCAACTTGTCCAGCGACGCGATCTCGAAATGAGAGGTGATGGGTTTTGCCGTTTCGATTCACGTCAACATCCACCCGCGTGGAAAGAGCATTCACGACAGAAGCACCAACTCCATGTAGCCCGCCGGACGCGCCATAAGCGCCCGTGCCGAACTTACCGCCTGCGTGTAGTTCAGTAAAAACAACTTCGAGGGCTGTTACATCACCATACTTTTTATCTACAGGGATCCCGCGTCCATTGTCAGTCACCTCGTATGAGCCATCCGGATGAAAACTTACGTCTATGATGCTTGCAAAACCAGCAGCGGCTTCGTCAACACCATTGTCAATGATTTCCCACAGTAAGTGGGTTAAGCCTTGGCTACCAGTCCCACCTATGTACATACCGGGTCGTTTTCGGACCGCGTCCAAACCCTCTAAGACCTCGATTGGGTCGGCATCGTATTTATTTAACGATCCATTTTGATACTGCGCAGTCGTGTTATCTTGGTTCATTTGAAGCGGTACTCCCCCACCTGTTGAAGCCCGAATCCAAGATCTATGGCCGGGCCATCTCTTCGAGTGCTTGTGAAGCTAATCGGCACCGGCGTTGAATCAGATTTTTTAGAGTCGACTGAGTCGGCTATTATTCCGGCTAGTTGCTGATTTCGTCCGATCCACGAGTAGGCAAGAGTTGTTTCGAAATTTTTGAATTTGAGGACACGCACGCCACCAGTCGCTCGACCCTTAGCAGGAATCTCAGACATGTCCGTTACTTTGCAAGTCCCTTCATCCGTCACGACAACTACAACTGTTGAGAACTCCACTTTTCCTGCCGAAAGAACAAAGCATCCAGTTTTAAGTTTCATTCCCGAAACCCCAGATGCTCCTGGACCTTGAATCGGCACTCCGGCTACGGCCGTGCGTAGGACCTGCCCATCTGATGCAACAACTGCCATTTCTGAGCTCTCCTCAGCTTCAAAGGCTGAGACAACAACATCGTTTTGCCTCAATTTTATTAAGGAATTTCCATTGCGCGTACGTGCCAGGTCGGCGGCACTGATTCGTTTCACCACCCCCTGGCGTGTAACCAGAACTGTTTCGTTATTTCCCATAGTTGATAAGCCAACAACCCCTTCGCCACGACCCAACGAAAACATTTCCGTAGAAGATGCTCCACGACTTCCGCGAATCATCTCCGGGATTTCACTAGCTCGCACACTAAGGAGTCTGCCTTTGTCTGTAACAGCAAAGATCGGCTCACTGGTAGAGGCTTCGACAGATGCAGACAGAACATCATGACGTCCTGGTTTAGCTACAAACGAGTCATCTGGAGAGAAACGCCCTATCAGACCCGAGGACGAAAGGGTCACTAGCGTAACCTCAAGATTCGTAATGTCTTGTGAAACGAGCTCAGTTTTAACGGCTTCATCATCGATTGAGACGACGTCTTCAATTTTGACAATCTTCGTTTTGCGCGTTTCTCCAAATTCCTGAGCAACGAAGTCAAGTTCTTCGCTAACGATCGTCCGACGGCGGTGCTCGGAATTAAGCACTAGCAAGTATCCCTTTATGGCGTTTTCAAGTTCTGCGAGTTCTGTTCGTAACTTGTCAACTTCTAAAGCAGTTAGCCGACGTAACTGCATATCTAATATGTGGTTTGCTTGAATATCAGAAAGCTTCAGTTCTTCGATGAGCTCCGATCGTGCAATTGGTACATCTGCAGCGCCCCTTATTATTCTAATTACTTGGTCTATGTGGTCTAAGGCGATTAGCAATCCAACGAGAATATGCTCACGTTCTTGCGCTTTTCTGAGTCTGTACTCGGTTCTCTTAGTTACTACGTCGAGCCGATGGTCAATGAAGTGCTGGCAGATTGCGCGCAGCCCCAGGGTGGAAGGGACTCCAGACACTAGAGCGACATTATTGATTCCGAAACTTTCTTCCAAGGGAGTTAAGCGGTACAAAGTGTTTAACAATTTATGAGGTCCCACTCCTGACTTGCATTCGATTACCAGGCGCAGTCCGTGATTACGATCAGATAAGTCAGTGACTGCGGCCACACCCTCGAGGCGACCCTTGTTTACTAGTTCTCGTATTTTTGCTTGTACTCGCTCTGGACCTACTGTGTAAGGTAATTCTGTAACGATAATGGCTTGCCTACGGGCTGAGATAGGCTCTATCTCGACTCTAGCGCGTATGCGAAATGTGCCTCTACCAGTTTCATAAGCATCGCGTAAAGTTCCATCGTCAATGATGATCCCACCTGTAGGGAAGTCTGGGCCAGGTAAAAACTCAACTAATTCGTCTAATGTCGGTTTCGGCCGACGGTTGTGAAGAATGTGCTTCACCACTGCCACTACTTCACTAATATTGTGCGGCGGCATGTTTGTAGCCATGCCAACAGCTATTCCACTAGCCCCGTTTGTAAGTAAGTTGGGCAACATCGCTGGAAGACACTCTGGCTCTTCTCTCTCTCCATCAAAGTTTGGGCGGAAATCAACTGTTTCCTCATCAATGTCTTGGACCATTGCCATCGCAGCCTCTGTAAGGCGAGCTTCTGTATATCTATATGCTGCGGGCGGATCGTCGAGGCTTCCAAAATTTCCTTTTGGTGCAACCAACGGCACGGACATTGAAAAGTTTTGACCCATTCGCACCATAGCTTCGTAGATCGCACCATCTCCGTGAGGGTGGTACTTGCCCATAACCTCACCTACCACTCCGGCAGACTTTCTAAATGGGGTACCAGGTCGAAGCCCAAGATCGTTCATCACGAATAAGATCCGACGTTGAACTGGTTTCAGTCCATCGCGAACGTCTGGAATAGCGCGGCTAGTAGTAACGGAAAGCGCATATGGCATGAACGAATCACGCATTTCATCATCGACTGAAATATCGATGATTTCCTTAGCTATCGATTCTGGGAGTTTCGGCCGAGCCATAGTTCAGAGGGTCCTCATAATTAAAAAACATCTACGACTTGTGAGAGTACGAGGCTGATGGGACAAGAGGGTGGCAATCAGAAGACCAATTGAGCAGATCGAGTAGCTTAAGTTTCTTAATGATTTGTTTGTTGTTCGGAGAGTTAGCCGTTTAAATGCACACTCGTGCTAGTTCTTCGCTATCGTTACCGATCGCGTGATTATCGCGTTCTCGGAACAACTGTTTCGAGCAAGACACACCCCTTACCTACTCCCCTGCCGGAAGACCCGGAGCAACAATGAGCCGACGTATCGAGGTCGAGCTGACTAGTCAGCAAGACGACGGAACCTGGACCTGGCGAGCCGCCGGCGCCAAGCAACCAAAGGGCACCTTAGATGCCGCCCTATTAGCCAAGGATGCCACCGTTGGTGATGTCGTACGGGCAGAGGCAGATTTTGAGATTGATGGCATTTTTGTAACTGCTGTCACTCCCTTAAAGTCTCGCAGTGGGCGACCTGCCGATGAAAGATTAGAAATAATTGCCGGCAAACAAGATACGCCGGGTGTAACCACCCAGCTAGCGCGCAAGAGCAAAGGCGGGCGAGGTCGCGACGGTGATGATAAGAACCGCCGGGGTAAGCCACGCTCCAACGACAAACGAAATAGCGGCGAAGACTCCAAGGAGAAGGGTGATCGACCTAATAGTCGAAGCGCTAAAGGTAATCGCCAGGAATCAGGTTCGAAGAGACCCGCACGCGGCAAAACAAATGATCGTGACCAAGCTCCAGAGCGACCTAAAGTAAAGAAGCTTCGGCCAGGCCGTGTTCACCGAAAGCATTTAATCGAGAGTCTGCCCGAAGAACAGCGCGTGATAGCCGAGCAAGTAGCCCGGGGTGGTATTGCTGCGGTAAGAACTGAAATTGAAACTCAGAATAAGCGGCTTCTCGAAGAGGGACAGCCAGTAGTGAAGGCAGATGCCTTGATGGCATTAGCTGAGAGTCTCGTTCCGCGTATCAAAATAGCCGAGTGGAGAGATCGCGCCGATGCGGTAGTCGCAGACTTGGATGAGGTTGATATTCGTGACCTTCGAACGATATTAGTTGCAGCTGAAGACAACGCACGCGACGACGAAAGCCGGCAAATAGCCGAGCGTATTCGCGAGGGACTTAACGTCAGAATAGAGAAGGCACAAGCCGACTGGCATGCGGAACTTCGTTCAACACTGTCTGGGGATCGGATCGTTCGTGCTCTACGACTTAGCTCCAGGCCGCCAAAAGCTGGCGCCCCACTACCTCCAGATATTGCTGAGCAACTAACAATGCAAGCGAATCAAGCACTTGGCGGTGAAGTAACCCAACAGCGCTTAGCTATTGTCATCGAAGCTATAGCATTTTCTCCGATACGGCCTTACATAGTTCTTGCAACCGTTCCGGCTGAGCCGACGAAAGAGCTAGTCGAAACAATACGCAAAGTAGCTGATCGAATTCCGGAAATTGCTGCCCGATTTGGAATTGAACCGTCTAAACCCGGACGTGGAAAAGGAAGACGTAAAGGCCCCGGTAAGCCTAAACCTAAACCGGCGGCTCCTCAAACGAATGAAGAGGGTGTAGAAGCTGCAGCCACTGAACTAAATGCTTCTAATGACAGCGTTAGTTCAGATCCAACAGATGCTGCTTCGCCTGATCTAGTTGACCCCGTCGCTGATTTTCAAATAACAAACGAAGCGCCATCAGAAAACAGCAGCGCTGAATCTAACGACGCAACCGAAACAGCAGCATCTCTGAACGAAGCAGGCGGGGGTTCAACCTCTGAGGTATCTGCTGACGCTGAAGCTATAGACGTGGATAAGATTGAAGGGGTGTAGATCACATGGCTGTAAATTTTGAAACTCGTGGTCCACTTGCATTGTTTACCCTCGATCGACCTGAAGCCCGTAATGCTGTTAATCATGAAGTCTCACAGGAACTTGAAGCGCACTTGGACTCGTTTGAATCCGACCCAAATTTATGGGTTGGTATTCTTAAAGCCGAAGGTAAGGTCTTTTGCGCAGGTGCAGATCTAAAATCAGTGAGCCAAGGCAAGCGGATTGAAACAGATAAGGGCGGATTTGCAGGTCTAGTGCGTTACCCGAGAACCAAGCCCTTGATAGCAGCTGTCGATGGAGCAGCTCTCGCCGGCGGCCTTGAAATCGTGCTCTCTTGCGATTTAGTTGTCGCTTCAGCGGCAGCTCGTTTTGGTATCCCTGAAGTAAAGCGGTCACTTATAGCTGGTGCAGGTGGGTTATTTAGGCTCCCAGCAGCCATTGCTAAGAACGTCGCTATGGAATTAGCATTAACTGGAGACCCAATCTCCGCGGAGCGAGCGTTTTCTCTAGGTCTCGTAAATGAACTTTGTGCAACAGGGACCGTGGTCGACACAGCTATAGAGCTTGCTCAGCGAATAACTGCCAACGCCCCGATTGCCGTAAGAGAAAGCCGGGAAGTGATCCTCGAAACACTGGGCGTCGCTGAAGCTGAAGGTTGGGCAATTACTAAAGCTCACTTCCGCAATGTAGTCAAGACAGAAGATTTTAAAGAGGGGCCATTGGCCTTTGTCGAGAAGCGCGATCCTGTTTGGAAAGGTAGATAAGAAGTCTAATTGAGCGCTGGAGGCCGTAGAGAGAATACGAAATTTCGTGTTCTTTCGCTCATATCCAACTGGTGAAGTTCTTCCACTTTAAAGAAGCCTACTTCTGCAGCGTCATCTCCAGCCTTGAGCTTCGACGGGTTCGAGACGCTAAGTCGTAAGTTAACGATCACAAAATGATGTTCGTTTATTTTCAGGTCAACCCAGCCGATCATTTCTTCAAATCGTCCTTCTAGATTACTTTCCTCTTTCAGCTCTCGTAGCGCTGCATGACGGATCGGCTCGCCTATTTGAACTCGACCTCCCGGCAGAGACCAAAGTCCTTTTTCAGGTTCTGTTCCTCGTTTGATAAGCAACACCTGATCTGCGTTGTACACAATAATGCCTGCACACAGCTCTGGGCCTTGCATCGAGTTACAGAGATCTATGTACCGTCAACAAGCGAGCTTTAAACCCGAAAGTTTCGAAGAAATTTTTTGTCTCTCGATTTCCTGGTAATGCCATCGAATCGATCCCAACGCATTTTCGTTCGCTACACCATGCGATTATAACGTTAATCAGAGCTTCCCCTAGACCGACACTACGAGCTTCAGGCGTAACGTAAATATCGGTAACGAGTCCCAGATATTCGCCAGTTCTCAGCACTTCTACTTTCGCACGTGCATAACTAAGAATCGCGCTATCTAGAGTACCGACCCATACTTCTTCATCTGGGCTAGACATCGCTGCTTCTAAAGACAAAATGTATGGCACTGTCGAAGTTTCTCGGCGGCTCCATATGTATCCCCCACGACCGTCCATTTGTTCTCGTACAGCTTCATCCGCTAACTCCGCAATTATCGGAAGCTCGGTGATTGATGCAGTTCTCGCTTGTTCTTCCATCAGGATTTATTTTCGCGACGGTCTTCTAGAGAGCGCTCGGATTCTAATCGACCTTCTTCCGCAGCCGTAAGATCCATGAAATCAAACATTCCAGCCACGATATTATGGCCTGCGACATCACCTATCTGTCGATACATTGCCTGTGCCACGCGACGGTAATTCGGGTGACCTTGGGGCTGGCTACGCAGCTCGAGCATATGAAGTGCTTCACGTGCATTGAATTGCATCACGTAGCGGATCCGATAGGCCATGGATACTGCGTACGAAGCTTGCTCTGGAAATGGCTCTTTCATCGCTTCGTAGAGGTCTTTTGACCGCTCTAATGCGGTGACATATTTATCAGTAAGCCCACACGCTTCAATATCTTCTGGTACCTCATATCCGTGATACGGCGTCAAGGATTGCCACTCTATTGTTAGCAGTCGATGACGTTGCATATCGCGAAAGCCACCATAATCTGAGAGCACATCAAAGCGGTAACCAAGCCGTTCGAGCGCACGACTTGGGCGATGCCGACGGTTGGTACGCTCCCCCACATAGCTTCTAGCCAAGCTAAGTTTCTCTTCACTACTCATACGGTCAATAACTGAGATTAGTTGCGCCTCGCCTAATCGGCTCTGTGAATACAACATCGCCGCCAACATTTTGCGCTCTCCGTCTGGGTCCCAATCTATTAGGCTTACCTCATCGACGGTTGTGGGCTCGATGTCGTTTAACAATTCCGTCGAAACAGAAGCCATGGACTCACGATTTTCTTTCATGTATCTTGACCAGGCGATACCTCTATCTTCGATATCTACTCTTCTAAGAAATGATGGAATAACCTTTCGCAATTCCATGAGCATCATGTCCGAGTAAGCTCGGGCTTCAGGCAGCGGATGAGAACGCATTCGCAATAATAGTGCCTCATATCCTTGACCCGTGCCATAAATCCCAACGTTGGACAAACTTGCAGCGGGTAACAAACCCCGGACAGCGTCAAAGGATTTGGCACGAATAGTCTGCCGATATGCTAGGTCACCGACTTCATTACTTTGTGGAGTAGCCAGCTTATAGAACTCTTGCATTTCGGGTACGAGTTGGGCGTACCGGTCGAAAATGCGATCGATATCACCCACGTAGCGGGTTCCGAGGTTCGAGGCAAGGACGTCGGGATCTCGGTGGTACCGGTACCTACCATCTAATCGCCTGTCATAACTCAAATACCGCGTTGACTGCTCTAAGTAGGACATCAGTCTGCCCCGCTCAAGGATCTTTGTAAGAAGATTAGACGATTGTTCACATGCTAGGTGAACTCCACCCAACTGAGCTACTGAGTCATCTCCGTACTCTACAAATACTCTCTGATAAAGCTCTTCCGCCTTGGCAAGCCCCACAGTTGCATCAATAGAGTGGTCACCGGATATATCTAAATCATCAACGAATTCGTCTAGGAATAAACGCCGTAGGCTCTTGTGAGTTCGGCTATAACGAGCGAACAGGGCACCCTTGACGACTTCTGGCAAATTGACTAGGGCGAATACTGGTTGATCTAAATTCGTGAAATATCGACGCAGCACATCTTCTTCAGCTGTTGAGAAAGTTTCCGATGCGTAGTTATTCACAGCCTAAATCCAAGAGTTTTGGGTCGAGTTCCTGATCGTAGAAGGTTTCCGAGCCTTAGAGGAGGACCCTCCCCGAGTCATCTGCGAAATACACGAATAATTCATTCGAGCCTAGAACACTACAGTCAGAGCATCAGGCAAAACTTTAAGCTTAATAGCCTTAAACCTACCGACTTTCTGCCCATCTAAATAAACGTTATCTAGAGGATCTAGCTTTGCGGACCAAGCCGATTTCTGAGATACCTTTATTCTCGGATGCGGAATATGATCTCCTGTGCGAATCCGTTTGCGAGCGATAAGCCGCTGCCCTAATGGTAGTGCTCCTTCGACTATGTCAACTTTGCCGTCGTTAGGGTGAGCTCGAGGCGCTACGCGCCATTGCCCCATCCACTCACTATTCATGACGGCTATTGTTTTTCCAAGCCATAGTCGGTTCCTAATGAACATGTGTGAACAAAACCAGCTCGTTTGTTCGTCCATTCCTACTTCCACTAAATCAATGGTGACGGTCTGAGCCTGTTCGCTTCTGAGCCTGTTAAGTCCACCTATGGGAGCACCTACAGCACGCCATAAGTCGCCGTTCAATAATCCGAAAACTGGAAGCGGCGTATCAGTGCGCATGCACTTCTGAACTACGCTCCGCAACTCGCCATCTGACTGTATAGCCACACCGGCTGGAGGTAATGAACCTAACTGACCCCACGGCTGGCCATTTTTTATAGTCACGTCGCTCCAGCGTCCTGGATAGCCGACACATCAGGCGGTTCGTTCTCTCCTAGTCGAGTAGCGATGGCAACGACACCTCGGTCTAAAGCACTAATGCTTCGGCGTGCTGTCCGGGCCGTCTCGGAATTGGGGGTAACTTCTGCTATCTGTGACAGTAAATCAACTACCTGCTTAATATGACGCACAAAATCTCCTGCTACCAAGAAATCTTCATCAAGGACTTCGTCTAGCGAGTGGCCTGCCGCCCAACCGTGTACCGCTGAGAATAGCGTTGGGTCTGGTGATCTACTTTCTGACAATCCACGTTTTGATTCTTCTGCCCGCAGTTTTGACCAAAGCCCATCAATACTTTTTGCTCGCGTTCTGAGCATGGCGCTTGGATACCATGGAGTCGGAGGCTCGACTCGGCTTCGATGTTCGTAAGTCAACAGCGAGACTAGACCCGCTAACGAACTTGGATCCAAGCCATCAAAGTATCCATGTTCGATACATAGAACTATTAATAAATCTAATTCGTTGAAAACTCTTTGCAATCGTTGTCCAGCTGGCTTGAGGGACCAACCCTCGACACAATCAAATTTTTCGAGTACCTCGATGATTAAGTCAAGTGTTCTACCTAAGCCGCCGTCCGCCGTTCGAATTTGCTTCTCCAGGACCCCGATGTCTATCCGCGCATTTGCAGCCTTTCTTTGCGCTTCGCTCTTTCCGATGCTTGCTCGATTAGTCTTGGAATTCGGATTTGGTTGTGAAATTTCTTTTTCGATAATATGCCGCTTCATGGCGTTGCTCGCAGCACGCTGAAACTCACGCCTATTTGGGGCAAATGGTTTCGGTAAGGCGACCTGGTCCAAAACCTCAGGTAGCTCTTCGAAGTCGCTTGATGTGACAAGTAAAGTCTTACCTCGGGTTGTGACTACCCTTAATCTTGTTGTGCCGTCTCGACGCGTACTTGTGCCAATTACTAACAATAGCCGGTGGCCGCTTTGGCGATTATGGGTTACTAACGATCCTGGCTTAATTTTTTTAAGTGCCTTATTTAACTGCATTGAATCAATCGTATTTTGAAGTGATTCATTTGGCCGAGTCTGTTGATTTGCCTTCAGTTCAGATTCGCTAGCCCTCAACTTCTCGCGAGCCTTCTCCACTTTCCGCATCCAACCAGCGACTCTTCTATTCGAGCGGAATTGAGCAAAGGAAAGCTGCAATAAGCCAATGGCGTCTTCTCGGTTTTTCTGGGCCATCAAATTGACGGCCATATTGTAAGTTGGCCGAAATGATGACTCAAGCTCAAAATCTTTATTAGCGGCTAGCTCAGCTATCTGCTGGTAGGACTCGTAAGGGCTCCAGAGCGTGTAGGCATGTCCTACGGAGTCAATGCCACGCCTCCCAGCTCTCCCGGTTAGCTGAGCGTACTCTGACGCAGTTAATGCGACGTGACCTTCCCCTCTGAATCTACTTATCTGTTCGATTACGACAGATCTTGCAGGCAAATTAACACCGAGTGCCAATGTTTCAGTCGCGAAGACTGTCTTTAGCAGCCCTGCGGCAAAACAGTCTTCCACTGCTTCTTTGAATGGCGCAACCATTCCTGCATGATGTGCTGCTACACCACATTGAAGGCCTTCTAGCCATTCGTGATAGCCGAGCAGCGCTAGATCCTCGGCTGTTAAGCCGGAGCAGTGCTCCTCTGCGATAGCTTCAACGAGGCGTTGCTGCCGACCATCTAAGAAACTGACTCCCTGGTCTACGCAGCTGCGAACAGCTTCTTCGCAGCCTTTTCTTGAAAAAATAAATATGATTGCAGGTAACTGGTTCCGATCATCAAGGTGTCTTAGAATTTCTGCTCTACGTGGCCGACCTGCTCGGCTACCTCTTTGTCGGCCGTCACGCTGTCGAGCTCCGCCTGCCTTTGCCAAGTACCTCTCGACCTCTGGGTTCGGAAACCCATCGCTCAACGTCCGAAACTCCCGTAAACGTCTACTTCCTTTTTCGTAGAGCAAGTAGTGGTCATGCAAGGCGACTGGCCGTGTTCGTTCGATTACGCAGGCACAATATCCCCGAACTGCGGTGATCCAGTCAGATACCTCATCAGCATTACTTACAGTAGCCGACAAGCAAACGAGATTTACATGCTTCGGAAGTTGAATAATAACTTCTTCCCAGACTGGTCCTCGGTATGGGTCTTGCAAGTAATGGACTTCGTCTAAGACGACCAGACCTAAATCCGCTAAACGATCAGAGTCCGCATAGATCATGTTACGAAGGACTTCGGTGGTCATGACAACTACTGCGGCGTCTCCCCGAATACTATTATCTCCGGTAAGAAGCCCGACATTTTCTTTTCCGAGCCACTTACTCAAATCTTTCATTTTCTGATTCGACAGAGCTTTGATAGGAGTCGTATAGATCACAGTCTGACCGCGTGCCAGAGCAGTCGAAATGCCGTACTCAGCTACTAAAGTTTTACCTGATGAAGTTGGAGCAGCAACTAGGACTGACTCATTTGCATCGATCGCGTCAAATGCTTCTAATTGAAATGGGTCAGGTGAAAAACCAATCCGTTGAATCAGTTTCTCGCGAAGTGCCTTTGGGTCAGATTCCATGACTAACACCACGCTTTGACCGAGGGACCCAACCATGTCTCCGGCGTGTTGCTAGATAGCCAATGAGTATAGAAAATTCAAAAAATATGTACAGAGGAACAGATAACGTCGCTAGAGAAATGGGATCTCCCGATGGAGTGATAATGGCGGCCACTGCAACTATGCCTACGATGCAAAATCTTCGCGCTTTTCTTAGTTGCGCAGGTCGAAGAATTCCGACGAGTTGAAGGAACACTAGAATAATCGGGAATTGAAACCCTATTCCAAATGCGAACATCATATAAGTAATCAGGCCTAGATAAGATCCGGGCGAGAACATCGGGTCCACTTGGCTTCCTCCAAATGAGATAAGAAAACTAAGAGCCCTCTCAAAGGTGTTGTATGCGAGATATGCGCCCACGCTGAACAATGTTAGGCCGCTTATCATGAATGGCAGAGTGAGTCTTTTCTCTCGCTGTTGCAACGCCGGAGTTATGAATCGCCATAGATTCCATAAGAGAATAGGCATCGCCAATACCAATCCGACATAAATAGAAACCTTGATTCGTGTTCTGAAGCCATCGAGTGGATCTAGGATCACAAGGTTGCACGGCCGATCAAAGCCCTCCTTAATCAATACCCTGCAATATGGTGGTAGAAACACATTCCGTAGAAGCCAGTCATAAACCAAAACACCAACGAAAGACGTCGCTGTCAAAGTTACAAAACAGTAAATGAGCCTTCGTCGGAGTTCAGCTACGTGATCCCAAAAGGACATGTTTCGGTTCGTAGAAGCTTTTTTGAAAAATAGCCTCACGAAGAGTCCTTATCTTCGCCTTCGTTGTTGGCAGTCTCTTCGGCTGGCTTTTCACTAGATGGTTTAGCTAAAAATTCATCATGTGCTGACGTCACAATGCTGTTGTTAACAGCTTCATCTAACTCGCTTTTTACCGAACGGCTAAATTGTTTTAGCTTGGTCAACGCTGTAGCCGCGCGTCTAACGGCTTCAGGCATTTGTTTCGGACCGAGAGCGACTAATGCCACAAAAACAATGATTAACACCTCATTCGGAGTGAGATTCACGTCTACGAGACTACGTCGTATTGAGCTATACGCCGCATACTAAAAATTTTCACTTGATTTCTCTTTTAACGGCCTGATGAGCGAACTTGCATGTTGTAGCGGCTCTGCGAGGGAATCAGTAGCCACCACTAAACTCCCAATGGACTCAACCGTCCTATGGGTCTCTGCCGTAACGGAGTCAATCTTTCGGTAGATCAGTGCACTCCCGATAACCAAAACTAGGGGCGGGATCGCCAAAAGAGGACTCATACCTCAACCATCTTTCCATTTTTCAGGATGAACTTTTAACAGTTTAGAGACCGAATTGTGTTTCAAAGCGGCAAAATGAATAGGTGGAGCAAAAATTCGCCTCTCTTCGAGACCGTCCGGTGTTGTTTGCCCATCGGGGAGCGAGCGCACACGCCACCGAGAACACTTTAGAGGCTTTCCATCTGGCTATAAAACTTGGAGCGACCGGCCTCGAATCAGATCTATGGGTAACTTCAGATGGAGTACCGGTGCTGAGCCACGATGGTTACATCAAGAAAGCATTGCGACGGAAACCTATCTCTGAACTCAAAAAAACTGAACTACCCGAGCACATTTGTACCTTGGACGATCTCTATCTTCAATGTGGCACATCATTCGATCTGTCGCTTGATTTGAAGAACTTGGATGCATCGGAGCCAGCACTAAAGGTAGTTCGAAGGCACTCAGCTGAAAGCAGGCTTTGGCTTTGCCACACAGATATGAGCGTGCTTGGAACAATGAGGTCGCTAACACGCGCCTACCTGGTTCATTCAACACGATTGCGGTATTTAAAGGAAGGGCCCGAGCGACACGCTGCCACGTTAGCGGAGTCTGGGATCGATGCTGTCAATTTTCATCATTCTGATTGGAGCGCAGGTCTAACTACTTTGTTTCATCGGTTTGAAAGGTACTGCATCGGCTGGGATGCGCAATACGAAAGAGTGATCCACAATCTTTATCTAATGGGAATCGACGGCATTCATGGTGACCACGTGGACCGCCTGGTCAGCGCTGGATCGGGTTGAAAACCTAAAGCTACTTACGGAAAGTTAAACCTACTTAGTGGCCAAATGCGGATGAATGGCTCCCCGACGAGCAGCTTCGCCGGAATTGGTCCGAAGAAACGGCTATCGGTACTATTTTTGCGATTGTCACCCATTACGAAATAATGACCATCGGGAATCTTTGTAGGCGGCAGGTCACTGGTAAATTCGCCTGCTTGCAGATATGGCTCCGGGAGCAGCTTCCCATTAATAAGAACTTGACCATCTCTTGAGCTAATTTCCTCGCCTGGCAATCCAATGACCCGCTTAATGAAGTCGTTTATTCCCACGTTGCCAAGAGCGGTTGGCTTACTGAATACGGCCAAGTCCCTGCGTTCGACTTCACCCAATCTAAAAGCCAACTTGCTTACAACTATTCTGTCACCTATTTCAAGGGTTGGAAGCATAGATGCGGATGGTATGTAGAAGGTCTGCACAGCTGTCGCCTTAAGCACCAGTGCGAGCAGTAATGCACCGACAACGATGGACACCCATTCCACACAAACTCGCCAGATACGTTTCTTCATGGTCTCATCACCACCCCATTAATCATTACTTGAATCATTAATTAAACGGCGCTAGCGTCTGCTAGCCACATGGCAGCAGCTCCCAGATAATCACAGGCAAGTGCGTCCTCGAACAATGGTTTATTCATTGACTGAATGTTTATGCTGGATTTGCTGAGCAGATCTGAGATCGACGGGTTGCTATATCTCACCGTCGTGTGGCCGAGGTCTTCGATCTCTTCAGCAGAAACGTCTGATGGAATTGGGACTGCTATCGGATGCGGTATCAGTTCGAGAAGAGTTTTAGTGTGGTGACTTACACCTTGATGTCTTTCCCTCTGATCGGTACTAGAAGCACGCACTGCTAATGCAACACTCGCCCCGAGCTTGCTTAATATTGTCGCATGCCCAACCAGCTCCATTCCGGAAAAGCCGAGCTTGGAATTAGTCCCGAGATGTCCGGGGCCGCACCCAATTAAAACGCTGCTCTCATTTCTCTCTTTCAAAGCGAGCACACCTGAGGCCACAGTAACTGCCTCTATCTCACCGCCGAATGATTGTCCCGTAGTGACGGTAACACCAATAACCTGTGAGTTTTGAGCTTGAGATATGGTGTCGCTTATTGCTAAAGGAAGTGATGCTTGGTCAGTCATCACAAAACTAACTGGGGCTCCAAGCTGTGCCGATGTCGCGATGGCTATCGCCCCGACGTGGCTATGGAGCTGACATAAAAGGACTCTCATTCCGCTGAGGTCTGAACCGTTCCGATTTTCATTATCATGTTCTTCCCAGACGTCTGCTTGCAGTTGCTCTGATAGATAACGCGCTTTGAGCACACGTCCCGAACGCATCTGATCGCCTTGTTTTGAATCTAAGTTGTAATGAACAAGGTGATATCCGCCAGTTCCTAGACCAAGGTCCATTGCAATAGTGTTAACGATGACGCTGTGACCAACTTCAAGCAACCCGACTATCTCAGTTAATGAAGTGGCTTGTGTACCATCATCGAGCACAACTCGTTGAAGACCTTCTCGCTCAATTTTGACCTGAGTAACTACCCGCTGTTCAAACGATGACATCTGTTAACCATTTTGTCACAGAGATGCGATCAGCGCATCCACGCGGTCGTCCTCGTATTTGAATGGATCCTTACAAACCACTGTCCGTTGAGCTTGATCGTTCAACTTAAGATGCACCCAGTCCACGGTGTAATCTCTCTTTCGTTCTTTCGCTTGACGAACGAATTCGCCCCTAAGCTTGGCTCTCGTAGTTTGCGGAGCAGTTTTGGTAGCTGATTCGATATCCGGAGCATTAAGGATTGTTTCAACCGCATCGTTTTTTTGAAGCAAAAAGAAGACACCGCGTTTGCGGTTAATGTCGTGATATTGAAGGTCCAATAACATATTTTTTGGGTCTGCGAGGTCTAGACGGTGCCTGGCTCTGTAACGCTCCAACAAATGATATTTGATAACCCAGTCCACTTCCCTATTAAGCTTTAGTGGATCATCCTCGATAGCCGTCATGCAGTGTTCCCACATCGTTAAAGCTTTATGTTCTTCTTCGTTTAGATCATTGTGAGCAGCGAAGGCTAGAGCGCAATTCAGATATTGACTTTGAATCTCGAAGGCGCTTAACTCTGCGCCATTAGCTAGTCGTACCTTACGCCGGCAGGTTATATCGTGGCTAATCTCACGTATCGCCCTAATCGGGTTTTCGAGCGTCATGTCGGGAAGCGATACTGTGGGATCTTCCATCATCCGCAGCAACAAACAAGTTGCTCCTATCTTTAGGAAAGAAGTATATTCGCTCATGTTCGAGTCACCCACGATGACATGAAGACGCCGGTATTTTTCCGCATCGGCATGCGGCTCGTCTCTTGTGTTGATTATCGGTCGACTCCTCGTCGTGGCGCTGGACACTCCTTCCCAAATGTGTTCTGCCCGTTGGGCGATAGAGTACGAGGGACCCTTAGCGCTTTGTAACACTTTTCCTGCGCCTGTATAGATTTGACGGCTGACCAGAAAAGGAATCAACGTCTCTGAGTAGCTAGCAAAATCTTCGTCACGCAGAGTCAAATAGTTCTCGTGACAGCCATAACTATTGCCAACACTGTCTGTATTATTCTTAAATAAGTAAATTGTCGTGCCTGTAATTCCTTCCTCGGCTAATCTTAACTCTGCGTTTTCGACTAGCTCAAGAAGAATCTGCTCTCCGGCGCGATCATGACAAATAACATCGTAAATTGAGTCACACTCTGGAGTCGCGTACTCGGGATGGGACCCGACATCGAGATATAGCCGTGCACCGTTCTCCAGAAACACGTTACTTGAACGCCCCCATGATACAACTTTACGAAATAGATATCGCGCTACTTCATCGGGGCTGAGACGCCTTTGCCCCCTTAATGTGCAAGTAATACCGTACTCATTCTCAATTCCAAGGATTCTGCGCTGCACGTCAACTACACCGACTTGTAAACTGAGGACATCTTAGAAGAACGCATTTATTCTTCCAAGGCTGACTGTACTTCAGGGTCATCAAGACGTATAAAGCAACGACGCTCTACGCCTGCTTCCAAGACCGCTACTTCCAGGGCTGGAGCTTCTATTACTCGACTGTCGTCTGCTAACGCATTCGTTGCCAAGCGAATTGCCTGGTTGCGACTGAGGCCTTCGGAATAACCATCTTGAAGTCGATTTCTAACTGCCTCTGCGTCCCCGCCAATAGAACAGAACCCGTGCTCATCCACGACTGTTCCATCGTACTGAATTCGATATAATTCATTATTTGCATTATTTACGCCAAGTTCAGCAACTACTATTTCTACTTCCATTGGCTTCATTTCATGCGTGAAAATTTGGCCCAGCATTTGTGCATACTGATTCGCCAAGCTCCGTCCGTCAACATCTTCTCTGCTGTATTGAAAGCCCTTCAATTCAGCGTGTCGGACACCGGCTATACGTAATTGGTCGAACTCGTTGTAACGACCGACTCCACCAAAACCGATCCGGTCATATATTTCTGAAACTTTCCGAAGCGTGGAACTCTTATTGTCGGCTACAAAGGCGACTCCGTCTTTGTACTCGAGCACGACCAGACTCCGGCCCCGAGCAATGCCTTTACGGGCATAGTCTGCTCGGTCTTGCATCAATTGTTCGGGGCTAACATACATCGGCATGCTCATGATTCATTCCGATCGCTATTTAGTTCCGTTTGAAGGTCAGTGAAAACGGCCGCAGATTCTTCGTCGGAAAGCTGACGAAAGCCTTGGGCTGATACCACAGCAAGGATCGGGTAAATCCCGCGTATGGGGTCGGGTCCACCTGTAGCGCTATCTTCATCAGCGGCATGCCATAGTGCCTTGACTGCAAGCGATAGTGCAGCGTCGGCTGACATCGACTTTTGGAAACCTAATTTTATGACGGTTCCGGCATGTAAGCTTCCGGACCCGCTGGCAGCGTATTCTTGTTCCTCATATCTGCCTCCTGTTATATCAAACTGAAACAGGCGTCCAGCGTTTCGTACCAGGTCAAACCCACCGAATATTGGGACAACAGCTAGGCCCTGCATCGCCTGTGGCAAATTCCCACGAATCATTTCAGAGAGTTGGTTCGCCTTCCCATCCAAACTAAGTGGTTTACCTTCGATTTTTTCGTAGTACTCAAGCTGGAGTTGGAATACTCGGACCATTTGAATGGCAGGTCCGGCTGCGCCTGCAATCCCTACGGCTGAATGACGATCTGCAGCGAAGACTTTTTGCATATCTCGATGACTTATTAAATGCCCGCTTGTTGCCCGGCGATCACCTGCCATTACAACACCTTCATTGCATCGGATCCCGATTACCGTAGTTGCATGGCCTGCGTCGATAACTCCGGGCAGATCTTTAGAAAATGGCTCTTGGCCATTACGTTTCAGCAGCTTCACAAAATCAGCGCCCGGATCATCACCAGCTGGGTAAATTGATATGAAACTCACTCGCCACCTTTCTGTACGTAATTCTTGACAAATTCTTCAGCATTTGTTTCTAGGACGCCGTCGATTTCATCAAGGAGATCATCTAACTCGCTTTTGATCTCTTGGCCTGCCTCGACTGGCGCTGATGGTACTTCGTCTACTTCTTCGGAATCTTTATTTTGTCGACGTCGCTGTTCTCGTTCTGCCATCTCACACTCCTTAGGATTAACGGTACTTACTATTACTAATTTCCGAGTCTGCGAAGCAGCTCTCCTGCATCCTCACACTCATCCAACAATTTAGCCACATGGCTAGCTGTGCCTCTTAACGGTTCTAAAGTTGGAACCCTTCGAAGTGCCTCTGACCCAGTGTCAAAAACCATCGAATCCCAATTCGCTGCTACTACCTGTTCCGGGAACTCTTGCAAGCATCTACCACGGAAGTAAGCACGAGTAGTCAATGGGGGGTTACTGATAGCGTTCGTTACTTCGCTTTCTGAAACTAAGGTTGTTAAACCCATACGCAGCGCTAGACATTTGTCTGGCCGTAAATCATGATATTGCAGATCTAAGGCAGCCAGTTTTGGATCATTCCAATCAAGCTGATGTCTTTCCTTGAACCCTTCATAAAGTCTGCGCTTAGCAATCCAGTCAATCTCGTTACTGAGGGCTTCCGGGTTTGTCTTTAAAGTAGTTAGGACGTATTCCCAGCGTGAGATCAGATCATTCACAAGCTCGATGCCACCGAGGTTATCGGCACCAAAAACCTTGATATATCTCGCTGCGTTTTCGAGGTAAATCCATTGCAGGTCCAATGCTGACAACCGACGGCCATCTTTCATGAGATAGACATTTTCTAGATCTATGTCATAGCTAATTTCGCGAAGGTTTCGCACTGGTTCAGCTAGCTCAGGGATATCAGACATATAGTCATCATCTATCATGGCCAAGACTATGGCGGTTAGGCCAACTTTTAAGTAGGTCTGCGTTTCGCTCATATTTGCGTCACCGATAATAACATGCAGGCGACGGTACTTTTTGCTATCAGCGTGAGGCTCGTCGCGTGTATTGACGATCGGCCGCTTTAAGGTCGTTTCTAGCCCAACTTCTTGCTCAAAAAAATCCGCTCTCTGACTGATCTGAAAAACGCCGTCTGTGGAAGTTATTCCCGAAAGCTCTGACCCAATTTTCCCGGCACCGCAGAAAATTTGTCGCGACACAAAAAAAGGAATTATCTGAGAGACAATGCGACCAAAGGGTACTTTCCTGTCCATGAGATAATTCTCATGACAACCATAACTGTTACCCTTCCCATCGCTGTTGTTCTTATGGATTATCAGCTCTTCGTTAGGAGGCAACAACTTGTTGGCTACATCCATAGAACGAATTAAAATTTCTTCTGATGCTCGATCATAGATAAGGCACTGGAGAGCATCGCTGCACTCGGGGCCGGATAACTCAGGATGTGCATGATCAACGTAATATCGCGAGCCATTTGTAAGCACAGCGTTAACTAAATGCGTCTCAATTTCTGGCGCAAGTGCATCAAATTCATTGAAGCCGCGTGCATCAGCTCCAGGGTGTTCTCCCTCAAAGTCCCACGCAACCTTTCGCTCTAAAAAGCCATTGACGTATGCATTAATAATCATTGACGATGCGGCGACCGGGTTAGAGTCCCCATCGCTCTGTTGGTGGAGAATTCCGAATTCGGTCTCTATGCCTAAGATCTTGTGGACTGCCACACGTTGACCCTACCCGCCGAATTTTGCACAGCATCTCATTTAGCTTAGAAGCGAACCTGATGGCTAAAGATATTGGCCTGTTTGCACTCGTTCTATTTCTTTGCCACCTTCGCCATCAAAGTCATTTTTATTCGCGATAAGCGTCCTAATAAAGACAATTCTTTCGCCTTTTTTGCCAGCTATCTTCGCCCAGTCATCAGGATTGGTGGTATTCGGTAAATCTTCATGCTCGCGGAATTCTTGTCTAACAGATACGAGTAAATCGTCCAGTCTGATTCCTTCGCTGCCCGTGGCAATCGACCGTTTAATCGCATTTTTTTTAGCTCTGCGAACGATATTTTCAATCATTGCTCCCGAAGAAAAATCTTTAAAGTACATCACTTCTTTATCCCCGTTTTGATAGGTCACTTCAAGAAATCGATTATCTTCATCCTCTCGGTACATTTCTTCAACAGTTCGCTCAATCATTACTGTTACGGTCTTTTGTGGATCGCCGCCGCCAAGGTCGTCTATTTCGAGAACGTCTAAGGGTAGGTCTGTCGTCAGATAAGTAGAAAATATTAAATTAGCGGACTGCTCGTTCGGCCTTTGTATTTTAATTTTTACGTCAAGTCTGCCAGGCCTTAATATCGCTGGATCAATTAGATCTTCTCTATTTGACGCTCCGATAACGATAACGTTTGTCAGCCCTTCTACTCCATCGATCTCTGCTAGTAGTTGCGGTACGACAGTTGATTCCATATCCGAGCTGATTCCGGTACCTCGCGTGCGAAACAGTGACTCCATCTCGTCGAAAAATACAATTACTGGCCAGCCTTCGCTCGCTTTTTCGCGTGCGCGTTGAAAAATTTGTCGGATTTGACGCTCTGTTTCTCCAACATACTTGTTTAGAAGTTCCGGGCCTTTAATGTTTATGAAGAAGCTGCGTGCTTCCTTGTCTCCCGACAGAACAGCTACTTTCTTTGCTAACGAATTAGCAACTGCTTTCGCAATAAGAGTCTTACCGCAGCCTGGTGGGCCGTATAGCAGTATTCCTTTTGGGGCTGGTAAGTCGTATTCTTTAAATAGATCTTGATGCAGATAGGGCAGCTCCACTGCATCGGTTATCTGTTCAATCTGGCTCCGAAGACCCCCAATGTCTTCATAACTCACATCTGGAACTTCTTCCAAGAGTAAGTCCTCTAGTTCTGGGCGCGGTAAACGTTCGATGGCGACATTGGCTCGCGAGTCCAACAATAAATAATCGCCCGCCCTTAGCTGTTTTTCGCGCAAGTGTTCGGCAAGCTCGACGACTTTTTCATCATCACCGCGACCTGAGATAACCGCCCTTTCTTGATCATCTAATATTTCTTTCACTGTTACGACTTCACCCGAACCGCCTGGCTTGCGCACGAGCATCACATTAAACGATTCGTTTAAAACGACCTCACACCCGGTCTCCAGTCTTTCGCCAGTTAAGTCTGGGTGCAGAACAACTCTCATTTTTCGGCCATTGACGTAGACGTCTACAGAGCCGTCTTCGTTGTGGCCCATAAAGGTGCCGTAAGCAGACGGAGGTTGGGTTAACTTGTTTACTTCTTCACGCAGGGTCGCTATGTGTTCGCGAGCCTCTCGGATGGTTGATGTAAGTTTTTCATTTTGGTTAGCTGCTTGGGTGAGCTGGCCCTTTGTCTGAAGTAATCGCTCTTCAAGTACTCCCAATCGCTTGGGCGAATCACTAACTTTTCTTCTTAGTAAAGATATTTCTGACTCAAGACCTCTGATTTGGTTACGCAAAACTTCTACTTCGGCGCTTTTGTCCTGTGATCCGCTTTTTGGGCCTTCTTCGCTTTGTGCCATCCCAAACCTCTAATCGTTAACGACCATGTCTCTGAAGCTACACGAATCCGCCAGTCAGAATGACTTCAAGTAGACTTCAAACGTTTTGACGTTTAATTGACCCGAATATCTGTGTCTGAAGCCCTATGTACATGTAGATTGAATAGGGTACCAATTAGGCTGGTTATTGGTTCTGTGCTTACAAGTTTACCCAGTTATGCGAAAGGCGTCTAAAAATGAAGGTCTGGATTGACCAAGATTTATGCACCGGTGACGGATTGTGCGAAGAGATAGCTCCTGATGTGTTCACTCTGCTTGATGATGGCCTTGCGTATGTTCGTGAAGGCGAAAAGGTTTTTTCTGATCCAGGTGGAGCTGAAGGTTTGGCTAACTTTGCCGACGCCCAGCTAGACGCCGTAATAGAATCGGCCGAAGAGTGCCCAGGAGAATGCATCTATATTGAGGCTTAGCTTTGCTGGCGAGCACACAAGCAAGTCGTTTCCGACGTTTATGTGCCTACTAATAGCAATCTAAGGTGTCAGCTTCTTTATTTGTTTCTGTGTTGGCAATGAAGGCTTGAGCCTCGAGCTCATCCAATATGTATCCAGTTGGGCTAGAATTGTTTTCAGTTCGGCGAGCGACGGCAAATGTGACGCCGACGACATTTCCATTTGAGTTGACCACTGGGCCTCCTGAGAATCCTTGGCTTAGTTGTCCAGCTACAAGCCAAACTTTACGCTTTGTTGGCCGTTCTCCGTAGAGACCATACCCGTTAGCGGTTAGTCGCTCAACTAAGCGAACTGGCAATATCTGCAGCCCAGTATCTTTGACGTAGCCGAACGCCGTGGCGGGCCCAGCCTCAGGGCGTGCGAAGTTGAGTGGCTTTAGGTCCATGCCGTTGACACTTATTAGAGCAAGGTCTCGCAAGGCATCGAAACCAACCACCCAACCCCTTGTCATATTGCCGAATGAATTAATCAGACTTACGTTCTTGGCTCCTGCAATGAGATGTGCGTTGGTTAGAACCAAAGAATCTGATATTGCGAAACCGGTGCCCTCATGGAGCTCAGAGCATGCAACGGCTTTAATATTTAAGACAGAGTTCGCTACATCATTGGACAAAATCGTCAAATCTTTCGTCTCGATACGAGATGCACTAAGACGACTTGCCGATATTGCTTCCAGCCTTGCTTCCGCGATAGCTGGCACCGAGGGATCTGACTCTAACGGAAACCGGATCGATAAACTTTTTAGCTGAGAGACCGTGACGGCTTCCGGCGGACCTGCAACGGGAGCACCTATACCGGATAGGTAAATACAGCAACCAGCCCAGATTGAGAACATAGTGAATGCCGCAAACATGCTGTACTTCGAAAGTGCGGAGACTTTGGTCAGCGATTTTATCTGAGGGCGATGCTTGCGCTGAGTTGCCATACTTGCGGTGTGTCCGCCAAATACGACAAGCAGTGCTGAAATTAGAACAAATCCTGTTGCTAAGGTCTCGCCGCCATTGAGGAAGCCATACTGCATTGCCGCAGTGACTCCGGCGAAAAGCGTAACCTGGGCAGCGAATCCGATGATCAAATGCGTGCGCGTAAAATGTGCTGAACGTCGCCCGCAAAGCGTAAGTATTAGAAGAACTAGAATCGCTGTTACTAGGTCGAAACTGTCCAAAGGTTGAGTACCTTAATGATTCAAGAGCCTCGCGTGTGTGAGAAAACCCGTGTGGCCTACCATTCTATGCTCAGGGCGGACCGCATGGCCCTCGACATGCCATCCCCTGTGAATGATTTCTACAGATTCAACCATCGACCAGGGACCACTGGCTAGAACATCACGCAGTTTGGAAACTTGCATTATCGAGGGGTTATAGGCAACAAGAATACCTCCCTTGCGCAGGGAGTCCAGCAAATGCGGCACAACTTGCCAGGGTTCCGGTATGTCTAAAATAGCTCTATCGAATCCCCGGTGTTCGATGGATTCGTAAGCATCTCGGAGGTGTACATCATAATTTTTCAGAGCATCAGCTCCAAGAAACTTCTCAACATTCTCTTTGGCGTTTGTTGCAAAATCTTCTCGAATTTCGTATCCGCAAATTTGAGATCCAGCACGTAACAACGTCGTTGATAGCGCCCCGGAACCTAGACCGGACTCAAAAACTTTAACTCCAGGGTAAATGTCAGCGAGCATTAATATGGCGCCGAGATCTTTTGGATAAATTACCTGCGCCCCACGAGGCATTTTAAGAACATGGTCAGACAAGGTAGGTCGCAAGGCCAATAGCTTGGCATTCGAACCAGTACGAAATTCGCTGCCTTCTGGCTTACCAATTATGTCATTATGAGCGACTACTCCGGCATGAGTATGGAACTCTTTATCTAAGGTCAAGTTGATCAGATAGCGGCGTTGCCGACTATCGATCATTACTATCTGGTCACCCTCTTTTAAGGTCTCGTTATTGTCATTCAATTCTTGATTAGTCACGTAGATCAGTTAACTCCCGGACTTAAGACTTGAATCACCAGAGTTCAAGCGTGGTAAGTGCGAAATACTTAAACTCTCGTCAGGTTGAAGCTCAGAACTATAAACCACCTGACGACGTCGCCGTCCTAATTTCAAAATGGTTTTAACTCCGGCCAATCCGATACCGATTGCGATCCAAGATCCGCTACCGGAGCTTCCTTTGTCTCGCACCAGGCTCCAGACTTTACGTGCAAGAAATGAGAAGAACTGACCAAGAAGCGCAATCAAATTCGTACTACTTCCACTATTGTCGTTTGTTTTTTTCCTAGACGTTTACCGATCAAGAAGACGCAAATAACAAAGCCGACCAATATAGCGGTTCCTGCAACTAGGGCAGGCTGTGTCACCTTACGCGCAGCCTCTGAGGTCTCTCCAGTAATGCCGCCGATTTGATGCTCAATATCAGCAGGAGTAATCACCTTATCTTGCTCGGCACGAGCACCCGTCAATTGAATCACGTTAACTCCGCTTCTTCTCTCGAGACATTATTTTGAGCGAAATCAGAAAAACCGCTGCTGCAGCCAAAGCTGCGAGTAAATATGGCGCAAAGCTCATCTGACCTCCGAACACAGCGTTTTGTTCTTGCAGCCCCCTCAGTAAAGCCATGAGAAGAAATCCCACACCGATTGCGCTCAAACAGGCCCCGGCCATACCGAACAGAAGGTAGCGGCCCAAGCCTTTCAGAGGTTCTAACGTTTCTTGTTTTGCATACGCCCCGAGAGTGACTCGCAATGCCTGCAGATCGGCCTTGATACCATTTTTGCTCTTTGACATAAAGTCCCTCTAGCGAAAGCTTACCGGAGCGCCGAAGTTGCCAAGCCTATTGGCCTACTCCCCTATCGAACCACGTGAAGCATAAAATTCTTAGTCCTCAATATCAGTAAGTAACTCAATCAGACCAGTGACTAGTTCATCGACAAGATCTAATCGTTGCGACGGGCCACTCGCAGCAAGCAGCATCTGATTATCAAACGGTCCGACGGGAATAAGTGCAGAAAGCCGAAAACTTAACTCAGTGTCATCGAGACCGACCATGATTTCGTCTTTAGATAGCCTAGGTACCGTGTATCCAACCGTTTTGGCGCGCTCTAGAAAAGATAGAAAATAGTCAACTGACTTCTCAGCTTTTGATTGCTTGATCTCCTGAATCTCATCAGGCCAGGTTCGTACGGTTGCTATCGGATATGGCGCATCGGTGAGCCATTGTTCAATTGCGATACGATGCCTTCCTGCAACGGTTAAGGATATGGTTCCATCTTGGAGTTCTTGATGGTCAATGATTTCAGCAGAGCAACCTATGCTGCTGCGTACATCCCCACCGCCGACCTCGCGACCTTTTTCGATTAATACTATTCCAAATACACCAGATCTAGCCAAGCTATCTATTACTAGCTTTTTGTAGCGTTCTTCAAAAATTCGTAATGGAAGCGTCTGACCCGGAAAGAGGACAGACTCAAGGGGGAACATCGGTTGGTCTTCCATATCAACGTCCTTTCGTCATAGAAGTGTGTCAGGTGCTCGCCATAATGCAACTTCCGATCTAGTCTGCCTTTGTGGATATTATCTCAGCATTATTCGTTGAAAATTTTGAAATGCGTCAAGCTGAAGGTGGTTCGGCTCGCTTGGACCTCAATGGCGTCTATTTCTCTATAGCAGCGCCCAGTCCGTTTCCCGTTAAATTGACGCCTCACCTACTCGTACTCATCAAATGCCCGGCAGATCATTCTGGCTTAGCGGCGCTAGAAGTCACGTTTCATTGTGGAGATGAACAAGTAGCCAGAAACGTCCAGCCGATTACCGTTGAGCCTGGAAAGTTTGGTTACAACTTAGTGCAAGCTGAGCTTGATCTTAAAGAGCCTTCGAAAATTGAGGCTCATTGTCGAATCGATAAGGGTTCTGTAGCTTTTGTACCGCTCACCGTTACAGAGCCATTCGCTGGTTAATGCCTTACCACAGTGCTTTTTCTCAGCATTCTGATTGTGCACTTGCTATTGGCGAAATAATTGGGGAAATGCTTGAACGTATCGGTGAAGCTCCCGACGTCGCTGTAGTTTTTTTACCAGAAAAATTTAGAACAGATGCTTCAAACATAGTTAATACGATCCAAAAACTTTTGAAACCAAAGTCCTTGATAGGCACAGTCACTGATTCGATAATTTCAGGGTCACGTGAAATTGAAAATGGACAGGCTATGTGTCTTTGGACAGGCAATTGCCTGGGGAAAATAACAAGTGTTCGTTCCGAAGCGCTTAATTCTGCTGAGGGTGGCTTGATTCTCGATGATTTGCCAGACACCGACGCCCACACACTAATTCTGCTCGCAGACCCATTGAGTTTCCCAATCACAGAAGCTTTGCAACTATGGGAAGCATCCAATCCAGATTTACAGGTTATTGGAGGGCTTTCTTCAGGAGCGCCCGCTATAGGCCGTAGTTGCTTGATCGTAGACAACGATATTCACAAAAATGGCGCTGTCGGCCTACTCGTTTCTGGGCTGACGAAGGTTAAACCCATTGTTTCCCAGGGATGTCGACCAATTGGCGATCCGTTTACAGTGACCAGCTCCAAAGCAAACATAATAGAAACCTTAGGAAATCAAAGTGCTCTCACTCGGCTGCAAGATGTTTTCAATTCGTTAAGTGAGACCGAGAAGAATCTCGTGAACACCGGGCTGCATGTCGGCCGAGTGATTAATGAGAATCAACTAGATTTCGGTAGAGGTGACTTTCTAATAAGAGCAGTCCTCGGAGCTGACCAACGAACCGGGCACCTAGCGATAGGAGATGAGATAGAAGTCGGGGAGATCATTCAGTTCCATGTTCGCGATGCCCAAACCGCTACCCACGATCTAGTCGAACTCATCAATCCTATTGAACAATCGGATGGAGCACTTGTTTTCTCCTGTAATGGAAGAGGAATCGACCTGTTTGGGGAAAGCGATCATGACTCCCTTCTCGTTGCGGACCTCGTCAAAAGTGAGGCTTCGGCTGGCATGTTTTGCGTTGGCGAGATCGGTCCAATTGGAGGACGTTCATTTCTCCATGGATTTACAGCGTCGATAGCTTTTTTTTCTGATTAAGCGGTCACCAACTAGTAGTATCGGTCGGGTTAAGCTCCGAAAGGGAGGCCATGTGAAAACAGATCTTGAGGTCCATCAAGTAAACACGATAAGAGCACTTGCGCTAGACGCGGTCAAAAAAGCTAACAGTGGCCATTCGGGCACTGCTATGGCTCTAGCTCCACTTGCACATGTGTTGTTTACAAAGATCCTCAAATATGATTCTTCGAATCCCGATTGGCACGACCGAGACCGTTTGGTTCTATCTGCTGGCCATGCGTCCATGTTGCTTTATGCCGCCTTACACTTGACTGGTTACGATCTGAGCCTGGAAGACATAAAACAATTTCGTCAGTGGAATTCGATAACTCCAGGACACCCCGAAGCTGGCATGACTCCTGGAGTCGAGGTGACCACTGGCCCATTAGGGCAAGGATTAGCCAATGCCGTAGGCATGGCTATTGCAGAGCGAAACCTGCGCTCGAGGCTTGGATCTGAACTGGTTGATCATTTCACCTATGTGATTGTCGGCGATGGCGACTTGATGGAGGGCATCAGTCACGAAGCCGCTTCTCTCGCCGGGCACCAAGGACTCGACCGTCTCATCGCAATATACGATGATAATCGAATTACTATTGATGGCCCAACTGGTATTGCATTTTCTGATGACTCGGCCGCCAGATTTAGGTCATATGGCTGGCACGTCGAGGAGTTGGGTGATATTTCTGAAGATCTGGACGCCTTAACTTCGGCGCTGGAAAGATGCAAGGCTGATACGACTAGACCATCTATTGTTGTTGTCCAAAGTCACATAGGATTCCCTGCACCCAACGCTGTGGATACGCCTGCGGCTCATGGGGCTATTACATCCGAAGATGAAATAGCAGCCGCTAAAGTAGCGATGGGTCTAGACCCATCGGAGTCGTTTTCAGTGTCCGAAGAAGTCATGAATGCATACCTCGCGTCGGGTAGGCGAGGGTCCTCACTTCGAGAAGAATGGGAATCTCGACTTGCTAATACTACGCACGATAAAGTTTGGGTCTCGCAGCTACTAAATACCGGAATTCCAGAGTCGTTAGACGACGTCCTACCTTCATTCGACCCCGGCAGTTCAATCGCTACCAGAAATGCAAATAAACAAGTCTTAGACGCTATTGAGCCTCACTTCCCTTCAATAATTGCAGGATCGGCCGACCTTACGGGCAACACCGGAACTGATATGGTGGGCAGCCCATTAACTAAGGAGAATCCTGGCGGGCGAAAGCTCTACTACGGCGTGCGCGAACACGCTATGGGTTCAATTGCAAACGGCATGGCATTACACGGTGGTGTTTTTCCAGTAGTTGGTACTTTCCTTGTTTTTGCTGATTACATGCGTCCTTCGATCCGGATGGCAGCACTTTCAAAAGCTAAAGTTGCTTTCGTCTGGAGTCATGACTCCATTGGAGTCGGTGAAGACGGGCCCACTCACCAACCCGTAGAGCAAATTGCCTCGTTGCGAGCAATACCTGATTTCCCCGTAATTCGACCAGCTGATGCTAACGAAGTATCCCAAGCATGGGCCGTGGCGGCTAAACGGCGCGGACCCACTGGCCTAATTCTATCTCGGCAGAACCTACCGGTTCTGGAAGGCACCAACCGGTCTAATCAGGTAGCGATGGGGGCATACACACTAATAGACGCACCGTACCCGGCTGTTATTCTTGCTGGCACGGGAAGCGAGGTACAATTGTGTGTAGAGGCTGCTGCTGCTCTAGCTCAGGATGGTGTACCAACTAGGGTCGTATCGATGCCATGTTGGGAACTATTCGAAGAACAAAATGATGACTACCGGTACGAAGTCTTACTCGAAGATGTCCCAATCGTCGGGGTTGAAGCAGGTATCTCACTCGGGTGGGAAAGATACGCAGACCTCACCGTAACCATAGACCGATTTGGTTCTAGTGCCCCAGGTGACGTGGCGATGAAACAATTCGGCTTCACGGCGGCAAACGTCGAATCAGTAGCGCGTTCCTTACTCCTCTAGAGAAACACTGAGTTGCAACATGGTCAAGCAGAATCAAGACGTTAATCGGCTGCAGGAGCTCTTCACTCTGCAAGGTCAAAGCCCATGGCTTGATAATCTGAGACGAGACTGGCTCACTAACGGAGAACTCCAAAGCTGGGTTGATCGAGGTATCCGTGGCGTGACCTCTAACCCGTCTATCTTTCAAAAGGCCATTGAAGGCAGCGCTGATTATGACCAACAGTTTTTTGCGTTAATGGCCGACGGTCTGAGCGTCGAAGATGCTTACTGGGAGTTAGTAACTACAGATATCAACGGAGCTCTCGATGCACTGCAAGAACTTTACGTTACCTCACATGGCAAAGATGGCTTTGTGTCGGTTGAAGTTGATCCTTCCTTAGCACACGACACAAAAGCCACGACAGCAGCAGCGTTGGACCTGTCGAATAAAATTAATAGGCCTAACTTGATGGTAAAGATCCCCGGGACAGAGGCCGGATTACCAGCTATACAAACGGTAACTGGCTTAGGAAAGTCGGTTAACGTCACCTTGATATTTTCGGTAGCTAGATATCAAAATGTTGCAGAGGCGTATATCAGCGGACTCGAAGATGCTCTAGACAATGGAGTAACGAGTCTGGAAAACATATCGAGTGTTGCCTCATTTTTTATAAGTCGTACTGATACTGAAATCGATGCACGGCTTTCGGCGATTAACTCACCCGATGCCCTGAGCTTGCGCGGTTACGCTGCAGTTTCGCAAGCAAAAGTTGCATACTCAAAATTCCAGGCCGCCTTTAGTGGTTCTCGGTGGGAAAAACTAGCCAGTTTTGGGGCCAATGTCCAAAGGCCACTGTGGGCGTCTACAAGCGCCAAAAATCCGTCGTATTCACCGACTCTTTATGTTGACGAGTTGATCGGTCCTGATTCCGTAAACACGATGCCTGACAGCACAATTAAAGACTTCCTAAAAGTTGGTTCGGTCGCTAGAACCGTCGATGTATCTGTCGAAGATGCCAAAGACAAACTTGACCGCTTGCAGACAATGGGTATTGATCTCGATGATGTTGCCCAAAAGTTAGAAATTGAGGGTGTCGCTTCATTCACCAAGGCCTTTCATGATTTGCTGACCAGCCTTGAGGCGAAGGCAAAGAATCAATAGCGACTAAATCTTCGGTTAGTTAGTTGCAAAACGAAACTCACTCCTCTATTGTCAAGCTTCATGAGTGGGGATCAAAATTCCAAAGGTTCTATTGAGCATCGTGGTTTAGCTAAGTGCTGTTCCATACAGCGGACTCTTGATCTGGTCGGTGACCGCTGGCTATTGCTAATACTGAGGGACATTTTTCGCGGTGTTCGTAGGTTCAGTCAGATCCAAGCAAACCTTGGCATAGCAAAAAATTTGCTTACAAGTCGACTGAACAAATTAGTTGATGCAGATATTCTCGAGAAGATACCGTATCAGGCAGCTCCCGTGAGATACGAATACACCCTCACTGAGAAAGGGCGAGATTTATCACCCAGCCTCGTTGCTTTAATGAAGTGGGGAGACCGTTGGTGCAGCGATGACGCTCCGCCGACTGTTTTAATCCACAGCGAGTGTGGAACCCCCTTAGAACAAACAACTAGATGCCCGTCTTGTGAAGAGAACATTTACCCGTCTGAAATTCGTAGTCGCCCAGGACCTGGACAAACGAAATTCAATAACTCAAAAGCGGTGAACAACCAATGACTATTACAACACCCAGCGCAGCTACTCTTCCTCACCGATCTGAGTCAGTGAATGATTTAACAAGTATGCCGTTACCCGAACTGTTGAAACTCGCTGCGTCAGAACGAGATCGGCAATTTGGCACTCGCATCACCTATAGTCCAAAAGTCTTCATACCGCTGACCATGCTTTGCCAAGATAAATGCGGATACTGTACGTTTGCGCAACCTCCAGCTCGTTTAGAAAATCCATACCTTGAACCAGAGCAAGTGTTAGAGATCGCTATGCAAGGAGCGCTACAAGGCTGCCATGAAGCACTATTCACTTTGGGTGAAAGGCCGGAGCTCCGTTATCCAATCGCCAGAGATTGGTTGAAGGCTAGAAACTATGACTCGACGATTCATTATCTGACAGATATGTGTCGGCTAGTAAGGGATGAAACCGGCCTATTGCCTCATGCAAATCCTGGAGCATTGCATCTCGACGAGTTAAGCGCGTTAAGAGAGGTTAGCCCGAGCCAAGGAATGATGATTGAGTCCTTAAATCCGGATTTAGACTGTCACATCGGCGCCCCTGACAAGAACCCCGAACGACGGCTAGCGACACTAGAATCGGCGGGACAGCTGCAAATCCCGTACACAACCGGCATCTTAGTCGGTATCGGTGAATCACTCAGCGATCGAGTGGTGGCCCTACAAGCAATTGCGGATAGTCATATCCGCCATGGACATATACAAGAAGTAATAGTCCAGAATTTTTTGCCAAAACTCGGCACCAAAATGCATAAGAGCCCTGCGTGCCCACCAGATGAGTATCTACAAGCGATTGCGCTGGCTCGATTAATTCTTCCAATGGATATCCACCTCCAAGCCCCACCAAACTTGTCTGATGACTTCGGTGTCTTGTTAGATGCCGGAATTGATGATTGGGGCGGCGTGTCACCAGTGACAGCAGACCACGTAAATCCAGAACGCCCATGGCCTGATTTGGAACGACTTCGCTTAGTGACCGAAGACAGGCTCTTTGTGCTCGCTCCTCGACTAACCATTTACCCTGAGTTTGCTTTGGCTGCAGATACTTGGTTAGATCCTTCGAATAAGTTTCCAGTGATGGACCGTAGCGATGCAGAGTCTCTGGCCAGAGATGATCCTGGCAGTCAGCTTCCTGAAAAGACGATGGAGAACAAAGATGCTGGATCAGGTGCTGATGTCCTTGTAGCCGATGAGAACAGTACTCAATGGTACTCAGGAGGGGCGTCGTATTCTCCCGTCACCCTGATACCTGGTAAGTCTTACGTTCGCGGTGAGCTCAAGGAAATTTTAGATGGTGTCCTAAAAGGTCAAGAAGTTGGGCGCGACCAGATTGTCAAGCTCTTTGAGGCTAGAGGAACTGAAGTTACTGCGGTAGCAGAGGTGGCAGACCAGCTGCGTAAAGATGCTGTGGGAGACAAAGTAACGTGGGTACACAACCGAAATATCAACTACACCAATGTATGTACTTTCAAATGTCGGTTTTGTGGATTCTCTAAAGGCCCTTTGTCTCTTAACCTTCGCGGCACGCCCTACATGTTGACTCTTCAAGATATTCAAGAACGAGTTATAGAAGCAGCGAAACTTGGCGCAACTGAAGTCACGTTACAAGGTGGCATTCACCCAAGTTTTGACGGCGACTATTACATTGATGTTTGTAAGGCAATTCATGATGTTGTGCCGGATATGCACCTCCACGGTTTCACAGCTCTCGAGGTTATTGAGGGAGCAAAGAGACTCGGCGAGTCTCTAGTTGAGTATTTGATTCGACTAAAAGAAGCAGGACTAAAATCGCTTCCAGGTACAGCTGCGGAAGTACTCGATGATGATGTCCGAACGATTCTTTGCCCTGATAAAATTTCAACGGATGAATGGTTAGAGTGCCACGAGGCAGCTCACTCTATTGGGTTGCACTCAAATATTACGATTATGTTCGGGTCCATTGAAAACCCTATCCATTGGGCCAACCACATAATTCGTACGCGTGATGTACAAAAGCGAACCGGTGGATTCACAGAGTTTGTCCCGTTGCCTTTTGTTCACATGGCCAGCCCTATTTATCTGCAAAGACAAGCACGGCGCGGTCCTACATTCAGAGAAACTCTTCTCATGCATTCTGTTGGTCGAATCGCATATGCGGGTTTAATCGACAATATTCAGATCTCTTGGGTGAAACTCGGACCCGCTGGAGCAAAGCAGATCCTCAACGCTGGTGCTAATGACCTTGGAGGAACGCTTATGGATGAAAACATTAGCCGTGCTGCTGGGGCACAGCATGGTCAGGGTCTAGTGGAGAGCGATTTTAGGGCGATTGTAGAGCCAATTGGTCGAAAGCTCAGACAACGCACCACGGGGTATGGCCAAGCCGACGGCGCCCCGCAAGTCATAAGTGAACCAACCTTAACAGCTGATAATCCAACAGACCGCAAGCTAATTCCGGTAAATGCTCTAGGAGATAGCGTCTGATCCGCAATAGCTAATTCGCTAGGCCAGTTGCTAGAAGTTTGATGACTCTGACGATTCATTTAATATGCCAGCAGCTTTGTCGACGGCTCTTCTTGCTCTGGTGACACGTTTTTCGACTTCAGGCCGTTTCCCCGAGAAGTCCTTATCGTCGATAGCCTCGCGCAGTGCTTCAATTGCAATATCGGCTAGATCCTCAGAAATTACCCTTAGCTGGTCGCTGATGGCGTCTAATTTTTCATTCACTATTCATCGCCCTTGTGATAATCGAGTCAATTAGCTCAAGTGGATGCTGAGCAGAAACGCCTGCTTGCTGCAAGTGGAGCATACAACCCGGATTAGCGCTCACTACTTTTGTACCACCACTCCTGTCGATTGACTCTAATTTCCTGCTCCGAACTGCGGCAGCTGTTTCTGGATGAAGACTTGAATACGCGCCTCCAGCTCCACAACAGAGACCATCATCATCGAGCTCGATTGTTTCAATGTAGCGGTTCATAACCAGACGGACGGCTTCGTGCGAACGTTGCACATGTCTTAAATGGCATGGATCCTGAACTATCACTGGTGCTTCATTACTCTTGATTTTCGGTAACTTCTCTAGATTCTCAGCGAGCCATTCATGCACATCGAACACTCGGGCGCTAAATGCCTCTGCCTTCATCGTTCCAAGCAGGTGGCCATAATTTTTTAGTTGTGCTCCACATCCTGCCGAGTCAACCAGTATTGGATTCGTGCCAGGGAAAGCAGTCATCACTTTGTTGCCCAGTTTCTTTGCCTTTAAAGTCAAACCGGCGTGAACGTGAAGCGCCCCGCAGCACCCTGCGTCGTTCCCAGGCAACCGAACCCCTGCTCCGGTACTTTCGACTACTCGTTTCACTGCTGCGTGCGTGTCGCGCATCCAGGCGTCCATAATACAACCCGTAAAAAGCCAGACATCATCTCCACTTGCCTTCAATTTTGTCTGACGAAGTGGGATTTTAGGAAGCGCCAAACGTGAAGGAATTATTCGTAACCGCTGAAAGACAGCAATTAGACGAGATCCTATCGATAGGACCCTAGGCATTCCTAAGATAGAATAGCCCAGTCTCCGATATTTCGGTTGGTACTTTGTCTGGTCCGCAAGTGCCTCACGTGTTGTTTCCATCATTGAACCAAATGGAACTCCAGATGGACAAGCTGTTTCACAGCCTCGACATTGAATACACTCATCCATAAAATCAGTGAAGGTATCATCGGCAACACCTGTCGATTCGACCTGACGCATTAACGCAATTCTGCCTCTTGGTGAAGCCGTCTCTTCTTGACTAACTCGATATGTCGGACAATGCGGCAAGCACAAACCACAAGAGACACACGATGCAAGGGAATCTGCATCAATACCTAGCGATAAGTCGAAAGTCTTGCCCATCAGAATACCTCTCGTCCCGGATTCAAGCGCCCAGTCGGGTCCAAACGGATTTTAATATCACGCATTACTGTCACGGCAGAGAGGCTACTTTGATCATTCTTTATAGGTTCTGACAGATGAACCAATCCAACACCAATTTCCGCGAGCCAATCTTGCTTGTACATCTGTGGCAATTCCCTGAGCAACTTCGGTCTCAAAGACAGGCGTCCTGCAGAAGGAAGAACTGGCGGACCAGAGCATTCTGAAAGTCCAGTAATATTAGCTTCCCTCTCCACATCGACAGGGTGCCCTTCGAGCAGCACCCAAACTTGATTGCCATTCCACAAAATACAAGAGGGACGATACAGCTTGCTTTGTAAGTCAAATGGGTCACAAACGCCGGTCATCCATCGAGAGCACGGCGGGATTGGCAGACTTCGCACAGTTACCTCTGCCAAAAAACCTAAGGTTCCTAATGAGCCTACTAATAGACGACAGAGGTCATAACCAGAAACATTTTTGATAGTCGGGCCACCAGACTTGACTAGCTTGCCTTCATGGTCTGCGTGCCATGACTCAAGCAAGTAGTCCCGAACAGCTCCATAGCGAAGTCGTCTGATACCGCTTCTACCCACGGCCAATATGCCCCCGATGGTCGATCCACGTTCGGCGTTGACTGGAAGCATTTGAGCGTGTTCACCTAATGTGTCCTGAATCTCACCGACAGTCGTGCCAGCGCCACAGCGAAGGGTCATCTCCGAGGGCGTGTAATCATAAATTCCAACTGGAGCGGAAATCACTCTTGCATTGGGGTCAATGGTTCCCCCTACATCCCATTGAGTTTTGCCACCAACCACAGTCACTAAATCTGAACCAGCAACCGATTCAGCAAATTCTTGTCGCTCAATTGTTCCTAGGTTCACACCCACACACCTTCAGGTAAGTTTTGCTTGAAGCTGTCACTGCACCGTGAGCCCGATGGCAATACCTTCATAGGGTTCGCTAATCCCTGCGGGTCGAAGGCTTCGCGAACTAAATCCTGAGTGAACATATCGTGCGCTGAAAAAAGTAGATGCATGAAGTCGCGTTTTTCAAGGCCGATACCGTGCTCGCCACTCAAAACTCCCCCGGCCTCCATTGATGCCTTTATGATCTCATCACCCGCTGAATGAACTCTTTCCAGGATTCCTGGTTCTCTGGCATCATAAGCCAAAATCGGATGAAGATTTCCATCACCGGCATGGAAGACATTGATTGCGATGAGCTCGTATTTATCGGCGATTTGGTAAACCTGATTTAGGACTTCTACAAGCTTAGACCTAGGCACAACAGTGTCGTGGAGGTAGTAATCAGGTTTGATTCTAGCTACCGCTCCGAAAGCGTTCTTTCGACCTTTCCATAACAGCGCTCGTTCCGTCTCATCTTTCGCTACTCGCACCGAGCCGGCATTGTGGATTTTTGCTACATCGTTGATTGTTTGGACTGCGGCTTCAACTCCACCACTCAGGCCATCGAGTTCGACTAAAAGCACCGCTGCGGCCTCAACCGGATAGCCGGCGTGAACAAATGCTTCGACTATTCCAATAGCGTTGTGATCCATCATCTCTAACGCCGCTGGGATAATACCAGCATTTATAATGGCTGATACTGCTAAGGCACCGTCACTAACATCAGCAAAATCTAACAGGAGGGTTCTCACATCCGGAGGGTTGGGAGTCAATCGGACAGCTACTTTGGTCGCAATGCCCATTGTTCCCTCGGAGCCAATGAACAAGCCTCGTAAGTCATATCCTTTTGGCTCCGGGTCTATTCCGCCAAGGGTCACAACCTCTGCGTTTGGAAGCACAACCTCAGCGGCTAGCACGTGCGAAGTGGTTACGCCATAGGCTAGACAGTGCGGCCCGCCACTGTTATTAGCTACATTCCCGCCTATTGAACATACTTGTTGACTAGACGGATCTGGAGCAAAATGAAAGCCAAACTCCGAAAGGGCTTTACTTAAGTCGAGGTTCAAGACACCTGGCTCGACCCACGCAATTCGGTCTTCGAGATCTATCTCTAGAACTTTATTCATTTTCGCGGTGGAAATAATTACAGGATTTCCAATTGGCACTGCGCCACCTGCGAGCCCGGTACCCGAGCCCCTAGCAATGAACGGTCGCTGGAAGCGGTTACAGATACTAACGATGCCCTGAACTTCTTCTACATTTACAGGGAAGCACACTGTCGATGGAACACCGCTGAGAACTGATGAATCCTTACCATAGAGTTGAAGCTCCATTTCATCAGCTCGTGTACGGCTTCCGAGCAGAACCTTCAACTCATCGAATATAGTTCTTTTTCTTTTAGAACTCATCACGTCACCTGATCCGAAAGAGCCTCAAAAGCGCACCTATCAATATCGACGCCTAGCTTCAGTTGGCGTCAGCGTTCTTAGTCGACGTTGGTTCAAAGTCGGCATATTTAGCCGCTAGTTCAGAATAATCATCCGCTTCATCAAGTTCCTCGATATCTGATGCCTCGTCAGAAATATCGTCAGTTGACTCTTCTGAAGAGTCGTCAAATGACCCGCTCTCACGATCTCGAATCGAGAAAGGATCCGGGGCATCAAAATCAAAATTTTCTACAGAAAACGCAGCTGCGTTGTCGCGCTGGAATTTCCGCGCTTCCTCGTAGCGACGATGACGACCCTTCTTCACAGACGGCTCCTCGTCTCTTAACCGACACAGACTTTACACTTACAAGACCCATGGGGTCCAAATAACACAATATTCTTTCTATCAGATTTTGAACCCAAACTTGGCTTAATAAGTCTCATTTATTACAAAATTTAAACTGTCCGCGCTTCAAGAATCAATCCGATCTCGCGATCAAAAGCCAGAGCAGCTTCACCGTTAACCAGACTATGGATCCGCGTACCGACTAAATCGCTGCGCCATCCCTTATTTAATCGGCTATCAGCTACCCCACTCAAGAAATCAACAATGTCTGCTTTAGTTGCTAATAGCGCCGGGTCGAGTGATTCGTTTCTAGCTAGCTGTGCAACCCATGCAGAAACTAATGCCACAGCTGGTTTTAGTTCGTTTCCCAATGCCGGTCGGTCATCGCTCGGGAGAGTCGCCACATCCTCGGGTTTAAGCGCCCTACCTTTAGTTACTGCATTAAGAATCGAACTCGCTCCGCCTTCTTTAAGATAGCGGTGATCAAGGCCCCTAATTTTTTTTAAGCTTTCGACATCTCGCGGCAATTGTTGAGCCACTCCCACTAACGCCAAATCAGAAAGCACAAACCTAGGTGGGATGTCATTCGATTGCGCTTTTCGCTCCCGCCATTCAGCGAGCGACGCCGCAACTGCTTTAGCTTGACCGCGTAGGTGTCGAGCTTCTTTAATGCGGGTCCAGGCAAGTTCAGGTGTCAACGTTGGCTTGTTAGGGACTTTCGACCTTCGACACTCATCTAGGGCCCACTCTAATCGCCCTAAACGCGTTAGATTCGCAGTTATCTGATCATGTAAGGAAAACAGATAAGCCACGTCACTAGCGGCATACGCCTGTTGCGTAGCCGTTAGCGGTCTTTCGAACCAGTCGGTTAGCCGGTCGCCTTTAGCTAATTGAACACCCTCGTATTTTTCAACTAAAGATGCGAGTGATGGAGTTGACATACCGAGGAACCCAGCTGCAATCTGAGTATCGAAAATGTGACGCGGAATCATTCCACAAGCTCGGTCTAAAACTTCTAGATCTTGTGATGCTGCATGCATCACAATAGTTGCAGGTCCATCTAACACACGCGAAAGCCCATTGATATCAACGGCAACTGGGTCAACGAGAGCGATACCGTTGTCGCCGACAATCTGAATTAATGCAAGGTTTGCCCAGTACGTCCTTTCGCGGTGAAATTCAGTATCGATACCTACGCGACTTGATTTGGTCAACTCTTCAACGAAGTTATCGAACACACTCTGTTCGTCTATCCATTCGAACTTAGGAGCTTTAAACGACTCGCGAGAAGAGTCTTCTTGTTCAACTAACCGTTTGGTCACTGTTTCCAGCGGTTGACTTCCATTGATTCGTCGAGTCCGGTGACTCATGAAGGACCCGAAGCCACATCTTGGCCTGAAGCGATCCATGCGAGAGTTCCCCCGGCTACATTGATCGCGTTTACATCGTTACTACGAAGGAACTGGCATGCCGCGGCGCTGCGCGCTCCACTCCTGCATATGATGAAAACTTCACCGTCCGTAGGAAAATCCGCAAGACGATCAGTGATTTCATCTAATGGAATTAGAGGAACTTCGGGGACGCGTTCAGCTATCCATTCATCTAGCTCTCTCACGTCTATAAGAAAAGCACCGTTAAGTAACTTTTGCGCTAGCTCATTGACCGATATCTCAGGAACGTCCACGGAGCACAATGTTAACTCACCAATTAGTTAGTTGACGGTTTCAAGCAAAAGCATCTATGGCAAATCTAAGCCAAGCTGTCTTTTGGCCGACTCTAAGTCGCTCATCTTATTCACGTTAAGTACTTCAGAAATTTCAAGATCCACAGTCTCAAAAGCCAATAATTTCAACGCATCTTTAAGCGCTCTAGTCCCCGCTATCCAAGCAGAAATCAGAGTCGGTAAGCAAGCGCCACTGTAGTAACCAATTAATGGCTCCAAACGATTTGACTTAGCAATTACTGCCATAGCTTCGATATCTGTTGCCCTAGTAAGTATTTGCTTAAGTCCAGTAGCTGAGATTGCTGGCACGTCACACGGACACACCAACAAACTCCCTTCGCTGGACAAACCACCGATTAGAGCCGATAGGGGGCCTTCGCCTGATTCATAATCATCAATTCTTCTTAGGCTAATGAGGTCTGAACCGCCTAATGCTACGACTTCACTTACACCAGCGTCCACCATAGCTATCTCAACGCGCTGGTACATTGGCGTTCCAGCGATCTCAAGAACAGACTTGTCGGTACCCATTCTGGTGGATTTACCGCCACAGAATATAGCGCCTGTTATATTCACACGTTTTCAGGAATACCAGTCGGATCAAGTTGTAATAAAAATTGAGCACACCGTTCTTCCTCATCAGCTTCGCCGATTGCAGCTGCGCTACGTTGCAAACCCAGTACAGCCTTCAAAAAGCCATGATTGCTTGGTTCGGACCAGCGGACATAACCGCTTCCCTTCCAGCCTGAACCTCTCAATGTGTCCAATCCTCGATGGTATGCAATTCTGAAATACGCGTATTGTTCGATTACATCATCGGTCTCCTCTGCTAAGGCGACCCAGCTATCTATAAAACGAGGCCAATTAGCAACAACTACGGCGATCGCAGATTTACGCTCTTCTTGTTTTTGATTCCTTGCATCTGATAGTTCTATAGCCGCCTCAGGTATCGGGAGCGAAATGACTGTTGTCGGTGGGCCGCTAGAAAAAAGACTTATTGGTTGTTCAGGCATAACCAGACTCTATAGAGAGAATCCCGTATTATTCGTTAAGTGGTTCCTGACTGGTTGAACATCGAGCGTTTACAAAATTTGAACACCCTTTTAATTGTTGTTCTAGGGGTCGCTGCGCTGTTCGCTATAAGACTCATAAAGAAAATTGGGACTCTTCTGATTTTTCTCTTAATTATTGGTTCCGTAGTCGGTTTGTTATGGGGCCAGCGAACCGAGTTGCGCGAATGTCAACTTTCTTGCTCCTGCCAACTTTTTGGTCAATCCGTTGAAATTCCTGCTAATCCGCTATGTGGAGCCGACCGCGTAACCACAGGTTCACTTCTTTCTAGAGACTGATTTGCTTTAGAACACTCTTGATAAGTTCTGCAATTTGTTTCGGATGTGTTTGTGGCGCACCATGACCTAGCCCTTCAATTTTTTGAAGAGTACCCATCGAGGCCTCGGCCGCTGTCAGTCGTGCAGCTCTTTGGGCACGCTCGTTTGATTCAGAACCGACACCAACGACTAGCGGAACATTAATTTGGGACGGGTCGTAACGTCTAGTCGCTTGCCATCTGAGTTCTTGAACCATTAACTCACCTTGGCCGCGATGTTGTTCACGGATTCTCGGTGACATAGATAGCCAGTTGTGATCACCAATCAAATTTCTCATGAAGTATTCCGCAGCATCTCCTGGGTCAACGTCATCTTCGGGTGCTTGCGGCCACCAAGGTTCCCATGCTCGAGGCGCCTCGTACGAAACAATAGCGAGAACTTCCGGCGGTTTCATGCTTCCTAGCGCCATAGCAATAACTCCGCCGTAGCTATGCCCAAATAGAATGCAAGGACGTTTAGGCAACGTCTCTTGTAGGTCTTGGACCTGCCCATCGAAGCCACGTTCAGCGGCATCGGCATTGGAGCGGCCATAGCCACGGCGGTCATATCGAATTGTGTTCCAAGTCGGAAGGCAACGGGCAGTTCGAATCATTCCAGCCGCCCTATCCATTGCGCCGTGAACGAACACCACGCAAGGGCCATCTCGTTTCATTTCATATACAGCAAGCCCATCGAATATTTGCATATTCATTACCACCGCTTAAGGAACTTGCAGCACGTTCAAAGTATCTGTAGCCCTGCTGTCTGTGGCTCGAGAGCCTGAAACAACGACAACCGTGTCGCCACTTCTGACGGCCCCCACGCGCGCCGCTGTGCTTAGGGCTTCTGCCGCTGTGGCCGCAGGAGTATCTCGTTCTTCAAAGATAATCGGGCGGGTTCCCCAAGACAAGGTTAATTGGTTCGCAGTTTGGTCATCAAATGTCATTCCAAACAACGGAACCTTGGGTCGGAACCGAGCGACACTACGTACAGTGTTACCCGAACGACTAAGGCAAATAATAGCTTTAGCGTCAGTTTCTGAAGCGGTGCGAGCAGCTGCCATAGTTAGCGCATCCGTAACTCTTAGATACGCAGCATCATTTTTTGACCTTCGTCTAATTCCTTGGATATGTTCTGCCCAAGCTTCATAATCAAATTTTTCATCGGCTCGTTCAGTGATACGCGCCATCGTTGCGACTGCATTTTCAGGGTCACGACCGATCGCTGTTTCACCACTAAGCATTACTGCTGAGGTCCCGTCAAACACCGCATTTGCTATATCAGAAGCTTCTGCTCTAGTAGGCATAGGCGCAGTGACCATGGATTCTAGCATCTGTGTCGCAGTTATAGCGGGGCGGCCAAGTGCCACACATTCCTGAATAATGTGCTTTTGTAAATGAGGTAGCTCTTCGATTTCAGTCTCAGAACCAAGGTCTCCGCGCGCCACCATCACGGCTCCAGATGCCTCAATTATTCCTTCTAGGTTCTCAACCGCCGCCTTTGTTTCAATCTTCGCCACGATTAATGGTCCACGTGGAGTGGGTTCTACTCCAAGTCTTCGTATGTCGTGTGCCGAACGAACGAAAGAAACCGCCACCATGTCAGCATCGAGTTCGACGAAAACATCGAGGAGTTTAAGGTCATGATCGGTAGGAGTGGTCAAACGCAATCGGTCTGAGGGTATATGTATGCCCGGGTTACCCTCTAAATGTCCGCCGTGCACGACGCGTGCTTCCAAAAAATCGCCCGATCGTCCTTCGACAACCACGACCACGTTTCCATCGCCGAATGCAAGGTTGTCCCCAACTTGGACATCGCCGAGCAACGATTCGTATCCAACCGATATAACTTCTTTAGAGCTGACGGTCTCGCCAATTCCTAATTTGATGACCTGGTCTTCGGCTAAGTCAACTCCGCCCTCAGGGAAGCGACCACATCGAATCTTCGGGCCTGGCAAGTCAACTAAAATACCAATGTGCTGATTCAGTTCTTTCGCAACCGACCTAACTCGCCGGTACTTCTCTACTTGGTCGTCTAAAGAACCATGTGCCAAACCAATCCGAGCGACATCCATACCAGCGCGCATCATTGCACGTAATGTGCTCGCATCCTCGGAAGCGGGTCCTATCGTTGCAATAATCTTCGTACGACGTGCCATAAGTAATACGGTACCTATGAACCGTGAGCAGGACATAAGAATATGACCGATTCAACATTTGCAGTTCTATAACTTAAGCTTGTTGCGTGCAACTTATTTTCGTTCGTCATGGGCAACCTCAAGTCGTAATTACTGAGGACGGATCACCAGCAGACCCTCCATTATCAGAAATTGGTAATTCTCAAGCGCAAGCTATGGCGCAACTGCTGCAAGAAGAACAAATTGATGGCCTTTATGTAAGCCCTATGAAACGTGCTTTAGGGACGGTTGCTCCGTTAGCCGTTGCGTTAGGCCTTACTCCCCTGGTCCGCACAGGGTTATCGGAATTCGATAAAAACTCAACATCCTATATTCCAATGGAGATTTTGAAAGAGCAAGACCGAGTGGCCTGGGAGAAACTGAATACAGAGTTCGACAGTAGTAAAAATTCTCGTCTTCAACGTTTTCTTACCGAAACCGTGGCCGCAATCGAAGAAATTGTCGGTGAAAACGCCGGCAAGACTATCGGAATCGTATGCCACGGCGGCGTCATCAATTCCTATCTTGCTCATTGCCTGCAGTACAGTTCCACAAATTTTATGAAATTTAATGTTGATTACACTTCTGTCACACGAGTATTGGCATCTCCGGCCGGACACCGAAGTGTTTTATCCGTCAATGAACGAACGCACTTTCGGGGAAAACCGGAGTTGATGCTTTCATAGGCTAATAACTGAGATATCGATGTTAGATACTCTGCGGAACCTCGTTAAAGGGTAATTTTTTGTCAGTGCGAACGTCGCCTGGCAGACCGAGCACCCGCTCTCCCAGAATATTACGCATGATTTCAGACGTTCCGCCTTCTATGGAATTTGCTCTTGAACGAAGAAACGCCTGTTGAGGTGTCTTTGAACTCATTGAAGTTGAGGAACGCTCAACATCATAGGATCCATAAAGCATTCCATCAGCTCCAAGTAGCTGCATCATGAATGCGTAAATTTCCTTATTATTTTCCGCAAAAGCTAATTTCCCCGTAGATCCTTCAGGCCCTGGAACACCCTTCACTCGATTCTCACCTGCTCGAATATTTGTTAGTCGCGCAGTCTCAGCTTTACCCCACAACTTCATTAGCTGGTCTCTAGCGCTCACAGTTTTTTTGTGAGAATCGAGGCCGTTCCAAAGTTGTACAGCCTCACCGATTGCGCCTGACCCACGTGGAGCCTGCGTACCGCCGATGGCAACTCTTTCGTTCATCAACGTGGTCAAGGCAACTCGCCAACCATCTCCGGCGTCTCCAAGACGCTCCTCGTCCGGAATACGAGCGTCTGTGAAATAGACCTCATTAAATTCAGCGTCGCCCGTCATTTGACGTAGCGGCCGGACCTCAACGCCAGGATCTGTCATATCTACGACGAAATACGATAGCCCCTTGTGTTTAGGCGCTTCTGGGTCAGTTCGTGTGACAAGACAACCCCAACGGGCTACATGAGCGAGTGTCGTCCAGACCTTCTGCCCATTGACAATCCATTCGTCTCCATCTTTAATGGCTTTACTAGTCAACCCTGCAACATCGCTGCCCGCAGAAGGTTCTGAAAACAGTTGACACCAGATTTCCTCGGTCGTAAATAACGGCCGGAGGTAACGTTTCTTCTGGTCATCTGAGCCATGAGTAAACACGGTAGGGCCGCACATGCCGTATCCGATTGGGTTCCTTGGCCAGCAACTTGGAGCGTCAACGCGACCAAGGCTGGCTGAAACCTTCGCTTGGAGTTTCGGGCTAACCCCTAACCCGCCGCAACCTTCATCAAAATGAACCCAAGCCAGTCCCAGATCGAACTGCCTACCCAAAAATTCAATCCGATTCCCTTTGGGATCAGCTTCTTGAAGCAGCTGTGCCACCAGCTTCTCCACATGCTTCTCTGCTGATGAATCTGAAATCTTATTTTCCATGGTTAATTCTTTCATATTCAAATCACTAATTAATTCAGATACCTGAACTTATCCAGCATCTCCAGTTTTGTTCGCTAACTTCTCAAGTAGCTGATCTCGTACCGAAACATTTTTTTGCCGAGCACGAGTTGAAGCTATCCGCCATCCATGCAGAGAAGAATACACGAGTGGGTCTTCTTTTAATCGCCCCTCTCGGACATCAGTGACTTCGGCAAAAAATAACTCATGATCTCTCATGGAAGTTTGTTTAAACACTTCACAGTTTAGCCATGCTATCGAATTCGGAACATACGGTAGACCGTCACGAACTTCAACAAATTCAGTCAATGCATACTTAAACTTATGTCCTGGATAACTAAAGTATTGACCTTCTGCGATTTGATCCCCAGCAAGTACTGACACTGTAAAGCGGCCACTATCCACTATCAGAGAATACGTTTCATGCTTTGGCGACACACTAGCCATCACGATTGGTTCCTCGAATGCGACCTGACTGACCCAATGAGATGTGTAAAGTCGGTGAACCCCGTTATGTCCAGACCCCACTACTTGAACACCTTTGGACATCTGCCCAAGACAACGTTTTATTTTGCGGTCTATCATCAACAGTCCTTATTTACTTGTTAGTTCAAACGAGCCCAAAGTCGCGTAACTTGGGCTCGGAGCTCATCTCCATCACTTCCTCCGAATCGCAGAGCAGCGCTCTCTAAGTATCGCGCAGCGTCCTCAATTCGACCAACTGCTTCTAGCGCCGAGGCCAACTTAAAGAACTCATCAAGCGGGCAGTCCTCCAAGAGGATCATAAGTTCTAATATCTTGATTAAAGTCTTAGCTTTATTATTTCGATAGGCAATCATTCGCAAATTATTAAGCATTCGCAGAACAATGCTCTCGGTGGGAGTCTCATCCAAATAATTCTCTTGAAACGGTACATCCGGATTCATCGAATGAAACAGCTCTTGAGCTTTGTATCTATCGAGCACAGCCCCATTAAACAAATCAATGAAAACGTTTCTGTCAACTCGATCGCCTACCAAAAAATGACCTGGCATCCCTACACCAAATAGAGGCACACCAACACGCCGTCCAACTTCCAGTAAAAGCACAGAAAGAGTTATCGGAATTCCACATCGCCGATCGATCACTAGATCCAAATAACTATTTTCAACATCGTAATAGTTAGTCTGCGCTCCTCTGAAACCCTGCTCATGGCAAAGGGTCCGGAACACCCCGTCTAGCGTTGGTTCTGTAACTAATGCTGCTAGGTCATCTAACCGAATGAGCTCCTCAGCTATATCTAATGAATTCTCGCCGGCGTAGGACGAGATAGCAAAGGCGGCTATATCTAGCCTAAAAGGATTAGCATCCACCGCATCACGAAAAACGTCTAGATTATTACTTGTAGAATCCATTAATCTCAAATGTTACTCGGAATAGATCATGTTAGATCGAACCAAAAAAGATAGTCAACTATGAACCGACATCCGTATCTTTCTGTTAAGACCCCGATTCCTATTGCACATCGCGGCGGGGCCGGAACCTGGCCCGAAAACACCATGCCCGCATTTCAAGGCGCTGTAAGTCTTGGGTACCAGTATGTAGAGACTGATGTGCATGCAACAAGTGACGGTGTGCTAATTGCGTTTCACGATGATCGCCTTGATCGTGTCACTAACTCCATTGGACTTGTCAGTGAGTTGACCTGGGCCGAGATTTCCAGTGCTCGAGTGGATGGAAAAGAGCCAATTGTTCGACTGAGTGATTTGATGAGTAGCTTTCCAGAGTTGAATATAAATATCGATCCAAAATCGACTGGGGCTGTCGAGCCCCTCATCAAAGAGTTACGTTTAGGAAAGGCGCTTGACCGGGTATGTATTGGATCTTTTTCTGATCGTAGACTTAAAGCATTCCGAGAAGCATTTGGTGATGCCGTGTGTCTCAGCATGGGGCCTTTTCAGATTCTTCGCATGAAACTTAAATCCTCAGGATTACCTTTAAGTAAATTCAGCGCACAATGCGCACAGATTCCGATCAGGCAAGGGCCTATCTCTTTAGCTACACCTAAGTTCATTGAAGAATGCCACGAACTCGACATAGCTGTCCATGTCTGGACCATAGATGATGAGGCTGAGATGATTCATCTTCTGGACCTTAACGTAGACGGGATTATGACTGACCTGCCACAGCTACTCCTCGATGTCTTAGCAAACCGTGGCGACTGGCCAAAGGAAAGAGATTAATCATGATTGCCTCCTCTCCAGAATTAGCCAATGAACTTCGAAAGATCGTCGGACATGACCACGTTCTCACTGAGAATGACCTAACCGCGGGCTATTCAGTTGATTGGACGGGGAGGTTTGTCGGATCAACGCCAATTGTTGTACGACCTAGTAACACTGAGGAGACTGCTTCTGTAGTCGAGTTACTCAACAGAAACTCTATTCCTCTCGTCCCACAGGGCGGCAATACGGGACTTGTCGGCGGCAGTATTCCCATGAGCAGAGAAGTTTTATTATCACTGAAACGGTTGAATACGCTCGAGCCTGTTGATGATCTAGCTCTCCAAGTAACCGTGGGTGCAGGGGCAACTTTAGCCCAAACTCAGGCGCATGTTCGGGACCACAATTTTGAAATTGGCGTAGACCTAGCGGCCCGAGATAGTTGCACTATCGGAGGAATGATAGCCACGAATGCTGGTGGCATAAACGTGCTCCGTTACGGCGCCATGCGAGAACAACTAATTGGTGTTGAAGCTGTGATGTCGGATGGAACCGTGATCAAACATCTTGAAGGCTTGGAAAAAGATAATACCGGATATCACCTCCCAAGCCTTCTGGCTGGCAGCGAAGGAACATTAGCCATTATCACAAAAGCTAGGTTACGACTCAGACCACGCTTGACTGAAAAAGTTACCGCCTTGATCGCTTTTGAGAGCGTTCACGACGCTGTTGCTGTGTCGACGCGTCTAAGGCAGAAGCTTCCATCGCTGCATGCTCTCGAAGCCATATTTAGTAGCGCGATGACTCTCGTCTCAGCTCATATTGGAGCTCAGATACCGATTGGCCCGAATGGCAAAGCATGGCTCCTTGTTGAAGTAGCGTCTGGAACTGATCCATTTGAAGAATTTCAGCAGGCTTTACAAAATTGCGGCGACACAATCTTGGATGTTGCAGTTGCCACAGATGACCGATCTCGAAGTAAACTATGGCAATTTCGCGAACAAATCACGGAGGCAATTGCGGTTACAGGAACTCCCCACAAGCTCGATGTGACTATCGGCCTCTCTCGACTAGAGAAGTTCATTGATGAGATTCCCAAAGTTGTAAAGCGTGCGGATCCCAATTCGTTGACCTACCTGTTTGGACACCTAGGTGATGGAAATGTTCACGTAAACGTTGTCGGTATAGACGGAAGTGAGCCATCCAACGTTGTTGAGTCGGCGGTACTTGGTTACGTTGCATCACTCGGCGGAAGTATCTCAGCAGAACATGGAATCGGCATCGCCAAAAAAAGTTACCTTCATTTAAATAGAACAAGTGATGAACTAAGATTCTTCAGAAATATAAAGAAGGCGCTAGATCCCAACAACATCATGCACCCTAACTGCATGTTAAGCGACTAAACCTAAGTCCCTATGCCTGACTACATGAATGCCCCATATGCAACTAGGCACGCGCCACAAGGAATGGTTTGTTCAATTGACCATTTAGCTAGTGGTGCAGGAATCGAGGTCATGCGTCAGGGCGGAAATGCCGCTGATGCTGCAGTGGCTGCGTCTGCGGTGTTAGCTGTGACGAGTCAGCACATGTGTGGAATGGGTGGTGACTTGTGGGCCCTAATACATTTCGAAGATGGGCAGCCTCCGCGAGCGCTTAATGCCAGCGGAAGGGCCGGTAGCGGAGCAAACCCTGACACTCTTCGTCGAGACGGCCTACAAGAAATGCCGTTTCATAACGATCCACGTTCGATTCCAGTGCCTGGGTGCGTGGATGGCTGGGTTACTATCAATAATGAACTCGGCAGCTTAAATTTAGCAAAAGTACTTGCTCCTGCTATATCTCTTGCGTTCAATGGATTCCCGATTTCCTCTCAATGCGCGACTGCCTGTCGGCTGCTTAGAAATGTGGCTAATACTGAAGATTACATGCGCTACGGATTACCAAACGCGGGCGATCTAATAACTCGACCCGGAGTTGCAAAGACTTTAGAAGCTATCGCCAAGGACGGGAGACAGGGATTCTACGAGGGCCCGGTAGGGAAATCGCTAGTTGAATTTGGGCGCGGCGAATACTCAGAAGATGATCTCCTGAGAAATCAAAGTGACTGGGTTACTCCAATTTCAGTTGAGGCTTGGGGGCATAGAATTTGGACAGTTCCCCCGAACTCTCAAGGTTACTTAACGCTTGCTGCCGCTTGGATTTCAAGTCAACTCGACCTACCCGAAGATCCAGATGATCCTCTCTTTACTCATTTGCTTTCTGAGGCTGTGCGACAAAGTGGCTACGACCGGCCCGAGGTACTTCACGAGTTCGCTGATCCTGAAGAGCTCTTATCATTCGAGCGACTCAACCCACGATTAGAGGCTATTTCAAAGCACTCTGTGTCAGACATTGGATCTGGTATCAACAATGGTGACACTATCTACCTGAACGCAGTCGATAGCAATAGAATGGCGGTATCGCTAATTCAATCTAACGCTTCTGGCTGGGGGGCTTTAGAATTTTTACCTGAAAGTAAAATTTCTCTCCATAACCGCGGCCTTGGTTTTTCTACCCAGATGGGGCACTGCGCTGAATACGGTCCTGGTCGTCGACCTCCACATACCCTTGCCCCAGCGCTTGTGCAACGACTTGATGGGAGCATTCGAGCAGTTTTAGGGACCATGGGCGGGGATAGTCAACCTCAAATAGTCCTGCAGCTTTTAGCGCGACTTCTTCATTCGAGACAGGAACCTGGCGAAGCGATAGCTGCAGCACGCTGGCGCTTTGCTGGCACTAACCCAAGCGGATTCCATACTTGGGCCAATGCAAGCGACCTAGTGCTGCAACTAGAGGGACATAACACGGTCGATACCAAAGCGCTTAAAGGGCTTGGGCATGACATTCAATACCTAGGTGAATACGAAAGTGCATTTGGCCATGCCCACTTGATTGATGTACAGGCGAATGTGCTCGCAGGTGCCTCAGATCCTCGCTCTTTGGCCGGAGGCGTGGCTGGTTACTGAATCTCCTCGAACGGACAGTGACGGCAATTTGAGTTACAACAATAACCCCGACCCAAGTGGTATCCAGATGTGAACACAAAGAGTCCAGTAAGCGGGTCGATATAACCATCTTCACCGGCCTCTACCGCTTGCCTATGCACTTCAGCCACTATTGCAGGCAACGGAACTGACTCTTTCAAAACGTCAATACCTTCGTTAGCGGTTTTTCCATTGGACCTGGCGGTGAGCTAAAAATGAGTCCATCGCTTGGCGACTATCTTCAGTCCCTGCTGCCAAAATTTGGGTCCTATTCTCAATATCAATACCAGCTCGTAAGCTTGATATCTCTAAATTAGACCACATGGTCTCTTTAGTCATCCAAACACCGAATGGACTATTCGACTTAATTTCTTCTGCCACAGCTAAGCAGCGAGGCAACAAGTCTTCAGCCGAAGTGATGTTGCTAACTAGACCCAATCGGTCGGCTTCTTCAGCATCGAAAACGCGACCAGTTAACATTAACTCCCACGCTCGCGAGGCACCAATAAGTCGCGGCAACAGCCAACTAACGCCGATATCACAACCCGATATTCCTAATCGAACAAACGCTGTTCCAAATTTAGCTCCGGCACTGCAATAACGAATATCACTAGCACAGGCGATCGCAAAGCCACCCCCTGCAGCCGCTCCATTAACTGCAGCTATTATTGGTTGTCGAACATCTCGCATGTGGTGAACTAATTCAGCAATGTATTGCTGAATCGCCATTCCTTTTTGCTGTTGCCCAAAGCTTTCTGTTCCCGGAATAGCTCCAAATCCGTTCAGGTCTAAACCAGCGCAAAATCCGCGACCAGCACCGGTAATGATTACTGCCCGAGTCTCATGATCAGAATCAACTAGTTCTAACGCTTTATGGATATCGTTAACCAGTTCATAGGTCAGAGCATTAAGACGTTCCGGCCGATTAAGGAGAATCCTTGCGACTCCTTCAACCGGCTGATCAACAAGCACGTTTTCATATTCAGCATCCATTTCGCTTCTCCTTATTCATCGCTCGTTTCTCCTCTGGGTGTACTCAAACAAAAGATATCCATCGCTAAAAAATGGTAGCAACCTCTATTCGATTTGGACCAAGCACTAGCGCGCTCTCCAATGCGGCGGCGCCTAAAGTTAGGAGTTCAGTTGCATCCATGGAATGTGAGGGATAACAGGCAACTCCGGCTGAAAGACTAACCACATCGCGTGCTGGAGTGTCTAGAGCAGCACGGCGAATACGATCAGCAGCCCAGACGGCACCACTCTCAGAGGTTTCATCTAAGATAGCTCCAATCACACCCGGCCCAACGTGGCACACGGTGTCTGAGTCGCGTAGCGTTGCAATAACAAGTCGCGATGAAACCCTCATTGCTTGCTCCTGCAAATAGAGAGCAAATGAAGTGAAGCGGTCAATCTTAAATAAAACAATGGACAACGGCTTCAATGTTCGTCTTGCTAACGCAACCTTACGTTCCAAAATTACTTCAAAGATCCGCTCATCAGGTAATCCAGTGACAGTCTCCCTAATAGAGCTAACTTTGACATTCGAACCACGCATTGCTGAGATTCCACTCCTTAGACAAGGCCGGCTTAGCCACGAAAACAACCGCTCCTAGACAGAGTGCCAGAGAGAGAGCAAAACGACAAGATGGGTTTCTGCTTACACATCCTTTTTTGGCACGCTAAAGTTTGATAATGCGTATTGCTCGATATCAAAGTTCCACTGGACCACGCCTAGCAGCGGTTGCAGGTGACGAACTTGTTGATCTGGAAACAAGCCACACCGACCTACCAAATTTACTAACTGAATACAACGGTCGCTTAGCTGAGATACCCACTTCACGGAGAAGCGCACTTAGCGATGCCAAGTTCCTACCCGTGGTTGGGTCACCGCCTGCCATATTAGCTGTGGGTCTGAATTACCGGGCCCATGCTGAAGAAGGCGGCCGTGAAGTCCCGACTACGCCAGTTGTGTTCACGAAACATCACAACTGCGTTGTCGGCCACGGTGACTCGATACACATACCGAACATTGCCCCGGACCGTGTCGATTACGAGGGAGAACTCGCTATTGTCATTGGACGTCGCTGCCGCCATGTCCCGGTTAGCCGAGCAAATGAAGTTATTGCAGGATTTACGATCATGAACGACGTAAGTGTTCGCGATTGGCAAAAGGCAAGCCCAACTATGCTTATGGGAAAATCATGGGACACGCACGGTCCTATGGGGCCTTGGCTTGTCAGCTCAGATGAACTTGACCCACATGCGTTGCGCTTGACCACTCGAGTAAATGGTGAAATACGCCAGGACTCGAATACCAACGATCTTATTTTCAATTGTTACGAAATCATTTCGCACCTCTCCACAGCGTTCACATTAGAACCAGGAACTGTGATTGCAACAGGAACGCCTGCCGGTGTTGGTCTCTACTATGACCCTCCCCGAATGTTGGCACCAGGTGACGAAGTATCCATCACTATTGAAGGCATCGGGACCCTTACCAATACATGCGTGCAAGAGCCAGATACGCAACTAATCTAGAAGTCGCAACATCTTTAATGCACCGCTTATCTACAAAAGGGATTCTGGTATTGGTACGACCTTAGCCCTCAGGTACTCCCCGAGAGCCTTGGCCTGAGGGTCCTGACGGGTTGATGCCGCAACGCCCTCTTCTAAAAGCCCGTGAAATATGAAGTTTAAACTCAATATATTTGGAAGCTTATATCTATCAATATGTCTGTCCCGGGCTTCCGGCATTAACTCTTGAAGCTTTTCAATCGACAAAAATGAAGCTAACCAGGCGTATGCTTCCGGCGATCTTGCAAAGATTCCCAGGTTGGCATTCGGACCCTTGTCACCAGACCGAGCACCGAAGACTACACCAAGTGGCCTGTCTTTAGTCGGTCCCACAGGGACTTGTGGGATCACGATTTTAGGTATCTCCACAGTAACAGCTGACATAATACCGGTGCTGTCAACAACTGTGCGCTTACCGTTCACCACCACGTCCATTGGAACTAGCTGAGAGTCAATTAACGCTGGCCAAAATACCCCAAATGGTTGTCCAGGTCCTGGGCCGCCTGCAGTTCCGAACATGCCAGGAATCGAGCAAAGACCGATTTCAGTACCGGCGTTGGAGAATGCCCGTCCAACTTTTATTTCATCAGGATCCTTGACGATAATTTTATATACCGCTACAGCTTCCTCGTTAGTAGCAGGATTAGCCTTATTCGTCGGTAAGAATTTACGCACTACGGACTCATAGTCTTCGGGTTCGTATGGGCAACTATTCCAAAATTGCCGTTCTATTAACTCCGCCTTCTGTTCTATATCGAGACCAGTCAGACCTATTGATATTTGATTTCGGTAACCGCCCTGATAGTTCATCGCTACTTTAAGTTCGGCTGGCGCAGCTTCGCCTTTTGTCCCACTTATTAGCACTCGGTTTGTTTCAAGCTGCTCCAGCTTGATAGTGTCGAAGCGACTTACAACATCAGGGTTCAAGTACCTCTCGCTCTGAATTTCATATAACAGTTGAGAGGTAATTGTTCCTACTGAGACTTCCCCACCTGTGTCATCATGTTTTCCGATTACGGTGCTTCCGTCTGCGTGTATCTCAGCCCAAGGAAACCCAGGATAAGTTAAATCTTCGACCTCAGTAAAGAATGAATAATTACCGCCGGTGGCTTGCGCTCCACACTCAATCACATGGCCTGCCACGATTGCGCCAGCCAATTCATCCCAATCATTACGCTTCCATTGGTGGTGCCAAGCTGCTGGACCTGCCACGACCGCCGCATCGGTAGCTCTACCCGTCACAACAATATCAGCGCCTTGATTCAACGCTTCGACTATTCCCCAGCACCCAATATATGCGTTAGCAGTTACGATTCGATCAGCTAGCTTTCCGAGCGGTTCCCCAGTGTCCAGGTGATTAAATCGATTACCTGAACCTATAAGGTCAGTAAGCCTCTTCGATAAATCATCACCACCAACATAAGCAATTTTAGGAGCAATGCCCAGTCGGTCTGCAACCTGTTGAACAGCGTCTGCGCATCCTTCCGGATTCAAGCCACCAGCGTTTGTTATTACTTTGATGCCCTTATCCAAACATTGTCCCATCACTTGTTCCATCTGAGTCACAAATGTCCGCGCGTAGCCACCTCCTGGGGATTTCGCTTGGATCCTGGAAAGGATCAACATCGTTAATTCCGCCAACCAATCACCAGTCAGCGCATCGATAGGACCACCTTCAACCATCTCTTTTGCAGCTGATAATCGATCGCCGAAAAAACCACTGCAATTCGCCACTCTTATTGGATTAGTTGCCATCTCGTCCCGAACCACCTTCCAAAACCCCAACATTAACTGCGGTAGACACCAAAACTTATCAAACGCAGACGCCAAACAAGTTTCGACGATAAACCGAATGAAGTTCTCATCTTAATCTAAATTTTTAGATTATTTTGGTTGTTGATTGTAACCAACGGATCAGACATCGGTTGGACTCAACGAGATATAGCAACTCGCCGGCTACATGATCTTGTTTACCCTGTGCAAGGTGAGGTCCGCTCTGTCAGACTACTCGTATGGCAAATCCAGTATTACTCCTTCACGGTTTCACAGGTTCGGTTTCATCTACATGGAAACCCACCGGCCTAATCGACTTGCTGCAAGAAGCAGGGCGAGAAGTCATCGCCATTGACCTTCCTGGACATGGAACTGCGATAAAGCATCACGACCCTAAAGCCTACGCCGGGATGGAACAACAACTGGTCGATGAGCTACCTGAAGGTACGATCGATGGAGTCGGATTTTCGATGGGAGCACGAACTCTACTTTGTATGGCCGCCATCGCTCCTCATAAGTTTGGGAAACTAGTCGTTGCTGGCGTTGGCAGGAATTTGTTTGAGAGAGATGAAGCTCAGGCCGAGCGTATTGCGAAAGGCGTACAGGGTGAAGCTGATCCCGGTGATGTGCATGCTCAGACCTTTGCTCGCTATGCCACTGAAGCCGACCAAGACGGGCAAGCCTTGGCAGCCTTCATGCGGCGCAAGCACTACCCGCTTGGTGAATCAGAGTTTCAATTGATCACACATCCAGTTCGAGTGGTTCTTGGGACCGAAGATTTCGCCGGACCGGCTGATCCTCTGCTGGACGCTCTAAGTAATGCAGTCTTAACGGAACTACGCGGTTGCGATCACTTTGCAACCCCTAAGAACTTTGGCTTTATTGACGCGGTCCTTGACCACCTCGAAGCTTTTTAGCGAGCCGCAATAGTTGTAATCTGCGAGCTCTCTTATTACATAAATGAAAAGTGTCTAAGCGGCAACATTTCGTGAAACCACATTTATTGTAAACCTGATGCTTCTCTCAGTTGAGCGCTCACAACGGGCCAGATGGTTAAAGCCCAAACAGTAAGCCGAACTTTGGGAACCTACCTTAAAGCACTGCATGCAACATCTTTGTCTAACGATTTCTCTCGGCAAATAGAACTTTATTTTTGAGTCTCGCTCGTGTGACAGCAATGCATCTGCTTGGCTCTCGTGTGAACTTTTTCGACACACGAGCGGCTAATTCTATAATGATGGTTACGCATTTCTGTACCTATGACGCAAGAATTTAGTCAGGTTTCCGGAACCTTCACACAGTAGAGTCTGGCTATTAACTCACAAAGGTGGACACTATGCTTTTACACATCAGACATCATCATGACGAAAAGACATGCCCGGCAGGAGACAAGGAGCGGGTAGGAGCATCTTTTGGGTCACTTCTTCCGGCACTGCAGACCGCTGGTGTCACAGTTGTCGGAGCTTGGGTTGATCCACCGAGTCATGACTTTTTCCTTGTTGTCGAAACAGATAGCTACGAAGATTTGCTAGAAGGTATGGCGCCGATTATTCCCGTCGGTAGCGCAACTATTCAGCCAGTGGTTGACATGAAAGCTCAGATGGAGCGCTCGACTGCCAACTAGGTGTCAAAGCTAATGGTTTGGGTTGATCTAAATAATCAGCCCAAATCATTTTTAATCAACAAGATCTTTTAGCACTGCGATAGCGCATTAATCTTTCAGGACATAGTTGTGCGCATACCTTTAAAGCGGTTGACAACAACTGCCTTAATCAGAACAAATGGCAACCGACGAAAAGCCTGACGCTAATTATTCGGGATAGCCCTTCTCAAATATTTAAGATATTTAAGCTCTACGAGCGAAAGGAATCACAATCCAAGCATGCCTGCTAGTCCACTACCGGAGCGGGTGATTATGGATCTAGGAAACCAAAGTAAATTCCTATGTCAGGACTATAAAGAACGGACCAACGAGATAACGAGTTCGGGCTTTGGCGGGGCAAACCATGAAAGGAACCGTGACTGGCGCTGAAGTTTGCTACTGGGGACCGTTTACGTTGCCGAACAGAATCGGCTCGATCGTGTCTCTGCGCGCGTCAAGCTCCGGTTCGGTGCGAGCGAAGTCGCCACCATCGCCATCGCTAAGCAATTGGATCGGGTTGCCCTGCTCCACGAAGCCAAGGTACGGCCCACCAAGATCATAACCAATTAGGCGTTGCAGCCGCTCGGGAAAGTGTCGTGCGACGTCTGGCGGAGAAGAGAGTACCTGGTTCTCCTCCTGGCGGAGCCAACCGAGGTTGTAATGGAGTCCCATACCGGTGCGCACATCACCAGAGCGGTTTGCTTCGCTGCCATGCCAGACGCTGCTCGTATAAAGGAGGATCGACCCTTTCGACATCACCGCCTGCACGAGCTCGTGCGCCTCCGGTTCGCGTTCATGTAGCCAGCGGTGTGAGCCGGGGGCGACGAGGGTTGCCCCGTTTCTTTCTGTGAAATCGGTGTAGGCCCAGAATGCAGCAAGTGTCATCGGCGGCGCCGGGTGCCGCACGGGGTAGATCCCGCCATCACGGTGCATCTCCTGACGCACCTCGCCCGGCATCAGCTCGACAAGTAAGGTGACATGCAGGCGGTAGTTCACACAGTATGAACCAAGCACCCCATCGCAGACAGCAAGCACTAGTGGATCAATCGCTAGATCGCGGCATGCATCGGACTTAGCAAGCAGCCCGTTACGTCGCCTCGAGGTCCGCCCTGCGAACTCGGTCTGACCAAATGGCGCTTCGTCTAGATAGGGCTGGAGTTCCGCGTAGAGACGCTGCATGCAGACATCGTCAGCGAGCTCTGCGACAATAGCGCAGCCATTCGACTCAAGCTCTGCCACGACTGCTGCTGCCGACACATCCCGATCAAAGGTGGTAATTGCGGGACCGTCGCTCATGTTCTCCTCCTCGTGCCTGGCTCTTACCATACAGCAGGGTCTAGATAGGCAACGCTACACCTAGATACTGGCCTTTCGCTTCACCGTTTTCGGTTTCGGAGACGTGACAACTTGTGTTTCTCACTGCGTATTTAATCAAAACCCCAAAGACTGCGTTGGTGTCATTTCGTCATCTGCTGCTGTCAGTTTGATCTCGTCATGGGTGTAGCAAGACAGTGCCACTTTGAGATGGGGAAGACACCACTCAAACCAGCACCACGACTTCCCCACAGACTAAAGTCTGACCATCAACTCACAAAGGTGGACCCTGTGCTTTTACACATCAAACATCATCATGATCCAACAACGTGCCCGGGAGGAGATGAAGAGCGAAGACAAGCAACATTTGGGTCCCTTCTTCCAGCGCTAGAGACTGCTGGTATAACAGTTGTTGGAGCTTGGACTGACCCGCCGGCCCACGACTTTTTTCTCATTGTCGAAACCGATAGCTACGAAGACTTGTTGGAAGGTATGCGACCGATTATTCCAGCCGGTAGCGCAATCATTCAGCCAGTAGTTGACATGAGAGCTCGTATGCAGGTCCCGACTGCCAACTAGGTGTCGAAGGTAATGGTTTGGGTTGGTCTAGAAACCCAGCCCAAATCATTTTCAAGCCTTAATTTTTCTTGGCCCACCGAGCGCATAATCCGTATGGTTACCAATGGAATCAAACACTTTCAACTAAATCCGTTTGGGCTTTGTTCTCAAAATTATTTGATAGTCCCAGGTTCTAGTATCCATTCGCTGACTAAACAACGTTCCAGACACACCGACAGCAGAACTCCATCACCCACCTAATCGATATATCACTCATCCAATAAAGGTGCTGGATTACGAACCAACCCTGAAACCCGAATTTCAAAATGTAAATGAGGTCCGGTCGAAGCGCCGGTCGATCCCATTCGTCCTATTACTTGACCGATCTCAACAGCTTCCCCAACAATGACTTGTGAGTTTTTTAAGTGGGCATAGACAGTAGCGAGTTTACTTCCATGGCCCAAAACAACTGTTCTTCCGTAGGCAACCAAATCAAACACGCCAACCACTGTTCCGGTTTTGGCTGCATTTATAGTGCCATCGTATATTTCGGAAGCAGATACATAGTCTGTACCACCATGAAATAGCGGTTGTTTCCAGATCGGATGATTACGTAGCCCAAATGATGACGTAATTTTGGCATCTGCTACAGGGCTCAGAAATCCTACTAGATCACTAGAATCGGTTTCACACTGCTGAGCATGGTCTAACAAATTGTCAAGAAATTCGCTATCTAAAGGGCCGGACTCAGCGGTAATTGATCCCGTTTCAGGTTGAGTATTAACTCTTAAGAAAAGAACACCTCCTGCAGATGAGGAAGCCGATCCAACTGGGGTCAGCGAGCAACTATTCCTCCCTTCAAGTTCCATGTCTCCAAAGTTAAGGACCTCGCCCGTAGCCGAAACCAGTGCATAGCCACTTGTCAGACGAGACGTAAGAATCTCGATGAAATCACTATTCGAATTCTGTCCGGGTGCAGACCCAAAAAACTGTGCATCACCAAAAGTGAAAATCCCACCATCCGACGCAACAAGCCAATACCCGAGCCCACTAGGCGTGCTTCCCATCCCAACAATCGGCTTATTAAGATTCATCGCACCAGTTGACCCAAAAAACTGTGCATCACCAAAAGTGAAAATCCCACCATCCGACGCAACAAGCCAATACCCGAGCCCACTAGGCGTGCTTCCCATCCCAACAATCGGCTTATTAAGATTTATCTCTGCTAGATCACCGTAAGAACCAGCATCTCCAAAAACAGATATGACACCCTCTTGTGTTGCTATCCAATAACCGCCACCGTTCGGAGCAGACTCAATAAACATTTGATTTGGTGGGCTCGCTGAGCGTAAATCGCCGTAGTGCAGAAGTTCACCCGTGCTTTCTACTGTTCCGGGATTCGAAGCTGTACTCGGGGTCCCTAAAACAACTAAAAAACAGACACTCAATAGAGCTACGCGAGCCAAAAATATCGCCAAAGTCACTAGCGAAGTATAGTTTCTATTGGTACAACCATTCATGGATTAAGACTTAATTATTCTTCAATGTGGCAGATGTAGTTTTAAGAGAACCTTGGTTTGAAGGTTCACATGCTCAATGGTGCATCGGGTGGCAGCAAGCTAGCAGGGCAAAGTATCTCTGTTCTCGGAGGACCTAAAGGAGGCTGGCGCAAATCGCTTCGATCCGCGACCATTTTTTTTCCAACCAGCTTCAAAAAGCTATTCGGCACGAGACGTTATCCTTGCTGGCACCCGATAGACCTAGCTGGAGTGATTGGCTGCAGTGGCACATTACTTAGAAAGAAATTATTTATTTTGAATATCAATTAGGGCCAGTTCTTTTAAACTCCTGGACTTTAAAGGCCGCCGGCAGACGAGCTACTAGCTACCGACTTCGATGCTATAGAGGCCTCCACGCTCAGATTAGTAGCTAACAACTACCATCGTGAACTTCTAGACAAGGCTCTACCTGAGTTCGCTGACGGACTGTTTCTTGGAAACGCGACTGAAGCGGTGAGAGGTTTCAATATTGATACGTTACCGATCGGTCTAGACCTTATTGAAGCTCGACTCAACTATGCAATTGGGCCACATCGCATACTTTGGAACCATCGGTGGGCAGCCGATAAAGAACCCGAAAAGTTCGTGAACGTCATAATGCAGTTGCCCCTAAACAACTACGACTTCGCGGTCATAGCGATCGGTCCTGTCGAACGAAGTGGCTCTGCACAACTTTTTAAGCTAAAAAAAACAGCGGCCCCAGGCTTGCAACGAGCGGCGAGTAGTCCAAAAATTCGTCAATCAACTATTCGCAGACAGCAGATACTCTTGTGTCTACCTCTAGACACAAATTTTTTGGTGTTTCTGTAGTGGATGCGATTTCTCCCGGAGTCCCTCCCCTCTTACCAAACCGACCAAGTTGTCCCGAACTTCTACCAGATCATCTAACCGGTTTCTTTCTCTACTACGGTGATATTTACGAATCGCTGGCTCCATTGCCAGTAATGACGCTGTCTGGACTCCACGAACATAGGAATATGCTGATCCAACATGTTGAATCTTTTAATTGGAGCTCCTTAGTTCACGGCTACGATGACCTTATAGATAATGCTGCTGGCCAGATAGGTGGACAAGGTGATCCTCGTAGACAGTGCTCTCTGGAGTTGGAGAGAACAGAAATGGGCTCATCTGGTTTCCGATAGTTCTTATCGCGAACTACATGACTTCGCTAGTCGGCTTGGCAAACGTCGTATTAGTTTCCAGGGTGACCATTATGACGTCAACGAATCAGAACGCCATGATGCCCTCGACCTCGGGGCCACCGCTGTAGGTTGTCGTGATTTACTCAAATCAATTCGCTCGAATGGACTAAGACGAAGAAACCGCCTCGAGGATTGGAACATTATCTGCGATCAAGAGGTGGAAGGATCTTCGATACCTGACCTAATAGTTAGCTCAGTCACAAGTCGCTGTTTCTCTCGCCAGCTAGTGATTCAACTCAATGAATTTTCGCCGGAGTTAACCAACATAAAAGTAAAGGTCCTTATTGTTCAGCGCAGCGATCAAGCGGCGTTTATAATCAGTGGACCTCTCGGAGAATGCAAGAGAAAAACCGTTGATAATGACACCACTTGGGCACGTTTAAGCTCTAGCGGCATTAATACGACTATAGAAATTGTTGAGGGAATTGAATGGAGCTAGATGCTGTCGTAGTCGGTTCTGGGCCTAACGGATTAGCAGCTGCGTTAACTCTTGCACGTGCAGGGAAATCAGTAACTGTTTTCGAAGCCGAAGCGACAATAGGAGGCGCAGCACGGACCGTAGAAACTACGTTACCTTCATACAAACATGACCTTGGGGCAGCTGTTCACCCATTCGCAGTAGCAAGTCCCGCATTTCATGAATTCCAGCTGGAGAGTTACGGCCTGGAATGGTTACATCACCAGGTTGTCGCCACACACCCACTCGACCATGGAAAAGGGGCAACACTCTATAGGGATATGGGCTTAACAGCAGCTGGACTCGGACCAGATTCAGTTGCTTATCGCAAGTTGCTAACTTCTTTGACTACGGATTGGCCAAAATTCAAGAATCATTCTTTAGGCCCATTATTACGAATGCCGGCTGATCTTTTTCCAACGATCCGCTCCGGCCTTCTAGGTGTTCTTCCAGCTACTACGCTCACGACGAAGCTATTTAAGACTGCTGAGGCTCGAGCTCTATTCGCTGGCTGCGCCGCTCACGCATACCTCCCAGTCAACCGATTTTTCACATCGGCCTTTGGAAATATATTTTTGACCCTTGCTCACACCACGGGATGGCCTATCGCAAAAGGTGGAAGCCAAAGTGTTATCAATGCCTTGCAACTTGCCCTAGAGGATCACGGCGGAAAAATTATAACTAATCACCGTATCGAAAAGCTAGCTGATTTACCTTCAAGCAAAGTAAGAATCCTTGATGTGACATCACACGCTGCAGGAAAGCTATTAGAGCCAATTCACGGTGTTTCTGCGAGGCGATTAAAGCGCCTAAAAAATATCAAGCCTGGGCCTGGCGCATGGAAAATAGACTACGCACTATCAGCACCCCTTCCATTTACTCACGAACCCAGTCGCAGAGCAGGCACTGTCCATCTCGGCGGAACTATTGAAGAGATTCTGCATGCCGATACTGCCGTTTGCGCTGGACAAATGCCTAACCAACCATTTGTGATTGTATCTCAGCCCACTATTATCGACGATTCACGCAGTCCACCTGGGAATCACATCGCTTGGGTATACGGACACGTTCCGACTGGATGGGATGAGGATGCAACGCCACTCATCGAGGCCCAATTAGAGCGATTCGCTCCGGGATTCAAAAAATTAGTATTAGCCCGAAATGTTCACACGCCATCGGACTTCTACAATCAGAACGCCAACCTATACGGTGGAGACATAACTGGTGGCTCTGTGGCCGGAGTGCAACTAATCAGACGGCCATTCCTCTCACCCGACCCTTACAAACTTGGTCCTAAAGGTCACTACATCTGCTCATCTTCTACTCCGCCAGGCGCTGGCGTGCACGGTATGTGCGGCTGGCACGCCGCTACTCTTGCCCTGCGCGAAGACTTTCGTTAAAGCAATAGCAACGACTAAGTTTCGTCGCCTTCCGTAGTTTCCTCATTGAGAAGATCCGACTCGATCAATTCATGCCTCTTAACATACGTAGATCCAAACGCCTGGAATGTCGCAGCTGCAGGAACAGCTAATAGTGCACCAACGACTCCGAGTAGCGACCCTCCTATAATCACCGTACCAAAAGCAATCGCCGGATGAATATTCATAGTTTGAGCAGTAATTCGCGGCGCAAATAAATAATTTTCAACCTGTTGATACAGAAGAATCGCCAATAACACCCATAGAGCCGTAATCGGCTCATTCAAAAGCGCTATTAGAACCGGCAGAATCGCAGCTAGGTAAGTACCTACTACCGGAACGAATTGAGACATCAAACCCACCCACAAAGCCAAAGGAACGGGGAATGGGACTCCTAACGCAGCAAAAGCAACCCAATGGAAAATAAAGGAGCCGATACCTAGCAAAGCACGTGAATAAATATAAGCACCAGTCTTATCAATAGCGATCTCCCAGCCGCGTAGCACGATTATCTGTCGATTGGGATTCAATGCAGAACAGATCAGGCGACGTAATTTGGGACCATCGACTACTAAATAAAACGTAAATAGCAAGAGTGTGAGTAACTGAAAAAATGCTGAAACCACAGCAGTTCCAATAGACACTAAATCGCCAGCAAAGTTAGAGGCGAGCGTTGCTGCTGAGCCACCATCTGAGAACTCTGCAATTAACTCATCAGTTTCTATGGTCACGCCGAACTGGTTGTTAAGCCAAACTTCTATCTGTTCGATATAGTCTGGTGCTTGGTTAACTAATAAACCAATCTGGTCGGCAAGCACTGCACCCATAGCCGCTAGGAAACCGACAACTGAAATGAAGATAATTGAAAACACTGCGCACGTAGCCAGTCCCCGACTCCAACCTCTTCTTGCTAGCCAATTCACAGCGGGTTCTATAGCAAATGACAGAAACAACGAAACTAATAAGACAATAATAAAAGACCGAATACGCAAAACAGCCCAAACAAGCGCACCAAATAGAACTGCCAACGAAAGCCCTGTAATAATTGCCTTAATTATCCAAGGCGGCGGACTAAGTTTGCTTTCTTCGTTGCTCATGATTTCCCAAGGGTAGCCAAAAGTTCATTGTGTACTAAGCCGTTCGTTGCCAGCCCGTCAAGATGGTCCGACCTTTGATCGAGTTTTAAGCCTGACTCTCCGAGCAAATTAGAAAACTTGCCGCCTGCCTCTTCGATAATTATTGGGACTGGCGCTAAATCCCAGACTGAACAGACTGGATCAACCATTGCTTCTGCTCGACCAGACGCCACTAGAAAATAGCCGTAACCATCTCCCCATGTTCGCATGACTGCGCCACTTTTTTTCAAGTGACCGAAGTTTTGTTCACTGAAAGTTTCGTAGCTACTAGTGTTGATCAGTGCCTTGTCTAACACTGAGTGCGCACTAACTCTACACCTCTGATCACCTAGCCAGCATCCATTTCCACGTCCTGCAACCATTGTCAGACCTAGGACAGGCAAGTGAATAACGCCTACCAGCGGACCCTCTTCGTCGACCAATGCTAATAGCGTCGAATACAAAGGTATTCCCTTAACAAAGCCGCGGGTCCCGTCAATTGGGTCTATGACCCAAGTCCTGTTTGTCGTACTAAAACTGCCGCCATGTTCTTCTCCTACGACTGCATCTTCAGGGTGATGTTTAAGCAATTGCTCCCGTATAAGTGCTTCCGCCGCACGGTCTGCTTCTGTTACCTCAGTACCATCAAGCTTATAGTTAACTTCTAAGTCATTTTTTTGATACCACTTTAGAGTAAGTGCTCCGGCAGCCTCAGCTATCTCGCGCGCTTCTTCCATGAGCGCTTCAATACTCATAGATATGCCTCCAGTCTCTCCATCGAAATATACAATCAGCTGAACTTCGGTGCCCGTTTTTCAAAGTAGGCCTTAACTGCCTCTTTCTGGTTCGGAGAACCAATCAGAGCGTTTATATTCTCTCGCTCGGACTCGAATCTCCTAGCAACATCCTGTGATTCAATGGCGTTGAGCATCTTCTTCATTCGCTTAATCGCTTCTGGGTTTTTTTCGGCAATTTCATGAGCCATCCCCATCGCTTCAGAGTGGGGATTATCTGACACGCGAGTTGCTAAACCTAGTTCTACCGCCTCGATACCTGTAACAATCTTTCCTGTAAAATAGAGTTCTTTCATCACGTCCATCCGGACATTCGGCGGTAGGAGAACGGTTGCGCCCATGTCCGCAGTTAGTCCCCATCGAATTTCCAATACTGACAATTTAGTTTCAGGATGAACTAACCGAATGTCTGGGCCCATCGCTATTTGAAATCCGCCTCCTAACGCATGACCGGCAATAGCTCCTATAACCGGTACATCTATCTCTTGCCATACCCATGCTGCCTGTTGGCCTAGATGCGTCATACGCTGCTCAGATTTGTGCTCAACAGCTTCGTCCGGATCTGATGAGGCCATTTTCTGAAATGATGCTAAGTCAACTCCCGAACAAAACGACGACCCTTCACCTGACAAAACAACCGCTCGGACGTCAGTGCGGCTTTTTAACAATTCACCAGTATCAACCAACGAGCGAAACATGGCATTATCTAAAGCATTTAGCTTTTCTGGGCGGTTCAACCGCACATCAGCTACACCATTTTCAACTTTGAGGGTAACTCGATTGGCCATATTCAATCCTTCGCTTGTTAGCGTTAACTAGCTTGCCGCTTTTCCCACAATTGCCTGGAACGCTGACTGTGACGCATAGTAATAGACAGAATCAAATTTTTGATGAACTCACAGTTATTGATTGGAGTTCAGCGAGCCGCCCAACAGTCGGCAAAGACAGTATCTGGATCGTAAGCAAAATCTCAGACCGCACGTGCTTAAGCAATCCACCGACTCGGACTCAGGCAGGAAACGAAATTGACAGTGTTATTAGAGCAACCAACGCTAATCATTCGCGACTAATTGCAATCGACGTAAGCCTTGGTCTTCCCAGTCCATTCGAAGAGATCATTGGCGCGTCTGACACTTCCTGGAGAGGTACTTGGAATCTTATAAATTCAAAAGTGACTGACAGCCCAGACAATTCAAATAACCGCTTTCTAGCGGGTTCATCACTCAACGCATTGCTTGGCCAAGGTCGCGGTCCGTTTTGGGGCCACCCGAATGGCCGGACATATGCGGAGCTTCATGCAACGCGACCCAATTTCCCTTGGGGTAACAGAAGCATCCCGGAGTTTCGACTATGTGAGCAACTAATGCGTTCTAAGAGTTTAGCTATACAGTCAACCTGGAAATTGGCGTACCCTGGATCTGTTGGAGGCCAATTTCTCATGGCTGTGCCTTGGCTAACCGCCTTGAAAGAAAGACACCCTCAAATCAAAATATGGCCGTTTGAAACCGGTTTCGGAACTAGGCCTCAGATAGGCGATATATGGGTCGCTGAAGTGTGGCCGAGTGAATTCCCTCGACTCTTTCAGCACGAAGTGAAAGACGCCGATCAGGTAGTTTCTGTGCTGAGTTACCTCAGCGAATGTAATTCTTCAGGCCTCATGAAGGAGTTGCTACATGGGCCTACCGATTTGCCTTCAGCCGAGATCGCTCAACGAGTAGAAGGCTGGCCGATCTCCCCAGCTCTTAGCGAGCTGCAGTAACTAACCTCTCCAAAGCCATTTTTTCGTTTCTAAGTCAGGCTCGGGCGGGCCTTCTGTAACTATTGGGAAACTGAGTACTGGCACTGACAATTGTCTGCTAATGCGTTCAACCGGGAAAAGAACGAGGCGTGATGTTTGACCCATAGGACGCGAGGAAAATAAGATCACCATGTCTGCATGTTCTTCCGCTTGGGCTCGCGCGACAGCACCTGTGAAACTTTCGGTCTCCAAGAATTTTATTTCATGCTCTACATCCTTACTGTCGCAGAGCCGCACCACTCGTGCCACTCGATCATCATCCTCACTGCCAGGCATAAAAATAACGATCGAAGAACGCCAACGTGCCATTAAGTCAATAACCCACTCCGGAATATCAATTGGTATAGGCGAAGCAAGTAAAACTTTTGCTGGAACGGGCACGTTAGTGTGGTCTAAAGGAGCCGCATCATCTTCACCAGTTGCCATCGATTTAAGATCTCTTGCGACCAATAACGGACCTATCAATTCGAAGAGCACTACAGAACCCAGCACCACCGTCGCTATTTCGGATCCGTCAGACCCAAGTGTCTCGCTTGCCAAGACAGCCAGACCTACAGCAACTCCTGCCTGCGGAGTCAAATTGACTCCAAGACGCAATGCTGTTTTCCAGTGAAGTCCGCCAAGCATTCCACCTAATAGACCACCGACTATCTTTCCACCGACACGAACCAATACGTAGGCAACACCTACTAGGCCAACGTTTACTACGTCATCCATATGAATGGAAGCACCTGCGAGCCCAAAGAACAGCAGGTATAAAGGCTGTTCGATACTTTTTATAGTACGAAATAATCGCGCCGAAAAAGCTTCTGCTGAAACTGACGCTGCGGTTGCACCTGCCACCAAGGCCGCTAACGGCAAGGAGCTCCCCAGCCATTCACAAAGCGACCACGCCAAAAGTATGTGGACTAACACAAAAAGTAATAATTCGCCCGATGTCTCAATTTGAAATCCGATACGTGAAATTAGCCAACCACCGGCGACTCCTAATAATGCTCCTCCAATTCCTAGTTGAAGAAAATCTAGCAACGCAGAACTGATAGCCGCATCTTGTTCACTAAGAAGTGCAGCAACCGGCAGCACAGCAGCAAAAGTCGTGGTGGCCAACGCATCCGATACTGCATGCGTTCCAACGAGCCCCGTACCATAAGCACCTGTGCCTTTAACTGAGCTCACCACGTGCGCAACAGTCATCGGCGCACCAGCACCAGCCAACACAGCAAGCACTAAAGCTACTGATTCCTCAGCGCCCGCTGCGCGAGTAACAAAAAACACTGCAACAGCACTTACACCAAACTGGACGATGCCGGCTGTCAGAGCCCAACGTGCTGCCTTCAAGGCGCGCGTAGAAACTCGTTCACCAATCACGAACATCAGAATGGCTAAAGCAACCTCTGTGATGGGCTGCAACTTGACTAGCTCATCTTGGCTAATCAGTTCGATCCCTGAGGGGCCTAGCAGAGCACCGACAAGCAGAAAGGCAACAACTTCTGGAAGCTGGCGACGAGCGAGCATCCTGCTAGCAATATACGCAAGCCAAGCCAGCACAGCAAAGGCGGCAAGAGTGCTTGTCATTTTTTTCCAGACGCGTTAGTAGATAGGGCAACTGCTAAAATAGACTCACTTGAGTCAACACACAAATTAGTAGATTCAATTTTTAGTGACTGGTTCAAAGGCTGGATCACGTTTTTGAACAAAGCTAGCTACTCCTTCTTTAAAATCGTTTCGCTTAAGTGAATCCACCATCAGTGCGTTCGACTCAGCTAGTGCATCAGTTCGTGCCAGATCTAGTTGGTTCCAGACCTGCTTCTTTATCTGAGCCATCGACCATGGAGCGCTATATTTACCGAGATCTCGTGCATATTCGACGGTTGCCGAAAGAAGGTCCTCAGGGGCAAGCACCCGACTGACTACGCCCATTTCTTTAGCTTCATCTGCTAGAAAGACCCGACCCGACATAAGAATGTCCAGAGCATTTGATGGGCCTACTACTCGGGGAAGCATATAAGCCACTCCATGTTCTGCAATAAGACCTCTTCGAGCGAAGGCGCTGGTGAATTTCGCTCCTTCGGCAGCAAATCGTATATCGCACATCATCGCATGAACAAATCCCAATCCGGCGCAGGCGCCATTTATCGCTGCGACAACCGGCTTCGGAATTGAGAGTGCGTAGTCATGTCTTTCATCGCGGTGCTGCGGACGCTCTTCGCCCTCACCTCCCCGATCTTGTATGCCCTGAAGCATATCCATATCGGCTCCAGAGCAAAATCCACGCCCTGCCCCAGTTACTACTATGGCTTTAACCGATGCTGAGGCTGCCGCTGTATCTAAGGCATTGAAATACCCGGTACCCAGCTCGCCGGTCCATGAGTTCAACCTCTCAGGACGATTAAGCGTAATTATAGCTACGCCGTCTGTTTCTTCGTATAGAACTACTGCTTCGCTCATTACTCCCCCAATTTATTTTTTGTTAAGTCTTTTTGGTACGAAAACTGTTTCCAAATAGTAGTGAACTACCCAGTCAGACTATTTGATTTCTTCAATCTCAACAGTCTGCATTACATCACCGACACCTATGGAAAGCGCTACATCCATTCCATCGGAAACGAAACCAAAATGGTTATAAGACTTGGCTAGTTTCGTGGTGCAATCATCTATGCATATGAAAAATTGGCTCCCGTTGGTGTTGGGCCCGGCGTTAGCCATGGCTAGCGCTCCAAGAGTGTAATCGGCAGTAACGGGTTCGTCATCGAACCGATAACCCGGACCACCAGTACCGCTTCCTTCAGGACATCCGCCCTGGATCACGAAGTCTGGCACAACCCGATGAAAAGTTAACCCTGTGTAATACCCATCGCGAGCTAGCGATATAAAATTATTTACGGTAATAGGAGCAAGTTTAGGATCGAGATCCATAACTATATTGCCCTTGTTAGTGCCAAGAGTTACTCGGTACGTTAATTCTGTATCGATCGTCATTTCAGGTGAATTTGCCATTGTTGGCACGTTAGCGGAGGAAGACCCCCCAAAAACCGACTTCGGTCACAAAATCAAATTTGAGTCAATCATTTGAGCGAAGAGTAACGCCAGCTAAGGCTCCGGTATGTTCACCGTTTTGCATAAATAGTTCCCCGTTCACGACTGTGGCATCGTATCCGGCCCCGCGTTGAATGTATCTTCCTGCGCCGCCCGGAAAGTCATGAACATATTCTGGGCCGGAGAGAGAAAGCTTATCCCAGTCAATGACATTAATATCCGCATATGCACCTTCAACGAGGCGCCCTCGATTTTTGAGACCAAACAGATCAGCTGTATCAGAGGTAATTCGCCGAATGCCTTCTTCAAGCGTGAAATAGCCAGTATCGCGAACCCAGTGACTCAAAAAATAGGTGGGCTGACTGGAGTCCATGATCTGGCCAACGTGTGCTCCTGCGTCGGCCAGTCCCATTACGATCGAGTCATGATCTAACATTGTTTCGATTGCTTCATAGTCCTGGTTAAGGATTGGCAAGCTCAGCATGACCGAACCATTCGATTCATCAGTTGCATTCAAAAAGTACTCGACTGGGCTTATTCCAGCTTTCGTCGCGAGTGATTCCAGGGTTCCTTCTTGACCAACCCGATAATTAGGATTCTCTGCATCTAGAAGGTACAGGCGACTGAGATCGACCATGGCACTTCCATTGCCATGCACTTTTTCTGGATTATTACCTTCGTGAATTAATCTTGCTCTCAGTTCAGGGTTCCGAATGGTATCGAGTCGCTGTTCCACACTCATATCGCGAAGGGATCTCCAAGTTACTCCGGCGCGTGCCCAGGGAGTACGGTGCTGAATTCCAAGTACAACACCAATGGGCCTGCATGTGGTCTGTGGTCGTAATTGTGCGCCTGAGGCATTTTCAGCTTCCACAGCCCTAAGAGCCACATCGCTCATATCTGGACGAACTGCGTTATAGACCAATCCAAACGTTGATGGTCGGCCACTGCGCCGGGTTATTTCGCCCAGAGTTTCTATTTCATGTTTGAGGCCTTCCCAGTCTGCACCGGCTTTCTCAAATCGTGGAGCAGATTCGAAGACTCCCCGGCCGTGTTCACCAAGTACATCTGCAAATGCAAAAAGCTCATCGTCATCAGCAAATGTTCCCGGTATCGGCCTACCATCTGGAGTTCGGTGTAACAAAGTTCTAGATGTGGAGAAACCAAGTGCGCCCGCAGTCATGGCTTCATCGACTAACTCGCACATTGAACTTATCTGTTCTGCTGAGGCAGGTTCTTCGTCAAGGCTAGATTCTCCCATCACATGCCAACGCACGGCTACATGTCCAACCATGCCACCGACATTTATTCCTTTAGGAGTTGAGTCGATAAAATTCAGATATTCACCGTAGGTCCGCCAATTCCATGGAAGGCCTTCGAGAATAGCATCCTTGGGAATATCTTCTACTGACTCCATGACTTCTGCGATGAACTCGATGTCCTCAGTTTTGACAGGGGCGAAGGTCACTCCACAATTACCCATTACAACAGATGTAATACCGTGCCAGCAGGAACTGGAGCCAATTGGGTCCCATGCTAATTGAGCATCTAGATGAGTGTGGATATCAACAAATCCTGGAGTAACAAGCTTCCCGACTGCATCGATTTCGGTTTCACCGGTGCCTTCCACAACACCTAATTTGACGACTCGGTCGCCAATGATGCCTACGTCTGCAATTCTCGATGGTGCTCCTGTTCCATCAACCACTGAGCCGCCTCTAATAACAAGGTCGTATTTTGTGTCGCTGCCACTCATTTTATCGCGCCTCTTTCTTTGCCCTAAAAAAACAATGTCTTGCTGACAACTAGCTTCTATTACAGTGCCTCTTCTCAAATCATAGACCCAAATGCAGGACTGACGTAACAAATATAGGGCGACACCCGTTGTACCTAAATATTAAGTACTCTCATAGTTAAACGATGCACTTGGTCATTAAGTGCTTATCCCGGGGTCTGCAGGTGCGTATGCGAAGTTCTAGCCCAGTCCGAGTTGTCTCTCTTTCTATACTGCTCTCAGCCTTCGCTTTGATCAGTTGTTCCGATGACACACCTCAGGTCGTGGTAGAGGAGCGTGTTGCTGTGAACTCGACGACCGCTACTACTATTCAACAGACAACGACGACGCAGCCATCACCAACAACGACCATTTCTGATCAGGTAAGTTCTACGTCTACGACTGAGCTTGAGAATACAGATCCCCTCTTAACAAACGCTGCTTCGCTGTCGACTGGAGGATTGGGACCCGTCGCTATCGGAATGAGCCTCAGCGAAGCTGAAGAAGCTGCGCGAGTATCTTTTGTTCTCTCGCCTGGTGGTTCTGAATCATGCCGCTCTTACTCACCGGCGTCAGGAGCTGTCGGGGTGTCTTTCATCTTTAACGGTGAGAAGCTGGTTCGCATCGAAATTCTGAGTGGACCTATCAAAACTCGATCGGGCTATGGCTTAGGCTCCAGCAAACTTGAGATTATGAATGCATTTGGTGAACGTATTCAAGAATCTGCCAGCGGGGACAACATCTCCTATGTCCCTGTCGATAAAAAAGATCTTGAAAAAAGAGTTATCTGGCAAGTAGACGAGAACGACATAGTCACGTCTCTTCGGTCTGGTATTGTTCCGCACATCGCGCCACTGCTAAGTTGCCTAGGTGAATAAGCAACCAAGGAATCAATAGGCTATTTCCAGAAGTTTTGTATCACATCAACCCAAAGTTGGGTGGTGAGGGCGAGCGAGTCAACATCAACTCGCTCGTCGTGACCGTGGAACCGGGTCATGAACTCCGAGGAAGTCACATTGTCGCTAAATAGGCCTGCACCGTACGCTATTGCGCCTTTTTCCCGGTAGAACCGAGCGTCAGTCGCCCCCACAATTAGGGATGGAATAAGCTCGGCGCCCGGATGAGCTTTTTGCATCAATTCTTGAAGTAGTGACCACATCGGTGTATCTGTTGAAGAGAAGGTGGCAGCATCATCATGGATGTGTTTAATTTCCACTTCGTCGAATAGCTCACCGAGTGCCTCTCTGAGGTGATCATCTACATTGTCGCTGTCTCCAGGGGCGGTTCTGATATCGACTTCGATTTCAACAACATCAGGAATGACATTAGTTTTCACTCCTCCGTGAACAACATTTGGCGAAAACGTCGTATGGCTGCAGGCGTGCAAGTGCCCAGCTAGGCCGGGCGCGTCGAGACTAGCTATTGTTTCCCAAACCTTCTCGGGGTCTAGTAACGCTGCTTTGACTTCATCGGACAAATTCAAAGTCGAAACTTGATGCTGCCACATTTCAGTTAACTTTGGAGATGGACGATAATCACCTAGCCGTCGAATAATCTCTGCAGCTTTCAGAACAGCGTTGTCAGCACCAAATGGCATAGAACCATGACCTGGTGTTCCTTTTACGGTCAACCTGCGCCAACCTAATCCCTTTTCGCCTGCAGCGACCGTTAGCTTCTTGCCATTTGGTGTCTCAGTCGGCAACCCTCCGAATTCGGTTAACACAAAGTCGGCCTTGATCGCCTCCCAATGATGTTCAGCCATCCACTTGGCCCCATAAGTGCCCCCAGCTTCCTCATCTGCTACCCCAAAATACACCAAATCACCTTTAGGTCGGAATCCAGTTTTTATGGAATTGCGAAATGCCACCGCCATCGAAGAAGTTAAATTCAACATATCCACAGCACCTCGCCCCCAAACCTCCCCGGCTACCAATTCCCCACCGAATGGGTCCCTGCTCCACCCATCTGGGCTCACTGGTACTACATCTGTATGTCCCATCAGGCAGAGAGCTGGCGCCGTTGGGTCAGTGCCTTGGATTCGTGCCACCATTGATCTCCGACCGGGTAAACAGTCAAAGTGTTCTAACTCAACGCCGGGACCTTCAAGGAACGTTTCGAGCATGTCGCTATTACGAATTTCCTCGCCAGACGTTTTCTGACCATCATTTACGCAAGCATTTCTAATCATTTCCTGAAGAAGCTCTACAGTTTGATTCGTAAGGCTGCTGTCAGTATGGGCGATATCAGTCATGCACTTGAGGCTACTGTGCCTAACGGAATGCCCTGCTCCTCTGGACACATCAGATAATTTTGGGGAATTTATGGACATCGTCGAAGTTTTAAACCAGCAATATCACATGTTCGCCAACTCGCCGAATGAGTCTGTCTAACCTACGAGAAATTTTAAGCGTCTAAGCTGTGTCAAAAGCTATAAATCTTCAGCGGAAATCTTACATTTCCGTTCGACCATTTACTTAATCAGACTTGAGCTCGGATCGCTTACCCCTAGCTGAAACGCCGTTCTGAATGCTGCGGAAAGTTATGTTCAGCCAGTAGGTGTCTATGGGGAATCTAGGTTTTTTTCATCTGCTACGCTAATGGCCAAATCAAAGCCAACAAATTGCATCAAGGTAACAATTAACTTTCTGAAGAAAAGCGAAGGGGAAATCATGGCCTTATATATGATCCATTGGAAACTGCCACGAGACAGGAAAATGGAAGCGTTTGGAAACTTTAGCCAAATGACAGTTGCGGACGATGAAGCTGACAGTGGGAGCGTTCAGCAGATAGGTCGTTGGCACGACGCAGCAGGGGAACAAGGCTGGGCAATTTGCGATTCGCCTACGGTTACTGATCTTCAGGCTTGGCTATTCAACTGGGGTGATCTCATCAGTTCAACAATCACTCCCGTCCAAGACGACGCTGAACTACGCTCGATGATCAATTCCAAACAGGGCTAACAACTGCCTGGCGAGATAGCTGTGGTTGCTGGTTTCTGCGACTACAGAACCGACATCACTATCGAAATCAAAACAGCGACGATTAAAAGCTTAATGCCCATGTTGCCATTTTTGTCTGAGAAAATGCTTGAGCCCATGACGGAAGCTTACTAAGAAGATCGATTCACTTGCAGATTTGCTTAGTCAGCATCAAATTCACATGAAAAATAAAGAGGTTTCTTAGAAAGCCAACATGGTTGCTGAGTGGATGTTGAAACTTTCTGGAATTTAGTGCCGTTTGCAGTTCACCTAATTTAACGGCGTTAAAGTCACGTCATGGGAAAAGATGGCACTCTGGAAGCTTTTAGAATCGAATGCGCCCACTTCATTTCTGTCGCTAAAGAATCTGGTGAGGCATGCCCGGCTTACGGAGCTATCTTGCCACCGGTATTTCACCAAGACGCTATGCGCTGGCAGCGCTACTGCTACGATTCGGGCTGGGCAGGTGTCCATTGGCCCACTGACCATGGCGGAATGGGCCTCTCGAAAGATCACAGCGTGGTCTGGCATGAAGAGTGCGCCAAGGCCGAGATAGCGCCTTATCTTAATTTGCAAGGTTTAGTACTTGCTGGAGAAGCCATAATGCGGTGTGGAACTCCTGAACAAAAAAAAGTATTCTTGCGCCCAACATTGAAAAATGAAATCTTATGGTGTCAACTTTTCAGTGAGCCCGGCGCAGGATCCGACCTTGCTGGACTTCAAAGCTCAGCCATTCTTGATGGTGATTATTTTGTTCTAAATGGCCAAAAGGTTTGGTCATCGAATGCCCAATTTGCTCAATTTGGCATTCTTATGGCTCGCACAGATTTTCAGGCCAGCAAACACAAGGGCATAAGCTTTTTCTTATTAGACATGAACCTTCCTGGTATTGAAGTTCGCCCGCTGAAACAAATGACCGGTGATCATGAGTTTTGTGAAGTTTTTTTTGATGACGTGCTGATGCCCAAAAATGCTTTGCTCGGCGATTTACATGGCGGTTGGTCAGTCGCTATGACTGTCCTTGAAGATGAGCGATCTGGCGCAGGAAGCGCAGACGTTATAAGCCTTAGTCGCCGTCTGCAGTCAATGACTAGCAATGCTATAGAAACTAACTCGCTCACCCGTCAATCCTTAACTTCGCTGCTTTCCAGAGGGCGCAGTTTGCAATCCCTTTTGGAAGGAAGAGGCTCGGATCCGATGATGGCGCCGATAGCAAAGCTTCTTAATACTGAAATCGGCTACGACGAAGCTCAGATCGAATCAAGGATTCTTGGACCTTTGTCAATGCTTAATAGCGACGCTACCGATCGTCTCTTATATTCACCAGGCATGCGAATCGCCGGCGGCTCTAGCGAAATCCAGAGAAATATAATTGGCGAACGAATTCTTGGACTCCCTCGAGAGCCTCAGATAAGTAATTCACCTGAAGCTTAAAAGAACATGCCAAGCAGTACACGATCTAATAATTTTGCTGCCCATCGACTATTTCTAGATAGTGAAAACTTCGCTAATGCCAGCATCGACTGCCTTGTCCGAATAGAGCATCGGTACTAATTCACCAGCTAGCCATGCAGCTCTTTGACCAAGGTCATTGCCAGATCCCCTGACTCCGGAGACACCGTGTGGCACGACCCATCCGCTGTTATCCCAATCTGCTAGGTCATAGACATATCTCGCAACTGAGGCAGCCGCTGCTCGCTCTCCAGTTTCTGGGGTCATTGCACCGCAGCGCACAGTGTCCCCATCGCCTGGACAACTATCCATAGGCGGGTGAAGAGAACGAGCAGGTTCCCATTGTGTCGCTAATGGATGTGGTGAAGCCATACGGTGAACACGCCCCCAATTCCATTCGGACATGAGAGGACCGCACCGGTCCTCCAGCTCTACGAGAGATCCATCAATGGCAGAGGAAATAGCGTGAGTCAGTTTTTGGGAAGTCTCCAAACCAAAGATCTGGTGAACTTCTCCGCTCACAAGCACCTCTGTCGCAGATTCGAATAGCATTCGGCTTGCCTGTTGGGCGGATGGCCACCCGGGTGCACCCAATTCAGGAGCCATAACTCCTAAATGCTCACCAACGGTTTCGGCCCAACGTCTCCGAATAACGTTATAAATAGTCGCAGAGACTGAATTTTCCGTGACTTCGCAATCCCAATCATTCAAAAAAGCGATGGCCTCATCAGATAATCTGTGCCGGCAATCTCCAGCATTTTCGACAAATATCTTTATGAGCGTTGGGGCCACTAAGGACTTCACGTCTTTGTGAATTTTTGTCATATCTTCCACTGTCGCATCAAATAATTCTGACAGAAGTTGAACTATCCTGTCATGCCGAGACGGGCCTGCAAAGTCGAGAGAAATGTAAGGTCCGTGGTCAGAGATCCTGTTATTCGCAGTTACAAGAAAACCATGTGCTGGGTTTCGCCAGCTCTGAAGGTCATCGAAGGCAACTTCATTGTGCTCGCTCCAAGAAGCATCCGAAGTTCCAGCTACCGGAGTCCAACGATTAGCGATACTTCGTTCCACTACCCTTCCTCTCACTTTGAACGAAATGTTCCCTCCTGCATCTGCAGACAAAAGGTTATTCACCGGAATAACCCATGACTTCATTGTCGACTCAAGTTCTTCGCAAGACTTCGCCTTAAGCATTGGAGTTAGGGCTTCAAACGTTGTGTCAACATTTGAAATTCCCGTCCACATCAAACCGAGTGCTATTCCATCAGATGGATCACCAAAAACGATTGGGCCTCGTTCGGTTGCGCCACACCAAACTTCAACAGAATCTGAATCTCTAATGTTTAGAATCTCAGGGCTCCATTCGATCGCGTCTAAGTCGTCGGATTCGATAAAGACATCAGTGTCATCAGCCATTCCATGAGTAATGCACCATGCCACACTAGAGTTATGACCGAAATGCGGAAAGCCGGGCACTCCAGGAAAGCCCATTCCTATTGCATCAAATTCAGGACACTTCATATGAAACTTGTGGTACACATTGGGAAATTCGATTGTTCGGTGTGGGTCTCCAGCCAGTAAAGGCAAGCCGCTAGCTGTGCGGCTTCCATCTAAAGCCCAAGAATTCGAACCGCCATCGATAGCGCTTAAGGAGTCTAAAGCGATCTTATTATGACTTAGTATTTCGTTGTTCATTGTTAAAAGATCTAATGACTCATTGCTTTGCGGCGGAAGCATCGAGGTATCAGCATTCGGGTCGCCAAGAAAAGAACGCGTAATGTCCACCCCAGCCTTAGTTAATAAATGCCCACGCCATAATTTTCTGTCAAGGGTACCCATAAAGACATGTCGCACTTTATAGACAGCTACGCAATGCCAAGGCTCCCAAGGCTCGGGTGCCTCTGGGTGATAATCAAACTCTGCGGGCAGAGAATTAACGTGCGTGTCTAACCATCGGTTAACACCTGTCGCATAAGAGCGAGTCATTTCCTTCGCTTCTGTGTCTAGCTTATTCCAATCATTTTTAGCAATCGTAGCTATGCCTAGACGCCTAAAAAAAGCATCTTCCCTGGCGCCTGCAAGTCCAACAATTTCGGACCATCGACCCAAAGCGCGACGGCGATCCCACTCCATCTGCCATATCCGATCATCGGCAGCCACCCACCCCTGTGCTTCAAAAGCAGCTGCAGAACTATCAGCGAATACGTGTGAAATACCCCATTTATCTCGTTTTACAAGAGTCATAGCTCAAAGGCTTTACGCAGAACCTGACCACATTCGATTAGTAGATTTGCACCATCTTCAGTTTGGTTCGCCAGTTGAAAGAGAACATGCGGCTGACCGTCAAACTGTCGATGTGTCACAGTAACTCCCGCCGACTTCAAACGCTCTGCGTACTCGTTGCCTTCGTCGCGCAACGGATCTCGTTCACACGTCACTATGTATGCAGGTGCCAGACCTGAATGGCTGGCCGCAGCTGCTGGGGAAACACGCCAATCGCCAGCTAGGTCACCACCAATGTTTTCTCGTAAATAATGGTTATAGAACCAACGCATTGTTTCCATTGGTAAGAAAAACCCCGCACCATTTTCATCATAAGATTGGTGCCAGACTCTGGCATCAGATGCTGGATAAACGAGGAGCTGGAGGCGGAGATCAAGTTCATTATCTCGAGCCAGGAGGGCGATTACAGCTGCAAGGTTGCCACCTGCTGAATCGCCGCCTACGGCTATTCTTTCCGGATCGCCGCCAAATAATGTTGCATTCGATTTCACCCAAGAAAGAGCAGCCCAGCAATCATCAACTGCCGCAGGAAACATATGCTCCGGCGCAAGTCGATAATCAACTGCTACCACGATGCACTCTCCGTTGTTACACAAAAGGCGACACTCTTTATCATGGGTTTCTAGGTCACCTATGACCCACCCACCGCCATGGAAAAAAACCAGAACTGGTAGATTCTCGCTTTTGCTGGGTTTATAAACGCGAACTGGAATCTCCAGATCTCGCTCTTCTATAACGAACTCAGACACACCACCTTCTACCTCTGGCCCCGGCCCAAGCATGTGAGCGAGAGCTCGGTAACCGTTTCTCGCTTCGAAGGGTTCTAAATCATGTGTCTTGGGTGCCCCTGCGCTGGCTGCTTCCAACTGAGCTATAAAGGCTGCTGTATCGGGTTTGTAACTCACAATGTTCTCTATTCTTATTCCATATGGTGACCGTCACTGTTCCGGGTACGTTCCAGGCTTACAGAGCTTCAAGTCAAATAGTTTGTTAGGTCCGATTAGCGACCATTGAAAATTCCCGGGCGTCTTTCGCCAACTGATGCGATGCCTTCTTTGGCATCCTCAGTGTGAGATAGTCGTGCTTGGATTTCTGCTTCGCGTCGTGTAATTGTTCTAACTTCATCGCCTAGGCCTAGTCTCAAAGTTGACTTTATGGCCCGCAATGCCAACGGTGCGTTCTTAGCAATATCAGTTGCCACTTCTAAAGCTCTCTCGCGCACTAGTTCACTTGCTACACACTCATCTGCTAACCCGATTGCTACAGCTTCCTCACCTTTATAGCGCTTGGCAGAATACAATACTTGCGCTGCTCTAGACGGTCCCAATAAAGCAGGCATCGTCACGCTCATCCCGAAACCTTGATGAATGCCTAAGGCAGCAAAATTTGCTGAAAACCGGGCATTTGGGCAAGTGATTCTTATATCAGGAACCATTGCCAGACCAAGGCCCCCACCTATAGCGGGACCTTGAATAGCTCCCACGATTGGCAACGTAACGTCGAATAATCTCGCCGAACCTTGGTATAAGGCGAGTGTTGCATCGCCACCAACAACCTCATCATCGCCGCCACCAACGCCATCACCTGCGAAGTCTGCTCCGGCACAAAATGACTTACCATCTGCGGCTAGAACTGCGCAACCTATCGACATATTTGATTGTAGTTCTTCTAGAGCGTCTGCAATCCCATGAATCTGACGAAAGTTAAGGAAGTTATGAGGAGGACGATCCATTATTACCATCCCTACGTTTCCGTGAATTTCCACTCTTAAACCCTCGTGCATATGACATTCTCCTTACACAAATCAAGCGCTAATGGCGCGTTCTAGATATTAGGACACAACATACGCCGTTTTCGCGCCCATTTTTGCCTCAAATGATGAGAGGGCCAAGTCGATGCAGAAACTGAGCGATGAGAATCCCTAAGTGACTGTTGGAAAGCGTTTGGCAGGACATCGGATACAGAAGGGTATATGTGCTGAAAAAATGTATGAAGATTTTGGAATAACTTGGGGTACTTAGCAAAAAATAGAAGCTGGCCTTAATAACGAATTGCTTTCGCTACACAACGAAGCTCAGTAGCTGCTAGGTCCCAGAATTACTAATACGGTTGGTTATCAATCATTCCGGATATAGCGTGCACATTAATTAGTGGGGGTAATTGTGGATAACAACGAAGAGCAGCCGGTGCACGTTCGTACCGCAGATATTGAGTGGGATAGTTTACTTGCCCGCCTTCAAGCACTACTGCGAATAAGAACGACGCCTATAGGGATGAAGCTTTTTCGAACGATTGAAGAGATGGAAGCAGTACCTCGTATTCGCCGTCCTGATTCGATCCATACTACTGATCAGATAGTTGGGATGGCAGCGCGTCTTAATTGGACCGTAGGTATTACCCAAAGCGACCTTGTCGGTGCTCAATGCGGTGCTGTTCTAGGTCTTCATCCACAAGACGATGAATGGTTGTCTGGCGACAGAATGAAGGGCGTTTGGTTTGAAACTCTCGAAGATAGTTCAGCTCATCAACATGCCATGGACTGCGTCCCATTCGGAACATACGCCGCAATGGCGGTTTCGCCTTTAAACGCGAAACGGCTCAACCCTCCAGATATTTGTCTCATATACGCCACTCCCGCTCAAATGATTATCCTCATCAACGGTTTACAGTGGCGTGATTACAAGAAACTTGACTGGTCTTGTGTCGGCGAGTCAGCTTGCGCAGATAGCTGGGGTCGAGCTCTTCAAACCGGACAACCAAGTCTATCGATTCCCTGTTTTGCCGAACGACGTTATGGCGGCGTTATGGAAGATGAATTGCTAATGGCTATCTCACCCGAAGATTTAGCGGTTTCTATTGAGGGTATGGAAGCTTTAGCAAAAAACGGTCTCAGATACCCAATACCGACATACGGGATACAGAGCGATGCACGAGCAGGATTAGGCGCAAGCTATTAGACCCAAGGGTCACTTATATTTGAAGTTAGTGAAGACGAGGAGCATAGTGTGAACACTAAATTTACAAAATCAGGTTTCGATTTGGGCATTGTCACAAGTAATGGTGATGCAATGCTTGCGTTCTATCGAGATGTTATCGGATTGGAGTTCGAGGCTTCAATTAGTATGGAGAAGCTAGGGATTCAGTTCATGCATCGCCTATGGGCAAGTGAAAGTTTGCTAAAAATTGTAGTACCAACGACCCCCATTAGTGATGGTCCGAGCGGTGGCATGATGGCTGCTACTGGCCTTCGATACTTCACCCTTTCTGTCACAGAGGTTCAACCCATCTTAGATGAGTGCCGAAACGCCAACGCCCGAATCATATGGGAACGTCGCGAAGCTCGACCAGGTGTTTGGGTGGGAATGGTAGAAGACCCTGATGGAAATTGGATTGAATTTATTGAACGATAGGTTTTAGTTTCCGCTACACCTAGCACTTCGCTTCAATAGCCGCGTAAGAGTTCATGACCTAAACAGCTCAATTAAGATCTCGTATCGTTAACTCTTCATTATCCTCATATCAACAAATTAATTACTAATGCCCGCTGTTAGGTAACGGTGCAGCAAAGGGTTATCGCTTGTACCTTCCTTGTCTGAAAGAGCAATAGTTGCCTACCAAATCAGCTTGAAACTTTCTCAGCGACGAAACGTCATCAACTAGAACTTTCGAAGATTTATTGGTTCTACGAATTTTTTAAGCCTTTGACTCTACTCAGATATTGATGATGCTTAGCTGGTAGCGGCTTCGATACGGTCGCACACTAGTTCTGTTACCGCATCTAACTGGAATGGGTGTGACACAACAAGGTCTGCATACTGTTGGCTTGGTTCTACAAGAAGTTGATGCATCGGTGAGACGCTCGATGTGAACTGGCTTCGAACACCTGCTTCATCTCTACCTCTTTCGGAGACATCGCGCTCTAACCTTCTCTCTAATCGAATCTCTTCCGGAGCGTCTACAAATACTGTTAGATCCAAGAACTCGCGACATTCAGGCAGTGCTAAAAGTAAGACACCGTCCACGATTACGACATCTGCAGGTTGTAACTGGTGCGTCCCTCCAGGGCGCGTGTGTGTTGCAAAATCATATATTGGAACTTCGATGGAATTACCTTTGCCTAAAGCCTCTAGGTGGGTAACAAACAGTTGAGTATCGAGTGAATCCGGATGATCGTAATTCACTCGAGAACGAGCGCTAACTGGCATCTCAGAAAGGTCATGGTAATAGTCGTCAAAGGCAAGTAGCGCAGATGAATTAGGAAACTTGATGAGTAGATTTCTGGCTAGAGTAGTTTTGCCTGAGCAAGAACCACCGGCTATTCCTACGAGCACACTTACCTTGGGGTTTCGTTCCATGGGCCCTCGTCTGACCGAGGTTCCTTTGGCAAACCTAGTATTCGTTCACCAATAATATTTTTTTGCACTTGACTTGTTCCGGCATAAATCGTTCCCGATCGAGCAGAAAGGAAGCTGTTGATCCATGCCGAAGATGTGTTCGGAGTACCAGCATCAGCGGCTCCAAGACCGGCGGCTAGTCGATCATCGCCCTCCACAATCATGGCGTCAGAACCTAGAATATCTAAGGCAAGTTCAGTTGCTTCGCGATGATATTCGCTCCAATTCAATTTGCCTATAGAACTTTTAGGACCTGGTGGCTCTCCATTCAAGAAAGACGTTAAGACTTGTTGCCCTAGCCATCTCATTATCTCAACCTTGCTATGACACCAAGCTAATCGTTGCCGAATGTCTGGCTCATTTGTGCGTTTACGAGCTTGCGCCATTTCAACTAAACGATCTAGCTCAGCGCGATATCGAAAATAGGTTGTTGTAGCCCCGAAGCCGCGTTCATAACCCAGCAAAGTCATAGCAACAGCCCAGCCGCCATTCACTTCGCCGATCACGTTATTTTTTGAAACACGAGCATCTGAAAAGAAAACTTCATTGAAATGACTGTGGCCAGCAATGTTCACGATCGGCCGGACATCAACCCCGGACTGATCCATCGGGCACAAAAAGAACGTGATGCCTTGGTGTTTACCATTTTCTGGAGTTGTGCGAGCAAGGACGAAAATCCAATTAGCTAGATGCCCGTTAGACGTCCATATTTTTTGGCCGTTGAGAATCCATTCGTCTCCATCAAGCTCTGCTTTGCAACCTAAATTCGCTAGGTCAGAACCGGCATCGGGTTCGCTGTAGCCCTGACACCAAAGATCATCTCCTTCTAGAATTCTTGGAAGATAGTGTTTTTTCTGATCTTCAGTTCCCCACTCAATGATCGTGTTACCAACCATCCCGATGCCAAATCCGTCGTTAGAGCCACCAGTTGGTAATCCTGCTTTAGTGAACTCTTCCGCAATGATGACATTCTCAGACGCAGATAGACCTGGGCCGCCGTACTCTGTGGGCCAGACGGTTGCAAGTAGCTGGTTGTCTCGTAGAACTTGGCGCCAATCTTTCAAAAAATTAGCTTTCGCGTCGCCAGTTAACGAACCAATACCATCCCACTTAGCCGGTAGGTGCTCGGCAATAAAGGACTGGATACGCTCACGATATGCCTGAGCTGAGTCTGAATAAGTCGGCTGCATAAGATGAACACTACTTCAGATATGTCTGAATTCAATAATCATTTAACGCTCTAGTGTTTCGGCTCTATTCGCAGCGAGCTTAGCGATAACGCGATCGAAAAAATCGTCTTCCTGTAAACCCGGCACCATCAATTTGTTGTCTATCACCCAGCTCGGTGTACCGGTTATCCCCCACTCCAAAGCCTTCCTAACAGAGACGCCGATTGCCGGCTTAAGTTCATCGCTTAGAACTACCCTCTGGACTACGTCAGCGGGGATTTCAGAATCAGACATTAGCTCAAATAAAATTTCGGGTGATTCGATATCTAATTCTTCAACCCAGATCGCCTCGAACATCCTGTTCATCAGTAACGGCGTATTCGCCGGCTTGATATAATCCATCAGTAATACTGCTTGGTGTGCTCGCCTAGTTGGTCGAAATTTTTTGGGTGCCAGGAACGGTAATTCCATCTCGGCAGCTAATTTGGCAATCGCTGTGAACCTTCTGTTGTTGATCTGGCCACCATCTGGAATCTCCGGATGAAGCTCATATGGCATCCAGCTAATAGCAACGTCATGCTGCTCTTCTAGACGGGCCGCACGGGCCCACGCCAAGTAACACCAAGGTCAAATAAAGTCTGACCAAACAACAATAGGGAGCAAGATGTTCTCTGACGGTATACCTTCATTTGTCATGGACTTTACGATTCCCAACGACATCAAGTCTCTACTCGATGATCTAGATCTCTTTATAGAAGATGTTATAAGACCGATAGAGAACGAAGATGACAATATCCGGTTCTTCGATCATCGTCGCGAGGATGCTAGAACCGACTGGGAACGAGATGGTCTTCCAAACGAGGAGTGGGAAACCCTGCTTGTAAGGATGAAAAGAGAAGCCGACGCTGCAGGGTTTTTGCGGTGGCACTTACCGAAACGATTCGGTGGTAAGGACGGCACAAATTTAGGAATGGCAATTGTTCGTGAACACTTGGCACGAAAAGGCTTGGGTCTGCACAATGACTTGCAGAACGAAAGCTCAATAATTGGGAATTTTCCAACTGTCTTAATGATGGAAAAGTTCGGCACCGAAGCTCAACAGACTCAGTGGATTCCGAAATTGTTGGAGGGATCTGCGAGAATAGGCTTCGGGCTAACCGAACCGCTGCATGGTTCCGATGCTACTTGGATGGAAACTACCGCCACACGTGATGGTGACGAGTGGGTTATCAGCGGAGAAAAATATTGGAACACGGGATTGCACCACGCAACGCATGATTATATTTTTGCTCGGACTTCTGGTAACCCCGGTGAAGGACATGGCATAACTTGTTTCATCGTGCCGGTAGATACGCCTGGATTCAAAGTCGAAGAGTTCATGTGGACGTTCAACATGCCGACTGATCATGCACACGTGCGACTAACTGAAGTTCGAGTATCGAACGATGACATTCTTGGCGATGAGGGGCGTGGGCTTCAAACCGCTCAGTTGTTTGTGCATGAAAATCGAATTCGTCAAGCAGCTTCTTCGGTCGGCGCCGGCTTACATTGCATCGACACCGCTGTCGATTACGTGAATAACCGAACGACTTTTGGCAAGCCATTGTCACAAAACCAAGCTATTCAGTTTCCATTAGCTGAGTTGTACACGGAAGCTGAGATGATCAGGGCCCTTATTTGGAAAACAGCTTGGCAGATGGACGAAGGTGTTGACTATATGGAAATAACCGACCGAGTCGCAATGTGTAACTACAGAGGTAATCGATTCTGTTGCGATGCCGCCGATCGGGCGATGCAAAGTTGCGGTGGTAATGGTTACAGCAGACATATGCCATTTGAGCACATATACCGCCATCACCGACGCTACAGAATTACAGAGGGTGCGGAAGAGATCCAGATTCGAAAAGTTGCTGGCAAACTGTTTGGGTATGCCGGCAGAGCCAAAGGTTAGAAAGGGTTAAAAGCAATTAATTCCGGCCTCGCGGTTGTGCAGCGAGGCCGGAATTAGTTGTGATCCGTAACTTGCGAAAGCCATCGTGTTAGTGACTTATTTTTAACTTATTCGGGCTGTTGCGTTTCCAGTCAGTACAAACTTTTCGTCTTGGTTCGTAGTGCTAATTGTCAGATCTACCAGGGTTCCACCGTCTTGCTCTCTTATTGCTGAGATCTCAGCTCTGGCTGTCAACGTATCTCCAGGCCAAACTTGGTTGACGAAACGCACGCCGTAATAGGTTAGTTGTCCGTCTCCGACGTAATTGGTAACCATTCTGCCAGTCATCCCCATGGTTAACATTCCATGAGCAAATACGGTTGGGTAACCTGCAACTTCAGTGACAAACTTCTCGTCTGTGTGTACTGGATTATAATCTCCAGAGGCTCCAGCGTATTGAACTATTTGAGTTCGTGTTAGGTCTTCGACTATTAGTTCCGAATAGGAATCGCCAATGGTTAGGTCTTGTTTTTTGAGTGTCATATTCCTACTTCTCAATCACTTTCTCTGTCACTACGCCTACGCTGCGCGCTGTGATAACTAACTCACCATTTTGATCGCGATACTCGGTGATGCTTTCGTTAAACTTAAGCACTCCTGCACGCTTTGACTCTTTTTCCCAACTGTCGCCAGGTGTATTGACCGCACTCAACACGTCACCAGGCTTTAGGTGTCGATGATACGTGTAGTGTTGCTCTGCGTGCAGCCCGCCTGCAGATCCACCAGATTTTTTGTCTCCAGCTTTTGAATCTGTTTCTTTAGCTTCTTTGCTGCTGTTCGACGTTCCTGATGCCGTGCCTCCGCTACCGAACCACTTTTGGCCATTTTTTGGCCTCAAAAAATAGTTTGGATCGAACTGCGCACTGGATTGCACAAATGTAGGCGGGGCTATAATTGAGCCACATTCGCTACTTTGCGCATAATTTTCATCTTGATAGATCGGGTTACTATCTCCGATGGATCGCGCAAACATAAGAATATGTGAACCCTCGACCGGAAAGCGGTCTATTGCCATGATCTCCCCTTCATGAAGAAGTTTGAAACCTTGATCATGTCATCAAAAAATCCTTCATGCATTTTTATTATTAAATTTTACTGAAGAATTGGTATCAAAATAAAACCAAAGTTCCCGGACAAAAAGTGGAAGTTCCACGATTAGAAGGGTATGGACATAATGCACAAATCAAGGGCAGCTATCTACCTACGGGTATCAACAGAAGAACACCGCGAAGGTGAAGTCAGGTCTTATAAGCGGTAGCGCAACCATTCAGCCAGTAGTTGACATGATGGCTCATATGAAGTTCATGACTGCCAACTAGGTGTCGAAGCTAATTAAATTCATCTAATAAAGGGGCTGGGAGCTGTCGGAGGCACCCAGTCCCTACTTCTATCAGCGTGTGCCTTTAAAGTTATTAATGACCATCAGAATGAATCATTACCACTTCCATGAACCATCCTTATTGTAATTCCGTTTAGCAAGGGAGGTGCTTGAATTTCTTGCCGCTTCTCGTCAAGATCTTTCTGACTGAAAGCCTACTTATCTTCACGAGTTGACACACGCGACCGCTCGAACCAACCGCTACGTCGCGGTAGCCGAGAGCTGGTGAGCTACCAGGCGGGAGTAAAGACCATCCTCGCTCAGAAGCGTTTCGTGGTCCCCGACTTGGACGACCCTGCCAGCGTCCATCACCACAATCTGCGTAGCGTTACGCACTGTGGATAATCGATGAGCGATGATCAGCGTGGTCCGGCCCCGCATGAGCGTCTGCAGTGCACTGTGGACGGCTGCTTCGTTAACTGCGTCAAGATGTGAGGTGGCCTCGTCAAGCACCAGCACTGGGGCGTCCTTCAAAAACGCTCGCGCTATAGACACGCGTTGACGCTGGCCTCCCGAAAGGCGCACGCCTCGCTCTCCGACTTGAGTATCGAGACCCTGAGGTAAATTTGCCACAAAGTCGCCCAATGAGGCCTGCTCAATGGCCGTGCGCAGTTCTGTCTCTGAAGCGCCGGGTCGCGCCATGGCGACGTTATGGGCAAGAGTGTCATGAAATAAATACGTTTCTTGGCTAACCATGGCCACATGGGCGCGCAAATCATCGAGATCTAATGAGCGAAGATCCTCTCCAAACAGAAGAATGCGACCATCGGTTGCGTCCCAGAATCTCAGGATGAGTTGGGCAGATGTCGTCTTACCGGCGCCGGATGGTCCAACGATCGCCACGCTTGTACCTACCGCCGCATTGAAAGTCACGCCTGATAGGGCCTCGGTCTTAGTACCTGGATAGCTAAACACGACATTCTCAAAGGTGACCGCGTTGGTGGCTTTAGCTGAGTCGAGAGGCACCGGCGTTACAGACGAGACTACGGGCACATCTTCGTTGTGCACTTGGTGTAGACGTCGCGCGGCACCGAGCGTGTCTGCGAGTTGTCGCCCAACGTGAGCGATTTCAGCAACTGGCAAGAAGCAAGCTAAAGCGAGCAACGTCAACAACGGGAGGGTGGTCGGAGCTAGATCTCCAGCCGAGACAAGCCCCGCTCCGGTTATGACCACAGCGAGCCCCCCGAGCCCGGTAACGACCTCAAGCACCGCTGTTTGGCGAGAGAGGTCCCGGTAGAAGGGCAAGCGGGTGTCGACGTGACGCTGCACTCGTTTCAAAAAGGCTTCTGATCGCGCTCCGGACTGCTGAAATGCCAGAACTTCGCCGAGTCCTTGAACGGTGTCCACCACAAAGGCATTCAGATCACCAAGCGCTTCACGGTCCTCGGAGCCGAGGGTGTCGAGCCGGCGGCGCAATAAGAAGGGGCTGATGACTACAACAGCTAAGAATGGCGCCAGAGCGACGGCCATTGGCCAACCCAAGACACCTAACGTGATCAGCACTGAGGCAGGCACAAGCACAGCAACGAAAGCAGGCGCCACGGTGTGAGCGAAGAAGTACTCCACCATCTCCACGTCGTGTGTTGCCATAGCGACCATGTCGCCTGTACGTCTGCGCACCAGATATGCGGGCGCGAGTTGATCCAACTTCGAGTAGAGCGCTACTCGCATTTCGGCCAACATGCGGAACGCCATATCGTGAGCGATCCAAGACTCCAACCAATGCAAGATGCCCGCCAGCGGCGCGACTACACCAAGAGCGACGAGTAACCCTCCGAAGGGTTCATTTCGTTTGACGGCGGCAACTACCAATGCGCTCAGTACTCCGACGCTAATAAGCGCGGCAACCCGCGTGACCCCGAAGAAGAAGGTGGCTACTAGCTTTCCGCGCCATGGACGGATCTCGCTAAAAAGCCAACGTACTGCGCCAACCCAACCAAGGCCGGTTGCGGGAACAATCTCCGAGTTGTTGGGGTCCCCACCATCAAGAGGTAAATCCTCAGATGCATCTGAGACATTGTTGGTGTGATCCGCCACATTCGGGTTGGAAAAGTTTGGTTGGGACAACTGGTCAGCCATCAAAGCGTAGTAGCGCCCTCGATTTTCCATTAGCGCGCCATGTGTCCCGGATTCTACGATATTGCCTTCGTCAAGCACGAGAATCCGGTCGGCGCTGATCACACTGGAAAGTCGATGGGCGAAGATAAGCGTGGTTCGCCCAGCCATAAGACGATCCAACGCTTCTTGGATAATCGCCTCGTTCTCAGCATCGACTGAGGACAGAGCTTCGTCAAGTATCAGAATCGGCGCGTCTCTTAGCAACGCGCGAGCAATCGCTATGCGTTGTCGTTGGCCACCCGACAGACGGATACCCCGCTCACCAATGACGGTGTCGTAACCATTTGGCAAATTCATCACGAAATCGTGTGCGTTGGCATCACGAGCTGCCTGACCCACAGCGTCCATGCTCGCATCTGGAGCCCCAAACCGAATATTTTCGAGCACTGTGCCGTGGAACAGAAAAGTGTCTTGGGACACTACGGCGATCGCTCCATAGTGGTCCTGACTCGACAAATTTCTGAGGTCGTGACCGCCGAGCATGACTCGACCACTGTCGGGATCGTGGAATCTCAATAACAACTTGACCATGGTGCTCTTACCGGCGCCACTTGACCCGACCACTCCGACTCGTTCACCGGGAGCAACCTCAACATCAAGACCAGTAAGCGTTGCTTCGGCGGCGCCAGGGTAGTTGAATACCACTTTCTCAAAGGACAGTCGGGGGTTAACGGGGCCAGTTAGTTTCACAGGTGTTGTCGGTTGCTGAATTTGGGGTTCAACGTCGAAGACCTTGAAGATGCCTTGTGCAGCCGAGAGGCCCATCATGCCGTTGTGCAGCATCGCACGCAGGTCGCGTTGGGGTCGGAACACTTCGATGCCAGCCATCAACACGATGAGCAGTGTCACTATTTCCATTTCGCCGGCCTGCACTCGGTATGCACCTAACGCCAACGCTGCGGCTGCTCCTAGCGCTAACCCAGTATCGGTGATGCCGCGAGTTAAAGAGTTAGTGGCAAGTACCCACATGGTGCTCTTGAATACGTCGTGGGCACGTTCTGCCAGTGTGCGGCCTCGTTCTTCGCTTTGGCCGAAAGCTTTTAGTGTCGCTAGACCCTGTAGAGAGTCCAAAAAGTCAGCAGCAAAAAGACTGTATGCCTGTTGACGTTGCAAGCTTCGAGCAGCGTCCCAACGGTGAAACGCGGAGGGCGCTACCAAAGTCACCAGTGCGAAACCAATCAGGATGGCAGCGACTGGCAAGTCGAGAGGGGCCAACATGGCGAAAATCACCAGAGGAGTGATCGAGGCAACAAATAGCTGCGGGAGATATTCACCAAACCAAACTTCTAACTGTTCAACACCTTCTACCAGTGACAGTAAAACTTCACCCGTACGTACGTCCCCAAATTGAGCTGGGCCCAACCGCAAAACGTGTTCATGGAGTTGGCTACGAAGTACCAGTTGCACTCTGGCAGCGGTGCGATGTGCAAGCATTTTGCGCCAATGTTCAAGCACGCCGCGCGCGATCATGACAAGCGCCACAGCCATCGCGGGGCCCGCTAACTCGTTGAGATTCGCTCCACTAAATACTTTGGCTAGCAACCACCCAAGCAAACCAAGTCGAACTATGCCTGTGACCGAAGCCACGACACCAATGACTACGGCTTGCGCGACAGCGCCTCGTGCCCCCTTAGTTAGTGCCCAAAGTCTGGAATCAAAGAACATCCGCCGGTCATCCGCTCAGTAAGCCCGGGTGAGAACAGCCGTCTCGACGCCAATCGAAGCGCCAGTGTAGGACCCATTTCGACACCAACTTAAGCTGACACAGCTCTAATGAGCGGTGACTCAAAGCGTCGTGCAGCGAGCGCCATATTTCACCGGGTACCCACCTGGCGTTCGAAATGTCAGTTTTGTCTAATAATCCGTTGACGATGAGCAGAACAAATCCTCCAACGAACAGGGCCGGAACAACCCAATCTGGTACTGGCTGGTATTGCCCACTCAGTGCGACTAACAGAACGAAAGACGCAATCATCATGCCGTTACCAATATTTTTCAGGTTGATCATGGTGTTGCCGTCGTTGTCTTGCATGAACAGATAGTAGTTCTGCAATCTGAACACCTGGCGATTGTTTAGGGAAATAAACAGTAGAGCAACTATTCCCCCAAAAACGGGGGTGGGTCGTGGCGGCAGCTTGCCTCAATATTGGAGCGGCCCCCATCTCCTGTTAACCCTATGAAAGTTAATTACATTGTTTTTACCTAGACCCTGCCTTGATTGCCAAGCGCTAACACAACCGGGCCACACTCGATGCCCGAGGCATGAAAGTATGCGCAGAAAAGTTTAGGACAAAGGCAGTGTGGCAATTCGCACAGCGAAGATCAAAGGTGGTGGCGCTGCTGCTCGTGTCAGGCGGAAGCTCAACCGAGAAAGTGGTGCAAGCTGTAACCATTGCAGGGTCTTCTACCCCGCTGCTGGCTTACACATAGACCACAGGCTTGCATTGCAAAACGGTGGAACAGACACAGACACAAACCTGCAAATACTATGCAAGCCTTGCCACGGTAATAAAACAATTGAAGAGAATCAGGCCCGCCGGATAGAGACCTTGCCACAGCGTAGGTAGGTGTAGCGGGGGTGGGTCAAAACTAGAAGGCCCCCTTATTGGTAGAGAACGGGCTACAGAGAAGGCTGTGTGCACAGCCCAGTCCAAAAGTACTGCCTTTGAAATTTTGTTTATTATGAGTAGACCCAAATCCCCAGGACTTAGGACTGGCCACAGTGAACCGGACAGCAAGTAGCCAAAAGGGCTACTTGTAATCATCGGACAACTAACGCTTCAACAACGGGCCTCCCTTCGGGCTGAACGAAACTGGTAATGAGATCCAGTTTTCAGGAATCGGTGTGGGCGCTACAGAACAAACCTGTTGACAGAAGCTGCACGTGCCCGGCAATGAGACGTCGGCTTCATGAACCAGCAAGAAAACCAAGGCCCTTGGCCGTAAACCCGGCACGGCTTCGTTTTCCTGTGATATTTTTATGGGCACACGAACGGCCGTTTTGTACTCGCACCGAACCTGAAGAACTCGAAACAAGACTTGACGATGATACCAGTTGGCAAATTGGTGATTTGTTCTACCGCACCGACAAACTGACAGACGCTTTACGCACCCAGCAATGGGGTGCTGACTTTATTGCCCAACACGGTAACCAAGGACCTTGGCCATAAACCCTTACACACCTAGAAAACAGGCAGGACAAATGGGCGGAGTAATCGAAACCGGTCAAGCCATCGACGACTGCGCAGGGGTCTGCCCTATTCGCTAACCGTTCCACCAATCATCGAACCACTCGCTGACCTCACCAGAGAACACTGCATAGCCATTCTCTCGCTCTGCTCCGCAGGTCACGCAATCCAGTCCGATGTCGAAACCGAACATCGCCACACCTCGCTCCTCTGGGGCTTCATCTCGGCGGATGCTCATGGTGTGGCCAACATGCTCAGCCACGATCTGGTCGTAGGTCCATTCGCCAAACAGTTTGGGTTCCTTGGAATGCTTCGACGGATCATGGTCCACCTGCTGACACCCGTCGTCGCAGGTTTCACAGTGGAGATTGACGACATCGTTCTCGGTGAGAAGCGACTCAAACCGCATAACGAGAACATGCTCGTGATGCATCGCCCACCTGTCCGATGGCGTCAACTTGTCGCCACCGGTTAAAAGGTGCTCGAAGTACCTGGTCCTCCAGTCATAGGCATGTTGAAGGCGCGCCATCAAAGTTTCATTCCTTCGACGAATCAAGTGATCGGTGTCCTCGTCAAAGCCCAACGCCTTCTGGCCAAACAGTTCGAGGCCTTCACGGATCACTTCGAGGGTATGAGCTAAGTCATCCATCGCTTGCTTGTCGGCTTTCATCGTTCAATCCTTACACACCTTGGCTTTTGGTGTGATATTTTTATGGCTACACGAACGGCCGTTTTATACTGTCACCGATCCTGAAGAACTGAATACAATGCAGGGCGAATTTTAGCTGGCGCCTCATTCATCATCATGTGACCTATTGGACCTAAATGAATTAGTTCCACGTCCTCGATCTCTGCAGCTAAAAGCAAGGAGGCTTTCGGCGGCGTCATTTTGTCTTCGTCACCAACAAAAATCGTAACAGGGCATGTTATTAGCGATGGGCTAATACCAGCCTGATAGGAATTACATGCTGCCAAGTCGTTGTATATAACCCCATCTGCAGCTCGACTCAATAATGCTTGGCTACCCCCGCGCATCCAAAAACCTGGCGCTGGATTCATGGCAATGTGCGCTCTCGCTCCAAGCGACCAAGAGGTAATTAGGTCTGGTGCTAGAGCTTCATTCTTTTTTGCTGCTTGCAGTAAATCTGGATGAACGGGCATAGATAACGCTGTGCCCATCAGAACCAGCCGGTCGACTTTCAGCGGCGACTTCGCGGCGAGCTCAATTCCGATTAAAGACCCCATCGAATGTCCGATGACTCGGGCTGGCCCCATATCTAGGTGTTCTATAATTTCGCTTAACCAGTTAGCCATTTGCTCAATAGATGGAATTAGCTCACCAGTTGAGGCTCCATGACCTGGAAGATCAACTGCTAATGCCGTATATCCGTGATGCGCAAGGTAGCGGGTTTGGAGATTCCATACCGTTCGATCCATTCCGGCACCATGAACGAGAAGCACAATAGGGTGCTTTCCATCAACTTCGACTCCGCCCGTTGCGAAATTAACGATGTTTCCTTGAAACTTTATTTGCACCCTCTTTAACCCTTCTGCGAAGCTCTTAGAGCTTGTTTAAGATCGGCGATAATATCCTTGGGGTCTTCCAAACCGACAGAAAGTCGGATCAGATCCTCGCTTACACCGGCAGCAGAAAGCGCTTCTGCGCTTAGTTGCTGGTGGGTGGTGCTCGCAGGATGAATTACTAATGTTTTCGCATCGCCGACGTTCGCTAGATGAGAAGCAAGTTTTACATTCTCGATAAATTTCTTCCCTCGATCTCGGCCGCCGGAAATCCCAAAGCTAAGGATCGCACCAGACCCTTTCGGGAATAATTTCTTCGCTAACTCATAATCCGGGTGCGTTTCAACCGTGGGATGGCTCACCCACTCTACGGAGTCGTTTGCTAATAGAAAATCAATAACTGCGGCAGTGTTCGCTACATGTTTATCCATACGAAGCGGCAAGGTCTCTATTCCTTGCAGCAGATGGAAGGCATTCATAGGACTCATGGCGGCACCAAAGTCCCTAAGACCTTCGGCGCGAGCTCTAACAGACATAGCCTGGTGGCCAAATTCTTGAGTAAAAGAAATTCCGTGGTATCCATCATAGGGCTCAGAAAGAGTTGGAAACTTGCCGTTTTCGGCCCAATCGAAACGTCCACCATCTACTACGACGCCGCCGAGCGCAATGCCATGGCCTCCCATAAACTTTGTGACACTATGCATTACTATGTCTGCACCCAAATCGATCGGCTTTAGGAGATAGGGAGTGCTAAAAGTAGAATCAACCATTAGCGGAATACCGTTTTTGTGAGCAATGGCCGCCACCATTTCAACATCTAGGACCTCAATTCCAGGGTTTCCCAACGTCTCAGCAAAAAGAACCTTCGTCTCCGGCCGGATGGCATTGTTCCAAGCCGTTGGATCTCGAGGGTCAACAAACGTTGTGTTGATTCCAAATCTAGGCATAGTAAGACTGAGCATGTTGTGTGTCCCACCGTAAATGTTTCGGCTCGCCACCACATGATCACCAGCACTCATTATCGTTGCGCAAGCTAAATGGAATGCAGCCATTCCACTAGCTGTGCAGACGGCGCCGACTCCACCTTCAAGAGCCGCTATTCGTTCTTCGAGAACTGTCACTGTCGGGTTTGAGATACGACTATAAATATGACCTGGCTCTTCTAGATTGAACAAGCCAGCTGCCTGTTCACTATCCACGAAACTGTATGAAGTTGTTTGATAAATAGGAACTGCTCGCGCTCCAGTCGTTGGATCTGGCTCTTGCCCGGCATGTAAACTCAACGTGTCAAAACCCATAAATTCAGGCTGAACCATAAAGAATCTCCTTTTGCGTAATTCCAATCGTACGGCTGAAATCTTCATCTCATACTTCGAAGAGACGATGTCATTGCAATAGCGTCAAATGCTAAGTCTTAGCAGACGCAACGAAGTCTTAGAATACTCATAAATTTGTGGTTGCTACCCACAACTTCTCGTTAGTCGGTCTATTGCAACTAGATTTGTTCAATGCAGCTAATTAGACCGATCTTCGTCACCGGGGCCTGTTCAGGAATAGGACTAGCTCTCTGCCAACGGCTGGAATCTGCTGGGCATCACGTTGTATCAATCGACATAAATGAACGCTCGAGTAAATTGCATTCTTTAGATCATTGGAGATGCGATCTAAGCAATCCAACCAGTGTCAACGCGCTAATCACTAATCTAGAATCCTCGTACGACTTGACGCTAGCTGGTTCCTTAATCAATGTCGCTGGCGTCCCAGGGACCATTGCTTCTGCTTCAGTTATAGAGGTCAATACATTGGCCGTCCGCAAGCTCAGCAAAGCATTCGCTTCATGGCTCCAACCTGGATCATCGATTGTAAACGTGGGTTCAATTTCTGGGAATGGGTGGCAACAGCGAATCGAAGTCCACAAGGAATTCCTGGCGTTAAGTGATGAGGATGCCCGGTCTTGGTGGTTTGATCGAGAAAGTTCTATCGGTATCGATTCGTACTCTTTTAGCAAAGAAGCTGTAATCGTTTGGACTATGAGACAAGCCGGAGAACTGCTTGGTAGTGGTATAAGGTGCAACGTCGTAAGCCCAGGCCCGGTAGAAACGCCCCTTTTGCCTACGTTTCGAAAGCAAATTGGAGATGAACGTTTGGATTGGGTAATCAGCCACGCTGGCCGCCCTGCGTTCTCTGACGAAATTGCACAGGCCATCGAATGGCTCTCAACAGGAGAATCTAGCTGGGTTAACGGGCATAACTTAGTAGTCGATGGCGGTTATACCTCAGCCTTGCTTTCCGGTTGGTTAGACACAACAAATGCCCCGGCTATAAAAACCGGATAAACCGCACTTAATAAATCCTTTTATAAACGACGTAAAGCAAATCCCTACATCGAAAGAACAGTATCTTGGTGTTCACCGAGTCCCGGAGCGCGAAATGGATGATCGCCCGCACCTTTAATAAGCTGTCCCACCTGCGAAAGTGGGCCCCAGCCCGCAGTTTCTGCATGCTCAACTACTAGCCCATTGGCGCGTGCAATTGAAGAACCAACAAAACCTTTCAACTCGACAGGCAAATCTGTACCGTTTTCGCGCCAAAACCAATCACCGTCAAGCTCTATATATGTTTTGAGATCCGACTCTCCTTTGTGATCAAAACCGCCAGTTTCAATAAGGTCTCGACCTTCGTAGCTAACAAACTCTGCTATCTGAACTGCCGTCGTGGTTTGTGTCAACGAGGTATGCACGGTTAAGATTTCTCCCGTTCTAGACCGATGAAACCAAGCAGCGACGACCCCAAACGCTGCTATGAGTGGTGTCGCCGCGTCATGCACTGGAACGGATAGAAACACAGGGTCCCCAGCTCCTCCCTGCGCTGCCATTACGCCACCCAATGCTTGCAACAAAGGGTCGAAAGCAGGGACTTTCGCCATTTCTTCGTCGGCACCATAACCTGGGCTTTTAACCAAAACTAAATTTGGCTGTTCGTGACGCAGTTTCGCTGCGGAGCATCCTAATTTTTCGGCAACGCCTGGTCGGAAATTTTCTACTACTAAATCGGCTTTATTGACTAAACGGTGCAGCTGTTTCTGGTCTTTATCTGTCTTCAAATCAAGAATAATTCCTTTTTTGGACTGATTCCAACCATTGAACATCGGCCCGAAAGTTCGAAACGAATCACCGCTTGGTGGTTCTACTTTTATAATTTCTGCCCCCAACATTCCAAGATGTCTCGTTATTACTGGGCCTGCTATGAAAGAACTGAGGTCTATAGCACGCAGTCCTGAAAGCGGCGCTCCTCCTTGACCTACTCCCGCGCCTGGAACATGGGTTTCGTTTGCTACGAGTGACGTATGCTCACCAAGAAGTGGTGCTGGTAGAGCTTCTGAGCGGGGACACTTATCAAGGATGAGGGGCTGAGAGGGCATCTGGATAGGACCCACTTTGGAATCCAGAACTTCAATAAATAGGTCATTGCTACCAGCTAGAGTGCTCGCCAAAAACTCCTTGCGCGTTTGGACTGGCTGGCATGGGACATCGTGTGTCCTGAGCAATTCGATCCACACTGATATGTCAGCTGATGCGAAAGCAGACTCCAAAATCGGAGTAATGAAGCCAAGGGGTTCATCTTCTATGAGACCCCAGGGTGGCGAAGGCAATCTCGGATCTCCATCCAGATCTTGACGTCCGATTGCTTTTAATAAGCTCTTAAAGAACACCGCTGTGCCGCATGCAACAAATAACCACTTTTTGTCCTTGGTCTCAAATAAGCGGTAGGCCGGCAACCGGCCCGTAGCTCCAAGGGGTGAAGCTCCATCTCGTTCTTGCGGCATGGAAGGAGACCAACAGTCACCAATTTGCATTGCCCCGGAACCCGCTACGTCAGACACTTCATAAGTCGGGGCCGAACCGTGCGCTTCTCTGGCATATAGGCCTGCCGCTATCGCAAGCGCACCTAACATTCCTGCCCCGTATGCGGCAACTGGCATCACTACGTGAACTGGCCCCTCAGAATAACTCAACTGGTTCCATCCAATACCGGTCATCGCAGCAACTTGAGATGGGGTCCCTGGATGTGTCGTTATCGAACCGGCGCTTCCCCAAACTGGAAAGGAAACGATTACGGCACCTGGAGCTATCAGCCTAAAGCGATCAGCTTCTGTTTTGTCTCGGACTACCAGCACGTCTGCAGACGCAATCAAAGATTCTGCATTGTCGGTGACCACTGATCTCTTATTCCGATTTATCGCGTGAAATCCTGGTTCTGTTCGATAAGGGTCACCTGCTTCAGACTCAAGTTTTATTACGTCAGCACCTTGATCTGCTAGGAACCTGGTCGCGTATGGCCCTGCTATTCCCACGGCAGTCTCAACAACACGAATTCCAGAAAAAACACCCTCGTTCGACATGTAACCTCCCAAATAACAAGCATCGCTCTACGAACCTAGAAACATCAAGAAAATAGTTTTAGTCGACAGAGACGACTTTATACGTTCTACAATTAAGATCTATGACGGATACAGCACAATCTGAGATTCTTAGAATTCCCACGGCTCCAGTTTTTGACTCTGTTGAGGCTGAGCGTAACCATAGGAAACAGCGACTCGCTTCAGTCTTTCGCGTATTCGCAAAGTTTGGGTTCGAGGAAGGATTAGCCGGGCATGTAACTGCTAGGGATCCTGAGTTAACCGACCATTTTTGGGTCAATCCTTTTGGCGTTCCGTTCGGAAAGATTAAGGCTTCTGACCTTCTTCTCGTAAATCATCATGGGGAAATCGTCGAGGGCGAATACCCACTGAACCAAGCTGCCTTTGCGATACATAGTCGGGTTCATATGGCTCGGCCGGATGTGGTTGCTGCAGCACATACCCACTCGCTATATGGTAAAAGTTGGTCTTCGCTGGGACGAAAGCTCGATCCTTTGACTCAAGACTCATGCGCGTTCTACGAAGATCATGCTTTGTTTGATGATTTCACAGGTGTCGTGCTTGACGTGAATGAGGGTGATCGGATTGGCGACGCTTTGGGAGATAACAAAGCTGTGATTTTACAGAATCATGGGCTCTTAACGGTGGGTCATTCTGTCGATGAGGCCGCCTGGTGGTTTATCACGATGGAAAGGTCATGCCAGTCTCAGCTCTTAGCTGAGGCAGCAGGAAACCCGATTCTGATTCGTGAGGAAGTAGCGAGACACACCGCTGATCAAGTTGGCAGTCATGCTGCCGGATGGTATAGCTATCAGCCGATCTATGAGAAGACTTTCGACGAAAATCCAGATTTTCTCAATTAATTTTAAGCCCGAATGAGGCTAGCTCGACGCTTCATTAAGTAAATTTTTTGCCATGTCTCTAAGATCTGTTTTAAGTACCTTGTTAGAGGGATTAAGCGGCAATGAGTCAACTACCCAGCAATACCGAGGGGCTTTGTAGTTCGCCATCTGCTCACGGCACCACCCAAGAATTTGCTCGACATTTGGATTACTAGTCGGCGTCGGAACAACGAAAGCAGCTCCGACCTCTCCTAAACGCTCATCGGGTACTCCTATGACGGCTACTTGACCAATATCTGAGTGGTCTAACATCATCTGTTCGATTTCCGCTGGGTACGCGTTGAATCCTCCGTTAATGAACATGTCTTTTTTTCGGTCGGTTATGTCGATGTACCCGTTTGCGTCCATGACACAAATATCACCTGTCTTCAGCCATCCATCTTCATCTATCGCCTCCTTTGTCTGTTCAGGGTCATCCAGATAACCACCCATTACACAGAAGCCTCGAACCAGTAGTTCCCCTGGAGTCCCGAGTTCAACGTCTACGCCATTATCATCTACCAGACGAATTTCGATTCCTGGCAGAGCCTTGCCGCTGGTAGTGGCAACTAACTCGGGAGGATCATCAGCAGAACAAATAGTTACAAGACCGTGAGTTTCAGTCATTCCGTATGCAGTTATGACCACCTCGAATCCGAGCTGCTCACGCATTGCGACTACGGTTTCTACCGGGATGCTAGCTGCACCTGTTAAGGCTGAACGCAAACTTGTTGTATCGAATTCGGCAAGTCTTCCGGAATTTATTAAACTTTGAAAGATGGCTGGTGGTCCTGGTAGAACAGTAATTCGATCGTCTTGTATACGTTGCAATACGTCTGCTACGTCAAAAACAGGGTTTGGCAACATGGTGGCACCATGCATCAAGCAAGGCGTTATCGCCCCATTGAAGCCAAAAGCATGAAAAAAAGGATTGATTATCAGCATCCGGTCACCTGTTCGAATACTAAGTTCACGTGCATAGTAAGCAAACCCGCGCAGTATCGGTCCCTGCTGCACCAATACGCCTTTCGGTAAGCCAGTTGTCCCCGAAGTGAACATGATCAGACCCAAATCATCACCTTTTACCTGTTTGCTTTGGGTTCGGACTTGGCTCAGGTAGTTCTCATCAGATCGTTCCAAAAAGGCTTGAAATGGCACTGTCCCTTCGGTGTGTTCGCCTCTGAGAACAATAATCTCCTGGAGACTTTCAATGTTCTCGCCTGATTTGCGTAAATCAGCGACGTAATCATTTCCAAGGAAACCCACTACGGTGAATAGTAATTTCACTTCGGCTTTGCGTAATACGTAGGCTGCCTCCTTACCTTTGAAGCGAGTATTGATCGGAACCATTACTGCACCAGCGTTTAGCACTGATAGTCCGGCTACTACCCACTCCCAAGTGTTAGGCGCCCAAACAGCGACTCTGTCACCAGGTTTAATTCCGGATGCGACTAAAGCAGCAGCGCACTGATCAATCTGCTCAGATAGTTCGGCATAAGTTAACGATACATCCCCGTCCTTAATTGCTTCTATGTTTGCAAATTCAGTTGCTGCTCGCTTAACCAACGCCGGGTAGTTATCAGGAATTGCAGTTACCATTAATGCCCCTAAGAAATATTTTAATACAAAAGCGTTGCCTAAAGTTACAAAACTATCTGGTCCCGAAATCGCAGGATCACACTAACTAACGGGTTACTATTCCAATGACTTCGCCGTGAATAAAATGAAAATATCCTGTTGGTAACCCTGCCCAGGTTTTCCAACCCTCTGATATCTCCTGCATCTCTGAACTCGTAGCGTAACCATACTCAACTGCCTGGTGGCCAAAGCTGGTAGCTACGCAGCGTTCTGCCCATGAATTTCCCCAGTTAAGGCGATCTTCGATTTCAGCAAACACCCATACGGAGGCGGTGCACAGCAGATCGCTAAGGCCAGCTTCAGTGCACCAGCCATGTAAATATCGCCCAGCGTCCGGCTCAGCGCCATTATGTCTAGCAACTTGACGATATATGCGACGCCATTTATCAATCATCGGGGACTCAGGATTGCTGCACATCGTGTAGTAATCTGCATCACGCACAGCTATGAATCCCCCTGGTTTCACAACACGCTTCATTTCTTTTAGCGCGAGGACCGGATCAGTGAGATGCTGCAAAACTTGATGTGCATACGCTAAATCGAATGAATCATCTTCGTAGGGCAGTTCATAAACTGACGCTTCTTCTAAGGTAATATTTTCAGCCTCAGCTTTGGCTACCGTTTCAGCAGCTCTACTTAAGATTTGTTTTTCAGGTTCGATCCCAGTAACTGAACCCTGGTCAGCCCAGTTTGCCAAGCCAACTGTAATTGATGCAGGGCCGCATCCAATATCTAAAATATCTGAGTCTCTTCGAATGTACGCTCTGGCAAAACTCGCACAAGTTTCTGCTGTACGCCTAGCGTGTTGTTCTACAGCCGCGGCTTGGTGGCCGTGAGTATATACGTCATTTTTAATCAACAGACTGCCTTATCCAATCGAAGCTAATGGGAAAACTTAAAATTATTCTTCAATAGAAATCGCGAACTCTGGACAGTTTGCAGCCGCTAATTTGGCCTTGTCTTCAAGCTCAGATGGGACTGTCCCATCATCGATCTCAGTAGCGTAGCCATAGTCATCAACGTCAAATAGCTCTGGCGCCAATGAATAGCATCGGTTGTGTCCTTGACATTTTTCCGTATCGACTTTAATGCGCATCTCAATCCTCTAAGGCTTTCGGCCAGTAACAGCGATGAATTTATGCACTATAGAGTCATTCTCGTCTGTCTGAATCTCTGACCCGAACTTTTCACCGCGAATCGAGTCACCTGCCGCTTTAAGTCGTTCATAACTGATAGCTGCTAAGGCATCATCAATTCGTATCTCTTGGCCTACAGCTCGAGCCAGATCGAATGTATGTGTCAACGGGTCGACGACGACAACTCCCAAGAACTTTTCGATAGTTAAATTCCCCCATGGCGTGTCCGCTCGTGTTTGTAGTATTTCCTTTCGATCGAGGGCTTCGAGTACTTCATCACGCGCAATGAGCCATTCTTGCTTGGGGTTCTTAATTTTTGGATGGTCGGAGACTGATGCACCCTCTCCGTTCACAAACCCAGTGATCATTCGGCACATACCGATATTGTGCGCCAAAACATCGAGGGCCGACCAATCGACACAAGGCGATGGGTTCATCCATTCATTGTCCGAAGTTCTCTGGACTACCGCATCAAAGCCAAACAGAGCTTTGACATAATTACGGTGGTTAATAGTCATTTCGCAACCATTTCTTCATTTCCTATAAAGTATTTAAGATTGAGGAATTGTCTGGGTCCTAATAGAGGCAATTGCTAGCTACTAGAAACTTTATTAAAAACTCATTCGCAAAGTGATTTTCGTGAACCTAGTTTTTGTACGTTCACTCAAACCCCGGCCAAACGTCAGTTACGGGCAGAGGAGATCCTGAACGTATTGCTTCGTGGCGTTCTCGAATTTGGCGAGGAATATGGGCTCGCACATACTCAACTTCTTGTTCCAGGACAATGTCGACTAGTTCCAATCGGTCTGGTGTTTGCTTCCAGGCGATTGGCACAAAAATCGGCAGTTCAAATTTACGTAGCCGACTTAGGCCACGGTATACCAATTTTTGATATTCGTATCTGTCTTCCCATTCCCAACCCACAGGAGCAAAACCAGTTCCAGGGTCAAGCATAATTCGGTCTCGCACACCGAATCGCTCGGCGCGTTCAAGTTGGAGGTCAAACCAGTCGATCATTACTTGCACTGGGTCGCCTTCAACTCGTTTGAGATGGCGCGGATCCGGTCCAATCATGAACGGTAAGATAATCGGCACTTCGCGTTCTGCAGCGAGTTCGATCATTGCGTCTTTTTGTAGAGCATCAGTGGCGTTCAAGATAGAAGCCCCCGCATCTAGAGCCCATCTGGCGGTCTCGGGTTGCCATGTGTCTACTGAAACAATGACTCCAAGGTTAACTAGTGCCGAAAGTGGTCCTTCGAGAAGAGCCCATTCTTGCTCAGGACTGACAAAACTGGCTGCGCCATGCGATGCTTGCGCACCGATATCGAGATGGTCAGCGCCTTGTTCAAGCAGCTTCGCTCCGTACTCTGCCGCCTCAGCTGCGGATCTACATACAGAGAAACCTGCTAATGAATCCCCTGAGACGTTAACTACTCCAAAAATTTCCATATCACAAACCACTTCTGGCTTTCGATGATTGAGTGCGAAGAGCACTGGAACGATTAGATACGAATCCTATACAGATAACTGCAACTCCCATAAGAACTAGAGTTTTTCGAAGACCTATAGAATCAGCCAATATTCCTAAGGGCAGCGCTGCAACACCAAAAAAACTATAGCCAAGTTGGACTAGCGATTGCATTCGACCATGCAAACGAGGATCGCTTACCGATAGAGCCAACGCTGGATTGAGTGCTCGAAATACCGACGACCAAGCACCTAGCCAGAACACGACGCAATAGGCGGTTATAAGGTTAGGGGACAGACCTAAACCTATTACACCAAGACCGAACCCAAGAGCGGACAAATAGTGTGTTCGCCAGATCTTCGGACTTTTAGTTATACCCGCAATAGCCAGTGTGCCGCCTACGCCACCAATCGCTCCGATAGCAGCTAGCCATGCGTAGCCCTTCGGACCGGCATCAAACAAGTCCTCTGAAACGCTTGGCAGAAATGCCATGTATGGAAACCCGAATGCAAGAACTAATATTCCGGTTGCAAGAAGCACCGGAAGTAGGTCATGAGATCTTGCGTACTTTATCCCCTCACTGAGATCGAACAACGGAGAATGATCTCTGCTCGTAGCGCTGGGTTTGCCTGGTGGTAATGTGACAAAAATTAAGATCGCAACAATAGTTAATAAAACACTAGTCCAGTAAACCCAGCGAATACCAAGCTCAGGAACCCCAAGCATTACTCCAGCTATTAACGGGCCGAGAACGAAGGTAATATTCATTGATACTTGCGATAGAACAATCCCATTTGGCAGTTCGTTGACCCCAACAAGGTCTGCTGTGAATGCCATTCTTGCCGGTGTTAAACCGCTAAAGGCGATTCCTTGCAGCGATGCAGCCACTAGCAACATCCAGAATTGAATAAATTCGAACTGTAAGGCGATTGCAACTCCGATGCTAGAAATCAGCAGAAGCGTTGTAGCTGCGAGAATAACTGTTCGTTTGGGGAAGCGGTCGGCAAGGACCCCTCCGTAAGGTGTGACCACAAGTCCTGTTACCCCGAAGCACATAACCACGGCGCCTAGTGCTGCGTTAGAACCGCTTAGCTCTTTGGCTAGAATTCCACGCCCTATGAATAGGGTAAATAGTGCAAGAAAGTAGACGGACGTGCCTATCCATAATCTCCTGAAAGGCGGAATAGCAAGCGACGCAAATGTTCCTCTAGACATTCGATACTCATTCGTTAGTTAGCTTGTTCGAAATGCCGCTAGATCGCTTATAGCAACTGGCTGAGATCACGAACTGCTCCCCTATCGGCGCTTGTCGTCATCAATGCGTATGCCTGTAGAGCAGCAGAAACCTTTCTAGGTCGATGCATTTCAGGTTTCCAGCCGAGCTCATCTTGTATCTCGCGTCGGCGTTGTAGCTCCGTTGGTGAAACGTCAAGACTGATTATCCTGTTAGGGATATCGATGCTTATGTTGTCACCGTCTTTGACGAGGCCTATCGTGCCGCCCGCAGCAGCTTCTGGTGATACGTGACCTATTGACAATCCTGAAGTACCGCCAGAGAATCGGCCGTCAGTTAGAAGAGCGCACGCTTTTCCAAGACCCCGAGCCTTGAGGTATGAAGTCGGGTACAGCATCTCTTGCATTCCCGGACCTCCTCGAGGGCCCTCGTACCTTATGACTACCACTGCTCCAGCTTTCACCTTGTCATTTAAGATATGGTCGACAGCTTCATCTTGACTTTCAACAAGGTGTGCTGGGCCACTGAACGTCAGATTATCATCATCAACTCCAGCTGTTTTCACCACGCACCCGTCTTCAGCGAGGTTTCCATAGAGTACCGCTAAGCCGCCATCGGTGCTATACGCGTTCTCTACCGATCGGATGCACCCTTGCTTCCGGTCTAAGTCGAGAGTCTTATATCTTTCGCTTTGACTAAACGCTTCCTGCGTGGGTATGCCTGCAGGCCCAGCTCGGAAGAACTCATGTAATTTCTCATCTGAGTTTGTTGCGACATCGTACTTGGCAATTGCATCTCCAAGAGTTGCTTCGTGCACAGTGGAAACCTCAGTTTTAATTAGCCCTCCTCTATCCAATTCGCCAAGGATGCCCATGACGCCACCTGCTCTATGGACGTCTTCGACATGGAAAAATTCAGTAGCTGGAGCGACTTTGCAAACGTTGGGCACTTTCTTCGATAGTCGATCGATGTCAGCCATGGTGAAGTCGACTTCTGCTTCTTGTGCTGCCGCTAATAAATGCAGGATGGTATTCGTAGAGCCACCCATCGCTATGTCTAAGGTCATAGCATTTTCAAACGCTTCAACCGTAGCAATGTTTCTTGGCAGCACTGATTCATCATTATCTCGATAATAACGGTGACATAAATCTACAGCCACTCTGCCAGCTTCGAGAAATAGCTCTCTTCGGTCAGAGTGAGTTGCAACGACTGTGCCATTACCTGGAAGAGACAGACCCAGCGCTTCCGTCAAACAGTTCATTGAGTTAGCTGTAAACATGCCCGAGCATGAGCCACAGGTCGGGCAGCCAGCCATTTCCACCTCAGCAAGGTCTTCATCACTAACGCTGTCATCAGCAGCCATAACCATGACGCTGATAAGGTCCACTTTGTTCTCAGCTAATTTTGTTTTACCCGCCTCCATCGGCCCGCCCGAGACGAAAACCGTAGGTATGTTCAGTCGCATTGCAGCGTTTAACATTCCTGGAGTTATTTTGTCACAGTTGCTAATGCATACGAGGGCGTCAGCACAATGAGCGTTCACCATATATTCGACTGAGTCAGCTATCAGGTCTCTGCTTGGGAGACTGTAAAGCATCCCGTCGTGACCCATTGCAATACCGTCGTCTACTGCAATTGTGTTAAACTCTTTGGCAACACCACCAGCTCTCTCTATTTCTCTAGCAACCATTTGGCCTAGATCTTTCAAGTGAACATGGCCAGGCACAAATTGAGTGAAGGAATTCGATATTGCTATAATCGGTTTCTTGAAATCTTCATCTGTCATTCCGGTTGCTCGCCACAGGGCTCGAGCCCCTGCTTGATTTCGGCCACCGGTAGAAGTTACTGATCGATATTCAGGCATTTACCCAGCCTAGATCCATAAGCCGTCAGAAGGCTCCATAAGTGAATATACCTATGGTCATTTCTTCGAAACATCTATTCTGGCAAATAGATGCACTTTCATTTATTGCAAAATGAATAAGAGTTTTATTGGCTCAGGATTATTCCATTAAGCATCTTTTAGTTCGATCGAAAGCAGTTTAAGAATCCTTCCAGCAGCTGGAGCGTAACGCCAGAAGACGTTTCGGTTTCCTATCCGAGTGATCTCTGAACTTGAAGCGACAGATAAACCAATCGCCGCTGTATCAGCAGATAGGAGGATGTTGCTCCACATAGAATCAGAGGCTTTGTAACCGAAATCTGAGCAAACCAATTCAGAGAGGTTATTTCTCTGTTCTACGCCTAAGACAACTCCGTCATCCAAAATATAAACGAGTGCGTTATTGGAATTGACAAGCCAAAACCCACCAGACCAGTACAGGCCAGTTTCCTTAAATACCTTATCCCTAGAGCACTTATCAGCAGAACGTTTCGCTGCGACAAGACACTCGTCGCTAAACGTCACTACGCCATCCGCATCCCGTTGCTAATAGCAATAGTCTGACCCGTCATGCCTGCGGATTCATCACTCGCCAGGTAAAGGGCTAAATGTGCTATTTCTTCTGGCTGAAGAATTCTTTTCATAGGAGTTTTATTGGCTAATGCGCTTCGCAGCGCCTCATTTTCTGCGTTCATAAGCTTCGCAAAACCGTCAAGCATGGGTGTGTCCACGAAACCTGGACAAATAGCGTTACAAGTCACCCCCGTAGTGGCAAGTTCCAATGCCATGCACTTCGTTAACCCAACTACGCCGTGCTTAGACGCGTTATAAGGAGCCTGACCGGGACTCTCAAATAGTCCTGCTGTCGATGCTATGTTGACAATATTTCCCCTACCAATGCCAATCATCGAAGGAAGGAAGGCCTGGCTGACGCGGACTGTACCGACGACGTTCACGTTGTATAAGTCTAAATATACTTCCGGATCAATATCTACAAATTTACCAGCGGCATGAACACCTGCGTTATTAACGACAACATCAACTTTTCCTAATTCTCGGAGGGCAATTTTCGCCATACCATCAACGGAACTGCTATCTCCAACGTCACAGACTAGAGGGATTAATGACCCATCTGGTGCTTCAGCGGCTGTCGCTACTAGATCTTCTATATGTCTACTCGTGATGACACACCGTGCGCCTTCTTGAGCGAATGCCAACGCAATTGATTTCCCTATTCCTCTTCCGCCGCCGGTGATTACTGCGCACTTACCGCTAAGTCGATTCGTCATTTCATTCACGCTCCAAGGTCTACACAAGTTAGAACTAACTAACTACAAGCTACGGCACTGAGTTGATTTATTTGGATGGCACTCCCATTTGATGTCCAACTTGTGGAGGTACTGCGAGATCTCGATGAACAAGCCAAATTTCCGCTAAACGTTTGTATACAGCTTCACTCATTTCCGAAACTCGTCTAGTTTCTTCTGAAACATGCAATGACATGACCTCACATGTCGCCGCCAAGAACTCTTCGTCGCTATTCCACATTGTCTGCAGAGCATGGATTCGTTTACGATCGAAACCAAGCAACTGAGTTGAGATAGAAAGATTTGAGCCTTCGGCAACCTCTTGAAGGTAGGTGATGTGATTTTCCGCCGAGAAAGTCGTCACCGAAAATTCTTCCCGATGTGTTGGACCCAGACCTATGTGATCCATCCAAGTTTCAATTGCGTCATCAAAACATACAGCGTAATACCCAGCGTTAAAGTGGCCGTTGTAGTCAATCCAGTCTGGACGAACCACGTCTTTATGGCCCCAAAAAAGTTTTCCTGTTTCGTTCACAATGTTTTCCCAACATAAGAAGCTTTAGTATCAGTAGGTAGTTAACCAACGCAGCCTTCACTGCGCGCATAGAATACGATCTGTAGAGGCAAACATCAAAGTTTGGAGTATAGCCACATGGCTTCCCACGGCATAAAAGACCAAGTTGCAATCATAGGTATGGGCTGCACAACATTCGGTGAACATTGGGACAAAGGGGTTGATGACATGCTCATTGACTCTGCAACTGCGGCATATGAATCTGCCGGAATTAAACAGGATCAGGTTGATGCTTTTTGGCTAGGCACTAGCGGCTCTGGGATTTCCGGTTTGACACTATCAAAACCATTACAACTTGATTACAAACCTGTAACGCGTGTCGAGAATATGTGCGCTACCGGATCCGAAGCGTTTCGAAACGCATGCTACGCAGTCGCCTCTGGCGCCTACGACATGGTTATGGCGATAGGCGTTGAAAAACTTAAAGATAGTGGTTACTCCGGTCTCACTGGCAATCGTCCGCCCGACGATGGCACCGCTCCCGCTACGACCGCACCTGCAAATTTTTCTCTTCTTGCTCCTGCTTACGCTCACAAGCATGGCGTTAGTGATGAAGAGATGAAAGAAGTCATGACCCGGATCGCTTGGAAAAATCATAAGAATGGTGCGCTTAATCCACGCGCCCAGTTCAAAAAAGAGGTAGCTAAGCAAACCATTAACGACTCGCAATTAGTTGCCGGTCCTTTGGGAATTTTTGATTGCTCTGGCGTCTCTGATGGTTCGGCAGCGGCGATAATTGTGCGCGCTGAGGACGCACACAAATATACTGATAAACCGCTGTATGTTAAGGCGCTAAGCTTTGTCGCTGGCCCTGCTACAGGTGGGCTTGATCCGACATATGACTATACGACGTTTAGAGAAGTGGTTGCCTCAGCCGAAGAGGCTTACCGTCAAGCAGGCATATCCAGCCCAAGGGACCAAATTGCTATGGCTGAAGTACACGATTGCTTTACTCCCACGGAGCTCGTGTTAATGGAAGATCTCGGATTCGCAGAGTCTGGGCTCGGCTGGAAAGAAGCACTAGCTGGAACATTCGATCTAGATGGTGATTTACCTGTGAACCCTGACGGTGGCCTAAAAAGCTTCGGGCATCCAATAGGTGCCTCTGGGCTAAGAATGCTTTTCGAGTGTTGGTTGCAACTCCGACAGGAGGCGCCTCCAGAGCGGCAAATAGCGTCAGTTTCCGAGGAAGGCAAAACACTGGGACTGACTCACAACCTTGGCGGCCGACCGGGCGCTTGCGTATCTTTTATTTCTATTGTCGGATCGGAATTAGGCTGAGATGCGATTTAATCCAACCGAACTAAGCTCAAGCGAACTTGCGCTTCAAACAGAAGTGCGTCAGTTTCTCAAAACGGAACTCGCTCCAGGCACTCACGAGCCATGCCTAGGAATGGCGGCACGCAAGGACAAATCATTTTCGATGAAAATGGCCGAACGCGGCTGGGTCGGAATGGCTCTGCCAAAAGCGTGGGGCGGTTCTGACCGGACTGCGGTTGACCGTTTCATAGTTGTTGAAGAGATGCTGAGATGGGGCGCTCCTGTTGGTCATCATTGGGTCGCCGACAGACAGACTGGCAGCGTAATTCTTAAATTCGGCACCGATGAGCAGAGAAAGAGATTTTTACCTGCCATCTGCCGTGGCGAATTGGGCTTTTCTATCGGCATGAGCGAACCTGATAGCGGCTCCGACCTTGCCTCTGTTAGCACCAGAGCTGAACGTGCAACTGGTGGCTGGCTTATAAACGGTACTAAAATATGGACCTCCGGAGCACACGAAAATGATTGGTTTGTGTGCCTGCTTAGAACCTCTGCGATGGAAGATGGCAACAAACATGCTGGTCTTTCACAAATACTAATTGATTTGCAGTCAGACGGCCTAGAGATAAGTCCGATTCCATTCTTAGATGGCAGTCACCATTTCAACGAAGTGACTTTCAATGACGTATTTGTTCCTGACGAAAACGTAGTCGGAGATGTCGGCATGGGTTGGCATCAAAACACTACTGAAATGGCCTATGAACGAGGTGGGCCTGACAGGTGGCTATCTCCTTTCTCCACGATCGAACAACTTTTACGAGAGGCGAAAGACACGCCGCTTGAACAGAGTGTGCAAAGCCTGTTTGGTGAACTCATAGCTCGATATTGGGGAATTCGCAATCTGTCATTATCAGTTGCTCGCCTGATTGACAGCGGAGAAGCCCCCTCCATCGAATCTTCCTTAGTGAAAGAAATGGGAACTCGATTCGAACAAGAAGTAATTGAAAAGTTAGTGCAACTGATCGAACTTGAATATTCACCAGACTCACATTCCCTGTTCGAGCGAATGTTGTCGCAATGCATTGTTACTTTCCCGGGCAACACCATCCGTGGCGGAACTATTGAGATTCTCAGATCTGTTGCGGCTAAGGGATTACAAGGATTACCAGTATGAGCAAACTAATTGTTGATGAGCTTATTACACAAACAGCAAATCGTTTATTTAGCGAAATTTGCAGTCACGAAGCAATTCAAAACGCTGAAACCGTAGGTGAAGCACCAGAAATATGGGCGGCGTACACCGAGACAGGGTTTCCTTGGATTTCAATTGATGAGAACCTAGGCGGTTCCGGAGGCACTCTACTTGACGCGCTGGAAGTCCTAAGATTAGTCGGCTATTACGCTGTTCCAGTGCCAGCAGCTGAAACCGGCATCTTGGGCGGTTGGCTCTTGAGTGAGGCAGGTTTTCAGGTGCCTGAGGGGATAGTCACAGTTTTGCCAGATCAGGGACCTGATTTGGCCATCGAAGTGGATGGTAGTCAGGTATCGATTACGGGTTCTGCTATTCGCGTCCCGTGGGCAAGATCTGCCGAAATAATAGCGATTTTGTTTCACGACAATGGAAATAACTATGTTGCATCTGTTCAGGCTTCCGATTGTGCAATCACGCCAATGACCAACATGGCGGGTGAGCCGCGCGACACTGTTCGTTTTGATGGGGTTGTTTGTTCATACGCAGAAGTTTCGAAGGCCATTGATTCTCAGTCTTTTAGATTCAGAGGAGCACTTAGCAGAGTCGCATTGATGGCTGGCGCAATCGAAAAAATGAGTCAGATGACTGTTTCATACACTAACGACCGAGTTCAATTTGGCCGTCCGGTAGCGCGATTTCAGGCAGTTCAACAACACCTTGTTTGGGCTGCTCAAGATGCTGCTCTTAGTAGAATGGCAGCGGAATCTGCCGCAATCGAAGCAACCCGAGGTAACGGAGCTTTCGAGATAGCATCGGCAAAGTTAATCGCTAACCAAGCTGCATCTCGCGCTACTAAAGCCTGCCACCAAGCGCATGGCGCCATGGGCATGACTCAAGAATATCCCCTACATCATTACAGCCGACGGCTTTGGTCATGGCGAAAAGAGTACGGCGGAGATGCAGAGTGGAGCCAGTGGATCGGGCAACTCGCAGTCGCACAAGGAGCAGATGGACTATACCCATTAATAACGGGCGGCTCTAGAGTTTTGTAATAAAGGTCTCGCTGCTCTAAGCACAAGCCTTAGATGGCCCCTAATATCTATTACATGACTGAATTTGGTGTTTACGGTGATTTGCATGTCTCCATTAGCGATGACTACGTGGCTACGGCAGAGATAAAGCGGCCACCGAACAACTTTTTTGATTTAGCTTTAATTGACTCTTTAGTAACATCGTTTCAAGACCTTGATAACGAATCTGCGTGCAGGTCTATCGTTTTGTGCTCAGAGGGTAAGAACTTTTGTGCAGGTGCTCAGTTCGGCAAAGACGGAGCTCGCGGCGGTGAGATAACTGCGACTAACGCAGATGGGAGCCCAAGGCATCTTTACGATGCAGCATTTGAGCTTTTTTCTTGCCAGAAGCCGGTAGTTGCCGCCATCCAAGGAGCGGCTGTAGGAGGAGGGCTCGGAGTAGCATGTTTTGCTGATTTTCGAGTCGCAGCCCCAGAAGCAAGATTTACGGCAAATTTTGCTCGCTTAGGGTTTCACCATGGATTCGGTTTAACTGTTTCGTTACCTGGACTAGTAGGCCAACAGAAAGCTCTTGATCTTCTCTACACAGGTCGAAGAATCGACGGAAACGAAGCGGTAACCATCGGGCTCGCGGATGAACTTGCAGATCTCGAGTCCTTAAGAGGCGCTGCTCATTCTCGCGCCGCCGAAATCGCAGCATCGGCGCCGCTCGCTGTCGAGTCGATAAGGATGACGATGAGAGGGCACCTTCCAGACGCCATCAAGGCTGCAACCGACCGAGAGAAAGAAGAGCAAGATCGTCTGAGGCGTAGTTCTGATTGGACTGAAGGCGTTAATGCGATGAATGAGCGCCGCTCACCAAATTTCACAAGAGAATAACCCATGACAAAAGCAGCATTGAACGAGGAATCCATCCGTAAAGCATTGAGTGAGTTCCTTGAGGTGAGAACGCCTGAAACTAGACTCACGACCATGGGAGCGGGATCAGACGATCTTGAGGGTGGGAAAAGTTATCTACAGTCGACTGCTAAGCATGGTTGGCATGTTCCTTCTTGGCCAACTCAATTTGGCGGCAGAGACGCAGACAATCGCGAAAATGCTCTAATTGGTCGAGTATTAAAAGAATTTATAGTGCCAGATTTATATCCATTCGCCATTGGCCTCGGCATGGTAGGTCCGACGCTACTTACACATGGAACTGTTGATCAGAAATCAAACTGGCTGCAACCAATAGCAACAGGCCAAGACGTATGGTGTCAAATGTTTTCAGAGCCTGATGCTGGATCTGATTTAGCTAATGTTGCAATGGGAGCAACACAAGACGGCGATGAATGGCTTTTAACCGGCCAAAAAACCTGGACTAGTCGCGCTATGTGGGCCAATTGGGGTATCTGCCTGGCTCGGACAGATCCTTCTAAGCCTAAACATAAAGGGCTCACTATGTTTGCTATTCCCATGGACGCAACTGGAGTCGACGTTCGGCCGTTGACTCAAATGAATAAAGACGCTCACTTTAGCGAAGTTTTTATAGATGAAGCTCGTGTCAGTGATGCTTTGAGGATCGGCGACGTAGGCGAAGGGTGGCGTGTCGCAATGACTGTGTTGTCTCATGAACGGGCCGGCGGAGGTAGCAGAGGCGGCGGCGAAGGAACAACACGCGGCGCGTTCGTTCCAAACTGGATTTCAGACTTAGAAACTTTCGGTGTATTGCAAGTGCCGGTTGCCAGACAGCGTCTAATGGAAATTCATTGCCATGACCTTGCTAGCAAGTTCACATCGCAACGAGCGTCTGATGAAGCACGGTCGAGCGGAGTACCAGGTCCAGCTGGAAGTGGAGCTAAGCTTCGAACGGTTCGTTCCTACAAAGAAAGAGCGTACGGATCTAATCGTCTTGCCGGAGCTAGCGCCATGCTAACGGATGGTCATGGTTACATTGAGACGATGACAGCCCCATCGATGTCCATTCGAGGGGGCACCGATGAAATCCAACGAAACATTTTAGGTGAACGTGTCTTGGGTTTACCCGGAGAACCACGGCTCGATAAGACTGCTTCATGGAGTGAAAGCCGCAAAGGCCTCCTCTAATTTTCAGCGACGCTCTCGCAGTAACACTTCTTGAGCGATAGTTGCGATGTGCTCACCATTAGCAGCGAACAAATTGCCGACAGTCATTCCACGAGCACCTGTGAGACCGTGGCAATCCCACTGAAAAAGATGCCATACATCCGAACGTGTTGGCCTGTGGAACCACATTGAATGGTCCAGTGAAGCCCCCATAAATTTTTCACGGTACTCATCGCGACTTACCTGCAGCGGATGGATGGACCTGGCAGCGTTAAATTGAATAGCATCAGATGTAAATGCTAGCCCGCACACGTGCAATCTAGGGTCTTCGGCTAATTGATCGGTGAGCCGGACCCATCCCATTGACTGACCAGCTCCCGGATAACTATTCAACGGTCGTCGTTCCATAATCCATGGCCACGAATCATCTTCCTGCACGCGACATTCTTCTGGTTCAGGAGCCAGTGGCATTCGAGCTGTTTGGACTTCGGCGTCTTTTTCCATCACCTGAAACGAACAAGATAGATTGAGAATTGCGCCGCCGCTCTGTCGAGCAACAACCGACCGAGTACAAAAAGAACTTCCATCTCTTAACCGGTCGACCTCATAGCGAACAGGCTCGTTGAGACTTCCGCCGCGAATAAAGTAAGCGTGCAAAGAGTGCGGCGCGTATGTTTCCTTTACTGTCTTCAGCGCCGCCCATAATGCTTGAGCTACTACCTGCCCTCCGTATATGCGACCCCAAGAATATTCTGGGCTCAGTCCTACGAACGTATCGGGACCATGAGATTCCAATTCCAAGATATCTGAAAACGTCTGCGGCCGATGCAACATATCTCAATCGTAACTCAGCTAATCACCTTGCAGCTAATTAGTAAGTTGGTGGCTTAACTCACATGAAACAACAGCCTTGAAAGGAATTTAGACAAATCAACACGTTTGAACGAGTTCGCTACATTCTAAGTTTCCCCAAATCAGGCGAGTCAGCACACGGCTACTCAACCAGAAAGTGGAACAATGGTCTGTAACTTATTTACTTTTATGCAGTGACTACAGAATTCTGCTTCAAGGACCATGAAGCTGACATAATCGGCGAAACAAGTTTCAGTTCATTGCTGGTAAATGTGACCCAAAGAACTATCACAGCCCTGCAGCACATCAACTAACCTAACGCCATGACACGCATGCGCTTCGGAACATTTATCGCACCTCATCACCCATTAGGTGAACACCCCACACTCCAATTCGAACGTGATCTAAAAATGATTGAAATGTTCGATGAGCTTCTTTTCGACGAAGTTTGGGTAGGAGAACATCACAGCGGAGGTTGGGAAACAATAGGTCACCCCGACATGTTTTTAGCTGCTGCAGCACAGAGAACTCACCATATCAAACTAGCAACTGGCGTGACTTCGCTTCCGTACCACCACCCATACAATGTTGCCGGGCGAATGACACAGCTAGATCATCTATCTCGAGGCAGAGCTATTCTTGGAACTGGTCCGGGCGCACTCCCATCAGACGCTAGAACTTACGGCATCGACACCGAGCTACTTCGCGATCGTCAAGATGAGGCAATTGGCGTAATTCAGAGATTGTTCAGAGAAGAGGAGCCGTTCAGCTACAAGTCAGACTGGTTCGAGTTAAACGAAGCCTTCTTGCAAGTAAAACCCCTGCAAGACAAATTAGAAATAGCCACTGCTAGTTCGATTAGCCCATCGGGTATGAAGTTGGCCGGCAAATACGGATTGGGAGTAATCTCGGTTGCCAGTTACAGCGAAGAAGGATTAGCCGCCCTTCCGACTCAGTGGAGCTTTGCTGAAACCTATGCGCAAGAAAATGGGAATACCGTTTCGCGCAGCGATTGGCGTGTAATGATGCCCTGGCATATAGCTGACACACGCGAGCAGGCTATCGATGAAATTCGAGATGGTCTGCTGCACTGGCACAACGGCTACAACGTTGAAACTCTCGCCAGGCCGGGAAGTGAATACATAACTGAATCAGCGGCTGATGGATTTATTGAAAAAATGATATCTCGTGGAGGAGCTATCATCGGAAGCCCTGATGAGGCAGCGGAAGCAATAGCCAAACTGTACGAACTAGCAGGAGGTTTTGGTACTCTCGTCGGGTTTGTCCATGACTGGGCAAAACCTGATGCGACTAATCGCAGTTATGACTTGTTTGCACGTTATGTGATTCCAAAAGTTCAGGGATTACTAGAGCCAGTTGAACGTGCTCAACTGCTCCTCCGAAAGGATAATGTTTCATTGATGGAGGCTGCAGGGCGGGGTATATTAAAAGCCATTCGAGAGCATAAGGCTGTGCATGGGCGGTCCTAGTAGAGCTATTCTGCACTAGGTGAACACACTTACTAAAAGTCAGAAAATTGCAGTAGAAGCTCTGTGGGCTTACTACGAAGAAAATGCAGATCTCCCGAGTGAAGCGTTTGAGAATCTTAGTTTTGAAGATGGTCTGGCTATTCAGGTAGAAATACGGAAACGTCGACTCGAAGCTGGAGGTCTACAAATCGGTTGGAAGGTAGGTCTTACCTCTGACCGAGCGCGTAAATCAGTCGGAATAGATGACCGGCCATTCGGCCACTTAATGCGTATCATTCCTAATGGTTCATCGCTTACGGCTAGCTCGGTTAACGGAGCCACTATCGAGCCTGAAATGTGTTTCACCATAGGGGAACGCATCGCTGGTAGCGACATCGAACCGGGGTCGGTTCCATCCAAGATTGCGACCGTGGCTGCGGGATACGAGCTTAATGAAAAACGAGCAGTAGTTGGCGGAAATATTGCAATGTTGGTGGCTGACAACCTGACGAATTGGGCCATAGTCGAAGGAACCGGAACTCCTATCGACAAGGTAGAGGACATAGACGCGACACAAATTATCCAGCGCCGAAACAACGAAGAAGTTTTTCAATGTACTCATCGCCAAGAGGTGGATAATCCATTCTTGTCGATCGCTCGATTGGCAGCGACTCTTGATCGGTTCGGACTTGCTATTGAACCTGGTCAAAAAGTAATTACGGGCGCTTACACCCGTTACACAGTTAATGCCGGAGAGACCTGGACGGCCGAGTATTCAGGAATTGGACAAGTTGAAATGAGCTATACGTGACAATCATTAATCCGCCAGCACACCCACTAAATATTTTAGTTACTAAAACTTTGACTTTGCCTGAAGTTTCAGAAACTGATCGCCAAATGATTCGAACTGCGGCAGGCCCAGGAGCCTCGGTCACCGTAGTGGATGGCCCTAAGGAGGCGTTACCGTTTGTTGCAGACGCTGATGTTATTCTCGGCATTACCCCCAAATGGCTATTCGAGAAGGCGGTAAAGCTTCGATGGGTGCACGCAACTGCCTCCGGCATTGACATGTTCATGTATGAAGAATTCGTGAACAGTGATGTCATCCTAACTAGCGAGAAAGGTTTAGTCGGTGGCCACTTAGCTGATACAGCATTTGGCCTGCTACTCGCCCTCACACGGCGCATTAAAATGGCGATTCAACTCGGTGCCGATGGCTGGTCCATGGAGAATCGCGAGCGAATGCGGTTCTCAGAGATTGAGCTGGAAGGGCTCACCATGGGAATAATAGGCTTTGGTGGAACCGGCAGACATTTAGCTCGAAGAGCTGTTGCTTTTGGCATGAACGTGAGGGCTATCGATACTAACCCCGTTGAGCCAAGTGATGGCGTCGACAAAGTAGAATCGATGGATGCTTTCGATGATCTAGTTGCGCAGAGCGATGTGCTCGCGGTTGGCCTACCTCTTACCGAAGAAACACGCGGGATTTGCAACGATGAGTTTTTTGACAAGATGAAGTCAACGGCGATTTTGCTTAATGTCACACGCGGAGAGATTATCGATGGTCCGGCTCTAGTTCGTGCTCTGAAAAACAACGATATTGGAGGCGCGGCTCTTGATGTTGCACCGGAAGAGCCGCTACCGGCTTCGAGCGAACTATGGAATCTAGACAATTGTGTTATGACACCGCACACAGCTGGAGCAAGCCAGCACCGAGGGCGTCGAAATATGGAGCGTTTTTGTCGTAATCTTGTGGCCTTGCGGGAAGGACGCACTGTCGAGGGTGTTGTTGACAAGGACTCAGGCTTCTAAGAACACACCTAAGCCAAGCTAACATACGAGAACATTTTTACCTTCCATCTCTATTCTCGACTTATTTAGTCAACTTTTAAAAATCTAAGTTGTCTTTTCCATAACCTGATGGTTAACTGTTCAACAACATTCAGAGCGGTTCATTTTAATGAACCCGGCAACCTAGGACGGACACCCAAGGTGCTTCCCACATTTGTGGGGATGTGGTGCGAAAGCACAAGTAATTGTCCGAGGGACCACCGTAGCCAACGGCTGGCCATCGAGGACGATTCGGGTTCCTTCCTTCCAAAAATTAACCATTAATTGGGAGTAAAATGACTAATTGGCAATTCGAAACACAACAAATTCATGCTGGGCACTCACCAGATGAAGCAACGAACGCTCGAGCCGTCCCTATTTACCAGACGACTTCGTTCACTTTCAACAGCGCTGACCACGCAGCGAACCTATTTTCATTATCCGAGATTGGCAACATTTACTCGCGAATAATGAACCCAACTCAAGGCGTTTTCGAAGCTAGAATCGCTGCCCTTGAAGGAGCGACCGAGACCGCAGTCGGGCTTCCGGGTGCATTAGCGGTCGCCTCGGGTCAAGCAGCCGAATTGTTAGGAATCTTAACGATTCTAGAAACTGGTGATCATTTAGTATCAGGATCATCGCTGTACGGCGGGACCTACAACCTGTTTCATTACACTCTCCCTAAATTTGGCATTACGGTTACGTTTGTTGATGACCCCGATGATCTAAATCAATGGCAAGCCGCTGTTCAGGACAACACGAAACTCTTCTATGGAGAAGTTAATCCAAACCCCCGAAATAATTGGCTCGACATTCAAGGAGTCAGCGAAGTAGCTCATCGCAACAAGGTTCCGTTAATGGTCGATAACACCGCAGCGACCCCTTACTTGGTCAATCCCATCAAGCATGGCGCAGACATTGTTGTGCACTCCGCTACGAAATATATTGGCGGCCATGGGACCTCAATCGGCGGCCTAATCGTCGATGGCGGGACCTTCGATTGGGGAGCTAGCGGAAAATTTCCAACTATGACTGAGCCTGATCCTAGCTATGGTGGGCTTGCCTATTGGCCTGCGCTTGGGCATGGGTCATACATCATTAAGGCGAGAGTTCAGATGCTACGCGACCTCGGAGCTGCTACTACGCCATTTAACTCATTCCTCTTCATACAAGGTTTAGAGACCTTAAGCTTACGAATGGAACGACATTGCAGTAATGCACAACAAGTGGCAAACTTCCTAGAAGAACATGAGCAAGTAGAATCTGTCTCTTATGCGGGCCTTGCAAGCAGTCCGTGGCATAAAAGAGCCAGAGAGTTAACAAACGGAAAAGGATTCGGCGCAATACCTGCCTTCAACATAAAAGGCGGTATTGAAGCGGGGAAGAAGTTTGTTGAGGGGCTAGAACTTCACAGTCATGTCGCCAATATTGGAGATGTTCGAAGCTTAGTGATACATCCAGCTTCGACTACTCATAGCCAACTTAGCGAAGAAGAACAGGCGCAAACAGGAGTAAACCCGTCTCTTATTCGCTTGTCTGTTGGTATCGAACATATTGATGACATCATTGAAGATCTAGCAAAGGGCTTCGCCGCTGCAGCTCAGTAGGCAGATCATCTGCAGAACACTTTGGCTGGGTCACCGAGATAATTAGTAATGACTAGTTACTTTGGCCCAGTCATTGGTGTTAACAGGCCTTCAATCAACCGTCGCAGGTCGTAAGAAAGCTACTTCGAAACGGCGGACTGCGAAACGCCAACCTCCGGATGTTTTTTCGAACGTGTCATGATATTCGCCAACATATTTAGGTAACCCAACTGGCGCAGGCGATTCAGCTTCGCCGGTACTTGAATCATGCCGGTAGTTAACCAGGTAGCAAATAGCAGAAGCCTTATCGATTCCCATATCAATAACGATGTTTGTACATAAATGTCTTGATTGCCGACGCGTAACAGATTGTCTGTGTTCGAAATGTGCTCGGATATCCTCTTGGCCATTCATTTTCACATTCAAACCGAGCCAAACACCATTGGGAGTAAATAGGTTCGCGATATCCGGAGCGTTTCCGAAATCAACCAAGTGGCAATAAGTCGATATCAATCGTTCGCATTCACGTTCATCTAATAGTTTCACTAGTTCAGGATCCATGGCATACCTCGCTCTCCATGTTAGCAACTGGAAAGAGAACAGTATAAGTCTAAGTTCCCGAACAGAAGTGGCGGTATTCAACGATTAAATGGATAGGAGTAAATCAACAAAGCCACAACTAACAAAAGCGTTTTTTCACGGCGGTGAGTGTAAACCTGCTGCTCTGAGATTAAACAGGGTTTTTGTTTATGCCGCTTCACATCTTCGATTCACAATCATCTGCATGGCAAGAAGACCATTCAACGCCTCTTCTCTAGTTAGTAGCACTTCAACGTGTACAAGTGAGTGCGGTGCAGCCATGGCTACACTGCGGCGTTTTGATTCAAGTTGGTGGGAGTCGGTAAGTAAAGTCATTGTCCTCAGAAGACTACTTTTGGGGTGGGACAGAATATTTCTTTGGAGGTGCTGAACAAAGCCATGCCTGTTTAGGGATATAAGTTGCATGACCACCCCCAGTAGTACAAACAATCAAGCGTGGCGGCTCTCGCTTCTACGTTCATATTGAGACCTCAGCAAAGGTTCCAGGTATAACTTCTGCAGTCGGCAACTTACCCAAGCCATTTCTGAAGTTCTGGGGTGAAAAGCTTGTTGCCGAAGAAGCAGTTGACAATATTGGGGCTGTTGCTTCGCTATTCGTCAACGGTAAGCGACAAGCAGCGATTGACATGCTCAAAAGCGCACCACACCGAACAACATCTGATGCTGCGCAAATGGGTACCGATGCACATGGGCTAGTGAAGCGGCTGAATCACTGCGAGAAACTCCCCCGGTTGCACCAGATCTTCGCCCATGGATTGATCAACATGAGCAATGGCTTGACACATGACAAACGGAATACGTGTTCGTAGAAGCTGCCACCTTGTCAGAAACTTACGGTTACGCCGGAACCCTTGTGCAGCTTGGCTTTCGTGTAATATTTTATTAATCACACGAGCGGCTGGTTCTATAGTGGTGGCTTTGCTTTAGCTAAACGAAAGAGACAGAAAGATTAATCAGACAAGTACATACCGACAAGTTGAGAGAAAGATTATCAGCTCAACTAACCACTCTCAGCTTTTCGCACTCCCCCATTTTCGAAGAGTTCGACTATGCCCTGTTCATCAAACCCGAAGGAAGACAAAATTTCATGCGTGTGTTCACCTTTCTTCGGACTTGGTCGCCTTATATCATTTGACACACCATCAATATTGGTTGCATTTCGAATAATCCGTATCTCACCAGCATCAGGATGTTTCGTAACAGCTGCCATCTCAAGATGCTGTACCTGCGGGTCAGCGAAGGCATCTGCTACACCATTTACTGGTCCACACGGAACTCCCACAGAGTTCAACCGCGTCACCCAGTTAGCTGAGGTATCCATCACTAATCGTTCCTCAATGAGCGAATTCAGTTCAGATCTATTCGCTTTTCTGACTTTGACTGAAGCGAATCTAACATCCGTTATCCACTCAGTCGATTCCAATTCTCGACAGAACGCTTCCCATAGCCTTCCGCCGGAGGCTGCCAAGTTGATATGTCCGTCCAGAGTGCGGTACATCCCCATGGGTCCTAAAGTCGGATGATCGTTTCCAGACTGAGGCGGATCCTCGCCATCCACTGTCCACCGAGCCGCTTGAAAATCTAACATCCCGATCATCGATTCGAGTAAGGAAGTGTGAACCCACCGACCCAAACCTGTTGTTTGGCGTTCGTGAAGGGCAACCAAAATACCGATTGCGAGCTGCAAGCCTGCAGTCACATCGCTGATCGCTACGCCAGCTCGAACAGGTCCCTGGTCTGGCAAGCCAGTTACCTTCATCATTCCAGACATACCTTGAGCGATTTGATCCACGCCACCACGCTCTGAATAAGGGCCCGTTTGGCCAAATCCGGAAATCGATCCCAAAATTATTTTTGGGTTAATTTCCTTCAGGGTTTGATAGTCGAACCCTAGTTTATGTTTCACTGGCGTCCGCATATTTTCGATGACGACATCAGACTGAGATACCATCGAATGGAAAAGATTTCTACCGTTTGCATTTTTTAAATCGATGCAGATTGATCGTTTATTACGGTGTAGATTTAAGTAGTCCGGAGAGCTATGTCCGCCTGCTTCGAACCCTCCGCCCGGTGATTCGATTCGAACAACATTCGCTCCCCAATCAGCAAGTTGACGGACGGCAGTAGGCCCAGCTCGGGCGATTGAAAGGTCTAACACAGTAATATCTTCTAGGGGTAACGAGTCCACTATCAATCCGTTCGTTTTGTAATACTGTGTTTTTCTGTGGTGCGAGTCTCTAAATCAAGCAACGAATTCAGTCCGCAAAGTTCCACTAACTCACGATGTAACGCCTCACCATCGACAGTCACTCCGGAACCTTCACCATTACGAAAGTCCTCGTAGGATTTCTTAAGTCCCGAGATCATGATCGCTTGCGATGTGAACGCATCAATAACCAAAGAACAACCAACGTCATGCCATCTATCTGACGTTTGCCGATTCATGCTTGCGATAGTTGACAAAGGAGCATGCACCGAGGAACTGATCGCTTCAAGGTCGTCATTTCCGCCAAAGGCCATCACCAAGTCAGCACCAGAATCAACGTATCTATTTAAGCGTTCGATAGCGCTATTGAGACCTTCATGAGTGTTGGCACCAGTACGAGCAATAATTAAAAGATTTTTATCCGAACGAGCTTCTGCTGCAGCCGATATTTTCTCACACATTAATTCAGTATCAACAAGGTGCTCGACTCCAACGTGATGGTGAACACGCTTCGGAGCAACTTGGTCCTCTAGCTCCAATGCTACGGCTCCAGCCGATTCAAATTCCCATACGGCTCGTTGTACATGCACCGGATCCCCGAATCCTACTCCACCATCGACTATCAACGGAAGATCGCACCTCGCCGTGATACGGCGAGCAACATCAACAATTTCAGTAAGTGTTAACAGAGCTTCAGAGACCGCATATTGGAAACCCAACGCGCCCCCGCTTAGGTAGGACGCCTGAAAACCCGCTTTTTGAGCTAACAAAGCAGCAAGTGGATCTAACGCAAGTGGAGCGAAAACGACACCATTACTCTCAAGTGATTTTCGAAATGAGACTCTACGCTCTTCGTTCATCTCTGCCCTGTCTTAGACTTTTCGTGACAATTAGTTAATATCTACCATTCTCGAAGTATCGATAACTTTATGGTCATTATAGGTATCTTATATAACGCCTTCGATCGGCTCACCTAATTTGAATCTATCAAAATTAGCATATGCAGCCTGAAGTCGACGCTGTATAACCTCTTTAGTCATTGCCGAAGCATGAGGAGACATGAGGACATTCGTCAAAGCGGCAAAGTCATACTTGGATGGCATTGGGAGATCTCCTGGCTTGGTCGGCTCCTGCCACCACACATCAAGCGCTGCACCAGCAATCTGACCATCCCTTAGAGCTTGATACAATGCCTTTTCGTTTACTACGGGACCGCGCGCCACGTTAATCAGACAAGAACTTTTTCGCATAACCTCTAGTTCCTCTTCACCAATCAGAGACTCAGTCTCGTCAACTAGAGCGACGGTTACAAGCACATGGTCGCAATCAATTAAGACCTCATGTAATCGGTTCAAGTTTTCAACCGACAGCGCTCCATGTGCAGACGCCACGTCATGACTTGGAGGGTTCCGAGTTACTGCTTTGACTTTCATTCCCAATGCTGAAGCATATTTTGATACCTGTCGACCAATATGTCCGAAGCCTATGATTCCAAGTGTCTGTGAATTCAACTCAGTGGCTGAAGGTGATCTTGGATTTTGGATTGGATGATGGTCCCATTTGTGTTCGCGAACATCTCGATCAAGCTTCATAACTTCGCGATTAAGAGAGACCATCGCCATTATCACCCACTCAGCAATCGCCCACTGGTGTTCATGCACTATTGCGACCTGGCAACCGCTAGGGACGCTATCAAAGTCGATTAATTCTAAACCTGCCCCCGTTGATTGGATGAGTTGCAAGCTACCTGAGTGCTGCGCCATCTCCGCCGTGAAAATCTGACTCCAAAGAACTTCAATACCATTCAACGCTTCCGGCTCATTAGCCGGCAAATGAACTAAATCAATGGGAAATTTTCCCATGCCGGGCTCATCAAGCAGCATGGCGTAGTGGGTCCCTACTTTTAATAATGACAATTTTTCCCCTTTCTCACGCTTATAGGCAACACTAAAGTATGAGTTTCAAGTTACTAGTTGTATACCAATCACGCGACGGAGGAGTTCAAAAGGTAGTCGATGCGTTCACATGTGGCGTTGCCTTGGCTGCGGAGCAAGGAACTTGCAAGATTGATGTTGAGATACGACATCCCTTAGATACAGAAGCTTCTGATGTAATTGCTGCTCATGCTCTTGTACTCGCCACCCCAGAGCATTTTGGGTCAATGGCAGGTGCTACTAAACACTTTTTCGAAGAAATTTGGTATGCGTGCCTTGACGAAACAGTTGGGAAGCCTTGGCAGCTTATAGTCAAGGCCGGCACTGATGGGACCGGCGCTATCCAGTCCGTGGAACGACTTGCAAAAGGCTTGCAATGGGCGCAATTCAGACCTCCGCTGCATGTGATTGGTGACATTACAGAAACTGATACAAACAACGCAATAGAGCTCGGGGCTTCGCTCGCTGCGAGCATAGAGTTAGGGTTGGTTTGAATAAATAAACGTTAGAACATGGTGGTGAGGTTTTGAAAAGAGAAATTCGGCCCGACAACATAGCTGCTCCGGCAGCGAACTATGCGCATGCAATTTTGACTACGAAAGAGTCGCAATGGCTCCATACTTCCGGAGTTGTTCCCATAGCGCAGGACGGTTCGACCCCAGCTGATTTTGATACCCAGTTAAAAGTTATTTGGCAGAACATTCGGGCAATGCTCGAAACCGCAGCGATGAAACCTAGCGACATTGTTTCTGTCACGACCTACGTAGTCCCCGATCAAGACCTACAGATGTTGATGAAGCATCGAGATTTTGCGTTAGATCATCACAAAGCTGCTTCAACGTTAGTGATTGTAGCTTCTCTAGCAAAACCTGAATGGCTCGTAGAAATCTCAGTTGTAGCAGCAGGCCACTGACTCTGGTGCATTGGACTGAACATATCCCTTCAGCATTTTTTGATGTTCGATGTGAAGGATTTGATCACAGAGTGATCTGGAGCGAAGGAAAATTATCGCTTTGTGCGCATCTTGAAATCGATGCCGAAAGAGCGCTTATAGCGCTAGGAGGCAAACCCCCTTCCTGCCTTAAAATATTGAATCTATGGGAATCTGCTGTTTCTGATGGTGGCTTCATCGAAGAGTGGGCAGGTCATTTCAAGGAAGACACACGGCGACGCTGGTGGCTTTCTACAGCACTTGACCGGCTTAAATCCGAGGGCGTGCAAGATTTTTTCCATGATCTTCCAAGAACCAGAGCCACCAGAATGTGTGAAGTGATCCTTGGTTTACCTCATGAATTCTTAGACCTCGCTGCGGTTACTGTCCTAGCCCAAGCCGACGAGGGTCTCCGAGATCTGGATGAATACCTTTTTGCGCACTCAGCGCTGGCAACTCAAATGCGTAGTCGTCGCTCTTTTGTTCTAACGCTCCAAGCCCACGAGTCTTCTTTCAAAAGCCCTGCATTGATTCCTTTTCGATGTGAGGTAAATGATGATATTACCCCCACTATCACCGGCGTACTCGCTGGTAAGAACAGCGAAGTTCTGCTTACATTGCGCCCATCATGGCTGAACCGAGTTTGGGCGAGAAACCTCGCCATTTACAAAAAACGACTGACCATCGATGCTGTTAGTAAAGACAACGAGCTATATCTCTCACAGGTTGAATGGACTTGCACCACCGTCAATACATACACCCCGAAGGTGGTCATTACGAAGATCTAAAGATGCGGTATGGACCAATCAATCGACTCAACGCCGAACCTACTTAGAGCTTGGTTGATTTTACTAAATGGTCGACTTCCTAGGAAGCCTCTGTAAGCGCTCAGAGGCGAAGGGTGTGCGGACTCAATTACCACATGACGGTCAAGGTCAATTAAAGCTTTTTTCTTCTGCGCTGCTGCACCCCACAAAACAAAAACAACTGAGTTAGTTTTTTTACTCACGACATCAATTATTCGATCAGAAAATATTTCCCAACCATGGTTACGGTGAGATCCCGGCTTACTGTCTTCTACCGTCAGAACTGTATTAAGCAAAAGCACTCCCTGCTTAGCCCAAGTTTCTAAATTTCCATGATTAGGAGGTGAAAGTCCTAAATCTGTCTTCATCTCCTTATAAATATTTGATAGTGATGGAGGAATTTTAATTCCTTCGTTAACTGAAAAAGAGAGTCCATTTGCCTGACCCAAGCCGTGATATGGGTCTTGACCGAGGATTAACACTCTCACTTCGCTATAGGGAGTCAGGTGTAGAGCCTGAAATACATCTGCAGCCGTAGGATAAATTGAAGTTTTTGAGCGTTGAGTAGCAACAAAATCCTGGAGCTCTAACCAATATTCTTTATCAAACTCATCTCGAAGTAGAGGGTTCCAATCAGTTCTCATTAAGTGGTTCTCTGGGCTCAAGCAAGGAGGTCTGCAGCCTGTTGACTCATAGTGATGCTTACTCCTATCCGTTCTCGATAGTAGTCAAGGTCAACTCCATCTGTTGGTTTTTGTCCTTGCATGTAACGTGAATAGACGCCGTGAATAATGCACGCTGTCTTAAAGTGATTAAAACTTACATAGTATGGAAGGTCGCTTAGATCACAATTAGTTTTAGACGCATAGCGTTCTATCAGTTTAGTCCGTTCGCAGAAGCCCTTTGCATTAGTCGCAGCGTTCTCACGGTTGACCAAAATATCATCAGGTTCAGTCCACGTATTGAGCGCATAAGCAAAATCCGCCATGGGGTCACCGAGCGTTGAGATCTCCCAATCCAAAACCGCTGTCAAGTCGCCGTTTGTGTCGACCAAGCAATTATGCAAACCATAATCTCCGTGGACAACTCGAGCAGGCCCCTGTTCGGGTTTTCGATCGCTGAGATAACCATGGAGCTCATGCAAAGTTGGATCATCATATTTCGCTCCTTCCGCCGAAGCTAACCAGCTTCGGTACCAGGTTTTTATTTGCCTACCAACGTAGTCCTCTTTTTTCCCAAGCTCACCCAAACCAACTTCATCAGGGTCAATCGAATGCAGCTCAGCTAGAACATCCATGAAGGAGTCACCTACCCGACCGCGTGCTTCAACTGTTAGATATTCCTCTGCATCTTCTAATTCGAAAAGAGCTCGACCTTCAACCTGGCTCATCACATAGAAATGCGCACCGGTAACCGTCGGGTCCTGACAATACCCATATGCAATCGGGACTGGGACTTTCGTTCCACCTAATCCACTAATAATTGAAAATTCGCGTCCCATATCATGAGCTTTTGGCAGTAGTTCACCGAGGGGCGGCCTTCTGACAACAGCTTGCCGCCCGTGAGTATCTAGCAATGCGTAGGTCAAATTGCTGTGGCCCCCTTCAAGACGGGTCCAAGTAAAAGGTCCAGTGAGACCTTGCGTGTTCTCTGATATCCAGCTTTCAACTGCTGGAATGTCATACCCTGCAATCTCATTTTTTTGATTCATAGTTTCCCCTCTTCACCCATGGCCACTAGCAGCTACGTAGATGACATTACAGTTATAGCACCCCCATGGCGTCATATTTGTGGACCGGAGCGTCTATACCGCCTTGGAAAAAACAAATATGGATTCTGCCGCGACATACGGAAAGCTAACTCTCCACACCAGGTATATCTATAGCTCGACTACGACTTTATTTGGGCAGCGGTGTATTGTGCCAAGCAAGAAATTGCCAACCGTTTTCGGTATGTTTCCAGATGCAGGTGTATCGACAATCTAGAGAGAGCTCGCGACCTCCTGCTACGACTGAAATCAGTGCCTTACCGTTGACGAGACCCAAATCATTTTCCCCAATTAATTGGACTTCAGTATCTTTGGTCTCAACATTTCTATAGTCAAAGGTCTTGTTCTCGATCGCCGCAATGTAACTGTCTTTTGTATCCACTGTTGCGTTTGAATGGGTATACCTCATCTGAGGGTGAAGCAAAACGTTCAACGCACCAAGATCTTCGTTAATCATCGCCTGCCAGCGACGCTCTTCCATCATTTCTATTTGAGCCGTCATTCACCCAACGTTAGTAGCTATTGCGACCTTCGATACTCAAACGATGTTTAAGTATTTCCCACAATACCGAATATCACAATTTTTTAGAAGCCTCGAGGCTCTGTTCACTAAGTGTAATGGCGCCCTACTGTCTACAAAGACGCCAACTGGGATAGTTCAGATGAACGTCAGCCAGATTAGCGGCAGAGAGAATCTTAGTTACGGATTCAAGTTGGTGGGTTTTGTTTCTCGCATTGTTCGCTCGTTCTGCGGATACCTTTGGAGAGCTGGCAAATTGGTCGTTGCCAGTTGTTGGTGTTTGATTTAGTTAGGCTCTTAGCTATGTATAAAACCGTGCTGTCAGTGATGAGTATCATGGCTTTGTTGGCCGCCTGTTCATCAGCTTCACCACAAACAGATGGTGCGATTGATTCAACAACTACTGTGCTTATATCAGTGGAACCAGTTGAAAAGGCACCTGAACAACAGTTCATTGAAGATATGTGGGATAGACAAGCAGCACAGCCAGGTGCAGACATTGCAAAGGTTTTTCGGCTGTATCAAGAGAAGGCTGCGATAGGCCCAAAAAACATGGCATGTTGGGACCCGCAAAATACCGAAGCAGACGTGTGCACAGAGTTAGTCAAATCGATGGTGCTTCTTGATGTCCATTTGAAGGAAATAATTCCGTTACTGGATTCATTGGAGTTACCGTGGCGTCTTGTCGTGCGTGACTGTGAGCCACAGGTTGTGACAAAAGATATTCAAGCTGGTCGCGTCAATCTTGAAACTATTGATGATGTTATTACCGGGTACTTCGTTGAACGAGCCGAACCCCCTTGGTTTAGTAAAGTTATTGAGCCTCCGAGATGTGAAACTAGTTCCGAGCAACCAGTCGATTGATTCATGGTTCCTACTATCGTTAAACGTTCGGCACTTGTGACTCCCAGCAGATAAGTCGCACAAAAGCCGAAGTCAACATGATGGACTGATACTCGGAATGTTTTTAGGACCTCACAGGTTTGATATTGGTTCAAAGTCCTACGCCAAGATCCTCAAATACGTTTTTAGTATTTCGGATAACCCGATTAATCTGTTGGTGCAATTAGAGCCTGAGCATTAACCTCATCCCCACCGGCGACTCAGCTAGCGCCACCACAGCTAAACTGTTGATTGGATAGTTATGTCGAGCGATGGCCCTGATCATATGTCTTCCCAAGATTTCCGTCGACACGGGTACGCCCTTATAGACTGGATAGCTAACTATTGGGAAACAGTCGAAAATATGCCCGTTGTTGCTGACGTGGCGCCTGGCGAAATTCGTAGCCGGTTACCCAACTCTGCCCCTGAGGCGCCAGAACCATTTGAGAACATTCTTAGCGACCTCGACGACATTGTCCTTCCTGGAATAACTCACTGGCAAAATCCAAACTGGTTCGCCTATTTTCCAGCCAATAGCTCTCCCCCATCGGTATTAGCCGAACTTGTCTCAGCCGGGCTTGGAGTCCAAGGGATGCTTTGGTCCACATCTCCGGCAGTTACAGAGATCGAAACCCAAATAATGGATTGGTTAGTCGATTTACTTGATTTGCCACAACCATGGAAAACTACCAACGAAGGCGGTGGCGTTTTGCAAATGAGCGCCTCGGATTCTACTCACACTGCACTGGTAGTAGCTCGCCATAAGGCGTCTAGTGCCAGCAACATAGATGCGAGCTCAATGGTTGTCTACACATCGTCTCAAGCACATAGTTCAATTGAAAAGGGCGCAAGAATCGCAGGTTATGGACATATCCGCCTAATCGAAGTTGACACAAACCAGGCTATGGTCCCTTCTGCCTTAGAGGCAGCGATACGCAATGACTTAGATTCCGGATTAACCCCGGTTTTTGTCGGAGCTGCGGTTGGAACAACCGGAACCACCGGAGTCGACCCGATTCGAGAAATCGGAGTTATAGCCGCTGCACATAAGCTGTGGTTGCACGTCGATGCTGCTTACGCCGGTTCTGCAATGATTTGTCCCGAGTTTCGACATCACCAAGATGGCTTAGAACTTGCGAACAGCTACACATTCAATCCGCACAAATGGATGATGGTCAATTTCGATTGCTCTGCTTTTTTTGTTTCGGACCGAAAGCCGCTACTTGACTGTCTAAGCATTCTGCCGCCATATCTCAAGGATGAAGCCAGCGAATCTGGAGCGGTCATCGATTACCGAGACTGGCACGTTCCACTCGGAAGGCGATTTAGATCACTGAAACTATGGTGGGTCTTAAGGTCTTACGGGGCCGAGGGAATCCGAGAGATGATCCGACACCATGTTTCTTTAGCAGATTACTTTGCATCACTGATAATGGCAGACTCACGATTTGAGCTTGTCGCTCCGCATCCATTTGCTTTGGTTTGTTTTCGTTGCACTGCAGGCCCAGAGGCCACCCAAGCATTGACAACAGCGGTTAACGCCGCAGGAAACTCTTACTGGACAGGCTCGACTCTTAACGATGAGCCAATGATCCGAGTTTCTATTGGGCAAACCAGGACGACGAAAGAACATGTCGAACGATTATGGAAAACCATGTCTGATTTGGCCTAAGGGACCAAAGCTGCAGAACGATTAGCACTAAAGGGTGCACGTAGGCCGCTCGACAAGCTCGCATTAACCTATTTCGGTCAGCTAAAAGCTACCAACCATTTCAACGCTGCTGCCTTAAAGGTTTTAAATAGCGAAACCACCAGTTTTAGTTTCCAGGTATTCGCTAATCCCTTCATGGCCACCTTCACGCCCAATCCCTGAATCTCCCATGCCTCCAAACGGAACAGAAGCCGAAGTTGGGTTGACGTCGTTAATGCCGATTATGCCAAATCGCAAACCTTCGAATGCTCGCATTGCTACCCCTATTTCCTTCGTGTACACGTAGGCTGCGAGACCATAATTAGTGTCGTTCGCCATCTCGATTACTTGTTCTGGGTCTTCATAGGTAATCACTGGTGCCACTGGGCCAAAAGTCTCTTCTCTGTAAATACTCATTTCAGGCTTTACGTCTGTCAAAACAGTTGGTGCATAAAAATGACCATTGCTATGCTCTCCATTGACGAGACGCATTCCTCCGACAGGAATACCCGCTCCCTTATTCCTCGCATCTTCCACTTGCGTCTCAACTTTAGCGACAGCAACTTCGTTAATCAGCGGCCCGACTCCTACACCATCGTGCAAGCCGTTTCCGGTCTGGAGTCTCTCTACACGGCTGCAAAGAGTTTCTTGAAATAAATCAGCGAGAGACGATGGCACATAGAGTCGGTTCGGGCTTATACACGCTTGGCCTGCATTCAAGAATTTTAATGCAGCGGCTCCCTTCGCCGCATGAACGGGGTCTGCATCGGGGAAAACTATAAACGGGGCATGCCCACCTAACTCCACCGAAACCCTTTGGAGGTTCGAAGCCGCTTTCGCAGCAAGAACTCTTCCAACGGCTGTGCTCCCAGTGAAGGTAAGTTTCGCGACCCTTGGGTCGCTAGTGAATATGTCTCCGACGGGAGCAGGGTTTGATGTGGTGACCATATTAATTACTCCGTCTGGGAGTCCGGCATCTGTAAGCACATCGAAAGTCGCTTTAGCGCACAAGGGTGTTGCTTCAGCGGGCTTAAGGACAACTGTGCAGCCCGCTGCCAGAGCGGGGCCAATTTTACGCGTCAACATTGAAATTGGATAGTTCCATGGTGTTATTGCTGCCACCACACCCACCGGAACTTTTACGGACAAAAATCGCTGGTCTGGTCGCTGCGATGGGAGCCACTCACCCACAACGCGCTTCGCCTCTTCAGCAAACCACAGCAAAAAATCTGAAGCGTACTTGACCTCAGCCTTAGATGCTTTAAGAGGTTTCCCTTGCTCGACTGTCATGAGGTGGGCCAGTTCGTCCGCTCGACTGGTCATTATTTCCCAAGCCCTGTACAAGACAGCGGATCTTTCATAAGCGGTGGTCTTACTCCAGGTTTTGAAGGCATCGTGAGCCGCCGTAATCGCAAGCAATGCGTCTTCAGCACCACCATCCGCAACGGACCCGATTGATTCTCCAGTTGCCGGGTTCAAAACTTCAAAACTCAAACCGCTCCGAGCTTCAGTCCACTCGCCATTAATAAGCATTATCTCATCTCCATTATCAATGTTTTGATTAACGCGCCTTCATAGGGACGTCAACAAGTTCCGATAGCGTTTACTAACCGATTATTTTCCTCGGGTGTACCGATCGTGATTCTTAGTCCTTCACCCTCAAAAGGTCTCGTAACAATTCCTTTTGCTTCTAATGCTTGGAACAGAGGTCCTGCTTGTGTTTTTATCGGCAACCAGACAAAGTTTGCTTGGCTAGGAGTGACGGGCCAACCAGCATTAGTTAACAGGTCAGTTACACGAGTTCGCTCCCTGACTACCTCATCGACTCGTAACTTAAGCTCAGCTGACGCATCGGGCTGCAACGAGGCTAAAACTGCTGCTTGAGCTAAACCGTTAACCAAAAATGGTAGAGCCACTTTGTCTAATGCACCTATTATTTCGCTATTCCCCACGGCATAGCCAACACGTAAATTCGCAAGACCGTATGCCTTCGAAAACGTTCGAAAAACTACGACATTTGGGTAAAAAGGTAGTATCGCATCAACTGGGTCTTCGACGTCCGAAGCGGTCACGAACTCAAGGTAAGCCTCGTCGATTACTACCACTACATCTCGCGGGACAGATTCTAGGAAACGCTTTAGCTCACTAGTAGAACAAACAGTGCCCGTCGGGTTGTTCGGAGTGGACAAGATCACTAATTTAGTTTTCGAAGTGATAGCACTCGAGACTGCATCTAAATCAAAAGCTTCGTCTACGAGGGGTACAGCTATAGCAACTGCTTGTGAGATCGCTGAGAACAAAGGGTGAACTTCAAACGAGCGCCACGGATAGACGACTTCATCTCCTGGGTCAATGTAAGCTAAAAATAATTGCTGAAGTAAGCCCACGGAACCACAACCCAGTGTGATCTGACTGGTCTCGACATTTAATTTAGTTGCCAAGGCAGACCGCACTTCCAAGCCACGGTGATCTGGGTACCGATTCAGAAGCCCAGCGCCATCGCTGACAGCGGCTAAGACGCTCGGAAGCGGCCCATAAGATGTTTCATTCGAAGCAAGTTTTATTGCTTCATCTAAATTGTGTTCAGAAGCTGTTTGTTCTGCTGACTTACCTGGTTTATAGGCCGGTAAATTTGCGATCGCTGCTCTAGGTCTACCCGTCAATGTTTCTACCTCTCTCTCGTGCGTATCATTCTAGGAGCTATTCCGTAATCGCATTGATGAGGGACCAATGTGGGTGTGAGCCACCTTCGGGATTCAAGGGGATAACTACGACTTCTGTAGCCCCAGCAGAATGATGTTCATCAATTCTAGTCAAAATATCGAGGGGTGAGCCCCAAGCCACTAGTGAATCAATGAGGGCATCACTTCCGCCATTTTCAAAATCTGGGTTTGAAAAACCTAACTTTCGCCATGCTCGGTGATAGTAGTCAAGTGTCATGTAGAACGCGAGCGCTTTCCGAGCTAGGCGGCGAGCTTCATGGCGGTCTTCGCACAGCAAACACATTTGAGAAACATTTAGTTCTGTGCTGCCATTTAATTGTGCTTTAACTTTTTGTGTATGGGTCGGCGTCTGCAAAAAAGTGCTAACTCCATCGACCTTGGGAATAACCATGTCCAACATTTTCGGCCCATGAGCAGCTACGTGGAGCGGCGTCACTAGATCACCAGGAATTGTGATTTGCGAATGTCTCACACTGTCGATATACATCTCCAATTTTCTTACTGGTGGCTCCCAGACATGGCCTCGTTGCGACGCTAGACCAGAGTTCGAAACGCCCAGCCCTAAGACAAAACGACCGCTGGAAAACTCAGTGAGAGTCTGTCCTGCTGCAGCTGCTGCAACTGCGTCTCGCGCATAAACATTCGCAATTCCAGTAGCGACACGAATCGACTCAGTACGGGCAAGTAGGAAACCCGCAGTCGCAAATGGTTCGCGCCCAAACAACTCTGTGACCCAAATGGTATTAATTGTCTGATCTTCTAGCCGTTTAGCGAAATCAACTAGATCTATGCCCGACATTCGATCGGTATTGAACATAATTCCAATTGGTCGTTTAAAAACTCTTTCTGTCACAGTCACCAACTACCTCTCAGATCTTCAGACGTTTGCTGATCACTTCAAAACTTCTGAAACCGCAAGGTCAGCGAAACGGTCTTCTGAATAATTCAAAATTTCTGTAAGAACTTCAAAGCTGTGTTGGCCATAGGTAGGGGAAGCATCAGTAACTACCGCTGGCGTCGCGGACAATTTGATCGGTGTCGCCTCAACCCAGGAAGTTCCGCAGGTGCCATGCTCCACTTCGACAAAAGCTTCATGGAAGATTAGTTGCTCATCTTTCGAAATAGAATTAACTCCAAGAACACGGTGAGCCGGAACTCCAGCAGAGATGAGCTCCTTCTCTGCATCGGCAACGCTTTTGTGACATGTCCATTCGCTAATGACCTCGTCCAGATAATCATGCCTGGTTCGTCTCTCTTCGACATTCAGATCTGCAATGTCTTCAGATCCAATGACGAAAGACAATGAACGCCAGTGCTCATCGGTTTCGCAGCTAACAGCAACCCAGACGTCTTCGCCTATACAGGGGTATGCGTTCTGAGGAGCAAACGTTGCATCTCTGTTGCCCATCCTAGTTGCCACTACTCCGTTCACTTCTTTATCCAACAGTGCTGGGGCAAGAAAGTGTAACGCTCCCTCCAGTTGAGAAAAGTCTATATACTGTCCTTCTCCAGTTTTGATCCGGTGATGTAACGCCGCTACGAGAGCTAGAACAGTGAATCGCGGTGAACCGTAGTCAGTGAAAGCGCTATAAGGTCCTGAAGGCGTCCGATCAGCCCAACCCGTAATTGGGTAGAAGCCGGCTATCGCTGCGGCCATAGTTCCGAATCCAGCGTATTTAGCCATCGGACCTGTTTGTCCCATCAGACACGAAGATGCAGCTATTATCTTGGGGTTAATTGCCCGTAAACCCTCATAGTCCAGACCCCATTTTTTCATAGCTCCAGCGGAAAACGAGTCAGTTACAACGTCTGCCCATCGAACCAAATCTTCGAGTACTGCTTTCGATTTCGGGTTATTCAGATCTAACGCCAGACCTAGTTTTCCTGCATTTAGAGAATGGAACTGAAATGAGCCTTCCGGGTCACCTTCTTCTCCTCGGAAAGGCCCAACTCCGCGAAGCACGTCCGGTCTTGTTTCGCTTTCGATTTTGATAACCGTTGCTCCAAAATCAGCAAGGGTTCGCGTGGCGGCCGGGCCGGCCAAGGCCCACATAAAATCAAGGACCTTAACGCCCTCCAACGGGCGATGTCTGCGCGGTTCCGCTGGGCTAAGCAGCGGTCTCCTCGAAAGGTCTCTCATTACGCGCTCGGTATCAGCTCCAAGACCAGGAGCAACAAGATTACGATGAACCAATTTCGAAGTTGATCGAGTCACCGGACCACAAATACGAGCCGTGCCCGGAACCGTCCCTTCGCTTACACTTGAGACATCTAGAGAATCCCAGTAATCTCGATCCTGCAACTGTCCCAAACTCATAACATCATTCATGTCAGCGATCGGTGCGATCAGTAAATTTTTCTCTAACGCCGCCTGCAACAACTCCTCTTTAGTGCGCGTTGCAACGAAACTGCTAATCGTTTCAGTGGCCTCTTCAAGAATTACAGGAGTGGCTTCACCTTCTAATACTCGATTTGCATAGCTAACGAAGTCTTCATCTCTCAGCTTCTCAGTGCATTCACCTTCATCATAGATCCATCTCATTAGGCGGTTGCTATAGGGACCTACCATTGCACCAAACAAAAATGTCACCGTTACATATCCATCTGCGCAAGGATGAACATACTGAATTTTCAATGGCCCAAGTCTGACGCCGCCCGAAAACCTAGTCTGTGGCTCCTGTGGCTCAAGACAAAAAGATCCCAGCATTCTGAACTGGCTTGTACTCAGATAACTCATTTGCGCTGCAACATCTGCATGCTGCCCAAGTCCGCTGGATTCACGCTCATACAAGGCTAATGCAGCGGCACAGGCCGCGTCAGCTCCGGCGAAGTTCCATGTTTGTGGGATTCCTACGCGCACAGGCGGACGGTCTCCGTCGCCTGTTAAAGACATCGCTCCCGAAGCAGCGGCAATGGTTATATCTGAAGCGGGCCAATCTTTTTTAGGCCCCTCGGAACCATAGGCAGAGATCGAGACAGTTATTAAACTTGGGTTTTCGGCACGCAGAAGGTCTAGGTCCACCTCAAATGCACCGCATTCCAAAAGCACATCTGCAGTCATCGCCAAATCAATTAATTCAGTGTGATCAGAAATAACAACAGATGATTTACCTCTGTCTTGTGTTAGATGAGAGAGAGACCGTTCTGGGTGTTGAATGCCCCTGATGTAAGGACCTCTGTGCCGGTGCCGCAAACCCCCTGGAGGTTCCACCATAATAACTTCCGCCCCCATTTGCGCCAACAAAAAACCTGCAACGAAACCACGGTCATCACACAAATCCAAAACCCGATACCCCGACAACACCTTATATTCTCCCCTTGGTTAGCAATAACTTGCGCTGTTTCAATGACCTGTTAGTAGGTTGTTACCACTTCCGACCTTCTAACCATCGAGCCTAAGACAAATCGTGGCTCGATATTTAAACCTGACTGGATAAAGAATGTTTAACAGACCAATCGAAATTTCATGGCTTATTGCTATTGGCGTGGTGGTGTCATGGATCGGCGTTTGGTCGAAGAGTGTCCCAGTCATTTTTACCGGATTCGGAATGTTTTTGGGATTTACACTGAGCATGGTCGCAGTGGCGTGGAATGAGGCTCGTTTTGGAAAAAAATCGAACCCTGATAATGACGCAACATAAACATCACGCTCACCGTAACTATTCGAATAATAACAAAATCAGCTATCGCTAACCGCTTGGAACTTAAAGCTCCCATTCGGCGTGAACATCCAAATTTCGAAAGTTCACATCAGATTTGGCCTGTTCTTTTTCAGCAGTCTCATTCGTGACTTCCAAATCGTTATTTTGCGATGCGTCTTCCCAACTAGCAAATTCAACAATGGAGATCATCACACCTGGTTTATCGCGATCTTCACAAATCGCGATGCGTTTAAGTTTTGTTTCATTAGCTGCTGATGGGAGATATTCTTTTACCGCCTCTATAGATTCTTCAGCTGATTCCAAGCTCAGTCCAGCATATATTCAACCTGAGGAGCTCTAAAGCAGTTCAGAACATTGTCTAATCTTTGGAATACGCTTATTTATAAGCTGTGCTGTGAGAAATACGAAATTACACAACTGAAGAAATTCTCAAATCTGTAGTCACAAGAACGCCTCATCGATTCCAAGAACTGGCACAATTGAGTGGAGTCGCGTTTTCCCCCTCAACAGCGGCTACTCATTGATAACTATGTCGCTTACCACTAATTCAACCATGCGCGCAGATCTTCGAAATGTTGCGATCATCGCCCACGTAGATCACGGCAAAACTACCTTGGTCGACGCAATGCTTTGGCAATCAGGAGCATTTAGAGAAAACGAATCCGTTGCTGAGCGGGTCATGGACTCAATGGACCTTGAGCGCGAGAAGGGAATCACGATACTTGCGAAAAATACAGCTATTCGATGGACGAGCCCAGGCAACCCAGAAATCAAAATTAATATTGTCGATACCCCTGGGCACGCTGATTTTGGCGGTGAAGTAGAACGAGCACTAACGATGGTAGATGGTGTTGTTCTACTAGTGGACTCCTCTGAAGGTCCTTTGCCTCAAACCCGCTTCGTGCTGCGTAAGGCTCTTGAGCTGAACCTCCCCGTGGTCCTAGTAATCAACAAAATCGACCGCCCTGATGGACGCATAAAGGAAGTAATCGATGAAACTTATGAGTTGTTTCTCGATTTAGATGCCACCGATCAGCAGATTGAATTTCCTATTGTGTACACCGATGCACGAGCCGGAACCGCAACACTTGATCTTGAAATTCCCGGAGAGAATCTCGGGCCTCTATTTGAGACACTAAGTCAAACTATTCCAGCACCTGTCCATGAGTTAGGCCACCCACTTCAAGCTTGGGTAACCAACCTCGACTCTAATCCTTATGTCGGGCGCCTCGCTGTTTGCCGAATCAGACACGGTGAAATAAAAAAAGGACAGACCGTCGCATGGTGCCGATCAGATGGCTCGATTGAATCGGTAAGAATTAATGACCTGTTCGTTACCGAAGGCCTACAGCGGGTCGAGGCGAACATAGCTGGCCCAGGCGAAATTATTGCTATCTCTGGTATCGAAGAAATAACTATTGGTGAAACGCTCGGAGATATTAACGACCCGAGACCTCTCCCTGTTATATCAGTAGACGAACCGAGCCTGTCTATGACAATTGGAATAAACACATCTCCGGTTGCGGGAACAGACGGCAAAAAGCTAACCGCACGTCAAATCAAAAGTCGCCTTGACGCCGAATTGATTGGTAACGTTGCTATTCGAGTTTTAGACACCGAACGGCCAGATGCATGGGAAGTGCAAGGTAGAGGGGAACTGCAGCTAGCGGTGCTCGTCGAAATAATGCGACGCGAGGGCTTCGAGCTAACAGTAGGCAAGCCAGAGGTCGTAACGAAAACCATTGAGGGTGTACTGCATGAGCCAACTGAACGGGCAACGATTGATATTCCCGAGGAACATGTAGGCGCTGTTTCGCAGCTCTTGGGAGAACGACGGGGCCAATTGGAACTCATGGGCAACCATGGAACTGGTTGGGTGAGGCTAGAATATGTCATTCCAGCAAGGGGTCTTATAGGGTTCAGGACAAAGTTCTTGACAGAGACCCGGGGAACGGGATTAATTAACCATGTTTTCGAGGGCTACACTCCATGGGTCGGTGAACTTCGCACACGTCATTCTGGCTCAATTGTTGCTGACCGCAAAGGCAAAGTAACAGGCTTCGCAGTTGCCGCGATCCAAGAACGTTCTTCTCTTTTCGTAGGTCCCGGAGAACTAGTTTATGAAGGCATGGTTATCGGCGAAAATCCTCGTTCTGATGATATGGATGTAAATATTTGTCGCGAGAAGCAGCAAACAAACGTTCGAGCTGCAGCTTCTGATGACACTATTAGATTAACGCCTCCAAGAATTCTAACTCTTGAGCAAGCGCTTGAATTTATTGGAGATGATGAGTGCGTGGAAGTAACGCCCAACTTCCTTCGACTTAGAAAAGTAACCTTCGACGCTGGGCTACGAGCCAGATCTAAGAAGCGGATGCAGAGAGACCGATCCGCTTAGCACCCAAAATTCCTGCTAAGCGAAAATAGTACGACGCAATAATAATTCCAACAAGAGCCCCTCAACTTGGTTTTAGATAGGGACTTCTGTTGCGAAGAGTCCTGGTTTCATTAAAGCTTGTTTTGGCTACGCCTATATAGGAGAAGGCAGATCTAAGTGACTACGCGAACCGCACTAGTTCGGGTTGACTGAACCGCATTGAGATCAAGTCTGATTGAACTAAGGTCTCGTTATGTCTGCTTATCTAGTGGGAATCCAAACAGTTGTTGACAACGACGCGTTGAATCAATATGTCAAAGCTGCTTTGCCATCAATGAAGGCCTATGGAGCGAAGCCGCTCGCGGTTGACCCAAATACCGTCAAGCTAGAAGGAAATCGGGAACCCCCAGGTTCACGCTGTGTAATTATCGAATTCGAGTCAAGAAAACATTTACTGGCTTGGTATGACAGTGACGAGTACAAGTCCGCAATGGCTTTACGAGATGGCGCCTTAGATGGGTATGCCCTTATCGCTGAAGGCTTACCTACTAAGTAGCGCTAGTTCCTCATTTCAACTAAAGCAGCAGTTGATTTACTGTCATGGACCTTGTCGTGGCGTTCTAATCTCTTCAAACCCAAATCTCTCGAATCAACCTGGTTCAAGTGAATCTATGTCGGCGAACACTCCCTCTATCCTCAGGCAGATTCGAGATTGTAAGATATTAAAGATCTTCTTTGCTAAAAGTAATCCAAACTGATGTGTGCCTAAACTCAGGACTAATCTGTTTAAGTTTTAGGAGATTTCAATGGATGTCGGAATGCAACTCATATTTTCTAGCGTTGGCTGGGACCATGATGACACCGAAACCTTTCAGCAAGAGCTCAAAATGGCAAAGATGGCCGAAGATCTTAACTTCGACGTTATCTGGCCAGCTGAGCACCATTTCTTTGATTACTCCTGGTGCCCCGACAATATGCAACTTCTCTCTTACCTAGCTGGGGCGACAGAACGAATCGATCTCGGCACAGCAGCAGTAATTATGCCTTGGAATGACCCGCTCCGAGTTGCAGAAAAAATTTCAATGCTCGAGCATGTCGCTCCGGGAAGAATCAGGTTCGGAATGGGTCGTGGACTCAGTCGCCGAGAGTACGCGGCATTTCGAGGTATCGAAATGGATGAAAGCCGTGAACGGTTCGATGAGAGTTCTACGATGGTTCTAGAGGCACTTAAGACCGGCTTCATTGAGGGGCCAGGGCCTTATTACGAGCAGCCTAAAATAGAAATTCGTCCCCGCCCTCGGTCCGATATGCAGGGCCGAATATACGCAGTGGCTAGTTCCGATGACTCCGTTGAGTCCGCTGCACGCCTTGGGGCTCGAATGGTCATGTTCGCCGATCGTTCATGGAAAAGCCGAATGCCATCAATCAATCGATGGCGGGAACTTTTTAAAGAATTCCATGGGGTTGACGCTCCTCCTCCAATGACCGCCGACTTTTGCTATTGCCACCCAGACGAGGCAATTGCAAAAGAACGCGCAGAGCGATACATGGGAACATACTTAGGTAGTGTCTTGGAGCACTATGAAGTGATGGGCGATCACTTCGCTAACACTGCGGGATATGACGCTTACGCTAAAGCAGCTGAAACTCTCAAAAAAGTCGGTACAAGCGGATTTCTTGATGGATTCATGCAAGCAACTGCCTACGGAACACCTGAACAGATTTTAGAACAATTCGTTCAGCGAAAAACAATGATGGGAGATTTTGAGTTAGCTACATGTTTTAGATTCGGCGGAATCCCTCATTCAGAAGCTGAAGACAGCATGCGTTTGTTTGCTACAGAAGTAATGCCAGAGCTGCAGACTTGGTGAAGCTCGACCTTCTTATCCTTAATGCCAATATCGTTACTATTGACGATAATCGGCCACAAGCTTCAGCTATTGGTACCTATGGCGATCGTATTGTTTTCGTTGGCAATGACGAGGACGCAAAACGCCATGACGCGAGACAAGTAATTAATGCTGCTGGCAAAACAATTGTTCCAGGATTCAATGACGCCCATCAGCACATGTCACATTTTGGCGACTCGCTTCGGAGAATCGATTTATCTAGTCCACCCATTCAGAGCATTCAAGATATTCTTGACGCAGTCGCCTCTCGGGCAGCAGAACTCAACTCGGGCGACTGGATTATTGGCAGCGGGTACGACCAAAATAAGCTCCATGAGAAGCGGCACCCGCTTGCTAAAGAATTAGACCGAGCTGCGCCTAACAATCCGGTAATGCTTCAACATACCTCCGGTCATATGATGAGCGTCAATACTGCTCTTATTAAACTCGCACGCATTAACGACTGCGTCGTTCCACCGGGAGGAAAAGTTGTTCTTGATCATGTCAGCCAACCAACTGGTTTGATCTTAGAGCAAGCTCAAGATCTAATCTCTACGCTATACAAGCCGCATTCGATCGCTGAGGTAACTGAATCCCTCCGTCTTGCGAGTAATCGATATCTTTCTGAAGGCATTACCTCTTGTCAGGAAGCAGGAGTTGGTCTCGGGTTAGTTGGCCATACTCCTGTGGAGCTTTCCGCATTTCAGAACGCTCTTGAGAATAATGATCTTGAAGTCAGAGTTAATGCCATGATTGCTCAAGAGTCGCTTCATTACGTTGAACATCATGCTTCAGATTCTGCTGATAAAACACTGGACTTAGGACTTCGCACAGGTTTCGGCAATGACTGGCTCCGAATTAGCAACACAAAAGTATTTGCCGATGGTTCACTCATCGGCCGCACATGTGCGATGTTTGAACCGTTTGCAAACGATGAGGACCCACAAAATAATGGGTTCTTTCAGATGGATGTATCCGAACTTAAAGATGTCGTAATTAAATCCCATCGAGCAGGCTGGCAAGTTGGTGTCCACGCGATTGGAGATAGGGCCGTCTCCACCGTCCTTGACATATACGAAGAAGCACTTGCGATACACCCACGCATAGACCACAGACATCGTATTGAACACGCCGGTGTGGTGCGAGTCGAGGACGTTACTCGAATGGCTCGACTTGGAGTGATACCGGTCCCACAAGCTCGTTTCATAAGTGAACTGGGCGATGGAATGATTGATGCGCTTGGTTCTGATCGAGTAGCAAATTGTTACCGGCAGAAATCATTTTTGGACGCAGGAATTCCCCTACCTGGGAGCTCTGACCGCCCCGTTGTGAAGGGAGCACCTCTACTTGGACTACACGATCTTGTAAATCAGAAAACATCCAGTGGGGCTCCCTTCAACCCTCATGAAGCCCTTACTATCGAAGAGGCTCTTACCGCATACACCATCGGGTCTGCCTATGCTGCTTTCGATGAGAATCGAAAAGGAAGTCTCAGCCAAGGCAAATTGGCAGATTTAGTGGTTTTAGATCACGACCTTCGTGAGACTGCGAGCGATTCTATTGCCGATATTACCGTTAGAGCCACAATGGTTGGCGGCCAGTTTCGCTACGACCCGTCAGGTTTTTCGGAATCATAGCTGGCACGCTATGGACAATAAATCTTGAAGCGATTCTAAATGCGTCTACCACGACATGAGTGACGCCAGCTAACTTATCTCTATGGAACTAAGGCCTTTTCAAATCGCTATTACCGAAGAGCAACTAGACGATCTCAGATATCGACTTAGGAATACTCGTTGGCCAGACAGTGAAGTGGTAAAGGATTGGACACAAGGTCTTCCAATTGCATATGCGCGAGAGCTAAGTCAATATTGGGCAGAAGAATATGATTGGCGATCACGAGAGAAACTACTCAACCAGTTTCCACAATTCAAAGCAGACGTCCAAGGACTTGAACTTCACTTCATACATGTACGTTCAAAACATGAAGACGCTATGCCGCTAATTTTATCTCATGGTTGGCCGGGCTCAATCGTTGAATTTCAGAAAGTGATCGCACCGCTGGTAGACCCAACTGCGCACGGAGGTAAAGCAGAGGATGCGTTCCACGTCGTTTGCCCTTCTCTCCCTGGTTACGGATTTAGTGAAAAACCTAAAACTACTGGCTGGAATGTTGAGCGTATAGCCGATGTCTTTAATGAGCTTATGCTCGGACTCGGCTACACGCGCTATGGCGCCCAGGGAGGTGACTGGGGGTCCGCTATCACTACTGCAATCGGTGGGCGCCATTCCGAAACGTGTTGCGCTATTCATCTCAACATGGTGATGAGAGGGAAAAGGCCTAAGCACGGCGAGCCAACAGAGGAGGAGCTAAAGGCGCTTGAGGCAGCTGATTACTATCGAGATTGGGACTCTGGGTACTCAATCCAACAAGCCACGCGACCACAAACACTTGGATACGGGTTAAGCGATTCCCCAGTTGGCCAAATGGCCTGGATCGTTGAAAAATTTTGGGCGTGGACTGATAACAATGGCTCTCCTGAAGACGCTATCTCACGAGATGAAATGCTCGACAACGTAATGCTCTATTGGTGCAACGCTACTGCTGCTTCTTCTGCACGGCTGTACTGGGAAAGTTTCAGATCTGGCCGTCCAGCGGTAGTCGAGATTCCCACCGGGATCGCAAAGTTCCCAGCGGAAATAATTCCACCGGTACGGTCTTGGTCTGAGTCAATATATCTAAACATTCAGCAGTGGACCGAGATGCCTTCTGGGGGACATTTCGCAGCCTTTGAACAACCAGAACTGTTCATTGCCGATCTACGTTCATTTTTTGCAAAGGTTAGGTAGCACAATGGCAGATGGCCTGAACATGAACCGTCAACTTCTTGTCTCAACACTCATAGATTATGCCGGGCGCAACCACGGAACAACTGAGATTGTCTCTACTGATTCCAGTGGTAACACCTCCCGGTCAAATTGGTCATTAATTGCGGAGCGATCCCACCGCTTATCATCTGCGTTAACGTCTGAAGGCGTCAAACAAGGTGATCGCGTAGGAACAATCGCTTGGAATGACTACCGACATTTAGAGGCTTACTACGGGATTTGTGGCATGGGCGCCGTTTTACACACCATAAACCCAAGGCTTCATGATTCACAGATTGCCTACATTATTAATCACGCCGAAGACCAAGTCGTCTTAATTGATCCTGATTTCATTGACGTTACTGAACGAATAGCATCCCTTGTTCCTTCGGTAAGGTTGTGGGTCGTTCTCGGTGATGAAGCTCCCAAAAACTCAGAAGTCGCCACATATGTATGTTATGAAACCTGGATTGATGAAGAGCGGGAAATTTCAACCTGGCCTGAGTTAGATGAATGGGCTCCTGCGACCTTGTGCTACACCTCAGGAACAACTGGAAACCCAAAGGGGGTATTGCAAAGCCATCGAGCAATCGTGCTTCAGTCTTGGGCCACCTGCACTGGGGATGGGCATAATGTCCACTCTGGACAATCGATACTGCTCGCTGTTCCTATGTTTCATGTAAACGGCTGGGCTATTCCTTTTGCCTCAGCGATGGCAGGAGCGAAACTCGTGCTACCTGGATCAAATCTTGATGCAGCAGCCTTGGTTGAGCATATAAGATCCGAGGACGTCACATTTTCTGCTGGTGTACCAACATTATGGCTTTCACTTGTTCAATATCTCGAACGTACTGGTATGAATGTTCCATCACTCAAGCAAATCGCTGTCGGTGGATCAGCAGCGCCAAGCTCGCTCATCGACATCCTTGAAGATAAGTATGGTGTGTCTGTCTCGCATGTATGGGGAATGACAGAAATGACTCAAGGGTCTGCTGGTCGATTTACACATCGGGTGGAACGACTGGAACGAGAAGAACAAAGGAAACGCCAATCGATGGCAGGTCGCGAGATCTACGGAGTCGAACTTTCCCTCATCGACTCCGAAGGTCAAGAAGTTGAACGAGATGGCCAAACTCCAGGTGAACTTCTAGCGCGCGGCCCGTGGGTAGCTGGAAGCTACTTTCGGCACGATGATGACTCTACGCATCTAAAGTCTGACGACGGGTCCTGGCTCCGGACCGGCGATGTGGCCACCATAAATGATGAGGGGTACATCACGATTGTTGACAGGGCTAAAGATGTCATTAAAAGTGGGGGGGAATGGATTAGTTCTATCGACTTGGAGAATGCTGCAATTGCGGCACCATCTGTAGCGGAAGCGGCTGTTATCGGATTGCCGCACGAGAGGTGGGGAGAGCGACCGTTACTTCTTGTGGTCTTACATAACGAAGCTGAGCTCAACCAGCAAGAGATTCTTGACGTTATGAAGCCACAAGTACCTTCCTGGTGGCTACCGAATGACATAGTGGTAATAGACCAGATACCCCATACCGGAACTGGAAAAATCGACAAAAAAGTACTGAGAGCACTCTTCGCCGAGCATAGTTGGCCAGCCGTTACCTAACGAAAGCCTTTTAAACGTTCCTCAGTATTCGAGAACCGATAATCAGTTATTCCCTCATACTCAAGGCCTGCTTCCAAACCCAGCTGGGAGGAAGCTGCATATAAGTCTTTGTATGCGACAAACGACTCACTCGAATTTCCGCTCATCTCTTCGATTAACTCGTCTATTCTTCCATCTAAATCCTCCAATGCGACCGCTTCAGTGGCGAGTCCCCATTGAGCTGCTTCTTCACCGCTGAAGATCCGGGCAGTAAAAGAAAGCTCGCGTGCTTTAGCTAACCCAACGAGTTCAGGCAGCCGCTGGCTTAAGCCCCAGGTCGGGCGAAGTCCAAATTTTGCATGGGTGTCTCCCATTTTTGCGTTGCTTGCTACTACCAGCAGATCGCACGATATAGCTAGTTCAAGGGCACCCGTAAAACAAAAACCGTTGACCCGAGCGATCGTTACTTTGGGCATTGATGAGAGAGTCGATGTGAGCCGTCTCGCCGGAAGGTCAAGAATGTCTCCGACTTTCCCATTTGTTAGTTCTCGTTCTCCCAATGCTTTTAGGTCGACACCGGCGCTGAAGGATCTACCTTCTCCAGTAAGCACTACGAATCTGATACCGTCGTCTTCTGACGCAGCGGTCGCTGCTGCATTTAGTTCTTCAAGCATAGTCGGAGTAATAGCGTTCAACGCCTCGGTCCTATCGAAGGAAATAGTGCAACGCTCTCCGTCTCTACTTACTTTAATTTCTGAAAAGTTTGTCATCAGGTTGCTTCGCTCTCTTTATTCGCACAAGTGCAATCGTTACTGACATTCACAAGAAGTCAAGAGCAAGCTACACCACATTTGTTAATTTACCGTCTAGGCTTAGATACTGGTCGGCGCTTGTCTTCGACCCCGATTTAGAAATGCTTTAGATCGGAACAATTGTGCAATTAAACCGATCAAAGGACCCTCTATGGCCGGAAGCAGAACGACTTTTGAGAAACTTCAAAGAGATCGCGCAAAAAAAGCCAAGGCTGACATTAAGCGCTCTAAGCGTCTCGGTGTCGCAGCAGAAGGCGGTCCGTTAAGTTACGACGAAGAAAAACCTAACGTGGCTCCGGATGCAGCACAGTTAGATGGAAATTTAGATAAAGAGATATCAGCAGATGATCTACTGCGACTAGTGGGCGAGCTTCAAGCGCAATTCGATGCTAAAGAGATTGATTTTGACGAATACGAAGATAGAAAAATCGAACTTCTAGCTCGCCTCCCGATGGATTGATTTAATTCTTAAGGCTTCTTAAGGCGATGAGCGGATACCACGTAGTCACTGCCAGTGAAGGGGTCTCGCCCCCATGTTGCCCAACGGCCTGCTAGCTCCAAGCCAGATTTCTTGGCATCCGAATCATATTGTTTTAGCTGAAGTGTTGTTTTAGATAATTGAAACCCAGTCAGCAGAATGCCCTCTTCGGTCAGGCACTTTACTAAATTGTTAATCGTTTTATGCTCAGTCTCAGGCTGCAAAAAAATCATTACATTCCCTGGAAGCGCTATTAAGTCAAAACGCTCATCTGTCTCATAAGAGACTAGGTCTGCAAGTATCCAAGAAATTTGAGGTGCCTTATCTCGGGCTTCTTTTAGCATCTCTTGATCTAGGTCCACTCCAACTACTTCAACTCCCCTTCTTGAAAGTTCTATTGCAACTCGCCCAGTGCCGCACCCAGCGTCACAAACTCTCTGCGGCCTAAAAGAGTGAATTAGATCTGCCTCACCATGAATATTGTGCCCAGACTCTTCTAATTTTTTCCAACGTTGATCATAACTGCTAGCGCTTAGAGCTACGCTGCGCTCGCTCCATCTAGTCAAAGTCAGCCGGAGAATTCTGGCTCATCGGTCTTGCCAATTCGGAGAACGCTTTTCTGCAAACGCTGTTGCACCTTCGATAGCATCTTCTGATCCAAAAACTTCTTCCATTGCAGGACGTTGGAATTCCCAAAACTGTTCTTCGGAGACGCCGAGGACATCTTTAACTAGTTGTTTCGATGCTCGCACGCCCTTTGGGGCATTTTTAGCAATCCGTTCGGCAAGGGCCACTGCCGCTTCTACCGCCTGACCTTTTTCAACGACACGATTTACCATGCCATGTTGGTGAGCAACCTCTGCGGTTATCGGATCCGCAGTCAACGCTAATTCCATGGCGAGGTTATAGGGCAGCTGTCGAGGTAGCCGAACCAGTGCGCCGGCACCAGCGAATAGTCCAACACCAACTTCGGGAATGCCAAATTTTGCTCCTTTGGATGCCACGATCATGTCACATGAAAGCGCTACTTCAAGACCTCCGGCCAACGCGAATCCCTCAACTGCGGCGATGATGGGTTTAGCACAACTCTTCTCGGCTATTCCCCCGAAGCCTCGATCACCGGCGTTGGGCATAGCATCGATGCCTCCGTCGACAAACTGCTTAAGATCCATTCCTGCGCTGAATCCTCGTCCTGCGCCAGTCAGAACAGCTACTCGGACGTTTGGATTAGCGTCAAAAGCATCTAGCGCATTAGCCAAAGCTTGTGCCAAGGGCGTATTGAACGCGTTCATGTCATTGGGGCGGTTAAGGGTGATTAGCAGCACATGGCCACGTTCTTCAGTCAGAACTAGCTCTTCAGTCATGGTTCTCCTATTGAATCTATATTTGTTGTAAAAATTTTAGATGACGATATGAACCTACCTCGTTAGACCAAAAGACAGTGGACTATCTTTCATAGAAATTTTGCGCTCAAAGTAATCACATTAGGTTCAACTCTGTCGAGATGTAACATGAACCTACGCGAGGGGTTTATGTGACTGATATCCAAGAACTACTTAATCAGATAGAAAGAGCTGACTTAGACGCAGCTCCCCTATTAGTCCATCAGCTTCTACAGGATCTTGATATCTCAGAGCTTGACAGTCACCAAGCCTTACGAACAGCAAGAGCCCTGTCAGTTCATGGCGGTCCTCAACAGCTACCCATAGCTGGCGAGTTAGCGATACGCGCCCATCGCGCCGACCTTCCGGGTGCAGGCGTATTGTTTGCTGAGTGTGCTGACAAGTTAGCCCTAATGAGCGGTAGACCTCAGCGATTTGGAACTGCAGCGATGGAACACCAAGGGGACATCGTGATGGGACCACTCGATGGGCTAGCCGACGACGCTATGAGAGGCGATTTCGGTTTACCTCCTCTCGATACCATGCGCGATAACATTCATCATCGAAACTTAGAACTGGCTCGCCAACGCTCTGATGGAAAATATCTAGACTCCAATCAACCATTTTTTAGAGTTTGGACAGATCCGACTGAAGAGGAACTAACTATACAACTAGACAAAAACCCTGGTGGTGTTTGGTCTAACGACAATATCCTTACTTTCGCTAGTCGGTCTCAAGGCGCTGGCTTAATGCCCGGACCCGTATTTGAAATCCCTATGTGGCGAGTTTCCAAAGAAGATGGTTCAGCTACTGATCTTTTTTGTGCTCAGATTTATGTTGACCGACTTGACGAAGCAGTCTTCGGGTTTGGTTTTTGGGAGCTCGACGATAATGGCCTTCCGATAGGAGGAGTTCGAGGTTCCGTCGATGAAAGGTTTCGAGGTGTAGATGCGCCGATAGAGTCGCCATCTCACGAAGACGATAATCTACGCGGAGTTTTATTGACAACAGAGTTGAATAGCCTGGCGCTTCGTGAGAACCGAAAGATAAAGGTATACCTTCCTCCAGCTCATGACTCATCTGTCTCACTTCCTGTTATCTACTCAACTGATGGGAATATGATTGCGCCTTACATAAGACGACTTGACGCTGCGATTCACAATGGCGTCATCGACCCTGTAGTTGTTGTAGCTCCTCATTCGGCGCCTATGGATAGGTCAGGGAACGAACGTGCCCTCGAATACCTTCCTGGCTTCGATGACCAAAGGTTCGACCGTCATCAAAAATTTTTCGTAGACGAGCTCTCGCTTTGGGCAGAAAAAACCTTCGGAACTTCAAATCTGAGGAAAGACAAAGCAATATTTGGTTGCTCTGATGGCGCAGGGCATGCTTTAGCGACTTCTGCGTTACACAAAGAACGTTTTGGACATTGCATAGCATTCTCAAGCGGCATGCCTCCTGGCCAGCAGATCCAGTGGGTCGAGACAGATGCGCCGTTTGTTCACCTTTGCGCAGGCACTCTTGAAACCGGTTTCCATCAAGCCACTGAAGCCTGGGCAGCCTGGTTACATTTCAACAAGTCTGATCATCATTGGACGGAACGTGTATGTGGTCATGACTTAATTCAGTGGATTGAAGAACTGCCATTGGCGATAAAACGAGCATGGAACTAGTCGCAACAGCCGCCTAAGCCCGGCCATAACCTTACGACTTAATTTTGATAGTCATCGTTTCTCAAAATGTAGCGCTTTACTTTACCTGTCGCTGTCTGGGGCAACTCGTCAACTACTTGTACCCATCGCGGGTATTTGTATGAGGCGAGGCGGGACTTGACATGGTTTTGCACTAGGGCCTCAATCCCATCGCCTGCCTCAGAACGGGCTAAGACTATAAATGCCTTAGGTTTTGTGAGCCCATCGGCATCTAACGCTCCAACAACTGCTACTTGCAGAACGTCCTCTAGTTCAAGCACACAGGCTTCAACTTCGTTGGGAGATACCCAAATGCCACCTACTTTAAGCATGTCATCGCTGCGACCTAGCGAGGTGTAGGAACCATCTAGATTTCGAACATAGCTATCGCCAGTTGCTAAAAATTTTCCCTGTAACGTTTCACGTGTTCTCGCTGTGCGGTTCCAATAACCGACCATCACAGATTCGCCAGCCACATACAAAGCGCCTGGCTCGCCATCTGGCACTTCAACACCGTCCTGGTCTCGTAACGAAACTTCGTATCCATCAACTGGGTAGCCGCTAGAGCCAGCAACAGAAGTACCTGGCAAGTTCGAAATAGCGATGTGAGCTAGTTCTGTAGTACCTAACCCATCAAGAATTTCTATACCAAAACGTTCTTGAAATCGCCGATGTATATCACCTGGCAGGGACTCACCTGCTGAAATAGCTACACGAACAGATTCAAAAGTACTATCAGGGATCTCCGAAGCTAGTAACTGCGCATACGACGTTGGAACCCCGAAATAGATCGTCGGTCGGTATCGCAACAAGTGGCGAGAAATATCCTCTGGAATAGGCCTTCCAGAGTTCAATATGGCCGTTGCGCCCGTTCCAGATGGAAAATATCCGGTATTTCCTAGACCATAGGCAAAAAAAAGTTTGGCCACTGAATAAACAGAATCACCGGAGTTCATCCCAAGCACAGATACTGCATAATTATCAGTACAAAAACCTAGATCAATATGGCGATGTATAACTCCTTTTGGAAATCCCGTAGTACCAGAGGTGTAAAGCCAAAAAGCATCATCGGTTTCGGAAGTGGGATATGGGCTTGCAACCGAAGCTGCTGTAAGAAGCTGTTCGATATCGGTGTCGAGACACTTCCATTTCAAAAAAAATTGCTCCTCTCCTGCTAAACCAGCCGATTCAGAAAATTCAGCAGAATAAATTAAGCCAACAGAACGCGAATCTTCTAGCAGAAATCTATAGTCAGCCTCGGTCAGCATGGTGGAAACCGGAACCGGAATAGCACCTATCCAAATGGCCCCCCAGAACCAGTAGAGAAACTGGGAGCTGTCTGCACAACAGATCATAATTCGCTGTTCTGGGACCACACCTTTAGCTAAAAGCGTCGCAGCTGCAGATTTCACGCCATCTAGAAGCTCCAAGCGAGATATCTCTGTCCCATCCTCGGCATGAATGATTGCAAGCGCTGACGGTTCGCTCTCGGATGGCTCGATGACAAAGCGACTGACTGCATTACCAAGCATTATCTCCCCTTAACGACTAAATTATTTTATCGGACTATCGAGATGCACTAAGTATTACAAAAATATAGTAAACGCATTTTGCGTCACGTGACTTATTTGGTGCAGAATGTTTATGTGGCTAACTGTTTATCGCCTCGACCTCTCCCGCAGGAGCTCCTTATCACTCTGCTAGGGAACCAGCTTCTGCATCATTCCTCGCATCGAGTAAGTGCTATCGGCTTAATACAAATCCTGAATCAACATGGGTTTTCCGCTGCCTCCAGTCGATCTGCTTTATCACGACTTGTCAAACGAGATTTCCTGACTTCTCATCGAGCTGGGAGAGAAACACATTATTCACTCTCCACACGAGCTGAATCTTCGCTGATTGATGGCGAGCATAGAATTCGAACATTCGTTGATGAGGAAGATTCTCAAGAAAACGAATGGACTTTACTGAGCTATTCTCTTCCTGTCGAGCGTCGTTCATCTCGTGACCGCCTAAGGAGGCGTCTAACTTTTCTGGGGTATGGAAATCTTAGAGACGGACAATGGATAGCGCCAGGCGATAGATCCTTAGAGACCGACGCCGTTATCCGTGAGCTTGAACTTGAGCAACATGTTGAATTGTTTCTAGGCCGCCCGGCAATGACCACGGACGCTAGCCGAATGATCGCTGAAGCTTGGGGGCCTCTTGACCAACTGGGCAATCTTTACGTCAAATTTTCACAAAAATGGGATCCGGCAGGCCCTTTACGTCTGGGTAATGATGCCTTATTCGCAAGAACACTTCTCATGCACGAATGGCGACAGTTCCCTTTGATCGACCCCGGCTTGGCCAACAAATATTTTGTTTGGTCTCACCATAGGCGGGAAGCTCAGCAACTGTTTACAGAAACTTGGAGATGCTTAGAGTTGGCCGCAAATCAAATCTTCACGGAGACATGTGTTATTTCTGACTCATTTCAACCGATCGCAATGCGATGATTGATTTCCAGCGCCATCCGGATCAATATTCACATTGGGTTTTATCGGTCGATGATGTAATTGCGACACTCACACTTTCTGTTGACCCAAAAGCAGCAGCTATCGGAGAATATGAGCTGAAACTCAACAGCTACGATATCGGAGTCGATATTGAGCTGGCAGATGCAATCCGACGTATACGATTCGAACATCCCAACACAAAATGCGTCGTAATCGACAGCGCTCTAGATGGCATTTTTTGTGCAGGTGCCAATATCCAAATGCTAGCCGGCGCCGATCATGGACATAAAATAAACTTTTGTAAATTCACGAATGAAACCCGTCTTGAGATTGAAGAGGCTTCCTTACACAGTGGAATACGGTTTCTCGCAGCGGTAAGAGGAGCTTGCACAGGCGGCGGCTATGAGCTCGCTCTTGCCTGTGATCACATCATTTTAATAGATGATAAAAATACAGCGGTTTCTCTCCCCGAAGTGCCGTTACTCGGAGTGCTTCCTGGTACCGGAGGATTAACTAGATTGACCGATAAGCGCCACTTGAGAAGAGACATAGCTGACGTTTTCGCCACCAAAGCAGAAGGAACGCGCGGAGAAGAAGCACTGAGATCGAAATTAGTTGACGAGTTGGCTTCACCAACAGATTTTGACATGGCCGTGAGGTATCGAGCGGTACAATTATCTGACGCGACTTCTCGGATGGGGGGCTCCCCCGCCGTGTTGCCTGAACTGTCTATCCGGGTTACCGATAGCCAAATTCAGTACCGTTATGTTTCAGCTAGTTTCAAGAGCCAGCATGTTGATATCAAAATTTCAGCTGCTGAAAGCTCAGACTGGCTACTAACCACTGCACTCGAACTCGATGATCTGCTATGTCGATTGCGTTTCAACTATCCTCATTTGGGCACGCTTCTGATTCGCACTTCAGGGCCTGCTGAATCGGTCTTAAAACATGACCAGGCCTTAAATAACCCGACAACGCACGCAGAGCTTGAAACTGCACTTCTTTGGAAACGCACACTTTCAAGAATGGATCTGACAGCAAGAACTTTAATCGCAGCGATAGAGCCCGGTTCTTGTTTCGTTGGGATTTTATTCGAACTGGCGCTCGCAGCAGATCGAAGCTACATGCTTTCTGGAATTTTCGAAGATGACGAAGAGCCCCTCCCTGCAGCAACAATCCAGTTAGGTGACGTAAACCTGGGAATATTCCCAATGGCCAACGGCATTAGCCGCTTAGCATCTCGTTTTTGGGGAGACAGCAATAGTTTGGCGAATGCAGTCGAAACGCGTGACACATCTCTCGTTGCCTCCACCGCTATTGAGCGAGGCTTGGTGACTTACACACCCGACGATCTAGATTGGGAAGAAGAGTTACGCATAGCCATAGAAGAACGTTCAAGCTTTTCGCCAGATGCTCTGACGGCGATGGAGGCGAATCACAGATTTGCGGGACCTGAAACTATGGCTACTAAAATTTTTGCACGGTTGTCAGCCTGGCAGAATTGGATATTTACACGCCCAAACGCTAGCGGCCCCGAAGGAGCTTTGCGTTTGTATGGAACCGGGTCGAGACCGACCTACAACACCGACCGAACATGAGCGGAGAAGTAAATGACAACCATTAATTATTCCGATCTAATACCAAATAACGTAGATCTGGCAGACGACCGCCGTCTTCAACGCGCACTAGAAAATTGGCACCCGCGATTCAAAGACTGGTGGTCAGAAATGGGGCCTGCGCAGTTTCAGGACAAGGACGTCTATCTCCGAACCGCAGTTGACGTTGGACAAGAAGGCTGGGCTCACTTTGGCCATGTTCAACTACCGGATTACCGGTGGGGTATTTTTTTATCTGAAGCCGAGCCTGACAGAAAGATAGGATTCGGTGAATTCAAAGGTCAGCCTGTCTGGCATGAAGTACCAGGAGAATTTCGTTCGGATCTCAGACGTTTAATTGTTGTTCAAGGTGATACTGAACCTGCCTCAGTTGAGCAACAACGATACCTTGGGCAGACAGCGCCGTCTTTGTATGACCTGCGCAATTTGTTTCAAATAAACGTCGAAGAAGGTCGTCATCTCTGGGCAATGGTTTATCTCCTTCACGGGTACTTTGGACGAGATGGTAGAGAGGAGGCTGACGCACTTTTGGAAAGGCATTCTGGAGACTCGAACCAGCCCAGAATTCTCGGCGCATTTAATGAAAAGACTTCTGATTGGCTCTCATTTTTGTTATTTACATATTTCACGGATCGTGATGGTAAATATCAACTCGGAGCTTTGAAGGAATCTGCGTTCGATCCTCTGAGCCGCACCTGTGACTTCATGTTGAAAGAAGAGGCGTATCACATGTTTGTTGGTGCTTCCGGGATCGGACGAGTCATTCAACGAACATGTGACCTAATGCATGAATTCAACACACCTGACGTTCGCGAGCACGGGGCTATCGATTTGCCGACTCTTCAGAAGTACTTAAACTTTCATTTTTCTGTGTCGCTAGATCTTTTTGGCTCAGAGACGTCGACCAACGCTGCGAATTACTTTTCAGCCGGACTTAAAGGACGGTTCGGGGAGCCCTCTTATTCTGATGATCACGTACTGAATGCCCATTCAGATTACCTAGACGAGATAGTCGGTTCTGATTTCGTAACAAAAGAATATTCAGCCATCACACTCGTCAATCAGGAGTTAAGACGTTCCTACATAGATGACTGCGCAAAGGGCCTTCGACGTTGGAACCGTATTATTAGCGAAATGGGCGTAGAGACGGTGCTCACTCTTCCCCACGAAGGATTTAACCGCCACGTTGGTAAATTTCGTGATCACCACCTCAACCCGAGTGGCGAAATCATTTCACAAGCTGAATGGGACAAAAACAAAAATTCCTATCTCCCTAGCGAGAATGATCGAGCGTACGTTGTATCGCTTATGAAGCCTGTTTACGAACCAGGTCTAATGGCGAGCTGGATAGCAGCACCCAGTGCCGGCATAAACACTCAACCCGTTGACTACGAATACGTTAAAATGTAAGGACACAATAATAAGCATCAACCTATTCAAGCCGTTGCTTCAATTTATTCAATGGCTATAGAACGTGGTGGGTAGATCACAGCCGCTCGTAACTCCAGCTAACTGGCAAGTCACCTTCGTAAGGCATCGTTCCATGAAAGGCCTGAGGGTCATTATCAAAAACAAGTGGCACAAAGTAACGGTCTCCCGCCCACATGGGAAGACTTTGCGATTCTGTACCGATCCGGTCCAGGGAACATGTCTCTAATAATTCACTGAGACTGACCCATTCCAATGAGCCTTCTTCGTTATGTGTCCGCGGAATGCCAGACCAACTATCACTCAAGAAGATAAACCCAAGCCACTCCTCCAACTTGGGCCCAAAGTTTGACCATGTAATAGTTCCTCTAAGAGTAAGGGAGTTCAGTTCAATTCCAGCTTCTTCGAATATTTCGCGTCTGGCACAATCAACAACAGATTCATCTTGGTTTAATTTTCCGCCAAGACCATTGACTTTTCCATAGTGATCATCGTCTTTACGAGCGTTCCTACGAATCATTAAGACTTCTTGTTTTTCTTTATCTAATATGTAAACCAGTGTTCCAACGATGGGTCTGAATTGCATATCCAGAAGATTACTCTAGAGCGCAGTAGTGAGCGCAAGTCCAGGTTCTGAAGACACCTCAAGCGTTTCAGGGATAAAAAGAACATGGAACAAATAACCAAAGTACCGGTAGCAATTTATCTGCGAGTGTTGCCTGAAGACAACCATAAAAGTGAAGCCGGATCTTATGAGCGCCAACAACGTAGCGAACAGAATAGGTCTTAGTTCCCAAACAAAAGCGGAGTTATTCCACGATTCAAGGGGTATAGACACAGCAATCCGCTGCGTTTTTTGTTCGGCTGCCAACCTCGTCATCAGAACAGCATCCTGAAACAGCGGACAAAGTCATAGTAAATAGAACCACAACACTTAAATAGATTTTTTGCAGCAGCGAACGTAACCAAGCTGCCTCACACTAGACCTCCATTCGAGGAGGTTATTTAGAGCTAATGAATCAGACCGGCGAGTATTCGCGCCGAGATATTTCCAGTGTGCTCAGCGTGGGTAGTGCCCGCTGACACGCTGCACGTGTCATCGGCTTTGAAAGTGTGCTTGCCGTCCTCAAGTTCGAGGATGAATTCACCTTCTAGGACCAGCATTTGAGCATCGAACTTATGGGTGTGGAGTGAGGCAAAGTCGTTGCTGTTGTCGACACTCCAGTGGCCAGCGGAATAGCTAACTTCACGGATGTCGTCGCAGTCTTGACTTGCTAGTAGCTCGCGAAAGTCGTCCTCGGTGATGAAGTGATTCTAGCAACGGCCTCCCTTCGGGGCAGATCCTTTGGTATTTTAGGAACAACTCAGAAACTATGACTCTTCCTCTTCTTCAACGCCATCGACTCCAAGCGACGCTGAAACAGGCGGGGCTTCGCTCATCTCACCTGCATCATTCACGCACGACACTGTCGAACTCGTCAACGCAGCAGCGCACTTCTCGAGGCTGCCGAGGCTCGTGCAGTCGTCGCTGTTGGCAACCATCTACATGACAAGAAAACTATTCAACGCTTCTTCTCTAGTTGGTCGCACCTCAACGTGAACAAGTGATTATGGGAAACTGAGATGATCACTAAGCCCTAAAACTTTTGCTCAAATCCCATGCTCAGAGGCCTTAGCTGGGTACTAACCTGCGCTCCATGACCTCGATCGAATGGGCGAACCTTAAGGCGCACGAACTCCGGGCACTGGCGGCAAACAACGCTGTAGTCATTGTGCCAGTGGCGGCGATGGAACAGCACGGACCTCACCTCCCGGTGCAAGTAGACAGTCGGCTAGTCACCGAGGTGTCACACCGAGCTGCGCACAAGGCGCAAGGAGATCGCCCGACCGTAGTGCTACCGGTGATTTGGACGGGCTTGTCGGAGCATCACATGCCTTTTGGTGGCACCATCACGTTCGACTATCAGACGCTTTTCTCGGTGTTCCGGTGCATCGTCGATAGCGTTCGACGGCACGGATTCACTGACGTGTTGATCTTGAACGGGCACGGCGGCAATATTGACGCCAGCAAACTGATTGCGCAAGACCTCACTCTGGACTTTAGCGAAATGACGGTGGTAGCTGCGACCTACTGGTTGGAAGCTGCAAGCAGACTAGGCCCGTTGTTGGAAGATCAGTCAAATGTTTTGCATGCTGGCGAGGCCGAAACGTCGATGATGCTACGACTGGAGCCTGACCTAGTAGATGACAGTGATCTTGCGTCACACCGAACAGACGCAGACCTTAGCTTCTTGACAACAGGGGAGGGTTCGTTTCGTTGGCGTAACCTCACCGCCGTAACAGCAAACGGTGTGTTAGGCGACCCCAGCACAGCGACCGCTGCTAAAGGTGAACAACTTCTCGAAGCGTCCTCTGACGCTATCTCTGAATTAATTACCAACCCATTCACGTGGGCCCTGACACCTGACCTGCGCGGTGAGGGAACGGGAGACGTACCGTTTCGGCGTTAAACGCTGAACCGGCAAATAACGCCCTACTGTTCTGTTTTTCGCAAAGAAAGGCGCACCTTGAGGTGTCACCTGGGCACTAGCAAAAGACAGCAAGAATTTTTGGCTGTCAGCCGCTTTTCTCCCCTCCTTTAGCTGCAGGAACACCTGAGATCAGAAGCGTTTCAAGAAAGTCGGTAACGGGCCCTCCCTGGTGTGCATGATTTACCTCACAGGAGATACCTTGGCCGCAAACAATTGCAGCACTTAGCTTTTATCTACTCTTTCTAAGGGCGCACCAACAATCGACTTATACGATTTGCTCCGCTACAGCATGACTGATGGTTATCTGATTTGTAATCTCAAGAAATTCACGAGGCTACCTCAAGATTTCTACGAAGTGCCAGAACAACACAACTGAACCCAGTTCAATCAAGCCACTTTCAACCTTCTCAACTTTTTTAACTCTCAAACCTCACAAGCAAATATAATCAGATCCATTCTCATTATCGATAGCTCCAACCTGATGCATCGCGCTTTTCATGGCTATGGCAAAGCTATCGCGCGCGTTGCGGATCATAATGGCCACGACGTGACAGCCCTTGCAGGTTTCTTGCGCATGACCACCAAAATGGTCAACGAAAACAATGTCTCAGCTATCGCTTTCGTTATGGACCCAACCGGTGATCAAGCCTGCAAATGGCGAACCCATGTCTTCCCCGAATACAAGGGCGGTCGTTCCGAAACAGACCCACAACTGAAATCACAGATCTTGCGCCTACCCAACATGCTCGCCCATCTCGGGCTACCTCTGGTAACAGTTGCTGGTGCTGAAGCCGATGATGCCATAGCTGACATCGTTTCGGCGCTTCGCCCTCGTTCCTCCCTGACTGCAATAATCTCATCCGGTGACAAAGACCTATATCAGCTCCTCGACCCAGCAAACCAAATAACACTCCTACGAGGCGCCCCCACCGCAACAACATGGGAATCTGTAACAGCAAAACATAATGTGACACCAGACCGTTGGAGCGAGTATTCAGCGTTAGTGGGTGAAGGCGCTGACAACCTCCCGGGGATACCCGGCATAGGGCCAAAGAAAGCCATAGCGCTCATAAACGCCTATTCAGATTGTGCTGACATGTTTGATGCAGAGAACCTGGAAGAAGTTGTTGGTAAAGCAGCGGCAGCAAAGATTCGGGCCGGTGAGATAGATTATCACACATGCAAGATGTTGAATGAGCTCGGTACCGGCAAAGTCATAGATTTAACTCAATTTAAGCTCTCGAACATAGACACAGATGCTCTCATAGCTGAGGCTCCTAGTTGGCTGACATCTGAAACCCGATCTCTAGCATCTGCGATCAACAAGTAACTCGCTTTAGGGAATTCTGTTGGGAGACCTGTTCTGAGAGCGCGAGCCGAAACAGCGTATAGAAACTTCCGCATTTCGTAAAACGAAACAATGGAGTGCGCCCATAGGAAAGAGCTGGAGACAAACACCGTAGCCATTTGCTTGAGTTAGGCGCGTAACCTGAATTAGCTTTGGTGCATGGACTTCGAAGAAGCACAGAAGATCACCAAGGGCTTTGAGGAATCCTATGTAACGGCCCACGCCAACCAAGACGTTGAAGTCCTACGCGAAGGATTTCACCCCGACGTTGAGATCTTTCTTAACGGCCACCTCCAGGCGCAGGGTCTCGACGCCTACCTCGTCCTCTATCAGTCCCTGATTCCATCTATGCGCGACTTCGCTCTGACCAAGAAATGTCGTGGTGTCGACGGCGACCGGATCACCGTTACCTATGAGTGTTCGTTTAAGACCCCTCATGGCGACTCGAAGCTTGGCTACGGTATCGAAGTGTGGGACATGGAAAACGGTCAGCTCCGCCGATGGAAGCATCTCGCCGCAGAGGTCTACGAATAGTTCGTTGTGGAGTTACCAATCAGATGAGAGCTGATTAGAACCCAGATAGATCTCGGGATCACCGTTCAACTGAAAAACCGGAGCTTCGATGGAACGTGCGCGCTGAACCTCATCGAGGCAAGTAATCATGGACCTGAGTTGCTCCGGCCATACGTCGACGTTTGGTTAATGCAGAGCAAACAACCATACCGACAATAAAATACTCCGAATTGCTTGAGTTCACGTAATAAGAATTAATGCTAAAGGAATTGATGTAAGAACGGACCTGGCAGTCGATGGGATTGCACAGATGGCTTAGCTGCGATTTCCCCAAGACACTGGCACCGAGAGCGGGCCACGAAACGCCCAGCCTCTGAATTCAACTGGTGGACCATTGGGGTTCAGACGGAGTCCCTCTAGGCGTTCAAAAATCTTTGGTAGCGCGACATCACCAACCAAACTTCTCGAGGCAGCAGCTCCAGCGCAAAAATGTGGTCCTGCACCGAAGGTTAAAGCAGCGGTGGTGTCTCGCGTCACGTCAAAATCATTGGGGTTGTCGAAGTAACTTTCGTCGCGATTCGCTGAACTGAACATGAAGAAGACTCGGTCTTCGGGTTCGAACTCAACTCCGCCATAGGAGTGTTCCGTTGCTATCCGGCGAGGCGACATTCCAATAGGGGCTATCCAACGGCAATACTCTTCAAAGACTTGCCGCCAGGAGACATCTCCTGCTGTCACTAATTCAAGTTGGTCAGGGTGTTCCAGGAGAGCCCAGATAGTGCCGGCGATGGCGTCACGGGGTTCATTTTGTCCACCAGAAATAGTTAATTTAATGTTTGCTCTCACCATTTCGTCTGGCATGCCAGCTTGTGTCATCACTGAGAGCAAACTTGCATCAGCGCTTTCTTGAATGTCTGCCAGACGTTGATCGATAGCGTGATCAATGGCTTCTGTAGCGGACACGCAACGCGCCTCGATGCCAGGATCTCCTGTGTAGTTCGCGACACCATCGATCATTGCTTGGCTCCAGGCATCAAGATCCTCGAACTTCACCTGAACCAATCCA